>JAEEGK010000698.1_pt1 | contig 84004 bp, 64 predicted proteins | sample 8958771 | NCBI WGS metagenome assembly JAEEGK01 (sample SAMN16246547, study PRJNA631951) | gut metagenome | biome: gut microbiome; feature: rumen; material: SC-attached | host: Bos | place: Iran: Karaj | collected 2018-10
AAATCCACCTCTTGTTGGATGTTGGCGGGCACTGATGCCATCATTTCCTGAAAAGAAGTATTCATTGTTCTCATAGGTCAAATGTGTAGTCGGTTTCAATTTTGTTTTCCGTCACGATGATGGTGCCATTTTCGGTGCCTTCCTTGATTAACTTGTCAAAATTTTGTAATGTAAGGACATAACCGCTTAACTCATCGTCATCTTCGTATGCTTTAGTTTTCTTTACACCACCATTGCCGAGAATGAGGATTTCTTACCAATATCAATTCTGCTTCACTCATAAGTAAGTTAGATTTGTTTCTGGCCGCAAATATACAACCATTATTTCACTTATGAGTGAAAAAAACGTTTTTTTTACAAGATTACAGCCTATTCTTCTCTTCATTCCCTGCATATATGCAAATTTCAATATGTGGCACCTTGGCGGCCTTTTTGCTCCAATTCCATCCTGCCGATGCGCCAGGTGAGGCTGATGCTGATGCGATTATTCCACCACTATTTTCTTTGTCTCGCCGCCTAATTTCACGAAAAACAATCCCTGCGACAATTCCAACTTTTCTTTGCCTTTGATTTCTTTAGTCAAAACAATTTGGCCCTGGGTGTCTACGATAGTCAATAAGCCTCTTCCTTCAACCATTACGTATCTTTTGGCGGGATTAGGATAGATTTTGAAGGTACTTCTATGGTTTTCACAAACTTGGTCATAAGGCATCGTACAAAATGTAGCTTCAGGGCTTACTGGAGAGGCATAATATGATCTGGTTTCCATTTTGCGTTGTGTGAAAACATAGGCGGTGTTTGGTGTCAGGCCATCAAAGATTGGGGATGATTGCCAATCCGAACCGTTGATATTGTATTCACAACTATCTATGGCAACAAGAGTGATACTTGTTTCTGTTCGGCTTTCCATTTGAGGCGCTTCTGGCATTTCTTGCTCTGCCTTAATAACAGGACCAATAAAAGGAGAAATTACGGTTCCTAAACAGTTTTCAGCTGTGACTTGCACACAGATTCGCCCGTCGACATCATCTTCTGTCAATGTATACGTCGAGAAAACAGCCCCTTCAATATCCGTTGTATCTCTCTTCCACTGGTAAGTCAATTCACCTAAATCGGGAATGGCTGGTATTGCAATTAAATCGACAATTGCGGTCAAGGTTTGTCCGAAAATGGGCTCACCATCAATCTTGACTTCGCCATTCAAAGTAGGTGTGATGGCACCGTTTAATGCGTTTTCTATTGCCCCATATGCGTTCAGTCTTCTTCCCTCCGCTACCAAACCGTCGAGAGAAGGCAAGTGGTCGGCACCATCAAAGAGGGATTGTTTCATTGAAAGGCAGAAATTTGCGGGGTCGCTTTTGCATACCTGCATCATTTCCTCGGGCAGGGCGGCATACATCAGCGCAATGGTTCCAGAAACTTGTGGAGTGGCCATTGAGGTTCCAGTCATATTGCTGTAATTGTTGTTAGGAAGTGTAGAATAGATAGATGTGCCGGGTGCACCAATGTCAATGTTGTTGACACCATACCCAGCGTTTCCATATTTTTCGTCGGAAGAAGTGGTGTTGGTGATGCCGATGAGATAATTTCCAGGACAGGCGGATGGGACATCACCCACCACATCAACATTCACATTCATGTTGGGACCGGCACCGCAACTCAATATGCCGACATTGCCCATCTCATCATACATCGAACACCAGATGGGATAATCGTCTGGATTCCCGTAATCGACCCCGAAAGAAGAATTAGTAGCCACGATGAAAGCTCCTTCTTCTCCATCAGTTTCATTGTATCGCGCACGCATCTCCAAAACATAGGAATAGGCTTCTACGACGACAGACTCGTTACTCGAACTGCCACAGATGGGCATGATTTTTACATTCCAATTCACGCCGCAAACGCCTTTTCCATTGTTTCCGACAGCACCGATGATGCCCGAAACATGAGTGCCATGGTTGTTGCTGCCGACATAGCCGTTGTGGTTGTAAGCATTCCAACCGTGAAAGTCATCGATATAGCCGTTACCATCGTCATCGATGCCATTGTTGGGAATTTCATGAGCGTTTTCCCAGCAATTCAGGTCTTCATGGGTCCAATCAGCACCTCCGTCGATGACTGCAACCACGATGGTGTCGCCAGTCGCCGTGACACCGCCTGTGGTAAATTCCTCCCATGCTTGAGGCAGGTTCATAATAGCAGGTGCCCATTGTTGGCCGAAGAAGGGATCGTCTGGAATCGCTTCGCGTAATGTGATGTTGGTATGGTTGTTTTGTATGACACGCACATCGGGATTCTTCGATAGTTGCTCCATCTTTAATTCTCGTGATATAGCCTTGTCATCAATTTCGAAAAGCCAGATGTTCAGTCTTTTGGATAGCATTCTTTTTGGCGTGATTCCTGCATTCGAATTGGTGGCAAAAGTCGCGGCATCCACGCCTTGCTCCAACCAGATGATGAATTCGTTCTCCACATATGTGGTTGATCCTTGGCTTTGCTCTGGTTCCTGCGCGTATGAAAACACGGACAAAGCTATTATGGCCAAGATGAATAGTGGTTTAATGATTGATTTCATGGGAATGTTATTATTTATGTTTCAGTTCGCAAAAATAAACATTTTCAGTTTACTGTACTCTTTTCCGAAAGATTTCAAAAGAATTGCCTATTTTTGCATTTTCATAAAATTTTGAATCTTAAATCTTTAAATTTTGAATCTTTGAATTTGGAGTTATGGAAGGAAAGCGATTAGAAAAAGTAAACAAACTGCTACTGAAAGAATTAGGCGATATATTCCAGAAGGAACTGAAACCGAAAGTGCCTTCACTGATGATTACTGTGACCCGCGTCAATGTCACATCTGACTTGTCGTATGCGCGTGTGTATCTGAGTGTGTTTGGCGTGGATGAGAAGAAAAAGGTCGTGGAAGAGGTAGGCCAAAACGCCAAAGCTATCCGGGGCTTGCTGGGCAACCGTATCCGTCACCAGATGCGTGTGGTGCCTGAGTTGCGTTTCATCGAGGACGATTCGCTCGACTATATCGAAAACATCGATAACCTGCTGCATCCCGAAAAGTGAGACTGCCGCTATTCATAGCAAATCGTTATCTGCTGGCCAAAAAGAGCCACAACCTCATTAATATCATCACATGGATTTCCATTTTGGGTATTAGTGTCGGCTCATTTGCGCTCATTGTGGTGTTGTCGGCATTCAATGGCTTGGAGAAGGTTATTTCTTCGATGAACAACCGACTAACACCCGACTTGCAGATTGCGCCAGTGAAAGGCAAGACCATGGATTTGACGGCATTCCCATTGGGCCAACTCAAAGAGATACAAGGCGTTGACTATGTAATTCCAACGATTACCGAAGATGCGCTTTTTCGATCCAATGACAAACAACACATTGGTCAGGTGAAGGGTGTTGGCTTGGAGTACCAAAAGATTGCTCGTTTGAAAGAAGTTGTTTTCGGTGGCGGTAATATGATACTATCAGATGAGGATGAACACTATTTTGCTATTCCTGGTGCGGGCGTGGCCTGGTATCTCGGTATTAATGCCTACAACCCTTATGCGATGATGCGCATTTATGTGCCCAAGCGTGGCAATGCCTCCTTGATGAGTCTTGAAAACAGTTTTAATTCCGATGTCATCACCGTGCGCAGCGTGTTTTCCACCGAGCAGGAACAGGATGAAAAACTGGTGCTTGTGCCTTTCGATTTGCTATCGGAATTGCTTGAATATGAGAATAAAGCCACAAACGTGGAACTTTTTACTGCTCCGAACACGGATATTAATAAGGTAAAGAAGTCGGTTACTTCTTTGATAGGCGAGGATTTCACCGTAAAAAACCAACAGGAACAACAAGAAACGCTTTATAGAATTATGCGTTCCGAGAAGTGGGCGGTTTATGTCATCCTTACTTTCATCTTGATTTTGGCCACTTTCAATGTGGTCGGCTCGCTCTCCATGCTAATGATTGACAAGCGCAAAGACACGGAAATCCTCAAAGCCATTGGAGCCGATAATCACTTGATACAAAGGATTTTCTTGAACGAAGGCCTACTTATTTCGGTGGCTGGTGGTATCATTGGTCTTTTGCTCGGCATCATTTTGGTATTGTTGCAGCAACAGTTCGGCTTCGTGAAGTTCGGCATAGGTGGCAACTATGTTGTGGATTCCTATCCAGTGCTTTTGAAACTCAAGGATGTGCTGTTGATTTTCGCCACGATTCTGGTGGTGGGCTGCACTTCTGCCTTCCTTACTGTGCGTCACGCGATGCGCAAAGCTGACACTCAGAAATCCAGATTGAACGACAGATAATAACGAGGCTTCTTTGCGATTTGTCCGTCTTGTATTCCCCAAGCCATATCGCCTCTGATAAAATAACCGAATAAAGTGGTACGCAGACCAAAGCCGATACCGCCCACCAAAGGCTCTTTCATCTCGGTGACGGTGATGTTCAGATTGCCGTCGCTGATGTGTGTGTTATAGAGCGAGTTGCTCGGGTCGTATGGGTTCCAGCCTGTCCAAGCGGTGCCGAGGTCGCCGAAAGCTACGATTTGGAAATCCTTGATGAACTTCATGTTGATGGGACGGTTGGAGAAGTAGCTGAACACGGGGAAGCGTAACTCGCTGTTCAAGACCACGAAGTTGTTGCCGTTGCGGATGTTCTGTTGGAAGCCGCGCATATTGGTGGCCAAGGTTTGGTAGGCATAGTTTTGCGTATAGTCGACGGGTGCCCCTTGGTCGAAGGAGGCAAAGATCCAATTGTCGACACCACCCATATAGTAGATGAGCTTCTGCTGCCCGAACGAGCTGCTGCCCGCAATGCGGTTGGCCCAGATGAAGTTGCGGCTGATACGAGTATATTGGCGGTAGTCGAAACCGACGACAACCAAATTGTTGGTGTTGCGTGCGATGCGTTGGTAGTACTCGGCAAAGACTTTTCCCCTTGCCCCGACAAGCAGGTTGGTGCCCAATTTCTTCGAGTTGTCGTAAACCAGTTCGGCACGCAGCCCACCCCAGTTTTCATAAACATCTTTATCAGCCAGGCTATAGTCATCAATGGCAAGGTTGACTTTATGGTCGTTGCGGTAGATGGCTGTGCCACGAAGGCTTAATATTTCGCTGAAAGGATAACTCAAAGTGTAGAATGCTTCATTGGTGAAAGTACGATAGTAGTAGCTCGAGTTGTCATCGGTGACATACCGGTGCAGGGTAATGCTCTTGTCCACGCGTTTGCTGTAGTCGCTGAAGCGTAGCAGGTATTCGTTGTTGGTGAGGCTGGTGTTGAGCTTCACGCCGAGTTCGATTTTGTAGTCTTCCATCAAGTCTTTCATCTTGGTACCGAGGAAGACATTGAAACCCGAGTTGAGATATATGGGTGTGCCACCGCCACTGAAAGGCTGGTAACTGTAATTCATGCTGGTGAAGTCGATCTGGCTCATCAGCTCATCGGCAAAGAGCTCCACATAATAGTTGTTCGGGTGTTGTATGGTGTCTTTTTGCCGTGGTTTGGGTGCGGGACCGTTGTCTTGCACCAATTGGGTCGAGTCGCTGCCCAAAGGCCCACCGATTTGCCGTTTGCGTCGGGCATAACGATAGCTGGTCGAGAAGTGGTGCTTTGAAATGGGTTCTATAATTGTGTCTTTTTGTTTTTGCATCAGTTCGTTCAGTAGCCTTTTTTGCGCATAGGGACTCATCTGGCTGAGGTTCGTCGTATGACCGCGTAGGATGGGTGACATGAAGAATTTTTCTCCATTTTGGTTGGCTATCAACAAGGCGGCTTTATGGTCGCGGGACTGGTAGCTGTAGTCGATGATGTTGGTGGAATAGTCAGTAAGTTGCTCTTTCTTGCCAAAATAGCGGTAGTGAACGATAGTGTCGATATGGCTGATGGCACTGTCGAAGCGGATTTGATAGAGGTTGTAAAAACCGCTCGTGTCGTTCAGGTAGAGCAGGCTACCGTCTTTGAGTGGTTCGGGCAGGATGCTGTTGGAATAGCGTTGCTGCGTCAAGTTTTGGAGCACCGTACCTTTATTAATATAATTGTAGGCGAACAGATTGAATTGCTTGTTTTGGAACTCCATTTTGTCGTCGACTTTTAACGAGTCATTATCGCGGTTCGAGCTGAACACGATTTGTCGGTCGTCGTAGGTGAAGACAGGATTCAGGTCGGTATGCCAGTCGTTGGTAATTTGTTCCAAAGTGTTGGAAAACAAGTTGTAGACGTAAATGTCGGGCTTGCCCATGCGGGTGGCGGCAAGCACAATTTTGCGACTCTTGTGGGCATAAGAGAACGAACTGACCTTCTGGAAATCGAAGAGATAAGTGCTGGCTTTCTTGCCTGAATTAATGTCCAAGTTGTAAAGTTGTATTTTGCCTTCTTCTTCAAGGATAAACGACAGGATTTCACCATTGGGATGCCAAGCCAAGAGCGGGAAGCTAGTGTCGATGTTCTCATCCGAGCGGTAGCCTGCCTTGAAAAGCTGCTGCCGTTTGCCGCTTTGCAGGTCTTGAAGCCAAAGACGGATTTTGCCCTCATCGTTGCTGACGTAAGCGATGTATTTTCCATTCGGGCTGATGGTAGGCTGCGTAAAAGTGCGATATTTCTTATATTTTAGCTTCATCAGGTCGTTGGGCTGGTTGGACAACAGGCTCTCGTAGCGAGCCTTGTAAAACTCATACCATTCCTCAACCAAGACCTTGTATTCTTTGCCAGTGACATAGAGCAGCGACTTCTTCACATTTTGAGTGCTTTCAGCCAAGGTCAGGATGTCGTTGAACGACTTGCTGCCGTATTTTTCATCAATAAAGTTCCAAAACGAGTAACCTGCAATCAAAGCATCTTCATCGCGCAGATGGTTGATTTTCTTGTAGCTACCCGATGTTATGCCGCGTTGCAGTTGGGCTTCCTTGTGGCAGTCCCAGTTGCCAGCAATGAAAGCTACCAATCCGTCTTGGAACCATTGCGGGATGTCGTAGCGATAGGAGCTGCGCAGTTGCGAGCCTATTGAGGTGCCGTTCATCACTTGGCTGAACAACAGCTTCGCGATGCCTTCACGGATTTGTGCCTCAAAGTGGGTGTAGTCGCCATCAAAGTAGAGGATGACCTTCGATCCGATAATTTTGGTGATACCGCCCGTGTTGCCATTTTCTTCTTCTTCCAAATTGATGTTGCTTTGCTTGAAGTCTCCCTTGCTATTGAACACGAGGAATTGGATTTTCTTGCTGAAGCGGCTGTTGAGGCGGTTCTCCAACTGTGGAATCTGGTCTTTGGCGTATGCCTGAGCATATCGTGCCAGATCGTCGCCGCCTTGGTAGAAATACACGTCGAAGTTGTCGTTCATATAGTATGACCAATGGAAGTCGCCCCACTGCACGCGGTTCTTCCCGAAAGGCATGTTCATTCCGTTGTAGAACTGCGCATGGACCATGGGAATCATGGCCATGAGCAGCAACAAGAGAATCGCGTATCGTTTTTTGGACAACATAAACACCAAATTAGCGGACAAAGATAGGCAAATTCTTAGAATACTGCGGAAAAATCCCTACCTTTGCCCCGAAAATGACTCACTCAGCGGTCCCTAAGCTTGTTGAAGGGTCGCATCAAAAAAGATACTATGCTCCAACTTGAATCCTTTATCTTCAATCCCTTCGCGGAAAACACCTACGTCGTTTACGATAACGACAAAAAAGAATGTGTTATCATCGACCCAGGTTGCTCTAATGCGTCTGAGGAAAACGAGCTTTTTGGCTTCATTGACAGCCACCACCTCAAGCCGTTGATGGTCATCAGCACGCACGGCCATATTGACCATATTGTAGGCAACACTGCTGTGAAAAAGCGTTATGGCATCCCTGTGGCGGCACATCCTAACGTGAAGAACGACTTCCTCCGTTCGCGGCAGCAGGCTGTGATGTTCGGGTTGCCCTTTATGGGTGATTGCGACCTGCCCGATCGTGATTTGGAAGACGGTGAAATCATCAAGGTGGGGGAGAGCACCCTTGAGGTCATTAGCACGCCAGGCCATGCTATGGGTAGCATTAGTCTTTATGCCGAAATTGAAGGCTGGGTCTTCACTGGCGACGCTCTCTTTTGCCGTAGTATCGGGCGCACAGACTTTCCTGGAGGCAACTACGAGCAACTTCGTACGAATATCATCGAACGCTTGTTCCGCCTGCCTGACGACACAGAGGTCTATTCTGGTCACGGAGAAAGCACCACGATTTTTGACGAACGGCGATATAATATGTTTCTTTGATGAAACGATTATTTAATATATTGGTTTTCTTGTTTTTAGTATCATTTGTCTTTGCACAAGACGAAACAAGGGTTATAGATAGCCTTGAAAGCGTTATGGTAAAGCAGGAGGGACGTGAGAAAGTGCTGACGATGATAGAGCTTTCCAAAGCTTTCTTCGATTTTTCGTTTGACGATTGCATCGATTGGAGTGAAAAGGCTATACAATTTTCACAGGATATAGGTGATGTTGAACTCGAAGCCGATGCCCATTTTTCTCTTGGCATCAATTATGGTTATCATTCCGATCTTGACCTTGCCCAGATCTATTTGAAGAATTCATTTGATCTTTATCAGCAGACGGGAAACGAGGACAAAGCATTTGAATCTTTGTGGAATCAAGCCTATTTTGAACTTTTGTTGGGCAATGTGGATACGGCTTATGTTGCTTTTCAGAAAGTGCTTATGGTAGCCGAACAGCGTCATGACAGCCTAGCTTGTGCTCAAGTGATTGATAATTTGGCTTTTATCCAATATCATAGGAATGACTTTGGCGAAGCTGTTAAAGCCTACGAGTTGAGTAGAGACATCTATGCTTTACTCAACAATAGTCTTGCTGAGACACATACTAACCTGAATTTGGCTATTGTTTTGAACGAGTGCAAAAGGACGAATGAGTCGCGGAAACTGTTTGCTCAAGTTATCCCTCAACTTGAGGCTTTTCAAGAGATTGACATGCTTTTGACAGCCTACAAGAACTATGGTATGCTCTTTGCCCGTGATTTGGTCAACTATGATTCTGCTTCCTATTATTTTGAAAAGGCGTTGGCTTGTCTTGAATCGGAAACATTGTCGCGTGCTGATAGACAAACCATGGCCAATTCGGAAGTTGATTTGTTGATAGAGATGGGCAATGTGGCGGTCAATTGTCATGATGAGTTAACGGCGAAGAATCATTATGAAAAAGCTTTTTCATTGGCGGAGAAAAACAAGTACCATTTTGGCATGATGCAAGCCGCATTAAGTCTTGGACAGTTGTATGCCTATCAAGGGGAAGCTGCCTTTTCGTTACACTATCTTGAAATCTATGCTGAGGAAGCAAGGAAATCGGGCATTACTATGGTGGAGTCTGCTGCTAAGAAACCGCTTATTTTGGATTATGCTCGCTTGGGACGTTTTGATGAAATGAAAGTGGAACTTGATGCGCTTGACGAGCAAAAACAAGCTTTGCAACGTGAAAACAATGATTTGTATGAACAGTTAAGCTCACTTCAAGATGAAACGCAAGGTCTTCTTCAACAATATGAGTCCCATAATGAGCAAATAAAAGCCTTACAATTACAACGCAACCATTATCGGTTGGCCTTTTTCGGCCTCTTGGCCATCGCGCTTTTTGCTTTGGTTTTAATGATAGCCTACAAAATTGTTCGGAAAAAACGGACAAAAGTGTAAAACCTTGGAAATAAAACCCTACCTTTGCACGCAATTTTGAATCTTAAATCTTTAAATCTTAAATAATAACACGTTATGATTGAAAAAATCACATCATCACAACAAGCTATGGACCTGGAAGCCAAGTACGGTGCCCATAACTATCACCCGCTGCCGGTCGTCCTCGCCAAAGGTAAGGGCGCCAAGGTGTGGGATGTCGAAGGCAAAGAGTATTTCGACTTCCTGTCGGCTTATTCCGCTGTCAACCAAGGCCACTGCCACCCGAAAATCATCAAGGCCATGACCGACCAGGCCGAACGCCTCACCCTCAGCAGCCGTGCCTTCTATAACGATGCACTCGGTGTGTGGGAGAAATATGTGACCGAATACTTCGGCTACGACAAGGTGCTGCCCATGAATTCGGGCGCTGAAGCCGACGAGACGGGTCTGAAGCTCGCCCGCCGTTGGGGTGTTGTCAAAAAGGGTATTCCGAACGACAAGGTGAAGATCGTGTGCTGTGAAGGTAACTTCCACGGTCGTACCATTACCATCATCACGATGAGTAATGATCCTGAGAGTTATGCCAACTACGGTCCTATGACTCCTGGTTTTATCCGCATTCCTTACAACGACCCCGACGCACTGGAGCAAGTGTTGGCTAAGGAAGGCAAGGAAATCGCTGGTTTCCTGCTGGAGCCCATCCAAGGTGAGGCGGGTGTCTACGTGCCAGATGAAGGCTACTTGAAGAAGTGCTATGATATTTGCAAGAAGTACAATGTGCTATTCATGGCTGACGAGGTGCAGTGCGGTATCGCCCGTACAGGTAAGATGCTGGCCTGCGACCACGAAGGCGTGCGCCCCGACATCCTCATCCTGGGCAAGGCCCTCGGTGGTGGTGTGGTTCCGGTGTCCTGTGTCTTGGCTGACGATGACATCATGCTGAACATCAAACCCGGCGAGCACGGCTCCACCTTTGGTGGCAACCCGATTGCTGCCCGCGTGAGCATCGCTGCCCTTGAGGTCATCAAGGAAGAGCACCTGATGGAGAATGCTGAGCGTCTCGGTAAGATCTTCCGCGAGGAAATCAACAAGATCAAGAGCCCGATGATTGAGAAGGTGCGCGGTAAAGGCTTGCTCAACGCCGTGATCATCAAACCAAAAGACGGCAAGGAAGCTTGGGATGTGTGCCTCAAGATGCGTGACCTCGGCCTGCTGGCCAAGCCCACCCACCAGCATATCATCCGTTTTGCCCCGCCCTTGGTCATCACCGAGGCCGAACTCCGCGAAGCCATCGAGATTATCAAGAAGGCGATTGCCTCGTTCGAATGATTGTAACCCTGTTTGTGAAATAGCCCGTCAGGTTTTTGGCGGGCTTATTCTTTTGATAATAATCTAGATTGTTTTTTGGCCATAGATGGCATCTTGTGTAAGTATCGTTTATCAGGCGATGTGAATTGAAAGAATAATAAACGGTTAGTGAATCAAAGACCTTTCTTCATGAAAGACAAACAAAGGTTTTTACACATCTTTGAAACTGTTGTATCAGTTATATCAGCCGCAATGACTATTTGGGGCATCATTTGTTTATTCAATAACTACGAAAACAACAAAAAAGAAAAACAACGTCAACATGAAATCCAACAAATCCGAAACAAGAATGCGATTCAGCAGTACAACCAAATGAAAAGGGAGGATTCTCTCAGTAAGAGTCCTGCATACCAGATTGAAAGATATTACGATGAATACACGAAACTTCATAGAAAAAAGACATTGAGCAGTGTTGAAAGAATCTTAATGAACAAGGCAAAAACTCAACTAAATGAGTGGATTCCAAAGTATAGCGAAGAGTTGGTGAAGAAAAAAAATGAAGCGTTATCTGAAGCGGATTCTATGATGATTGATTATTGTGACGAAAAACTGATATGGTTGAAAAACATTGAAAATGAAGTGTTTTATTAGCTGATAATAACTTTGTTTTCTTCGAAAATAGTTTCAATCGCCTCTTCATATTCCTACAATGCATTAATCTTCTTGATTTTCTACCAAACATTTTGAGGGGATTAGAAGGAATACACAAATAAGACACACATGAAGTAAAGCTTTTATGAATTTTTCAATGCACTTATTATGGGAAATGCGTTATTTTTGCTGCATAATTCTAAAGAATTGTATAATATGTTGCCCAAAGTATCCATTATCGTCCCCATTTATAATGTGGAACCTTACATTGAGTAATGTCTACAATCGGTAATGCGGCAGACATATAGTGGAATGATTGAATGTATCCTTGTTGATGATTGAGGCACCGACAATAGTATGGAAATCGCGGAAAGACTCATCGGGGTTTATGATGGCCCCATAGATTTTAAGGTTTTGCATCATGAACAAAACCGAGGATTGTCGGCGGCGAGGAATACGGGCATTGATGCCGCTTGTGGCGAGTATGTTTATTTCCTCGATAGCGACGATTGGATTTCTGACGATTGTATTGAAAAACTGGCACAACCTCTTGGCCATAAACAGTATGATTATGTTATAGGCCATTTTGCAGTGGATGGCAAGGATTCATTTCTTGCTTGTCCTGAAGGAGAGTATCATAAAAAGGGTTTGAAACCGAATAAAGGTGATGGGGCTCAAGCGGCAGTGTGGAATAGGTTATTCAGAAAAACTTTTCTTGTTGACAATCAATTGTATTTTGAAGTTGTGAAGGTGCAAGAGGATTCTATTTTTGCCTTTGATTTGGCTTGTGTTGAAAGGAAATACTATATAGTTGATTCAATCACTTATTATTACAGAATAAGGGAAAACTCTATCACAACAAACGAAGACCACTTTACCAAGTTGATAGGATATATCGGCTGGTTTCATAGTTTGAGAGATCGTGTCAGCCAGGATAAGTATAAAAACCTTGATGGAATCTATGATTACTATCTGTTTTGGGTGAAAAGGGTTTTTAGGGAGATTTCGGGTGTTGAGATGGATGAAAAGATGCTCGACTATGTCCAAAAGGAAACCAGTGGTTTTCTTGATGTTATTCCCAATATGAGTTATTTAAACAACAAGCATTATAGATTGGTTTATTTTTTCTGTAGAAAAGATCAAACGTATTCACGCTTTCAATATGTTTGTCAGCAGTATACCGATAAGTATGCCAATCGATTATTTGCAAGGATTATGAGAAACCTTCTAGGTCTGATTCCTTCCAAGAAAGCAAAACTATAGTTTTCTTTGTGTTCAACGTGTTGGTGCCCGAATATCAAACAGCCAGTATCATGTGTTGGTGGATAGGCTCCTGGCTTTATCGGATAAATCCGTTGTTCGCAAAAACAAATTCTACCGCCTCTTCATATTCTTTCAGCGCATTAATCTTCTTGATTTTCCGCCAAACATTTTGAGGTTCCTCAAAAGAATACATTAGGTAAGACCAAAGTTCCTTCATGCGCCCCAGCACCTTAGGGTTTCCTCCCGCATGACGCAGGCGATCTTCATACAAATCGATGACGTAATTGTGCAGCCGTTCGATTTTGTTTTGTAGAGGCGCATTGAATGCGTCTCTTCCCACAATATCATTTTTTATTTCCTCCGCCAAAAACGGATTGGCCAAAAGTCCCCGCCCCAGCATAAAATGGTTAATAAGCACAGGAGAGTGCGGGTCTTCGCCCGCAATGACGCTTCTGGATGACGTTTGTTCTATAGGTGTCATTGTGGGCTTGCCCCGCAATCTCCCAAGCGATGAAGACGCAATTATTCCTCGAATCCTTTCAAAGCTCTCTACCGAAAAAATATCTCCATTATACACCAGTGGTGCATTAATATAAGGTATTAATGCCCCAAAGCGTACCACGTCAGCCTCGCCCTTATATAGTTGCTTGCCAATGCGTGGGTGGATAATCAATTCGCTCAGCGGAAACTTGTTGAAAATAGGAATGATGGCATCAATTTCCTTAGGGTCGAAATACCCCAAACGGCATTTCACGCTGAATCGGATGTCAATCTCTTCAAAGACCCGTTCAAACATTGCTTCTACCTTGTCGGGATAGGGCAGTAGGCCGCAACCGCGTTTCTTGTTGGCTACACGTGGAAACGGGCAACCCATATTCAGGTTGATTTCCTTGTAACCCAAGCGTTTGCATTGCTTGGCGAAGCGTAGAATTTCCTCCGCATCGGAGCTGAGAGTTTGCGGTGTGAGGGTCCCCACGTCGTTGCACTGTGGGTCGATTTCTTCGCCTTGTAGGTTCTTGGCGTGTTCCTCTTTATGTATGCCAGTAAAGAAAGGTGTGTAGAATTTGTCGATACCGCCAAAGTGTCGCTTGAACACATTACGGAAAGATGCATCTGTGATGCCTTGGAAGGGGCCTAAAGAAAGAAAGAGTGGGTTCATTTCTTCTTTCTCGTGGTGGTTTTGGTGGCCTTTCGGGTCTTGCCGAGGTCTAATAAGGACTTGGCTATCCATCCGATGAGCAGCACGAAAGTGATATACACCGCAATGCGGCTGAGATAGTCGCCGTTTTTGGCGTAAAAAGTGACTTCCTTGTTAGCTTTCAAGGTCTCCTTGATGGCATCGGGCTCCCAATATTTGGTTTGTTGTAGCACGTCGCCGCGCTGATTAATGAAGCCCGAGCGACCTGTATTGGCCGAACGCGCTATGCACCTGCGGGTTTCTATGGCTCTCAACTTGGAGAACTCAAAATGTTGCTTGTAGCCTGGTGTGTCGCCCCACCAGCCGTCGTTGGTGATGACGAAAAGCAGGTCGGCTCCTTTGGCGCAAAATGAGCTGACATATTCACCGAAAGCCGATTCATAGCATATGGCCGCTCCAATTTTGTGGTCGCCATAGGTCATGATTTTGGCTTCAGGGTCGCCCTTCAAGGTGCCGCGAGCAATGCCCATGGTGAGGCTGAAATTGCGTAAAAAGCCCATCCATTCAGGAATAGCCTCCACGGCAGGTGTGAGCTGCGACTTATTGCGGTGCTGCAAGTCTTTTGCGCTGATGAGCAAGGCCGAATTGTGGCAATAATAGTATTTGTCTGTACCATCAATCTGTCGTGCAGGGAAGTCGTCTTCCATGCCTTTGGGTACCCATTCATAGGTGGTGCCACCGATGACAAAAGCCAATTGCGAGAACCGTGAGACGTATTCGCGCAATGTGTTGAGCGCTTTAGCTTTGTCAGTCTCGTGCAGCCAGATGCCTTCTTGGATAGCAGACTCGCTGCTGACGATAAATCGCGTCTCGGGTGTCACCAAAGGCAGCGACAGATTAATGTTGTTTTGAATCACTTGGTCGTAAAAGTGGCTATCAAATTGTTCGTTCCACGGGTCGCAGTTTTGCTGCACGACGATGACTTCAGTGTCGGTGCCTTGGTCTTCATAGTGCTTGTAAACTCGTGTGCTGATGATGATGGGCACAAGGAGAATGATAGCTTCGAGACCAATACTGACCAAGATGGGTTTTGCCTCTTTGGTTTTGAAGAACTGAAGGATATTGGCTATCAGTATGTTGACAATTAATATCCAAAGCGTTCCGCCTGCTACACCCGAGTATTCGTACCACTGAACCCAGCTGACTTGGCTTGAAAACACATGGCCCAAGTTGAGCCAAGGCCATTTGATGGCCCAATGATAGGTGAGCATCTCGAAAGCCATCCAATAAGGGATGAGGATGAGGTTGCCCCAAGGATTGTTGCACACTTTCTTTTTTGTCAAGTGGAACATCCAAAACACGATGGCCATGAAAAGTGCGTTCAGTATCCATGCCAGCGTGGCAGCGGGAGTGGCGTTCCATACCCACCAGGTTGTGGCCACGTTCCAAATGAGGAAGGCGAGAAACGACAGCCAAAGCATCCTTCCACGTTCGCCTTCCGCAATGCGGCCTTCAAGTAGCAACAAGGGAACAAAAGCGATGAAAATGACAGGAGCCATACCCCAAGTAGGCCAGGCCATCGTGAGTAATCCTCCACTCAAAATTGCCCATATTATATTGCGTGTCCGCGATCCCTGAGCTTGTCGAAGAGTTGCAGTCCCTTTATTTTTTGTCTTTTTTTTCATACGATTCATCAAAAATTCGGGCAAAGGTACGATTTTTTGTCCGTAACGTTCATCAAGTCGCTTTTTTTCTCCAAAACAACCCTTTATATCAAAAAAACAACTATTTTTGCACAAATTTTTCGCAAAATGAAGAAAGTGTATAAAGTTGCCGGTCATAACTTTGCCATCATCATGCCTGATGACGATAGGGCTTGGGAGGCGTTGCAGTGTTATGAGCCGTTTTTGATTGAAGATACTGGCAACTATATTTTTACTGCCGAGATGATCGACTCAATGCCTAACACAACAGGCAAGAAAAAGGTAATAACGAGTTGTGAAGCTTTGGAAGCACCACGTTTTGATCTTTACGATTGGGAAGGCCAATGGTTGTTTGAGGGAGCACCTACTATGGAGGCTCCCGTGCGGATCTATTTGATTACAGACAAGGCTTTCACTAAGGCGAGGTTTCGTATTTTGGGTAGCATGAGGTTCTCCCTCAATTCGGTGATCATGCTGATGTTTGCTTTTGCAACGGAACGAAAAAACACGCTTTTGATGCATTCATCAGTAGTGGTGAAGAACGGGAAAGGCTATCTTTTCTTGGGCAAAAGCGGTACGGGCAAGAGCACACACAGCCAATTGTGGCTTAATAATGTGGAAGGGTGTGAGCTATTGAATGACGACAATCCCGTGCTTCGGTTTGAAGAAAATGGTGAGACACGTGTTTATGGTTCCCCATGGAGTGGCAAGACACCTTGCTATCGTAATTTGGATTATCCCGTAGGTGCCATAGTCGACCTTCATCAAGCTAAAGAGAACAAGATTCAAAGGTTGTCTCTTGTTAAGGCATATGCCACGTTGTATGCGTCTTCCTCTGGTATGAGATTAATCAAGGAATTGGCCGATGGAATTCATGCCACTACTGAGAAGATAGCTTGCTCTGTACCATTCTTTTCGCTGGATTGTTTGCCCAATGCCGATGCAGCTTTCTTGTGTTGTAAAACGGTGACGCAATAATTATAATGGATAGGATTGTCCTGCCGAACGAAGTACTTTTGGACGAAGTTGCCCAATTGCTTGGTGAAGGTCGCGAAGTGGTCATCACCCCTAAAGGCAGGAGTATGCTTCCTTTCATTCGTGGTGAGGTAGATCACATCAAATTGCTTCGGCCCGATAGTTTGAGGGTGGGTGACATCGTGTTGGCTTATTTTGAAAAACGCTATGTCTTGCATCGTATTGTGGCCATTGATGGGGATGAGATTACTTTAATGGGTGATGGTAACTTGAAGGGTACTGAACAGGGAAATCGTTCGGATGTGGTTGGTAAGGTGGTTGAAATCATAACGCCTGACCATCGTCAATACAAACCTGGGAAGGCATGGTTGTGGCGACACACTTTGTTTCTCAGAAAATACATGTTGAAAGTGTATAGAAAATGGAATAAATTGAAAAACAGATAATTATAATACAATTTGATATGAAATTAAAAAAAGGTTACAGACTTCGTTCTTTAGGCCAGGAGTTTATCCTTGTTGCCGAAGGACTGGAAGCGGTCGATTTTAGCAGCATGATTTCGATGAACGAAAGTGCTGCTTTCCTTTGGAAGGAAGTGGAAGACAAGGATTTTGATGCTGAAACGCTGACCACTCTTTTGACGGACAACTATGACATCACTCGTGAAACTGCTCAGAACGATGTGGCAGTCTTATTAGAGTCGTGGTCTGCTGCAGGACTCATTGAGGAGTGAGCATATTAATATATTAATAAGGTGTTGGTCGTGTCGACTGTTGAACAACAATATTTCGCATTGCTTCGTGCTGCCCTATGGGACACATCGGTTTCCGTTGATGGTGAAATCGATTGGGAAGCCATTATGCAGATGGCTGGATTCCATAGCAATAATGTGCTGATTGCCGATGTGGCTTCACGGTTGGCCGACGACAGCAAGCTTTCGCCCGAAATGTTGGCCAAGATGCAGTCGATCATGCGCAACAACTTGTTCCATTTGATGAAGTTGAGGCAGATTTTGGTGTCGTCGGTGAAGCTGTTGCGTGAGCACGGCATCGAGCCTGTGGTCCTGAAGGGCTTTGGTTTGGCCTTGCTTTATCCCAATCCTACCCTGCGTCAAATCGGCGATACAGACCTTTTTGTCGGAATTACTAATTTCCATGAGGCTTGTACCTTGCTACGCACGTTGCCTGGCAGCTACAATTGGGGCGAGGAAATTGATGTGGGTAGGCATTACAATATTGAATTTGGGCATATTTCTTTGGAGGTACACCGTGTGAGTGCCGATATTGAAGATGATAAGCTGTATCCTCATTATGTTGCAATGGAGCAGGAGGGCTTGATTGACCATCCGCAGCGCGTCGACTATGGAGGCTTCGAGATTTCCATCCCTTCCAAAGAGTTTGTGGTGTTTTTCACATTTTACCATGCTTGGCACCATTATCTAGAAACGGGTGTGGGGTGGCGACAACTCAGTGACGTTACGATGGCTCTTCATTCCTATCATGGACAACTTGATTTAGATAAGTTGCGACAATGGCTCAACACCATGCGTGTCATGAAGCCATGGCAAACCTTTGGCTATCTGTTGGTGGAATGTCTCGGCCTTCCAGAGGGAGAGATGCCATTTTATGATGCTTCATGTAGAAAGAGGGCGCAGAAACTCTATCGCCAGATCATGAAGGAAGGAAACTTCAAACGCACCAACAGAATCAAACACAAGAATCCCAAACGTCGTTTATGGCACAAGATTTACGCTTTTATTAGTGTTTTTGTGGATTTCTTTCATCATGTGGGTGTGTTTCCCGCACAAGCTTTTCATGAGATGAGCAATACAATTCTGAATAGTTTTAGAAAAAATTTCAAAAAAAAATGAATTTTTTGTACAGTGTATGAATTAATTGTTTATTTTTGCAGCGTCAAACAGTGTGAAAAGGAACACGAAGAAATAACTAATCAACAAAAGTCTAACAATTAAAAAGTAAACAAAATGAAAAAGATGAACAAAATGTACGAAGCTCCCAAGACAGAAGTGGTTGAGCTCAACGTGAACAAGGACTACATGCAATTTGCAGTTGGCTCATTTGATCAGGGTGATGATGATCTCTAATGATCCTTCCTTCACAATTCTATGAGTGTTTTCTAAATTAAAAAAACTTACGGAAAAAATGAAAAAAGTATTGAAATGTATGGGTATGATGGCGTTGGTCGCTTTGGCCTTCACCTCATGCAAAAAGAACGAAGAGAAATCTATTATCAAGGTTTCTTCCCAAGAACTTGTCTGCGTTGATGAAGACAGAGCTTATCTCAATGATGAAACCAACAAGGTTAACTTTGAGATTGGTGATATGTGCATGATTTTCAACATCAATGAAGCTGTCCCAAGCGAAAGTGAAGCCTCTTTGTATGAAGCTATCGAACAAGGTAATGTCGTGGCGTTTATGAGAAGTGGCTATGGTCAAGTAGCTAACGATGTGCATGATAATTACTATGCCTTCTATCCTGGTGGCCCGGATCATACTTGGCCTACTCTCGAAGATGGAAACAAGTGCAAATTCCATGTTAGTGCCACGCAGACCTATCGTCCTGGTAAGCCTTCCATGAATGATTTGTATATGTGCGCCAAGTCCGAAAGTGAACATGTGAATGACGCTTATTTCCCGTTCAATAACTTCATGGGTGTCCTTCGCTTGATGCCTTATGAGAATGCTGAAAGAACTGTTACGAGTATTAAAATCGTTGACAATTTCTATTACTTGAGTGGTTGGGTCCAGTTGATTATCCCTGAAATAGATATGGCAGAAGTGCAATCTCTTTTCAACAACTATGATTTGAACAACTCAAGTTATGTCAACACTTTGAACGAATGGAAGAACAGGGTTGGTTACAATGTGGAAGAGGCTGGCAACAGCATTACTCTTGAGATCCCTGGTGGTGTCAAATTGGGTAAAACTAAGGCCGAAACTACTGCCTTCGACATTGTTTTGCGTCCTCTGGCCATGTCACAGGGTAGCCATATCATCTTCACCTTTGATGATAATACTACTAAAGATGTGGATCTTTCCTTCTATCACCGCGGTGCTACACCCAATTTCCGTTTGAATTTGGGTCTGAACATGGATAACTACTAATCCAATATTGGAGTAAAAACAATCAAGAAGAAAAAGCACTTCCCAGTGGGAGGTGCTTTTTTTATATTTGGTCTGGTTGAGCTTTGGTATCACGGCAGCTTCATTATTCCGGTTGCCATAATTTCGCATAAAATAATAATGGTAACGGCTGCCACAATGTGGCAGCCGTACAATCTATGAAAAAAGAGACGCGATTAATCGCGTCTCTCCAAGATGTGGTACCGACGGGAATCGAACCAGTGACACGAGGATTTTCAGTCCTCTGCTCTACCAACTGAGCTACGGTACCTCCGTTTTAACTTCGTTGAATCATTCGATTTGTGGCTGCAAAATTACGACATTTTTCTCAAATGGCAAGGAAAAATCTTCAAAAACTGAGAAATTTTTGTTTTTTGAAATGTTTTGCATTGGTTTTCAATAATATAACAAATAATGCTCACAATTATAGCAATAAAAACTTGCTCAACGAGTTAAAAAATCGGATATTTGCACGCCCTAACCCCTCCCTTTCCCTTTTTAAGGGGGCAAAAGGGATTAATGTAGGGGTAGGGCATGCTTAAGATAACATTGTTTATGAGAACACCTTTTCTTACAAGCATAGTACTCGTTTGCCTGTTGGCTGGATTTGGTCTTGGTGCCAAGGCTCAGGCCGACGTGGATTCACCTTATTCCTTGTTCGGTATCGGGCAGGTGAGCGGACGCTCGATGAACGTGAAGTTGAAAGGCATGGGTGGCGTTGCCAATGCTATGTTTGGTAGCGGCATCATTAATGTCGAGAATCCTGCTTCATACGCTAAGATTGACTCGCTGGCCTTCCTTTTCGATGCAGGCTTCTATTTCAAGACTTCGACTTTTAGCACAGCCACTCTTTCGGAGAAGGCGAACAACGCATCGTTCGATTATGTATCGATGGCCTTTGGCGTGACGCCTTGGTGGAAAATGGCATTAGGCGTGCAGCCTTTCAGCACTTCGGGTTATAATATGCTTGTTGACGACATCGAGCCAGGTATCGGCAAGACCACGACGCGCTTCAAAGGCAGCGGCGGTCTCAATCAGGCTTTTTTGGGCAATGCCTTCAAGATTGGCAAACACTTCGCTGTAGGTGCCAATGCTTATTATGTGTTTGGCAACAGTCAGGCGGAGACCTCGCTCTATTTTCCTGATTCGGCCTATTATATCGGTTCGCGCCGTAGCGTCGATGTGATGGTACGCTCCTTTATGTTCGACTATGGTATGCTGTTCAACACGAACGTGGGAAGCGACATGCAGTTGAGTTTGGGTCTCACCTATACGCAAAAGATTAATCTACATGGTGATCAGACCTTGTTTATCCGTTCTTTTGAGGAAGATATAGAGACGGACGTAGAATATTTGATTGATACCATTACTTACGTTGTCGAGGATTCCAAGACCACTATGCCTCAAGGCATTGGTTTTGGTGTCGCTTTGCAGAAGGGCAATGATTGGGCCATAGGGGCCGACTTCAATTGGACACAGTGGTCAAAGTTTGCGCGCCAAGGGAGGACTGAAGGACTACAAGATTCATGGAGGGCTTCGGCAGGTGCTGAATTTACACCTAAGCATACCTCTATTTCTGGATATTTTTCACGGGTCACCTATCGCTTTGGCGGTTTCTATGAACACGGTTTCATCAACCTGTCGGGTAATGACGGACTGAACCATTCTATTAATAAGGTGGGAGTCACGGCAGGAATGTCGATGCCATTGCCCAAGACTTTGTCAAAGGTCAACATGGCACTTGAAGTCGGTCAATACGGCACCCGCGAAGGTGGTCTGATACAAGAACGTTATGGCAAGCTGAGCGTTGGAGTTTCGGTGTTTGAGCACTGGTTCATGAAGCGCAAGTACAAATAAGGAAATCGTTGCGAAAATATTTTGGAATGATATTTGAATAAGAGCAAACAAGTCTAACACTAAAAATAAGAAGAGATGAAAACGAAAAGATTAATGATGATTGCCGTTATCTTTGGAATGGCAATGAGCGTATCTGCCCAAGAGGTGTCAGAGTCGAAGTATGGAACCGACAGTGTGGCCTGCGTGACCAACCTGTCCATCTATGGTGAGGCTTACAAACAATGGGAAGCGGCCAAGTTTGCGCCGGAAGCCATCAGCACTGAAATGGTCAACGCCTGGAGAGAGGTCTTCCTCAACTGCCCCCGTTCCAGCCAGCTTATCTACACGAGAGGCGAGAAGATCATGGATTACTTCATCCGCACCAACCCCGCCCAGAAGGACGCTTATATTGACACCATCTGCATGATGATGGACAACAGAGCCCAGTATTTCCCGGTCGACCCGAAGACGGGCAAATCGCAGGTGGCTGGCATCATGGGCCGTAAGGGCTTGCTCATCTACACCTACAACAAGAACCGTTATGAAGAGGCCTATAACGTGCTGAAATCCGCCGTTGACCTCGATGCCTCACAGTTGCAGGGTGCCTACATCGATGCTTACTTCAAGGCTACCATCGACATGGTGAACAACGACAAGGCCGAGAAGATGACCATCATCAATGTCTATCAGGAGCTCTCCGAAGTGCTTGATAACAACATCGGTGCTTTGGCTACGACTGAGACCGAACTTGAGACTGCCAAGGAAGAGGCTTTGGCAAGTGGCGATTCTGATGCTGTGGCCGGCTTCGACAAGCAGTTGGAGAAGAACGAGAAGAACATCAACATCAACAAGGGTGTGAAGAACAACCTCGACAACCTGTTCTCTCCCTTCGCTTCTTGCGATGATCTGATCAAGGTGTTCAGTGCCAAGATGAAGGAAACGCCTGACGATGTGACGTTGCTCAAGCGCATCACCACCATCCTTGATAAGAAGGATTGCACCGACTCGAAGCTCTTCCTCGATGCTGCCGTCAAACTCAATGAACTGGAGCCCAGCCCCGAGGCTTCGTATAGCTTAGGCATCAAGTTCTTCAAGGACAAGAAGTATAGCGATGCTGCCACCTTCTTCGAGCAAGCCACCAAGACCGACAACAACGACCGTAAGTATCGTGCCTACCGCAACTTGGCTATGTGCTACCAGAACATGGGTAGCCTCAGCAGAGCCCGTGATATCGCAAGAAGAGCTGCACAGGTTGACCCGACCGCTGGCGAGCCTTACCTCATCATCGCCCAACTCTATGCCGCAAGTGCCTCACAGTTCAATGATGAAATTGAAAAGGGTGCTGTGTATTGGGCAGCTGTCGACAAGTGCCAAAAGGCCAAGTCCATCGACTCCTCGATTGCTGATAGAGCTAACCGCATGATCAGCAACTTCACCGCTGGCTTCCCGAAGGCAGAGACCATCTTCTTTAACGACTATAGTGAAGGCCAGTCCTTCAACGTCGGTGGCTGGATTGGTGAAACCACCACCATCAGAGCTAGAAAGTAATTGAAACACGTCCTGAAAATAGGAGTTATGCTCAACATCACAGCCTTTATGGCTGTGATGTTGTTTTCGTGTTCAAACCCTGATGCCGTCGTGCAGGCTATGGGGTCGGACGACACGCTGTCGGGCATCATTGCCGATAGCGTTGTTTTCTATCGCAGCGACTCGGGCATAGTCAATCTCGAATTGTATACCCCACGCATGGTGCGTATGGAGACTGAAGACGATATCATGGAGTTCCCACTCGGTTTTGACGTGTATATGTACGACAAGGGCGAAAAGATCACGGAGCTTCATGCCGACTATGGTAAGAATTACGGCAAGATGCGATTAATTGAGGCCCAAGGCAACGTAATCGTGCAAAACTTTGGTAGCAACGAGACCATGTATTCCGACAAGCTGTTCTGGTATCAAGATACGAAGATGATATACACCCGATCACATGTCATGATTATCACGCCTGACAAGCAGATTGAGGCCGACAGCCTCGTGGCGCGTGAGGACTTTTCGGAATATACCATGTATTCGGGTAGCGCCTTGCTCGACGTGGATGAGGAGGATTGAGTTATGGGAAGTTGGATTATCGTCGCCATCACTTTGTTCTTCTCCGCCCTTTGTTCTGGGCTTGAGATTGCCTTCAACAGCATTAATCGCCTGCAACTTGAGGTGGAGCTGACCAAAAACACCTTTTCGGCCAAAATCATCAGGCTGTTTTTGAAAGACCAGTCACGTTTCCTCACGTCTCTGCTTTTGGGTAATAACATTGCCCTTATCATTTACGGCATGAGCATGTCGCAGCTGCTTGACGCACCTGTCAACTATTGGCTGCAATATATCTCTTTCGACAACGATTTCATGGTGTTGTTGGTGAAGACCATTCTAGCCACGTTGCTCGTGCTGCTGGTGGCTGAGTTTCTTCCCAAAGTGCTGTTTCGCATTAATCCCAATGCCATCCTTTCGTTTTTTGCTTTGCCGACTTTCATCTGCTATTGCATGCTCTATCCGCTGATACTCGTTTACACGGGCATTTCGGAGTTCATCATCCGTTACATACTTCGCCTCGAAGTTGATCGGCAGGAATACCGGTTTTCCACCGTCGACCTTAACGACTATATCGCCGAATATGCCGACCCTGAGGAAGCTGACGAGGATATGCAGCAGGAGATACAGCTGTTCCAAAATGTGATGGAGTTCCGGTCGGTTAAGCTTCGCGAGTGTATGGGACCGCGTAACGAGATTGAGTCGGTGAAGCTCTCCGACAGCATTGAGGCTGTGAAAGCCCGTTTCGAGGAGACCAAACACTCGAAGCTGATTGTCATTGGCGAAAGCATCGATGACATTGTGGGCTACGTCCACTTAAACGACGTGGTACGTGTAGTAGCCGAGCATAGGGAAATGGCTTTGGCTGACATCATTCGGAAGATAGACTTTTTCCCTGAAACCTATACCGCCGATAGGCTTTTGAAACATTTCATACAACACCGTCAAGGTGTGGCGGCGGTTGTTGATGAGTTTGGTGGCACGGCCGGTATCGTCACGATGGAGGACGTGGTGGAAGAAATCTTTGGCGAGATTGATGATGAGTATGACGTCGAAGATGAGGTGGAAAAAGTGGTGGGTGACAACACTTTTGTCTTCTCTGCCCGCCTTGAGATCGACTACCTTAACGACACCTATAAGCTCGATTTACCCATTTCCGACGACTATGAGACTTTGGCGGGCATGATTTTGCATTATTGTGAGAGCATTCCTGAGCAGGGACAAGTGCTCCAAATCGGCAATTATCAGGTCAAAATCCTGAAAGCTTCCCATATGAAATTGGACGAAGTGGAGTTGAAAATCCAAAATAAGTAGTTGATTTTCAATTTGTTTTAGGAACGAATAGCAAAAATTGATGCTTTTGAAAAATAAAAATGGAACATTTGTCCCTGCGAGTTGAAATCTTTACTAAATTTGCACGCTCAAATTTGAAGTTTAATAGTAAATAGAAAAATAGAATTATGGCAGCAATTGAAAAAATCAGAAGACGCTCCGGATTGTTGATTGCAATCATTGGTATCGCATTGTTAGCGTTTGTCTTACAAGACCTTTTCCAAAGTCAGGGAAGAAACACGGGTCCTACCGTGGCCACTGTTGATGGCGACAAGATTTCGGTGAGAGACTATGAAGCGCTCAAGGAAAAGAATCTTGAAAACAGAAGGTCTTCAAACAACAACCTCTCTTCCGCTGAGACTTACGGCATCTACAACAGCACGTTGGAGGAGATGATTAAGGATAACATCATGACCAAGGAATATGAAGCCGCAGGTATCGGCGTCACCAGCGAGGAATTGATGGATCAAATCGTTGGCGACAATCCTCACCAGTGGGTGGTTCAGAGCTTCGGCGATGGCAACGGCAATGTTGATAAACAACGTGTGACAGAGTATCTTCAGAACCTCAACAACCTTCCGGCTGAGTATTATAACCGCTGGCTTGATTTCGAGAAAGCCTTAAAGCAAAATCGCTTGGAGACCAAGTTCGACAATTTGGTGAAGGCTTCTTATTTCCTCCCCACTCCTTTGGCCAAGAAATACTATGAAAACAAGAATATGAAGGCATCTGCTGATGTCATAGTTTTGCGCTATGCCACTATCCCGGATTCAACGGTGACTGTGACCGATGCCGACAATAAGGCTTTCTATGAGGAGAACAAGTATCGTTACGAAACTGACGAAAGACGTGACATCGAATACGTATTGTTTGAGATCAAACCTTCGTTGGAAGACCGTCAGGAGGCATTGCAGTTCGTGCAGGAGAGAAAGCCCGAATTTGAAGCTGCCGAGAGCGCTGCCAATTACGTGAACGACAGCTACAACTCCGACAAGCGTTACGATAGTACTTGGTTGTCCCGTAAGGATGTTCCCGAGATGATCGAGCAAGCCATCTTCGACAACGGCAATGGTGTAGGCTATGTATATGGCCCTTACGAAAACGAAGATGCATTCAACTTAGTGCGTATCGTTGATATGCAGAACCGTCCTGATTCACTGCGTGCCAGCCATATCTTGATTAGTTATAAGGGTGCTATGGGCAGCCAAGACACGATTACTACCAAAGAAGAAGCCGAAGCCAAGGCCAATGAGCTTTTGGCTCAGCTGAAAGCTACCAAGAACAATGATGAGCTGTATGCCGAACTGGCTGCTGAATACAACAGCGATGGCACCAAGGACAAAGGTGGCGACCTCGATTGGTTCACCGATGGTGCTATGGTTCCCGAGTTCAACGAGTATGTGATCAATAATCCTGTTGGTTCGTTGGGCGTTGTGGAGACCCCATTTGGTTATCATATTGTTAAGGTCACGGGCAAAACCGAGCCTCAAACCAAGGCACGTCTTGCTTTCTTGGAACACAAAATCACTTGGAGCACGAAGACCTATCAGAACATTTATGCCGAGGCAAACAAGTTCTTCGCTGAAAACAGAACTTACGACCAGTTCAACAAGGCTATCGAGGAGCAAGGTCTTACCAAGCGCACGATGCCTGGCATCCAAAAGTCTACTTACCAAATCGCAGGCCTTGAGAGCCCGCGTGAAATCGTCCGCTGGGCTTTCGATGAGAAGACCAAGAAGGGCGACATTTCCGACAAGATCTTTGAACTCGACAACAACCAGTTGGTGGTGGCTGCTCTGACGGGCATCATCCATGAAGGTTATGCTCCTTTGGAGACCGTCGTTGAGCGTTCCAAGTACCAAATCCTCAACAAAAAGAAGGGCGAAATGGCCGTTGAGAAGCTGAAGGCTTGTGGCAGCGATGTCAACAGAATGGTTAACGAATTGGGTGCTGAATCCACCACAGTTTCGGATGTCAATATTGAATCGCGTGTGCTGAGCAATTTCGGCGTTGAGGGTGACATCGTTGGTATGATTATGGGTATGAAGGAAGGTGAGGAGGTTGGTCCTGTTGCCGGTAACTCCAGCGCTTTCATCATAAAGAACGTGAAGTTCACAGCTCCTGAAGAGACTACTGACTATAGCAGCATCGTTAGGGAGAAGACCAGCCAGTTCACCAACAGAGCACTGAATAGTGGTGTATACAATGCTTTAAGAAACAACGTTAAGATCAAGGACAATAGAACCGAGATTTTCTAAAAAAAGGTTCTGCTGTTTATAGAAATGGGTGCGTCGGTTTCTTCGACGCACCTTTTTTTGTTTCAACGTACTAATCTGACGTAATTTGCGTTTTAGTGAAAAGAGAAATTATTAGAAACAGAATACAAATCCTATGAAAAAACTTACTTTTTTGATTGTTGCAGCCATAGCTTTTGCTTTTGTTGGCTGCCGTAAGCCTGTAGAAGTGTCGTTTGACCAAGCAACGCAAGAGATTGATGCACAAGGAGGCACTATGGAGGTATCGTTGAAGTCGAATGGTGAATGGACCATTGCTATGACCGAAGGATGGGTTATGGTTTCCTCGATGAAGGGTAACGGCGATGCCACACTTACTTTAACCGTTGCTCCAAATACGACGGGAGAAAGCCGTACAACAGAAATCACAGCCAGTACCAAGGACAACACTGCTGTTTTGACGTTGACTCAAAATGCATTTCAGCATTATGTCGATGTATCACCAATGGATATTATCTGTGGCCCCGGAGGAGGCGAGTTTACTGTTGAGGTGTCGTCCAATATCGAGTGGGAGGTCATAACGCCTCAATGGGTGACTAGCTCGGTGGTGGAGGGTACTAATGATGCGACCCTTACCTTGACTGTAAGCCCGATGGAAGGCGAATTGTCCGAATCGCGCGTGGGAGAAGTCATTATTGGGAAACAAGATTTAGCTTCGGCTACGGTAATTATTAAACAGAGAATGTCGCCTATTTTAGACATTGAAGTTATGCCAAACAATCTTGATTTTATTTGCATAGGAGAGATCAAGACCGTTACGGTGACCACTGAAGACAGTTGGACAGCCACTGTTGGAGAGGAGTGGGTTACGTTGAATCAAAGTGAAGGACAAGGAAATGCTGAAATTAGCGTGACCGTAGGCGAGAACCCTATGTATGAAGGTCGACAAACCAATGTTGTCTTTACTACGACTGGAGGTGCCCAGACTGTGCTTGTCATTAGGCAGGAAGCTTCTCCCGACCCGCATTTCCTTGAGGTTTCACCTCTTGTGCTCCAATTTGGAAAAGAAGGCGGAGAGAGCGATATTAGCGTGAGTTGCGACACTGACTGGGAATTTGATTTGGATTGTGATTGGCTGTCACTCTCGCAACAGTCGGGCACAGGCAATGCCATCGTCGTTTTGACGGCCGAGCCAAATGTGCTTCTTGGGTCGAGAACTATTGATTTTAAAATCAGGTCAGGGAACTTGGCTGTTCAGTTAACCGCAAGTCAAGCATCAGGCGATGTGCCGATTGAAGCCAGTTTTGAACCTGATACTTTATTTGTTTCCTTTAATGGTGGTGTACAAACAGTGCAACTGACTTCGAATACAACATGGCAGCTACAGGTGAGTAGTTGGATTACTATGATTACCAGCTCAGGTGAAGGTGACGCTGTGTTTGATATAGTGGTGGATTACAATTCTGAGCCTAATGAAAGGATAGGTTTTGTGAGAGCCCTTCATAATGGACAAGTGATGGGAACGATGGTTGTCGTTCAGGAGGGTAAGGTCAACATTTTGGAAACCGACATAACCGAACTTAACGTCTCTCCCGAAGGTGGCAGTTTCGAAATACAGGTGTACTCAAACCAATCGTGGACGGCAAATGCTGATGTGGAGTGGATTCATTGTGATCCTTCGAGTGAGTTTGGCAATAAAATCCTTACCATCACAGTTGATGCTATGCCTGATGTTCGGCCAAGAACTGGAAATGTCAAGTTGAGTGGTGAAATGGGAAATAGCGTTATCATCAGTGTGAAACAGTATTAAAAAGAAAGGGAAAGCAATTGCTTTCCCTTTCTTTTTTGCCATAAGATGGTTTAAAACCCGAAGCCGAACCAATACCAGAACTTGTTTTCCATTTCCTTCCAAGCTTGGCGCGTTGAGGCGGCAAAGTCGGAGGTATATTGGTTGAGGGTCTCGGTAGCTTCCTTCTTCTTGCCTTCGGCAAGCAAGGCCTTTGCCCTTTCTTCAACGGCGGGAATTTCGTCGAAAGCCTTTTGCTCAAAACGGTTGGCGGTGCCGAGGAGTGTGCTCTTGGTGCGTCCCCATTGCACGGTAGCAAGTTTGTTGGCCTTGCGGTAATGCCAAATCCAAGCCTCGTCACGGTAGCGCAGCTGGCCGCATTTGTCAAAGCCTTCAGGCAAGGAGGTTGAACCCGAGAAAATGGGGATGCGTGGGCTTTGGCCTGGGTTGTCGCACAGCATCCAGCAGATGGCTCCGATTTCGTCAGGTATCCAGTCGCGGCATTGGATGATGTGATGGTAGCTGCTCCATGCCACGGCCACAGTGCGTTGGAAGTTGATAGTTCCGGGAGCCAGGTAATTAATGGTGTTCATCATCGCGCTACCCACCCAGGGGTTGGCCACAGGGCTGATGATGGTATCTTCGACCACGCCATCGTCTGTGCGTTTCTTGCTCACCATTTTTACATTGCGCGTCATGTCCATATCGGTGCCTTCGTAGGTGCTGCGGAAGAGCTCCATCACCTTGCGGACGTCGACGTTTTCGTCGGGTTTCACTGAGAAGGGTAGCTCGGGCATCTCGCGGTTGAGGTTCAATGAGGGTGCCAGCTGGCTGAGGATGAAAAATTCACGGTCGCTGTAGTTCTTTCCGCCACCATAAGAGGCACGGAAGGCCTTCCAGAAGATGAAGTCGCCTTGGCCATCCCAAAGGCCATATTTCTTTGCTACAGCTTCGCAATTGTCAGAGCAATAAAAGTCCTTACTCTTGCGCTCAAGCTTGCCAATACGGGCGATATTGGCCGAAACGCCCACTTCATCGTCGGGAATGCGTTTGGCGGCCCACACGCCACCGATTTTGTCGGGACCTTCGCCGAGGATTTCCATTTGCCACACTTCATTTTTGTCGGCAATGGTGATGCACTCGCCGCCGTCGCCATAACCGTATTCCTTCACCAGTTTGCCGATGAGTTGGATGGCATTGCGGGCGTTGTCGCAGCGCATTAGGGCCACGCGCTCCAGCTCCTCGATCATGAACATGCCTTTCTTGTTGACTAAGGTATCGGGACCTGAGAAGGTGGTCTCGCCGATGGCTAATTGTTTCTCGTTAAGACAGGGGTAAGCCGTGTTGAGGTAGGAGTAAGTGTGTGCGACTTGTGGTATTTCGCCGGCTAGTTCCACATTGCGGTTGTCGAAGGGGTCTTCTGTGTGCATTGTGCCTTTGTAGACCTTGTGCATCTTGCCTTTTTCGTGGTCGGCGGCGGGTTCCCAGCGCATCCAGGTGCGGTAGCGGCCGTCGCAGGTGTGTGAGGTAATGACGGAGCCGTCGGTGGAGGCTTTCTTGCCCACCATGATGCTTGTGCAGTTGGCGCCGACGCGTTGTTCGTTTTCTTCTTGAGCCATCGTGTTGAGGCCGATGAGCAACAAGGCGGAGAGGAGTAATGATTTGATTTTAAGCATAATAAAGTGGTTTTGATAATTCAATGAATCGGCCCTTCGACCCTTCGATGGGCCTCAGGGACCGCAGGCTCAGAAACCTTCTGTTGGTTTTTGAAAGTCCAAAAATAGGAAAGAAATCAGTTGGTTTGGAAGTTTGGGATAAAAAAACACTTATTCCCAAAACAATTCCTCGGTAATCCCATCTGCAAAGAGCATCTGCGCGTCAGTGAGATAGAGAAATTCCCGTGTTTGTGAGAGGCGGCCTTGGGCAATCAAGGCTTGGGCATGTTGTTCGCAGTAGGTGGAGAAACGTTCGCCCATCTCGCGTTTCATGTATTTCAGGTCAATGCCCCAGTGGGTGCGCAGTCGGAGCATGATGTATTCGTTGTAGTGTTGCTCGGCACTTAATGTTTCTATTTCTATGCCACGCTTTGCGTCATTGCGAGGAGGAACGACGAAGCAATCCAGAGAAGGAAACTTGTTGTCTGGACTGCTTCGTTCCTCGCAGTGACGAGAAGCAGTAGACCAAACCTCACAATAGTGTTCAACACTGGAAACATTCCACTGACGAGAAATGCCGTCATAGGAATGCGCCGAAGGTCCGAAGCCTGCATAAGGCGTGCCAAACCAATAGCTGGCGTTGTGCTTGGAGTGCATCCCTCGACGGCAAAAGTTGGAAATTTCATAGTGCAGGTAACCGTTCTCTTTGGCGCGTTGGCACAGGATGCCGTAGTCGCGCAAGGCATCGTCTTCGTGGATGGGTAATGCTTTCCCCAATTCGATTTGCTTGGTCAGGATGGCGTTGGGCTCTAAGGTGAGGGCATAGGCGGAGAGGTGGGGTAGGTTATAGGCAAAGAAAATGTCCAAGTTTTGGTTCCATTGCTTGGCATTGGAAGTAGGTAGGCCATAGATGAGGTCTATGCTGATATTTTCAAAGCCAGCTTGTTTGGCCCATTCGATGCATTGACATGCGTGGTGCGAGTCATGCTTGCGGCTCAAGTATCGCAAGTCGTTGTCGAAGAAGCTTTGGATGCCTATACTGAGACGGTTGATGCCGATGTTGCGCAAACAGATGAGGTATTCCAACGACAGCGTGTCGGGGTTGGCTTCAAGGGTGATTTCGGCATTTGTGGCCATGGGATAGTGCATATTAATAAGGTGCAACAGGCTCCCGATTTCTGTCACGCTGAGCAAGGAGGGAGTACCTCCGCCGAAATATACAGTGTGGATGGAATGGTTGGAGAGATAGTCTTTTCTTTGCACAATCTCCTGTTTCAGCGCTTCCAAGAATCTGTCTTTCAGTTTCAAGGAAGGCAGGGAATAGAATCCGCAATAGCCGCATTTCGACTTGCAGAAGGGGATGTGGATGTAGAGGCCTGACATAGGGTAAAATCTGTAGAGACGCGATTATCGCGTCTCTACATACTTATTTTTCGATGAGGATTTTAAGATTTTGTTCTCCCTGCGTGGATTGCAGACGGACAAAATACAAACCGCTTGGCAATTGGTCTAGCTTAATGGTTTCGAAGTTCTCATTAATACTCAATATTTTTTGGCCCACTATGTTGAACAATTCGACTTGAAAAATGTCCTTGCCTTCAATGTGAAGTGTTTCTTTTGCAGGGTTGGGATAGAGCTTGATTCCTTTACCGTTTTTTTGGATGGCATCCCAAGTCACGGTTACAGATATCGGTTCTGACTCGGCTTCGCAGCCGTCGTCGAAGATGGCGATAACCATGTATTCATGCGTTTCGTCGAAGTCAACTTCATTGTCGCGCCATTCGGTTTCATCAACCAAGGTGTCTGTCAGCAATTCGCTGTCTTTCTGAATCCTATAGCTCATTAGGTTACCTGTCGAGCCGAGTTCGGGTTCGGTCCAGGACAAAAGCACCTTCGGCGTCTCGCCATTGGTTTCGGCATTCAAGTCGCGAACAGGATTGCAACTGACCACTTGTTCTTCACGAATCCATCCCATGCGGTCGTTGCTGCCTTTGTAGGTGCCGAAGACCAGGTTTCCCACGGGTTGGTTCAAGGCATAGGCGGTCACGTATACGGGGTCGTCGGGCGACATGGTTTGAACGTAGGTCAAAGTGACAAGATCCAATTGTCCGTCGCCGTCGATGTCACCGAGATTGGCTCCATTCATATAGGAAAGGCCTTGCGGGCGGAGCGGGAAACCTTCGGTTACTTCGGTACCGTCCATCTTCCAAGCTCGGATGTAGCCTAAGCCACCTTCCATCAGGTTGAAGTCGGTGATGATTTCGTTTTCGCCATCGCCGTCAATGTCGGCCATCGAGATGAAGCCTTCGATACCCGCATTTAAGTTCAGCGGGAAGCCAGGAGCCACGTTGCCATCGGCATCATATTGGTAAAACACATTGCCTTCGCCCGACATACCCATGAAAATGGCGTATTCGTCGCCGTTTTTCACCACTGTCGGAGCTGAGTAGGTCCAACTTGAAACGGGTTTGGGCCAGCTTTCACGGTATTCACCCGTGTGGGCATTGCGGATGTAATGGTGTGGATTGTCGCCATGGCATGCGCCGACAAGGCTCCATTCGCTGTTGCCGTCAAGGTCGACTACGAGCGGCGACTGGTAAGAATACTTATAGGCCTCTTGGCTATCAATCGTATAAATTACCTCGCCTGTGTGGCTGATGCAGTAGAGCGCTGAGGTTGTTGCAGTGAAGATCTCTAGGAAGCCGTCGCCGTCAAGATCAGCAACGGTCGGTGTAAAAGAAGGTGTTGAAGGCATTTCGAAGGGGAAGCCAAAGAGTTCCTCGCCTTGGAGGTTCCAAACGTGGATTCCTGCGGAGATGCTCGCCGAGGCTTTCCCTCGACCATTGAAGATGATTTCCGGTTCGCCGTCATTATTAATGTCGGCCAAGACAGGGGCACAAATGAGTGGATTGTTGTTAGTGACCTGCGAAAGCAGGATGTTGCCGTTGGCATCGAAGACATTGATGCCGCCGCGAGCGTTGCCGTAGGCGGTGAGTGCCACGATTTCGAGGATGCCGTCATTGTTGATGTCGCCGATGGCAGCAGGGTATTGTGCCATGCCGCCTACGAGGGGCTGCGCCCAAAGGATATTACCTTGTCCGTTGATGACATTGATTTCTTCGTTGTGGCAGAGAATGATTTCGTCAGCGCCATCGTTGTTGAGGTCGGCTAGGGCCAAACCACGCATAGGTTTGTAAGTGGTGTTGGAGCCGAAGCTTAACGGGAAGCCGGGCGTTGGTGTCAGACCGTCACGGCTTGTTGGCGGTAGTTGTGTGAGTACGGTTTCAGTTTGGATGACACCTTCTTCATTAATGAAAGCCCGTATTGCAGGTTGCTGCGCGATAAGGCCTAACGATAGTGAGAAGAGGGCAAGCAATAGTAACGATTTCTTTTTCATAATGCTATGTTGAATTGATAGGGTGAATAGAAAAGGCCGTTTCATCTGCCGGAATCACCAGCGAATGAAACGGCCATTTAATGATTAGGAACCAATAAATGAATTATTTATCTTTTTTGCAGCAGCCACCGAGGCACTTGTAGACCAGTCCAGCTAGGCAGGCACCTACGAGCGGAGCCACGATGAAGAGCCACACTTGACCCATGGCACTCCATTCGCCGCACTTCGAGAATAAGGCAACGCCGAGTGAACGGGCAGGGTTGACGGAAGTGTTGGTCAGCGGGATACTGATAAGGTGGATAAGCACCAAGGTGAGACCGATGGCCAAGCCACCGAACTTGCCGTTGGCGTGACGGTCGTCCGTGACGCCGAGGATGACCATCAGGAACACGAAGGTCAGTAGGGCTTCAACGAGGAAGGCACCTCCAGTTGAGATGGCTTGGTAGTCGCCACCACAAGCCTTTTGGAAATCTGCTCCAAAGCCGTTGGCAGCGAACACGCCAGTAGCGCCACCGCCGATGGCATTCCAAATCACGAGAAGCAATGCACCGGCAATGATACCGCCGATGAATTGTGCAGCCCAATAAACGAGCATTTCTTTGAAGCTCATGCGGCCGTTGACGAACACGCCAAAGCTAACCGCAGGATTCAGGTGGGCACCCGAAATGTGGCCGATACCATAGGCCATGGCAACCACGGTGAGGCCGAAAGCGATGGCTACGCCAAGGAAACCGACATGGCCGAAGAGGGCGGTACCACAGCCGCCAAAGACCAAAACAAATGTGCCGAACAATTCGGCGAAAAACTTGTTACTTGTTTTCATAACGTTTTAATTTTAAGTTAGTTATTATAGTTGGTTCGATGATTTTGCTTTTTCACTATCCCTTGACAAGGTTCTTTTGGAACACTGCAAATGTACAAAATATTCTATGGTAGGCAATTGTTTTTTGAAAATAACGACATTATATGGAGAGAATTTTCTCAATTGTTTCAGACCGACTTTAGATATCTTATGCAAAACAACGATTTCTAATTACCTGATAATCAAGTAGATAAAAAAAAATTAGAAAAAAAAGCAAAATTTTTGTAAAATATCACAAAAAAGCCATATTTTTGCCGCATAATTCATAATGTAGAGTAAACTATACATGATAGACCAGAAATGGCATCAATTTAAATAGAAAGGAAACAAATATGAAAAAGAGAATCATTAGCGTTATGGCCGTTTTGGCAATGCTGTTGGGTCCCACTATGATGCAAACTAAGGCACAGAACATTTTTGATGGAGATGAAGGGTTGAAAAAAAGCTTACGTGGCGAGAAGAATAGTGATGGAGAAAATAATTTAAATGGAATTAGTTTGGACGACCTCGAAGGTGGTGATATTTCTTTAGAGAATTTCGCACCTTTGAGTGGTGGAATCCTTGTTTTGGGTTGCCTTGGCGGTGCTTATCTTATTGGAAGAAGAAGGAAGGAGCAAAACTCCTAATCGGTTCGATTAATCTTTCTGCGGATTTACGCTTTTTTGTTTTCTGTTTTAGAGTTTTAATTAACAGGAAATAGCGATAGCTGTGCTATATTTGCATAGTTAATAAAGTTAATAAAATTGTTTTATCCAGGTCAAGTTGATTTTGTTAACTGATCTGGATTTTTTGGTTTATTTATGATATGACAAGACGCATAACGGTACTCTCTCTCTTCCTCCTATTGGCATGCTCTGTCATGGCACAGGAAAGCCAATCCTCTCGTTTTTCGTTGGAAGACTGTCTTCGTTTTGCTGTAGCAAATAGTTACGAGCGCAAATCTATGGAATTGACGGGCAAGTCGTTGGAAACAACCTACGAGCAATCAAAACAGCAAAGACTTCCTAATTTAAGCGCCTCGGTGGGGCAAAACTTGTCGAACAACGAAAACGGTTGGTCCACCTCAGGCAATGTGGGTGTGGGCTCATCAGTGACCATCTATCAAGGAGGCAACATCAACAATACCATCGAGCAGAACCGCCTCAATATGGAGCGAAATGAGGTGCAACTAGAGCGTTACGACAACCAGCTTGCCACCCAAATTTTACAGAGTTTCCTTGTCATTCTCGGCAATCAAGAATTGTTGAACTACCAACTCGAAGTGCTCAACACCAGCCGCGAGCAGATGAAGCAGGGTCGAGTGCGCCATAAATTGGGCTCCATTCTTGAAAGCGACCTTCTGCTGCTTGAGGCACAATATTACAGCGACTCGAACAATGTGGTCGATACACGCATTAATATTGAGAACAATTTGTTGGATTTGAAGGTTCTGCTTTCGATGAATCCGACTGACGATTTGGAAATTGTCATTCCAAATACCGACAATCTTGATGATTTGAAGGAATCATTGCCATCAGAGGAAGACGCCGTCAACCTTGCCATGGAATATATGCCCGACTTACGCATGAGCGACTACGACATCCGACTGGCCGAGAAGAGCGTCGATATGGCACGAGGCAACTATTTCCCATCCATTTCGGCCAACGCAAACGTGGGCATGGGTGTGCTGTCGTTCGATGCTGACGGCAACTCGAAATGTTACGGCAATCCGACTGAATCTGCTGGCATTTCGATGAGCATCCCGATTTACAGCCGTGGGCAAACTAAAGCCAATGTGAAAAAGAGTCGCATTGCCTTGGAGCAAGCTCAGTTGGACTATGAGCAATCGGCTCTTTCGGTGCGCCAAACCGTGGTGCAGGCTTATCGCAACGTGGTATCAGCTTACAATGCCTATAAGGTCTCACAAATCAAGGAAAACGCCTATGGCAAAAGCTTCAATGCGTACAATATTCAGTATCAATATGGCACTATCACTACGGTGGAATTGCTGCAACAACAAAACAATTATCTAAACGCCCTCAACTCCTATATCCAGAACAAGTATTCCTTGCTGATGAAACGCAAGATTCTGGATGTGTATATGGGTCAACCAATCACACTATAAAAAACGGCCCTTCGACAGGCTCAGGGATTGTGAAAGCTAAGGGTCCTTAAGCTTGTCGAAAGGCCCGACTAAGAATAAAACTATGAAGAAAAAAAGAAGAATATGGTTGATTATCCTGGCTATCGTTGTCGTGGCCATCGTTGCGATAGCTATCATCAAGGCGATGAAATCAGCCAACAAGGAATTGGTCATCCGAACCCATGTGGTCGGGGAATATACGGTTGAGAACACTGTGACCGCGACGGGTACTATTGAGCCAGTGGAAACCGTTGAAGTAGGTACGCAGGTGTCAGGTAAGGTGGAGAAGATTTATGTCGACTATAATGATGTGGTGAAGAAGGGCCAGCTGATGGCCGAATTGGACAAGCAGACACTCAACCAGAGTTTGAGCCGGGCCAAAGCGAGTCTCACTTCGGCCGAGAGCCAACTCAATTATGCCAAACTCACCTATGAGCGTACAAAACAGCTCTATGAGTCGAATGCTGCCACCTTAGCTGCCTATCAGGAAGCCCAGAACAGCTATACTCAAGCGCAGATGAGCAAGAGAAACGCCCAAGCCTCATATGACCAGGCGAGGGTAGATTTGGCTTATGCCGAAATTTATTCGCCCATCGACGGCATCGTGCTCGACCGTGCCGTGGAAGTGGGTCAGACGGTGGCCGCCTCATTCAGTACGCCTACCTTGTTTACCTTAGCCAACGATTTGACCAAGATGCAGGTGGAAGCCGACGTCGACGAAGCCGACATCGGACAGGTAAAAGTGGGGCAGAGGGTGACCTTTACTGTGGATGCTTACATGGACGATGTGTTCGAAGGCACCGTGAACCAAATTCGTATGAAACCGACTACCACGAGCAATGTGGTGACTTATACTGTTATTATTGAAGCTCCTAACCCCGACCAGAAGCTCTTTCCTGGCATGACCGCCAGCGTGACCATCGTCACGGAAGAAGAGACAGGTTTGGCTGTGCCTGCGGAGGCGTTCAACTTCACGCCCGATGAGCAGGTGCTGAAGTCCATGCGCAAGCCGGAGAAGCCTGAAGGCCAGATGCCTCCTCAGGGTGAAAAACCTCAAATGCAAGGTGGACAAGGCGCCAACCATAATATGGTGTGGCTGAAAAAAGGCAACGATATGGTGCCATGCCCCGTCAAGGTGGGAATGAGCGATGGTGCCTATAAGATTATTGAACAAGGGGTGCAGGCTGGCGACTCGGTTGTGCTTTCGGCTCAGTATGTCGCCAAAGAGAAAGCCGTGAAGAAGGGAGATAATCCTTTCATGCCAGGTCCTCCAGGCAGGGACAAAAACAAAGGCAACAATAAAAACGGTGGCGCTCCAAGTGGTCCTCCGCAGTAAACCTTTCTCGTCATGAGCACACAATCCATCATCAAGGTTGAGAATCTCAAAAGGACTTTTGTCGTTGGCAGTGAGGAAGTGCATGCCCTTAAAGGCGTATCGTTCGACATCTGTCAGGGCGAGTTCGTGAGCATCATGGGGTCGTCGGGTAGCGGCAAATCGACCTTGCTCAATATCCTTGGCTGTCTTGATCAACCCACATCGGGCGAGTACTTCATCGATGGCATCTCGGTCAGGGAAAGGAGCAAAAACGAGCTGTCGGACATCCGCAACCGCAAGATCGGCTTTGTGTTCCAGTCCTACAACCTCTTGCCGCGTACTTCGGCTTTGGAAAATGTGGAGCTGCCTTTGGTGTATAACCCTGATGTGTCGCACCGCGAGCGTCGCGAGAAAGCGCAACATGCTTTGGAATTGGTGGGCTTGAAAGACCGAATGGAGCACATGCCCAACCAGCTCTCAGGCGGTCAGCAGCAACGAGTGGCTATTGCACGTGCTTTGGTGAACGACCCTGTCATTGTGTTGGCAGACGAAGCCACAGGTAACCTCGACACACGTACTTCCTACGAAATCATGAGCCTCTTCCAAAGCCTTCACGAACAGGGCAAGACCATTGCGTTCGTTACGCACGAGTCTGACATTGCGGTGTTTACAAGCAGAACAATATTTCTTCGGGACGGTCACATCCTCCGTGATGAGCCTGTGGCGACCAAGTCGGCAGTAGATGCCCTCGCGGCCTTGCCTGTTGAAAACGATTACTGATATGGATATTCTGAACCTTATACATATATCGGCGAAAGCTTTGTTGCGCAACAAGACACGCACGGCTCTTTCCATGCTCGGCATTGTTATCGGCATTGCTGCCGTCATTGCTGTAGTCAATTTGGGTGAGGGTTTGAAGCAGAGCACGGCCAACCAACTTTCCGACATGGGTACGAACCTCATTATGGTGATGCGCGCCAACCAACGCCGTGGTGGCGTCAGCATGGGTTCTAGCAATGTGCAGTCGCTCAAAGTCAGGGATTGTGAACTGATTGCGAAGAATGCAAAGAATGTTACATTGGTCAGCCCTGTGGTCAACAGCGGCGGTCAGTTGGTGAACGGTTCCAAGAACTGGTCGGGCACTGTGTATGGTGGTTCACCCGATTATCTTGAAATCAGGAAATATGAAATTGCAACGGGTGTAAACTTTACCGATGATGAAGTGAAGAAATACGCCAAGGTTGGCCTGATAGGGCATACCATCGTGGAGGAACTTTTTGATGAAGGAGAGGATCCCATTGGCAAGACCATCCGCGTGGGCAATATGCCGTTTAAGGTCATCGGAACGCTAAAGGAAAAAGGTGAAAATGGCATGGGCATGGACCAGGACGACCTTGTGGTGATGCCCTATAGCACTGTGCAGAAGCGTATGTTGGGCGTGGATTATATCCAACAGATTGTGTGCTCGGCTGCATCAGAAAACGTGGCTGACGCCGCAGTGGAGGAGATCGAGTCCATCTTGAGGGCTTCGCATAAGATTCCCGAAGGCGGTGATGACGACTTCGAGGTGCGCACCCAGCAGGAAATGCTGGAGATGATGTCGTCAGTAACGGGAGTAATCACCACCGTATTGGTTGCCATCGCCTTGATTTCCTTGTTGGTGGGTTGTATCGGCATCATGAATATCATGTATGTCACCGTGACGGAGCGCACCAAGGAAATCGGTTTGCGCATGTCCATTGGAGCAAAGAACTCGGCCATCTTGATGCAGTTCCTTACCGAGAGTATCATTTTGAGCCTTATCGGAGGTGTGATAGGCCTGATGTTGGGCTTGTTGCTTTCCTATGTGGTCTCTTTGGCCATGTCACTCCCCTACGTCGTCAATGGAGTGTGGATGTTTATTTCGTTTATATCCTGCGCTGTCTTAGGTCTTATTTCAGGATTCTTCCCTGCTTTGAAGGCCTCGCGTACTGATCCGATCAATGCTTTAAGATACGAATAATCCTTGCCTATGAATGGAAACAGTACTTTTAATGGTGTAGATAAATTTCTGTCAATCAAAAGGATAGTCCTTCTTTCCATAGGTCTCACGATGGCGTACTATTTTTTGTACACGCTGAGCCATTATTTTGGTCGGCCTTCCTTTTCCAATCAGGAGAGTGAGCATGATGAACAGGTATCGGAAAAAGCTAAAGGTAAGTCGAAGATTATACAGTTTAGGGATGCCCGTGCCTTGGCGCACGAGCACAAAGAGCAACACCCAATGCCACCACCGGTGGAAGACAAGAAAGATTTTTATAAAAAAGTTGCGTTGAATATTCCACTTACCTTCATCATGGTCTTTGCGGTGATGATTTTTTGTAGGAAAATATTCGGCAGGAACTTCAAGCGTCGAAGCGATGAGTTAGCGGTGATTGTTTTGGGCACATTGGTGATCACATTTATGTTGAGTGCCATGTTTACCACATTCCAGTTGATTATCTTTCCCGACTGGCCCGATCCGGATAGGACGGTATTCAAGTATATCATGAGGGGTTATTTGGGTGATTGCTCGCTGATGGCCATTGCCGTCATGGTGGTGTATCTGGTGCGCGCACAATACCGTGAGAAGGTGATTGATGTCGAGAACGAGACGCTTCGCGCTGAAAACATCCGCTCGCGTTACGAAGCTTTGGAAAGCCAGATGGATCCTCATTTTCTTTTCAATTCGCTGAACACTTTGAAATCACTCATTGACATTGATGTTGACAAGGCTGGAGATTTCGTCCACCAATTATCAACAGTGCTGCGCTATACCCTGAAGACCGAGGAGATTGTGACTTTAGCCCAAGAGTTGGACTGTGTGCGTCCCTACTGCCAGATGATGAAGATGCGTTATGGCGATAATCTCATTTTTGACCATCACATCGACCACGAAAAATACGACCAATACAATGTTTTGCCACTTTCTATCCAAGGACTGATAGAAAACGCCATCAAGCACAATGTTGTCTCCTCAAAACAGCCATTGACGATTCATATTTATACGGATGATGATAACCATCTGATTGTCAGCAATAAAATTCAACCAAAGATTGGAAAAGAGGAAGGAACTGGTATTGGATTGGCCAATCTTTCGGAGCGATATCGAATAAAATGGAACGAAAATGTTGAAATTTTTAACGATGGAACGATTTTTAGCGTAACTTTGCCTCTTAAACTAAACGTACAATCACTATGAAAGCACTGATTATTGAAGACGAAGTCATGGCTGCCAAGACGCTGAAGAAGCTTCTTGTAGAAGTCAGCCCAGGTATTGAAATCGTTGGCATGCTTGAATCCATCGAAGACAGTGTTGAATGGATTGCCAACCATCCTATGCCCGACCTGATGTTTATGGACATTCATTTGGCCGATGGCTCATCGTTTGCCATTTTTGAGCGTGTTACCATCACTTGTCCTGTCATTTTCACTACAGCATACGATGAATATGCTCTTAAGGCCTTTGAGGTGAACAGCATCGACTATCTGATGAAGCCCATCAGCAAGGATGCCTTGGAACGTGCTATGAACAAATACCATTCGCTGACGGAGAAAAGTGTGGATACCAACCAACTCAGCATGATTTTGAGCCAGTTGGGAGAGAAGAAAAAATACAGAAACTTTTTCTTGCTTCCAGAGCGCGACAAATTCATTCCATTGCCAGTCAGCAACATAGTTTACATTTACATTGATGCTAAGACGCTGAAGATCATCACGACGGACGGGAAGACGTTCTATATGAACCACACCTTGGACGATGTGATGAGCGAGCTCGACCCGCATGAGTTCTTCCGTGCCAACCGTCAGTTTGTCGTTGCCCGTAGCTCAATCAAGGATGTATCGGTTTGGTTTGGCAACAAGTTGGCCATTAATCTTTTCGTCGAAACTCCCGAGAAGATCATCGTGAGCAAAGCGCGTGTAGCCGAGTTTAAGGTATGGTTTACTAAGTAAGCGTTTGATTTGCAATTATTTGTAGTAAACATTAAATTTTTTCCATAAAAAACATTGTGGGAACGAAAAAAGGTTGTACTTTTGCACCCACAAACCGCAAGGTTCAACGTAGTTAAATGATGCTTCCGTAGCTCAGTTGGTAGAGCACCTGACTCTTAATCAGGGTGTCCAGGGTTCGACCCCCTGCGGGAGTACAAGAAAGCCGCTGATTTTCAGTGGCTTTCGTTGTTTTTATACTCCCGCAGGGAGTACAAACTATGGGCACAATACTCATTGATCCATAACAAGCTTTGCAAACCCTTCCGTGGCAAAAGTTTCCAAATCGTCCTTCTCGTTAACGTAAATGTAATACGCCTCCACGCCGTCCATGCTTTCGATAAGTGGCAGCGATTGCTCCATACCCATCACCATGCAAATAGAAGCTAAGGCGTCCGCCCAAACGGAGTTTTCGGCCAAAACAGTCACGCTGAGCACGTTGTGCTCCACAGGATAACCTGTCTTTGGGTCGATACAGTGTGAATAGCGTTTGCCGTCGCGTTCAACGTATTTACGTGTGCTGCCCGAGGTGACTAAGCCCTTGTCGCGCAAGGCAATGCGGGTATGCACCACTTGTTCGGAATCCCAGTTGTCGGCGGGTTTCTCGATGCCTACAATCCACGGCTGTCCATTGGGTTTACAACCTCGAGCCATGATTTCGCCGCCCGTGTCGACTAGATAGTTCTTGATGCCTCGACTGTCCAAGAAGTATGCAATCAAGTCGGAGGTATAGCCTTGAGCGATGGCATTGAAATCCAAGGTCATAGCAGGATTCGCCTTGACGACTTTTCCCTCTTCGATGCGTATGTTCCGATAGTCGACCAATTGTTTCAGGCTGTCAATGAGTTGGGGCGTGATGCTGTCGCCATGTTTGTAGCTGAAGCCCCATGCCGTTACAATGGGCGAAATGGTGGGGTCGAAGTAACCATCGGAAAGTCGGGCAGCCTCCTGCGCGAGGTTGAAATTGTCGATGAAGATGCTATCGAGTGTAACTTTCTCATTTCGATTGACTTTTGAGATGACAGAAGTGTCGACCCAAAGGTTGACGGATACATCTACGGCATGGAAGATGGAGTCGATGTCGGATTGGAAGTTACGGCCTTGTTCATCGTAATAGGTGATGGCGTAGTAGGAGCCTTGTGCTTCGCCTTGTAGAACGATTTTTTTGGGTTGAGAACCGCAGGACGCTAGGAATAATAGAACAAAACCCACAAAACATAGTTTTAACGTGGGCGGTACCCAACTGGGTTGCCACCGAAAAGCGGGCTGGTTAGCCGTTTCCCCTGCCCATTTTAAGAGGTTTTGTGTGTATTGATGGTTTTGTGACATAAATTATAGATCAATAATGGCACTCCATTTCCAAGCGAAGTTATCCCATACGTTGGGGAAACTATAGGGCCCGTAACGATAAAACACACCTGCACCGACTTTTGTCAGGGGTGTGGTTATTAGCCCGTCAATGATGATACCACTTTCAAAGTAGCCTTTGTCCATGGTCTCGAAATTCTTATTTGGGTAGGCTTCAGCGCGTTTCATATCTCCCCAACCAATGTTAGTGATGATGGAGAGTTCAGGATTGAACAACTCGGAATTCGTTTTCCAAAGCATACCGCTGAAGTTGTGGCTAAGATAAAGGGCGACAAATCGGTCACAGAAAAACTCGTCCAACCGCATAGTACTGAAGCTGCCTGGTGAATATAACCCAAAGCGTTCGTAGGTGCCTAGGATATTGAAAGTCTCCATAACGGGGCACGACTCAGTGGCATATCCAGCTTGCAGGATGACCTTGGCGACGCCAAGATAAGGCGTGTAGAAATTCTTGGAAGCTTCAAGCTTGAAGCGGTTGTATTCATACTCGCTGCCGAATACGTTGGGGAAAGCGTGTTGATAGGATACCCATACGATAGGGTAGAGTGTTCCCAAGGAGCGGATGCCCTGTGGCGTGCTGATGAATTTTTCTTTATAGGCAAACCTGAATTTGAGTTCAGCGATGCTGAAGCGGCCTTCCGTCAACGAGTCAGAAGGGATGTGATAGAATTGCTTGTTGTAGTGTTTGTGGCTTGTGCTAAGGTTGAGATAAGCCTTGAAATGTTGTGCGAAGCGGGTCGAGAAGGTGAGGTCGAAACGGTTTCTGCGTGTGCGGATGTTCTCGTAGAAGGTGTATTTGTAGTTTGAAGTGGAAAGTTCGGAATTGGTCTCTTTCTCAAGCATGCCGCCAAATTCACCCATGGGCTCCGATCTGCGGCTATATTGCAAACCAAGTTCCATTTGCCGTTGACGGTTGAGGTTCAACTTCAGTCCACCGCTATAGTCCCATGCCTTGAGGCGCGTCCAGTAGCCGAACGAGCCATTGATGCTGAACCATCGTGAGAGTCTGTCGTTGGTGCGGCCTCCTAAGCCGAAATACCAACCTCTTGTTTCCGAGATGTTGATGATTCTAGCTAGGTTGAGGTTGATGCAGCCAATGGGAAGGGCAGATTCGTTCATCAACTTGTCGGTCAGGCCAAGGACGCGGTCGAAGATGTCGGTGCCTTGGGTAAGGGAGTCGACAAGGATGTAGGTGGCTTTCACCCGTTCTGTCAGCGAGTCGATGCGATGCTCGTCCCAAAAAGTTTCATCACGGAAAGCAGCATCGGGGTCTACCTTGATTTCGATGTCGGAGAACTGTCGCTTGCTGATGTCGGGGTTGATTTCTATGTCGCTTAAGTAGCTTTTGCCAATAGCAGCCATAGGGAAGTCGCCACCGTCCATGCTGACCACCATGCTTGGAAATATCAGATTGACATTCAGTTGTTTCGGAAACCATTGCCCCTCCACTTTTTGGTACAGTTGTTGGATGTCGGCCTTGAAGATTCCGCCTTGTCCATCTGGGGCGGCTTTCACACTTTGCAGGGCCCAGCCGTCGCTGTTGACGGTCATCGTGCCGCGCAGGCCGTCAAAGGTGCTGCCGCGCATCGGGTGAAACGATATCACGTAAAGCGAATCGCCCTGACCAATGGGGTGAACCGATTCCAAGGTGAAGAAATAACGCGTCTTGCTGCCTCGACTGATGGGGTTGACATAGTCCGTTCCAGTGATGCTGACGGTTTCTTCATAGAAGCTTACGCTTTGCATGCTGTTGACCAAATACATGAAAGTGGGCTCTTTCATACCTGCCACTTTGGTGCCGAGAACGTGTTGCAGTTTGCGGTCGGGTGACATGAACAGCACTTCCGAGGCGGTCTCCATCACCATCAAGTCACTCTTTTTCATGATGCTGTCGAAGAGGTGCAAGTTGGTCATTTCCATTGCGGTGTCGTTAGCCAAGGCTTGGCCAAAGCTGCTGCTGTCGATGGTGATGACCATCTTGTCGTAGATGTTGTAGCGATAGGTATGGAGCGAGTTGGGATTGTTGGCTTTGCGATGTGCCATCAGGCTATCGATGATGCGGTGAGCGGGGTTCTCGCCAGCCTCGACGGTAACTTCGCCTAATTCAAAGGTCATAGGTGTTAGGGCGACATTGCTTTTTTTTTGATCGGCTTGCACCGTGAGTTCCTTGGGCTCGTAGCCGATAGATGAAAACTTTATTTTCTGTATGGGCTCGTTGGCGGTGATGGTGTATCTGCCGTCGATGTCGCTGATGACACCTTGCTGCCCTTCGTTGATGACCACGTTGACAAAGGCCAAAGGCTGTCGGTTGCGTTCATCGGTGATTTTGCCACTTAAGGTGTGCGACTGACCGAAAAGCGTTTCAGCCGGAAAAACGAGAAAAAAGAGGAATATAAATGGGAAGACCTTTATGCTGAAGGAAGGCTTCATTCTTGTGTCTCGGTTAGATAGATGATCTCGTTGTCACGCTTCATCAGGTATTGCTCGCGGGCAACTTTCTCCATAGTGGCCGTGTCGTTTTGCAGGTCGTTGAGGTATTGTTTGCTTTCCGGCACCAGTTTTTCATAGTATTCAATTTGCTGTTTCTTGTCTTTCACCGATTTCGAAAGCCTGATTTGCTCGAAAAGGTTGAATTGGTCGATGAAGAGTATGACAATGAGAAACAGCAATGTGGCGTACACATAGCGGTTGTTGAGTTTGCGTAAGATCTCCCTGAATGACATAAGGACTTGTTTTTTAACTACGTTGAAATGCCCCGCATTCGGCGGAGCCAATCTTGCGATTTCAGTGCGCAAAGGTAATATATTTCGATGAACTCAATGAGCTTTTTTCCTATTTTTGCGCTCAGAAATCACATAAATTTATCAACAATACATCAAAAATTCATTAATCATGAAAAAAGTTATCGCAACAACAAAGGCTCCTGGAGCCATTGGGCCTTACAGTCAGGCCATTGAAGCCAACGGAATGGTGTTCATTTCAGGTCAACTTCCCATCAATCCTGCCACAGGCGATATGCCTGAGGGCGTGACTGCCCAGACAGAGCAGAGCTTGAAAAACCTTGAGGCCATTCTCAACGAGGCGGGCTGCACCTTCGACAATGTGGTGAAGTCGACTTGCTATCTTGCTGATATGAGCTATTTTGGCGAGATGAACGCCGTGTATGGCAAGTATTTCAAGGGCGACTATCCTGCCCGTGCCGCCTTTGCTGTAAAGGAGCTGCCCAAGAAGGCATTGGTTGAAATCGAAATGATTGCCGCAAAGTAAGGTTAATTATTGAAATCGCCCGCCTATGTCATTCCTAACATTTGCCCTCCAATAGATTCCAATCGCACAAACCTCTGCAAGGAATGACATTGGAGGTCAAAGTGAAAAGTGAAATCAAAGATTCGACGAAGTCAATCTTTAAGGCGGGCGATTTCAGGCTAATATTTTTACGGTTATGAAAATCGTTTTTTTAGAGCCGTTGGGCTTGAAAGTTCAGCAAATCGAGGCAGCCTGTGAAGGCCTGAAAAAGGCCGGTCACGAGGTGGTCATCTATCCCGATCGCAACGAGAACCTTGATGAATTGAAACGTCGTGCCGAAAGTGCGGAGGTCATCATCGAAAGTAATATCCCTTTGCGCAAGGACTTCCTTGATGCTTGTCCCAACCTGAAGATGCTCTCCATTGCTTTCACGGGCTTGGATCACATCGACATGGAAGAATGCCAGCGTCGTGGTATTATCGTGAAGAACGCTGCGGGCTATAGTACTGAAGCCGTTGCCGAGTTGGCCATCGCCATGATGATTGATGTGTATCGTAAAGTGCTTGAAAACGATGCGATTACACGTCAATGCAACCGCAAGGGTATCATGCCTGGTCGAGAAATCGGAGGCAAGAGTCTCGGTATCATTGGTATGGGCAACATCGGACAGCGTGTGGCCAAGTTGGCGAACGCTTTTGGCTGCAAGGTATTGGCTTGGAACCGTACTCCAAAGCAAATTGAGGGCGTGACCTTTGTGGATAAAGAGACCTTGTTGAAGGAATCCGACATCGTCACCTTGCACATCGCTTTGAACGCTGAGACCCGTGATTTCGTTACTGAGAAGGAATTTGCATTGATGAAGCCGAGTTCCATATTAATTAATACGGCACGTGGTCCCGTGGTGAACGAACAAGCCTTGGCTGATGCTTTGAAAGAAGGTAAGATTGCGGGTGCGGCGACGGATGTCTACGGCACCGAGCCGCCTCTGAAACCCGAGAATCCGCTATTCGATGCGCCCAACCTCGTTATGCTGCCTCACATCGGCTTTGCCACCGAGGAGGCATTTGTTTTGCGGTTGGGGATAGTGGTGGACAATGTGATGAGGTGGATAAACGAAGAATGACGCAATTTTGCGTCATTCTTCGTTATTATGGTAAAGGTCAATTTTTGGTCTGTAGATCATGTCAGCCGTGACGAAGGCTTCCTTGAATTTTGGTTTGATCTGGCGTAAACATTTCTCAGCTTCCACGCGGTTGCGGAAATCGCCTGCACGCAAAAGGAAATGGGGCTCCACGTAGGTCAAATAGATGGGAATGTCAGGGAAGGCTCGCTCAAATCGGCTTTTAACGGCTTTGGCATGGTTTAAGGCATCGTTGCCGATTTCGCTGAAAATATGGATGCGGTAGCCGCTGAACGAGCTGTCGACTTTGTAAAGCGAACGTTGTTTGGCAATAAGGCTTTCGATACGGCTGTCTTGGTCAACGTGCAGTGAACCACGGCTTTGTGCGAAGCCAAGGGAGGCCAATGCTATGAATATGATCAAACAAAGAATGCGTTTCATAACCTAAGAGTTGAGACTGCAAAGATACATTTTTTTGACAATATGCAAATTTCAATTGAAAGTTGTATCTTTGTGCCGCAAATCGCAGATTGGCTAACGCCGAATCGAAGATTTCAACGGAGTTAAATCAAACCTATGAACAGTAACCTTGATGCCAACGGGAGTCATTTGTCGAAGGCCGAGAAAGACCTCGAAAACGCTTTGCGGCCCGATATGTTTGAAAGCTTTGCGGGGCAGAAGCAAGTGGTTGACAACCTGCGCGTTTTTGTGAAGGCCGCTGCCCAACGTGGTGAAGCCCTTGACCATACCTTGTTGCACGGCCCTCCGGGTTTGGGTAAGACCACTTTGTCGCACATCATTGCGCACGAGTTGGGCGTGGGTATGAAGATGACCTCGGGCCCTGTGTTGGACAAGCCGGGCAACTTAGCAGGCTTGCTTACGAGCCTTGAGCCGAATGACGTGCTGTTCATCGATGAGATTCATCGCTTGAGTCCCGTGGTGGAGGAGTACCTCTATTCCGCCATGGAGGACTTCCGCATCGACATTATGATTGAGACAGGCCCCAGCGCGCGCAGCATCCAAATCACGTTGAATCCTTTCACTTTGATTGGAGCCACCACTCGCAGCGGCCTGCTGACGGCGCCTTTGCGCTCGCGTTTTGGTATTAATTTGCGCTTGGAGTATTACGATGCGCACACCCTGGCTAAAATTGTGAAGCGTTCGGCAGGCATCTTGCGTGTGCCTATCGACGACACGGCAGCTTTTGAGATTGCCCGTCGTAGCCGTGGCACACCGCGAATCGCCAACTTGCTGTTGCGCCGTGTCCGTGACTTCGCCCAAATTCAAGGCGACGGCACCATCACCATCGACATTGCTCGCATCGGCTTGAAGGCCCTCAATGTGGATGAACACGGCCTCGACGACATGGACAACAAGATTCTCTCGACCATTATCGACAAGTTCAAGGGTGGTCCTGTCGGTGTCAATACAATCGCCACAGCGGTAGGTGAGGACCCTGGTACCATCGAGGAGGTTTGTGAACCGTTTCTTATCCAAGAAGGCTTCATTATGCGCACCCCTCGTGGCCGCGAGTGTACTGATTTGGCTTATAAGCATTTGGGGAAGACGCGGATTAAGCCTACGGGCGAGTTGAATTTGTTCGACCAATAAGCCGACACGTATTCCAAAAAACATTATTTTTGCAGTTTCTTTCAAAAACAGCAAAAAACACCTCTTTATATGGATTATAACTTTACCGAAATCGAGAAGAAGTGGCAGCAGTATTGGCGCGACCACAAAGTGTATAAGGTTGATATTGACCACAGTAAGCCGAAATTCTATGTCTTGGACATGTTCCCGTATCCTTCGGGCGCGGGCCTGCATGTCGGACACCCATTGGGCTATATCGCCTCCGATATCTATGCGCGTTATAAGCGTTTGAAAGGCTTCAACGTGCTGCACCCAATGGGTTACGATGCCTATGGTCTGCCCGCCGAGCAATATGCCATCCAAACGGGTACCCATCCTGCTGTGACGACCGAGAAGAACATCAACCGCTACCGCGAGCAGATGGACAAGATCGGTTTCTGCTACGATTGGGACCGTGAGGTGCGCACCTGCGAACCGAGCTACTACAAGTGGACGCAATGGACTTTTATCCAGTTGTTCAACTCGTTTTATTGCAACGGCTGCCAGAAAGCCCAGCCGATCAGCAAGCTGATACACCGCTTCGAGGAAAAAGGTACTGAAGGCCTCAACGTGGCCGAGAGCAAGCCGCTAAGCTTCACTGCCGCCGAGTGGAAGGCCATGAGTGAGAAGGAACAGCAAGAGGTGCTGATGAACTACCGCCTTGCCTATCAAGCCGAGGCCATGGTGAATTGGTGCCCTGGCTTGGGTACGGTGCTCGCCAACGACGAGGTGGCCGACGGCCTCTCCGTGCGTGGCGGCTTCCCCGTGGAGCGCAAGTCGATGAAGCAGTGGCAACTCCGTATCACGGCTTACGCTGACCGTTTGCTTCAAGGCCTCGAGACCGTGGATTGGAGCGAGTCGGTGAAAGATTTGCAGCGCAATTGGATCGGTAAGTCTATGGGTGCTTCCGTCATCTTCAAAGTGGACGGTAAAGACATTGATTTAGAGGTGTTCACCACTCGTGCGGATACCTTGTTCGGCACTACCTTCATGGTGCTGGCTCCCGAGCATGAACTGGTTTCGGAAATCACCACACCTGAGCAGCGCGCTGAGGTGGAGGAATATATCACCCGCACCAAAAACCGCAGCGAACGCGAGCGTATGGCTGAGGTGCGTAGGGTGAGTGGTGCCTTCACAGGTGCCTACGGCATTAACCCCATCACGGGTGCCAAGCTGCCCATCTGGATTGCCGACTATGTGCTGATGGGTTACGGCACAGGTGCCATTATGGCCGTGCCTGCCCACGACAGCCGCGACTTCGCCTTTGCCCGTCACTTCAACCTGCCCATCATCCAAGTGGTGAAGAAACCTGGCACTGAGCCGACCGACCCCGCCACATGGGAGGAGAGCTTCGATGCCAAGGATGGTGAACTTGTCAATTCGGGCTTCCTCAACGGCTTGACTGTCAAGAAAGCTATTGAGCGCATGATTGAGGAATTGGAGAAACTGGGCGTCGGCACAGGCAAGACCAACTACCGTCTCCGTGATGCCATTTTCAGCCGTCAGCGCTACTGGGGCGAGCCGTTCCCGATTTACTATAAGGACGGTATGCCTTACGCCATGGACGAGTCGAAGCTGCCGCTTGAGTTGCCCGCCATCAGCGAATACAAGCCTACTGAGACAGGTGAACCGCCTTTGGCCCGCGCCAAGAACTGGGTTACTGAGGAAGGCTATCCGATTGAGACCAACACCATGCCGGGATTTGCCGGTTCCAGCGGTTACTATTTCCGCTACGAAGACCCGCACAACGACAAAGAATACTTCAGCCGCGAAGCCAACGACTATTGGCAGAACGTCGACCTCTATATCGGTGGTGCCGAACACGCTACAGGCCACTTGATTTACAGCCGCTTTTGGTGTAAGTTCTTGTATGACATTGGTTTGTCGTGCAAGGATGAGCCCTTCCAGCGTATGATCAACCAAGGCATGATTCAAGGTCGTTCGAGCTTTGCCTATCGTGTCAACATGGAAAAATTGTGCGAATACGCTGTCTGGAACCTGATTAAGGATAATAAACTGGGTGTGAAGTTCGAGAAGGACTTCAAGGATGGTCGCCGTCGTTTCGACTTCTTCTGCCCCGAGAAAGGCATCCTCATCGAAATCAACCGCATGGGCAACCTTGAAAAGGTGGCTGAACCGTGGCAGGAATATGCCGAAAGCAAAGGCTACAAATTGCTGATGGTGCCGATTATCGACGTGGTGAATGACTACGAGAAGGGAACTAACATTGTCGAGCAGAAGATTAAGGATTTGATTGCTGGCAAGGAAGTTCCAGCTTTCGTGGAAGGCGAGGCGTTTAAAGGTCTGATGTTCATCTCCAAGAACTTGCCCGACCGTGAGCTGCTCAGCGACCCGATTCATGTGGACATCAATATGGTGCGCAATGACGTGCTCGACGTGGAGGCATTCCGTCAATGGCGCGACGACCTGCATGATGCCCGTTTCATCTTCGAGAAGGACAAGGACGGCAACGACGTTTTCGTTTGTGGCTCCGAAGTTGAGAAGATGTCGAAATCGAAATACAACGTGCAGAACCCCGACGACCTTGTGGAAAAATATGGTGCTGACACACTACGTCTCTATGAAATGTTCCTTGGACCTTTGGAGCAGTCTAAACCTTGGGATGTGCAGGGCATCGAAGGTACTTTCCGCTTTGTGCGCAAGTTCTGGAGGCTGTTCCACAACGAGAACAACGAGTTCAACGTCAGCGACGAAGCTGCCACTGCTCCTGAACTGAAGAGCTTGCACAAGCTCATCAAGAAGGAAGAGGAAGGCATTGAGAGCATCTCGTTCAACACGGTTGTTTCGGCCTTCATGATTTGCGTCAACGAACTCGCCGACCTCAAGTGCAACAAACGCGAAATCCTTGAGCCACTAACGGTGATGATTTCACCCTATGCACCTCACATTGCAGAAGAATTGTGGCACCTGTTGGGTCACGACACCTCAGTGGTGAATGCTGTGTTCCCCGTTTATGATGAAAGCAAGACGGTAGAGAATAGCTTTAACTATCCCATCAGCTTCAACGGCAAGATGCGTTTTAATATGGAATTGCCTATCACGATGAGCCAAGATGAGGTGCAAGCCGCCGTGCTTGCCGCCCCCGAAGCCACCAAGTGGATTGAAGGCAAGCAGATACGCAAGGTGATTTACGTGCCGAAGAAGATTGTGAATATTGTCGTAGGATAATTAATTTGTAGAGACGTAGCGCGCTACGTCTCTACTCAGTTTTATTGTTGCGCTCGATATTCCTTGGGCGATAGTCCCGCATTCGCCTTGAAATAGCGGGTGAAGGCGGCAGGGTCGGCGAAGCCCAGTTGGTAGCTGATTTGTTGGATGTTGAGATTCTTGCTGTGGCGAAGTAGCGACTTGGCTTGAACGATGACATAACCCGAAATCCATTCATTGGCACTAATGCCGGTTTGTTTCTTGATGATGCTGCCAAAGTACTTGGGCGACAAACAAAGAAGATTGGCGTAATACTGCACCTCGCGGCATTCTTGGAAATGGTTGACAAAGGTGTTTTTAAAGCGGTTAACCAATTGTTGGGCTGGGGTGAGTTCCGGCGCCGTTAAGCCGTTTTCATTTAGGTATATTTCTATCAATTGTGTTCCTATTTCCATTTGTTTGACCAATAATTCGTCGCGCTCAGGATGGCTCAACTGACTGATGGCTTGGAGCATCATGAAATGCCCTTGCATGCCTTCATATTGCTCATCGCTCAGATGGAAAACTGAATTGTATCGATATTCGACATGCTCAAAATAAAAAGGATAGAGATGCTTCAGTTTTTGGAGAAAACTTGGTGAGATGACGAGCAATGAAACCAAATAATCATCGCTCGACTCTTGGATCTCCATCACATGACCAGGAGGAATCACGACAAAGTCGTGTTGATGGAATTCCTTTTGTTGCTTGTCAAAAAGGTTTTTCAGACACCCCCGATGATTTAGCCAAAGTACGAAATAAGGTGATGCATAGGCTTTCTCGTAAATAGGCACTCGGTTTATGTTATCAAATACCATTAGACCATGCTTTTTTATCTGGTCTCTTATTTCCTCCAAAGCGTGTGGTTGCTTATTCATTTATTTTCGGTCATTTTGCCTACAAAAATACTTATTATTGGAATAAAAATCAAAAAAAACCGACCAAATGACAATTATTTCGTTCTAATCGTTACTTGACGTATATGGAAATGTCTCTACTTTTGAAGCCGAATAGTTAAGCAAAACGGCACCATCGTCACTTGTTTTACATGTATGCTGGTTTTTATAATTGTTTGGCGACAATATTGTATTAGTCAGCGTGAATATTTTTCAAATACTCAACATTCTTTCGACTATTTTTTAAAGTGTCTGATGGTGTCGTTGTTTTTTCTTCATCTCGAAAACGACAGCGTGCGGCATCTCATAATTGTTCGGGAAGTCGATGCGGTAGCGACCATCAGCCTCCTTGCTAAGGGAGGCTTTTTTATTGCTGCCTAAGACCTTGATTTTGCCCGTTTTGAGCGTCATATCTTTGCCGTCGAACCAATAGGTTTCGGGCACAGGGCTTTCTTGTTCGTCCAAAAGGAAGATGCCGTAAACCTTGTCACTCTTCTGCGTGAAGCGGAACTTGCCGTAGGTGAAAGGATAAATGGGGCGCGTGCCGTAGATGGCCTCGCCGTTCACCTGCATCCACTCGCCGATTTCCTTCATACGGAGCAAGGCAGTGTCGGGCAGGTTGCCGTCGGCATCGGGGCCTACGTTGAGGAGGAAGTTGCCGCCCTTGGCTACGATGTCGCACAAAAGGTGGATGAGTTTGTTGGTGCTTTTGTAGGTGTCAGTCGAGACGTATGACCAAGAGTTGCCCATTGACATGCATGTTTCCCAAGGATAGGGTAAGAGCGAGTCGGGCACCTGTTGTTCAGGAGTTTGGTAGTTCTCGTATTTGCCACCCACCGAGCGGTCGACAATGATGAGGTCGGGGTTGTTCTCGCGGGCAATGTTGGCTACCGTGGGCATATCGATGTCTTGGATGTAGCCTTGGCAGCCAAGCCATGAGCGCGTCTCTTCGTTCACGCTCCATTCGGGGCGTACCCAACCGCCATCCAGCCAAAGGATGTCAATGTCGCCGTAGTTGTGGGTGAGCTCACGTATCTGTCTGTGGGTGAATTGCTTGTATTTTTCGAAACGCTCGGGCATGGCGGTCGGGTCGTAGTTGACGTTGCGGTCAGGGGTGGCCCATTCGTGTGCCCAGTAGTCGTCGCAGTGCCAGTCGGGTTTGGAGAAGTAGAGGCCTGTCCAGAAGCCCTTTTCACGGAAGGCTTTCACCACTTCTCCGGTGATGTCGGCTTTGGGATTTTTGGAGAATGGACAACTTGGGTCGACAGTGGAGTAGGAGGTCTCCTTCGTATCGAACATACAGAAGCCGTCGTGATGCTTCGTGGTGAAGACGACATACTTCATACCCGCGTTTTTGGCAGCCTCGGCCCATTTCGAAGGGTCGAAGTTCTTTGGGTTAAAGGTTTTATTAAGATTCTGGTAATCAGTCTTATATTGGTAATAATCAGCACCATCGCGGTTAATCCAAGGTTCGTTGCAGATGGACCACGACTCCACTACTTCCCATTGGGCGTACATGCCCCAGTGCATCATAAAGCCGAACTTTAAGTCCTGCCACTGGCTGATGCGATTCGTGATAACAGGGTCGGTTTCAGGGAGTTGGTCTTCGGTTTGGGCAAATGATGAGGTGCAGATGATGCTCAGAAAGAAAAGGAAATAGGTTTTTTTGCTCATAGTCGGCGGTGTTTTTATCGCGCCAAAAATACGAAAAAACCACGATTCGCAGCACGCTGCGAGTCGTGGTTGAGATTTCTATGTGAGAAAGGGTTTTATTCCTGTTCCATCAGGGCTTTGACTTCCTTGGCTTTCACGGTGTAGATGTTGCCATCGGCATCGCAGAAGCAGAAGGTACCATTGTGGCGGCAGCGCATGGTCAGCAAGCGTTGCATCGAGAGGTCAAGGCCGCTCATCAGTTTCTTGGTGAAGGACGAAACTTCATTCTTCTTGGCATTCACTGTTACTGTTGTCATATTGTCTGATCTTTTTAAATTTTTCTTCGTTGTAAAACTTGGTTGATTTGATGTTACCTTCGGCGATGACTTCGGAGGGCATGATGCTGTTGTCGATGAACAAGAAATAATCTACGACGGGACAGTAGAGGTTGAATAGATTCTTGATCCCTGCTTTGTAACGCCTGCGGATGATACTGTCGTCCACATGATGGCCACCGTGTTTCACACGCTCTGCCACGCGCTTGATAGCCAATTCGGGGCTTTGCAGCCAGAAATAAACCAAACTGGCTTTGTAGCCTTCTTCGCGGGCTTTTTTGATGAGTGCATGGTAGGATTTTGCAGCCAAGGTGGTCTCGATGGCAAAGTCTTCTTTGTCAGCGATGAGTTTCTTGATGCGCGACAACATCAGGCGACCCGCAGCGACCTTGGCGCCGTCGGGATTGAGCGGCGACAGACCCTTCGCGATTTCGTCGCAGTTGACGAACTCCTTGCACTGCAGCGTTTCGGGCAAAACAGTCAAGGAGGCTGTGGTCTTTCCAGCTCCGTTGCAACCTGATATGATATATAAATTCGGCATCAAATAATAATTCTGCTCGTTTTGTGAAGGCATATTTCATGCCAAATCACGCTGCAAAGATACAAAAAATGTGAATATGTCAACACTTTTCCACACTTTTCCACGATATTTTTTGGGGAATCTTGGTTAATTGGCTGAAAATCAAAGAAAATCCAATGTGATTTTTGTTGTGGCTATTTCACCAATTTTTTGTACTTTTACCGCCTAAAACGAAAGCAATGAAAACACGGCATCTGATCGGAGTGTTACTTCTGGCCTTGGTGGTTTGTTCCTGCCAAAAGCCCGTGGAGTATCCCATCGAACCGAGGATTGCTTACGAGGGTTTCACCTATTTGATTAATGCGGACAGCACTTTCAGCGGCGAGGGCATCGTCTCCTTCTCCTATACCGACGGCGATGGTGACCTTGGTCTTGACGATAGCGACACTTTGCCGCCTTTCGGCTTCCACGATGCACATTATTATAATATGGTGATCGACTATCTGAAATGTGTCAATGGCGAATTTGTGAAGACACCGTTGTTGAGTCCGCATGTGCCGACCAACCCTGCTGATACGCTTGTGCTTTACGATACGGTGACTTTCAACGCTCGTTTCAAGCAGCTCCGCGACTCGGAGGAACCTAGGGCCATCAGCGGAAAGATGGAATACAAGCTCACGGTGCAGAATCCTTTCTCGCCCAATGATACTGTCAAATTCGAGATACATATCCTTGACCGTGCCTTGCACGAGAGCAATGTGATTCAAACCGAAGCGATATATACGAATCCATAACAGAAATAAAAACACAAAAATATGAAACGACTTTTTCTAATCTTGGCATTAATAATGGCTTTTGTTGTTGCCCAAGCGCAAACCGCTGGCGAAAACATCGACGTCACGCACTATGAAATCAACCTTTGGGGATTCGACTTCACCAACCGCACGTTGCAAGGTGAAGCTTTCATTGATTTCAACACCACCGCAAGCCTTTCCAGCCTCGTGCTGGAGCTGAAGTCCCTCACCGTCACCGATGTGGCCGCCGATTACTATGACGTGGAGAGTTTCAGTCAGGAGGGTGACTTTTTGACGATTGTCTTCGACGAGACCATAGCAGCCAACGAGCATGTCACCTTGGACGTGCGCTATGGAGGCTCGACCTTCAGCGAGAGCTGGGGCGGCGTGGAATGGTGGGGCTCCGACTACGTCTACAACCTTGGTGTGGGCTTCGACAGCCAACCGCACAACCTCGGTAAGACTTGGTTCCCCTGCGTCGACAACTTCACCGACAAGGCCACTTACGACTTGATAATCAGTGTAAATAATGACAAGAAGGCCATCTGTGGCGGCAACCTTGTAGAGCATTATGACAACGGTGATGGCACTTCTACATGGCATTGGAACACACCTCAGGAGATTGCCACTTACCATATCTCTTTTGCTGTCGGCGACTTTGTCCTTTGGGAGGATGTTTACCACGGCATTGAGCGTGACATACCGATAGAGGTCTACACTACGCCGAACCTGAGTGGTCGTGTGGAGGCCACCTTTGTCCACATCCATGAGATTGTGGCGTTCTTTGAGGAGAACCTTGGGCCTTATCCTTTCAACCGTATTGGCTATATCAGCACAAGCAAGGGCTGCATGGAGCACACCGATAACATCGCCTTAGCCACCAGCGTCATCAGTGGCAACACTGACAACGAAGAATATTTGGCCCATGAGTTGTCACACATGTGGTCGGGCAACAAGGTGACCTGTGCCACGGCTGGCGATATGTGGCTCAATGAGGGCTTCGCCCAGTTCTGGGGCGCGTTCTACGAAGTTGGCGTTTATGGCGAGCAGACCTTCCAAAACACGATTTCAAACTTGGTCAGTGCCATCACATCGTGGTGCAATAGTCCTGCCAACTGGCTACCGCTTAACAATATGCCTTTGGATATGACCTACGATGGCGATGCTGTCTATGACCGCGGTGCCGTCATCGTCAACACGATGATGAACTATATGGGTCGTGAGAATTTCCTCGCTGCTATGCGACAGTATTTCGAGCAATATGCCTATCAGGCAGCCACATCCGAGCAGTTGTGCGAAGCCTTGACCCAATATTCCGGCATTGATATGCATGGCTTCTTTGATTCGTATGTCTATTCGAGCGGCATGCCGAACTTGTATGCCTCAATCCTTTCGGTTGAACCTGTCGGCAACCAGTATAATGTGACACTTGACTTGCATTACCAGCATATTGGTGACACCCACGTTGGGCAAAGCAATGTCTGTGACTTGACCTTCATCGGTCCCGACTTTCAATGGGTTACGGAAAGGGTGACCTGGGACAACCAGCATGGCAGTGCCACGGTCACTCTTGACTTTGAACCCGTTTGCATGGTTAGTGACATCAACAACAACTGGTTGGACGGAAAGATCCAGAAGAACGTCATGGTGAAGACATCAGCACAACAGGCTTGCAATGGTTTCAGGTTCGAAGCTACCTCTTTGGCGGACTCGGTATTTGTGGCCGTTGAAGGCAATTTGGTGGGCCCTTACGATGATCCGTTAATTCCGCATTTGACCCTTTCTTCCAAACATTTTTGGAGCATCAACCGCTACGACTTTGGCGAGGCCAAGGTTATGGGAATGTTCGATTACTCAAGAACGCAAGATGGCGACATCGTCCAATCCGAGAACGACTCTGCCACTTTGCTTTACCGCACGAATGCCTCGGAGGCATGGCACGAAATCGCCCATACAATCTATCCTGGATCTACATGGAAGGTAGGTCGTCTTGTGGTTGATAACTTCGAGCCAGGTGAATATGCCATCGCTGTTTGGGACAAGGAAGCCCTTGGTGCGGAGGAATATGCCGAGCCTGAAAAGCACATGCAGCTTTTCCCCAACCCTTCCAAGGAACGGGTACGTATGACTTGGGGCGATGTTTGTGACGGTGTCATACGCATCGTCAGTATGGACGGAAAGGAACTGAAAAGCCTTCCTTTCACGCAAGTCGACAGTCTTGAGCTTTCAACCGCTGATTGGGCACAGGGCTGCTACACCGTGATGCGCGTCAACAAGGACGGGGCAGTGATGGAAACAAAGAAATTAATCGTTAAATGAGAAATAAAATGAAGAATATCAAGTATTTGTCTGTTTTGCTCGTATTGGGACTTCTTTTCGTTTCTTGCGAAAAGCAGTCGCAGGAGAAAGAATGGGATAAGTATTACGGATACACCAATGAGGAAATCGTTGGTTCGTATGCCTTTTCCAACGTCAAGGATGCCTTTGATGGCTTGACAGAAAACACCTATTGCCATATCTGCGAAGATGCCAGAATCAACATCACGGCTAGTTCGGGGAACACCATAGAGTTTAAGGTCAATTGCCCGAACGATGAATTTAACCGGACATTTGAGGGTCGACCTTGTTCGACAGATGATGACTTCTTGATCAATATGACGGCTCCTTCGGGGAGTATCCATCCGGAATATGAGTTGACGGTTTATGTCTATAAGAATGACCAAGGAGACATTCGTCTCCATGGTTTTGCCCGACATATCACGTATGAAATCCATAACGACCCGAATGGTATGCCTGTTTATAATATCAAGTCCAAGGTCAATTATTATTTCGATGTCATTAAAAACTAAATACTTACAACTATGAAAAAAGCATTATTTACTTTGGCCGTCCTTGTGATGGCGTTTGGAAACATGGGGTTTGCACAGCGCAATGCCCATCTGAAATCGAATGCAACTGCCAATGTGCTGAAGCACTATGGCGTTCGAAATGAAACTATGATGGTGCCGCAAATTGCTACTTGGCAAACTACGGATAACGTAAAGTTTCGCACTGTCTATGCTTACGATGAATATGAGTATTATCTCAATGAGGAGTACACCAAAATAGATGAAGGTGATGGTTGGCTGGACTATTACATGATAACTTACGAATATGACTTCTCGGGCAATGTGATTGAGGCATTGGGCAAGTCGGCGTATGGAACGGGTGTCATGGAAAACGATGCCCTTGCTTCCTACACCTACGATGTTGATATGCTGAGTGAGGTCATTTATCAGTATTGGAATGGCAATGACTGGGTCAACGAAACGAAGGAAGTTTACAACTATAACGGCGATGTGACCACGATCCTTTATTGGGATTGGAACGGCACCAACTGGACTTCGGATGAGCTCTACACATACACTTATGATAACAATACTATCGAATTGGTTATCCAATATATGCAGGGCGGTGCATGGCAAAACGATTTGAGATGCACTTTTAAGCTTGATTTTGATGAGAACATTACTGAGATTCTTTTGGAAGATTGGATGGGTAGCCAATGGGAATTTCACCAAAAGAATGTTTACCATTACGAGGGCGGAGTGTACACTTCAATGACTGTTGAAGTCGACAATGGCACTGTGGTTCAACAATTTGATTATACTTATGTGGACGGCAATGCCACACATGGCGAGTGCAAAAAATGGACAGGTACACAGATGCTACCTGATGATGGCGAGTTGGAAATGGCTTATGGTTACAATGCTGCAACCAAGACATATGATGGCTGTGAAGTGGATATGATCTATTTCGATGTCACTGGCCTCAATGAGAATGCTCAAGCAGCCAACGTCAAGGTGTATCCTGTGCCTGCCGAAAACGAGCTCATCATCCAGACCGAAGACTTCCAAAAGGCTGAAATCTATAGCCTCACGGGTCAGATGATGATGGAAAGCCTGCAAACCAAATTGAATGTCAGTGCTTTGGCTTCGGGTGTTTACCTGCTGAAGGTTTATGATATGAACGGCAATTGCGCTTCACAGCGCGTTGTTGTGAAATGACAGCCAAAGGTTACGACGGATTTGCAATCCGTCGGCTTCTAGTTGGGGATTTCAAATCCCCGAATCATTTAGGTCGGATTGCAAATCCGACCTAACTTTTAGGCTGCCACGGTGTGACAGCCCTACAAGTATTAATCATTTCTTCAGGGTAATACGGAACGTTGTTCCTTCGCCCACCACGGAGGATTTGACGAAAATCTTGCCCTTGTGGTAGTCTTCGATGATGCGCTTGGCCAAGGAAAGACCGAGGCCCCAACCGCGTTTTTTGCTCGTGTAGCCTGGGTTGAACACCTGCTTGATTTGCGACTTCGGTATGCCTTTGCCCGTGTCGCTCAGGTCTAAGTGGATGTGGTCGCCGTCGTCGATGAGGTCGAGGGTGATTTTGCCGTGGTCGCCCATGGCATCAACGGAGTTTTTGGTCAGGTTTTCAAGCACCCAACGGAACAGCGATGGAATCAAAGGCATAACGAGCTCTCCTTCAGGCAGATTGATTACAAACTCAAACTTCTTGGAGAACCGTTTCTGCAAATAGTCCATCGTGTCGCGGATGAGGTAGTTGATGTCAGTGGGTTCGGGCACAGGTACGGAGCCGATTTTCGAGAAACGGTCGGTGACAATTTGCAGGCGCTCGATGTCCTTTTCCATCTCATAGGTGCCCACGAAAGGTTCATCCTGCATCTTCAAAAGCTCAATCCACCCCATCAACGAGGAGAGTGGGGTGCCCAACTGGTGCGCGGTTTCCTTGGCCATACCGGCCCACACTTGGTTTTGCTCCGACCGGCGGGCATAGCTGAAGAGCAGGTAGGCAATGAGGAGGAATAAGGCAAACACAACAAATTGGATGACAGGATAATAACGCATCTGCTGCACCAAGTCCGTGGTGCGATAGAAGATGGTGGCCTTGCCTTTGTTCATGAACTCGATTTGCAGCGGCTCATTCTCGTTACGCATGATTTCCAACTGTTGTTTCACGTAGTTGGTGTCCTTCATCATGAGGGAATCGAGGTTGCCGAAGCTGAGGATGGTGTCTTGGGCTTCGTTGGTGACGATGACGGGCACACCCATCGAGTTGAGCGTGATTTCCTCCATGAAATGGTCGATCATATCCTCCAACACGGCTTTCAAGTCGGTGTAGATTTGCGACTCGTTGTAGTATAACCATTGCACGGTGCCGTAGCCTGGATCGATTTTGATGGGCGGGTATTTGGAGTAGGCGGTTTTCATCTCCTCGTCGAAGATTTCTTTCTCGTCTTGTGCCGCAGGTAGGTTGCTCTTGAAGATGATGTTGTCCTTGGTGTCGGTGATGACCAAAGGGATGCTGATGTTGTTGCGGATGATGTCGAGGTAGATGGCTGTGTTCTCGTTGGACGTGATGTCGATGACGCTGCGGTAGGCATTGGCCAAAAGGTCGACGCGCAATTGCTCCTGCTCGCTCACCTTATTGAAGAACTCTTCGGTCGAGTTCATCATCACGGCGTGTTGCTCCATGGCAGCGGCCCACATCCTCACTTGGCGCGTCTCTTGCTCGGCAATGGATTTCACCAAATGGTTGGTGTACCACAACGAGGCACCGATGATGAGCAGCGCGACAATCGCCAAGGCCCATTTCCAGTGCTTTTTGTTGGTATAAAGGTTCGTTTTCACAAATTAAAAACGATAATGTTTGCAAATTATTATAGTTCAGTCGGATTTGCAATCCGATTGCTCCGAATAGGGGATTTGCAATCCCCTTAAATCTTCTTTCTCATTCTGCCTACCGGAATCCCCAATTGCTCCCTATACTTCGCCACGGTTCTGCGTGCGATGGGATAGCCTTTGTCTTTCAGCACCACCATCAGTTGCTCATCGGTCATGGGGCTTGACTTATCCTCGTTCTCGACAGCATCTTTGAGGATTTTCTTGATCTCGCGGGTTGAGACCTCTTCGCCTTCTTCGTTGGTGATGCCTTCGCTGAAGAAGAACTTCAACAGGTGGGTGCCATAGGGTGTTTGTACGTATTTGCTGTTGGCTACACGTGAGATGGTGGAGATGTCAAGTCCCACCTTGTCGGCCACGTCCTTCAGGATCATGGGTTTGAGTCGAGTTTCATCGCCCGTCAGGAAGTATTCTTCCTGAATGTCGGCGATAGCTTTCATCGTGATGTAGAGTGTGTTCTGCCGTTGGTTGATGGCGTCGATGAACCATTTGGCGGAATCTATCTTCTGTTTCACGAATTGCACGGCTTCTTGCTTGCTGCGGTTGTCCTTGCTGTTGGAGAACTCTTCCAGCATCTTTAGGTACGACTTGCTGACGCGTAGTTCGGGGGCGTTGCGGCCGTCCAAGGAGAGTTCCACTTTGCCGTCTCTGACGAAGACAAAAAAGTCGGGTGTGATGTAGTGGATGTTCTTGGTGCTGGAACTGGAGGCGTCGGCGGGTTTGGGGTTGAGTTTGAGGATCTCGTCCAAGGCGACTTTCAGGTCGCGATTGCTGACTTCCAGCTTCTTGGCGATTTTGTCGTAATGCTTTTTGGTGAACTCATCGAAGCAATCTTTGACAATGGTTATGGCCAGGCTGTAGTCGTTGTGGAATGGGTTGTCTTCCTGAAGACGCTTCAGCTGTATCAGCAGGCATTCCTGCAGGTCACGCGCGGCGATGCCGGGTGGATCGAGCTGCTGCACGATGCGGAGCACCTCGGCCACTTCTTCCTCGGTCGTGGAGACGTTCATCGTGAAGAGCATGTCGTCAACGATGTTGGCGACGGGGCGATTGAGATAGCCGTTGTCGTCCAAGTTGCCGATGATGTATTGCCCGATTTCGAGTTGTTTGTCGGTCAGGTCGTGATAGGCGAGCTGTTGGTTCAGGTAGTCTTGGAAAGTCTCCTCGTTGACGATGGGCGCTTCATAGTCGTCCTCGTCGCCGCTATAATTGTTGGCTTGCAGCTTATAGGAATAGTCTTCGAGGTCTTCTTCCGGCAGGTAGTCGTTGATGTCGAACTCATCGTCTTTGTTGAAGTCGATCTCGTCGTCGTTGTAGTCGTCGTTTTCGCCGTTGTCGTCGGTGGGCTCGTCAACGGTTGGCTCGTTGTCGTCATAGTCGCTTTCGCGAACGTCTTCAAGGGCGGGGTTGATCTCCATCTCCTCCTTGATGCGTTGTTCTAGTTCGATTAATGGCAGTTGCAACAGCTTCATCAGCTGAATCTGTTGTGGCGAAAGCTTCAGTTCCTGCCGCTGGGTTTGAGTCAATCGTTGGTTGTTCATTTAGTTAGGAGTTAGGAGTTGGGAGTTAGGAGTTAGTAGTTTGTCGAGGGAAAAACCTCCTCACTACTAACTCCTCACTACTAACTTGTTAATATAAGCAATTCTTAGGCGTTCTCGGGAATGGGATGACGTCGCGGATGTTGGTCATTCCGGTGATGAAGAGCAACAGACGCTCGAAGCCGAGGCCATAGCCTGAATGCGGTACCGAGCCGAATCGGCGGCTGTCAAGGTACCAGTTCATGGATTCCTCGGGGATGCCGACTTCGTGCATACGGTCGAGCAGCTTGTTGATGTCCGTCTCTCTTTCGGAACCGCCGATAATCTCGCCGATGCCAGGGAAGAGCACGTCCATGGCGCGAACGGTCTTGCCGTCTTCGTTCTGCTTCATGTAGAAGGCCTTGATTTCCTTCGGGTAGTCGGTTAGGATGACGGGCTTCTTGAAGTGTTTCTCAACGAGGTAACGCTCATGCTCCGACTGTAGATCGATGCCCCAACCGTTAACAGGATATTGGAACTTGCCCTTCTTGTTGTAGTTGGAGTTGTGCAGGATGTCGATGGCCTCGGTGTAGGTCAGGCGCACGAACTCATGCTCGAGCACAAAGTGTAGCTTACTGATGAGTTCCATCGACTTGTCTTCTTCCTTCTTGCCCTTCTCTTCGTCTAGCAAGCGTTTGCTGAGGAACTGGAGGTCGTCCATGTTGTTGTCCAAAGCATACTGAATCAAATACTTCAGCATCTCCTCGGCAAGATCCATGTTGTCGTTGATGTCGTAGAAGGCCATCTCGGGCTCAATCATCCAGAACTCAGCCAAGTGGCGAGTGGTGTTGGAATTCTCGGCACGGAAAGTAGGACCAAAGGTATAAATCTTGCCCAACGCCGTGGCGGCCAATTCGCCTTCGAGCTGACCCGACACGGTGAGGTTGGTTGACTTGCCGAAGAAGTCTTGCTTGTAATCGACATTGCCTTGCTCGTCGCGAGGCGGGTTGTTGAGGTCGAGGGTGGTTACTTGGAACATCTCGCCAGCACCTTCGGCATCGGAGGCGGTGATGAGCGGTGTGTGGATATTATAGAAGCCTCGCTCGGTGAAGAACTTGTGGATGGCAAATACCATGGCGTGGCGCAGACGCATCACGGCGCCGAAGGTGTTGGTGCGGAAACGCAGGTGGGCGATATCGCGCAAAAACTCCAAAGAATGCTTCTTGGGTTGCAGAGGGTACTCGTCGGGGTTGGCGGGACCGAACAGCCCAATTTCCTTCACAGAGAGTTCCACGGCTTGACCGCTACCCATCGAAGCGACGAGGACGCCCTTAGCCCAAAGTGATGCGCCGGCATGCATTAATGCCAGTTTTTCTTCTGGGATGATGTTCAGGTCGATGACCAATTGCAGGTTGTTGATGGTGGAGCCGTCGTTAAGAGCGATGAAGGCCACGTTCTTGCTGCCGCGTTTATTACGCACCCAGCCCATTACAGTAATCTCATTGTCAGAGGCTTGCATCTGCAATGCTTGCTTGATTTCTACTCTTTTCATATTATGATGCTATTCTTTGTTGCAATGGTAAATAATGTGCAAAGTAACGAAAAAAAACGCAATGGTCAGCAAAAATGCCGTATTTTTGCAAGCGTTATGACGAACACGTACATACAATTGTCCACACCCTTCGTTATTGCAGGTCCTTGTAGCGTAGAATCTGAAGACCAGATAATAGCCACGGCACAAGCCTTGGCCCAAATCCCCGAAGTGAAAATGCTGCGTGGCGGCATTTGGAAGCCGCGTACCCGCCCCGATGCCTTCGAGGGGAGGGGAGAGCAAGGCCTCGTTTGGCTTCGCGAAGCGAAACGCGAAACAGGCCTGCCCACCGCCACCGAAGTGGCCACGCCCGAGCATGTCGAATTGGCTCTAAAATACGAAGTCGATGTGCTGTGGATAGGCGCCCGAACGGTGGTCAATCCCTTCTCAGTGCAGCAACTTGCCGATGCCTTGCGTGGCACCGACATTCCCGTGTTCATCAAAAACCCCGTTTCGCCTGACTTGAACCTTTGGGTGGGAGCCTTCGAGCGTTTCCAAAAGGCGGGCTTGACTCAATTGGCGGCCATCCATCGCGGCTTCGCGTATTATAAGGAAACACCCTACCGCAATTTCCCCATGTGGGAAATCCCCATCGAACTGACGCAGCGGTTGAACGTGCCCCTCATTACCGATGTCAGCCACATCTGCGGCAATCGCGAACTGTTGCAAGCCACAGCGCAAAAAGCTCTTGACCTCGCCAGCGACGGACTGATGATAGAATGCCATATCAACCCCGATGCAGCTCTCACCGATGCCAAGCAGCAAATTACGCCCGACGAGTTGAAGCAGCTGTTGGGCAATTTAACCTTCCGTTCCAAGCAGTCGTGCAATGTGGAGCGCGACCTTGCCGGTCTGCGTGGCGAGATTGACGACATCGACAGTGAGTTGTTGCAGCTGTTGGCACGCCGCATGGAAGTGAGTGCGCAGATTGGGGAATATAAGAAGCGCAACAATGTCACCGTGGTACAGATGGATCGTTGGAAGAAGATCCTTGCCGACCATGTGGCTACGGGTGAAGAGATGGGTTTGTCGCCGATATTAATTAATAAGGTGTTCGAGGCCATCCATCAGGCTTCCATCGAACGGCAAGGCCATATCATGGAACAAGATGAGGATTCCCATTAGTTGGAAATCGTCAGTTTGCTCCCGTCGAAGGTGGTGTGATATTGTATCAAATTATAGACCGTTGTGCCATCGGTGGGAAAACTGGGTATCATGTCCGGATCGCGGATGATAATTTGTCCGTTCAAGATGTTATAATAAGCGTTGTTGCAGTGATCAACGACAAAGGGAAATTCCACCACCATTCGTGTGGTGTTGCCTTGGCTGTCGGTGCAGGCATCGGGTTCGTTGGGCGGCATACGGTCGTATGCAGCGAACGCATCTTCCATATTGTCAGCATCGGGTCTACGGAAAACAATGATGCCACGGCTGGTGCTTTCCATTTCGGAAGTGATGTATTCCCATCCACCTATGGTATGCAGATTATGGTATTGCATCTGGTTTGGGTAAATCGTGATAGGATAAGGCAGAAGTGGCCTGTTTGGGTTTTCCGGGTATTTCTTGCAGCCGTGCAGCAAGGGCAGGACGCATATTAATATTAATAGGTGTAGTCTTCCGATTTTCATAACAGCAAAGAAACGCTTTTTTTCGCGAATTAGTACCGTGATGATGGAAAAATGTTACATTTGCATCCAAAATAGTATGCCATGAAGAAGCGAATCAGCATCATTGCCTGCCTGCTGGCTCTACTTTTGCTGTTTGGTTCATGTGCCTCAAACAGGTCGCGAGCCATACGAAAGGCAGAGCGCCAGCTTGAACAGCAGGAACGTCAATCGAAGAAACAATACGATAAGGCTAAAACGACCCATTACAAGCGTCAGGCCAGGAAAACCAAGCGTATGATGCAGAGGGACAAGCGCCGTGCAGAGCGGATGCGACGGCGGCAGCGCAGCAATCCGTTCTTTTCATCCTTGAATATAGACAAAAAGCTGTTGTAGCTAAAAAATCGCGATTAAAGCGGTAAAAAATCTTATTGAAATGCAATTTTTACAAATGACTGAAAATCAAAAATATAAACAACCGAAACAAAAATTGGGAAAGAAAAAAATAAAAAAATCGCATATTTTTCTTGCGTACTTTCAAATAAGGTTGTAATTTTGACGACTTTTAATGCACTGTTATGCACCAAACAAAGTAGTATTACATAAAATTACAAGGTATGTTTAAAAATTTACTAATGACCCTTGCCATCGTCCTGGCCACCTGCACGATGACCATGGCACAAGCGCAAGGAAGACTCAAAGGCAAGATTACCGATGACACAGGAGAAACGGTACCATTTGCAAACGTCATTGTTGAAAAAGGCGGAACGCAAGTGGGAGGTACATCTTCTGACTTTGACGGTAATTATGACATCAACCCGATTCCTCCGGGAACGTATGACCTCAAGGCGAGCTGTATTGGCTACAATGCCTTCGTTGTGAAGAACATTGTTATCCCTGCCAACAAGATCACCTTCTACGACATCAAGATGGCCAGTGGAGCTATCAACATTGGTGAAGTCACGATTGTCGACTACGAGATTCCTTTGATTTCGAAGGACAACACTACGCAAGGTGCTTCCATTACCTCGGAGGAAATCGCCAAGCTGCCGGTACGTTCGGCAGAAGGTGTTGCCGCCAGCGTCGGTGGCGTTTTCTCCGCTGACGGTGAGGTCGGTTCCATCCGTGGTTCCCGTGAAGGTGCCGTCTACTACATCGACGGTGTGAAAGTTATCGGTAGCACGAGCGTGCCTCAAAGCGCCATCGACCAGGTCGATGTTATCTTGGGTGGTACGCCTGCCATGTATGGTGATGCCATGGGTGGTATCATCAACATGACAACCAAAGGCCCCAGCCGTACCTGGGGTGGCGGTATCGAAGCCGAGTATTCAATTGACGGTTATGGCCACGCCCGCTTGGGTGGTAGCCTGCAAGGACCGCTCATCAAGAGCAAGAAGGACGACAAGGAAGCTCTCCTCGGTTTCTTCCTCGCTTTTGATATCACGCACAACAAGTATGGCTACAGCTCCGCTGTGGGTTACTGGCGTGCCAAGGACGAGTATATGGATTATATCAGGACGAATCCTCTGACCATCGGCAACGGTACCAACGCCACTGCCTCCTACACGCAGAGAGACGACCTGTTCCACACCCGTTTCCTCAACAACACGACCAACCAAAGCGTCAACCTGACGGGTAAAATCGACGTCCGTACAGGCAAGACCACCAACCTTACTATCGGTGGTTCGCTGATGATGACGGGTGGCCATTATCCTGATAGCCGTAGACATTACTACTTCAACACCGACAAGAACTATCTGTCCAAGCAGGGCACCTATCGTGGTTATGTTCGTTTCACCCAGCGTTTCCAGAGCGATCCCAATAGTACTTCGTTGATTTCCAACGTGTACTACAGCATCCAAGCCGACTATTCGCGCTTCAATGGCGAATCAGGCGACCCCGACTTGTGGAACAACATCTTTGCCTACGGCAACTTGGGTAAGTTCACCACCTATAGGGCTCCCAATGTCCACTTCCAGACGACGGCTGTCGATTCGGTGCTTGTCAATGGCGAGTATAAGAACCTCAGCAATGTGTTCGTGTTGGATAACTACTACGACACCTTGGTGACCTTCAAGCCCTCCAACTTCAACCCAGATTTGGCTACCTATGCCAACAATTACTTTGAACTGTATAAGGACTATGGTGCTGTTGGTTACTACAACAACCTTTCCAACATCATCTTGAACAGCGGTCTGATCAACGGTATGACACCCAGCTATGTGTATGGTATGTATGCAGTGCCTGGCACTGTCCAAGACTCGTACAACAAGTTTGTTAACGACCAGATCGCCTTGAACGTTAACGGTTCAATGACCCTCGGCAGAGGCGACAACTCTCACGATATCAAGTTGGGCTTCCAGTATGAGCAACAGAACAACTCGCAGATGTCGTACAGCTCCAACTATTGGGATCTGATGCGCGATATGACCAACTTCCACATCAGAGAGCTCGATATGGATCATCCATACGCCAACTCTTATGATGGCCATGTTGATACTGTGCTTTACCACAGACTGTATGATGCCCAGAGCCAGTACACTTTCGATGCCCGCTTACGTCAGGCCATGGGCCTGCCGGTTGATGGCACGGAATGGATCCTGATTGATACTTATGATTTCGACAACAATACCATTAAATATTATGATGAAAACGGCAAGATGAGAACCGGTAAGGTTGACGGAGGCCTCGACATGAGTATGTTCGGCGCTGACGAGCTGACCCGTGACGGTAACTTCTCAGTTTACTACTATGGCTACAGCTACGACGGCCATAACAAGTATGCTCTGACTGAACGTCCTTCACTCACCGATTTCTTTAACCATACGGATAATGAAGGTGTTTTTGACCGCCCGATTGGTGCCCAGCAGCCCATCTATATGGCTGGTTACCTCCAGGACAAGTTCGCCTTCAAAGACCTGATCTTCAATATTGGTGTCCGTGTCGACCGTTTCGACGCCAACCAGCAAGTGCTGAAAGATCCTTATATTTTGTATGACTACATGACCGTCGGCGATTTGGCTGAAAACGGCCGCATTTGGTTGGAAGATGCCCAAACTTGGGTTGATGTTCCGGATAATATCGGCAACGACTACGCTGTCTACGTCAACAAGCTCTCCGAGAAGACCGCTATTGTAGGTTACCGTAGTGGCAATACTTGGTATAATGAGCTGGGTACCGAAATCTCCAACCCCGATGTTCTTGACATGGGTACAGGCGTCACTCCTTGGATCAAGGATAAGTATATTGAAAAAGAGAATCAAGTGGTTGACATCAACTCCTTCAAGGATTACGATCCTGCTTGGAGCATCATGCCGCGTATCTCCTTCTCCTTCCCGATTTCCGACGAAGCCTTGTTCTTCGCCCACTACGATGTGTTGACCCAGCGTCCTACCAGTGCCTTCTACTGCAGCCCGCTGTACTATCTGCGCTTCACCGACCTCTCGGACAACATTGCTAACCCCAACCTGAAGCCTTCGCAGACCATCGAGTATGAACTCGGTTTCACCCAGAAAGTGACCAACACTTCGTCAATGACGATTTCGGCCTACTACCACGAGTTGCGTAACATGATTCAGATGTACCGCTTCAACGGTGCCTTCCCCAAGGCTTACAACTCCTACAGCAACCTCGACTTCGGTACGGTCAAGGGTTTGACTGCCAGCTACGACATGCGTCGTACGAAGAACGCTCGTATCCGTGCCAGCTACACTTTGCAGTATGCTGACATGACTGGTTCTTCGACCTCCACCGCTTCCGCTTTGATTGCTGCTGGTGTGCCTAACCTGAGATCTACTTTCCCGACCAATGCTGACCGTCGTCATAGCTTCAACTTGACGCTTGACTATCGTTACAGCAGTGGCAAGGACTATGATGGTCCCACCATCAAGGGTGTCCAATTCCTGTCCAACACTGGTTTTGCCCTGCAAGTCAATGGTGGTTCGGGTACGCCTTTCACTGCTGCACGTAACGTGTCGTCACCCATTTCGGGCGGCAACAACCTGCTGCAAGGTACCTACAACGGTTCCCGTATCCCTGCTTCGTTCCGTTTCGACCTCCGCGTCGACAAGGACTTCGAATTCACCATTGGTGGCAAGGAAGAAGGCAAGAAGGGTCGCGATGCTTTCGTGAACGTGTACTTGCAAGTGCTGAACCTGCTCAACTCACAAAATATCGTTGGTGTGTATAACGCTACCGGTAACCCCGATGACGATGGTTACCTCTCATCACCCCAATGGGCTAGTGAAATCAATGCCCAGATTGATCCGCAGGCCTACATCCAAATGTATGAGCTCTATGTCAACAGTGGCGGCAACTACTCGATGCCTCGTCACATCAGAGTTGGTTTGAGCTTCAATTTCTAATAGGAGAGACTATTCATAACGAAAAATTACAAGTATTATGAAGAATATATTTCGATTTTTGTTAGCGGTGCTGCTCATTGCGAGCACTGTGACTCCCGGAAAGGCTGAAATGTACAAGTATGGACAGACTGGCAGTGGCCAGCGCGCCCAGACTGCAGCCGGATGTACGCCTTCGTCATCTTTCGAATGGCTTGACATCAACAATGTCAGAACCCGTATCAACTCGGGTGGTGACATGTGGTGGGACCTTCCCTCTGGAACAGGTTCCAAGTACTTCATTCCCGCCAACGGTTCTGCTACTTCACTGTTCGCTGGCTCTCTTTGGATTGCTGGTGTCGACGTCAACAACCAGTTGAAGTGCGCTGCTCTGCGTTTCCGTCAGGTTGGTAACGACTACTACACTGGCCCTCTGACCGTTGACGGCAAGGCCTCCATCACCCCTGAAACCTGCGCCAAGTGGGATAAGATTTTCAAGATTACCCGTGCCGAGGTAGATGAATTCCTTTCCAACTATCAGGCTGGCAACACTTCAGATATTCCTACCATCATCAAGAATTGGCCTGCTACCCGTGCCGACGATGACCCGGAAGGCATTGCCTACTATCTGGCTCCCTTCTTCGATGCCGATGGCGATGGTGAATATGTTCCTGAAAATGGTGACTATCCCTACTACGACATCACCAACGAACTCTGCCACACCAAGATTCCGACCATGGAAGAAGAGAAATTCGGCACCATGCACGGTTCTATCTTGGCCGACCAAGTGCTGAAGGGCGACCAGACCCTATGGTGGATCTTCAATGATAAAGGTGCTGCCCACACTGAATCCAAAGGTCAAGCTATCGGTATCGAAGTGCGTGCCCAAGCTTTTGCTTTCGCCACGAACGACGAAATCAACAACATGACTTTCTACAGCTATGAAATCATCAACCGTTCCACCTATACCTTGACGGGTACTTACTTCTCGCCTTGGACCGACGTTGACCTCGGTTATGGTTGGGACGACTATGTAGGTTGCGACGTGGCTCGTGGTCTGGGTTATGGTTATAATGGTACTGCCGTTGACGGTAGTGGTGAACCTGAAGCCTATGGTGCCCAGCCTCCGGCGTTGGGTATCGACTTCTTCCAAGGCCCCTACATGGATCCTGATGGAATCGACAATCCCAAGTATACCTTTGAAATTGTGTCCACATTCGACCATATTGATCCCGTTACCAACGACTCCATCTTTATTAACGATACTCTTAGCGCCACTCAAGTGGTTGATGAAAGTATCAATGGTGTGAACTTTGGCAATGGCATCATCGATGACGAACGTTTCGGTATGCGTCGTTTTGTGTATCACAACAACAACAGCGGCCAAAACGGTGACCCAGAGACCGCTCCCGAGTATTACAACTATCTGCGTGGTATTTGGAAGAACAATGCCAAGATGCGTTATGGCGGCGATGCCTTCCAGACGGACGTAGTCGGTCCTGACTGCGACTTCATGTTCCCTGGCGATTCCGACCCGTGGAACTGGGGTACTGGTGGTAATCTTCCGAGTGGTGGCTTCAACGTGAATGGAAAGTACTGGTCGGAAGAGCAGTGTGGCAATGCACCTAACGACCGTCGTTTCATGCAGTCCGCAGGTCCCTTCACGCTGCAACCTGGTGCTGTCAACTACATCACTTTCGGTGTGCCGTGGGCACGTGCTACCTCTGGCGGTGCTTGGGCATCCGTTGAACTGTTGCGCGTGGTCGACGACAAGTGCCAAGCCTTGTTCGACAACTGCTTCAAGGTCATCGACGGTCCCAGCGCTCCCGATTTGACCATCCGCGAGCTCGACCAAAAGCTCATCATCTATCTGTCGAACGGTACGCTCTCCAACAACTATAAGGAGAAATACATTGAGCTTGATCCCGAAATCCCGACCGGAAGAACGGATAATGAATTGGTGTCTAAGGATACTACTTGGTATATTAGCATTGATGGCGACAGTATTTATCAAGTTGCAGAAGAATACAAAGACTCCACTTATGTGTACGACAGATACTATCGTTTCGAAGGTTACAAGGTATATCAGCTGGCTAACGCTGAAGTGGGTGCTGACGAGCTGAGCAACAACGACAAGGCTCGTTTGGTGTTCCAGTGCGACGTGCGCAACAATGTGGGTCGTTTGCTCAACTATGAATTCGACGAATCGTTGCAAGCCAACGTGCCGAGCCTGAAGGTGAACGGCGGTGATGCCGGTATCACTCACAGCTTTGTGATTACCGAAGACGAGTTCTCCATGAGCGACAACCCGACTCTTGTCAACCAGACACCTTATTACTATATGGCTGTGGCCTATGCCTACAACAACTATCTGACCTACAATCAAGAGGACGCTCTTGGCCTGCAAGGTCAAAAGAAGCCTTACCTTGAAGGTAGAAAGAACATCCAGGTATATACTGCTATTCCTCACAAGATTGTCAATGGTACCGTGCTACGTGCAGAATATGGCGACAGCCCTGCGGTTACCCGTATCGTTGGTGTGGGTAACGGCTTCAACGAGCTTGAACTGAGCCAGGCTACGATTGACGAGATTATGAGCAAGCCTATGGCTAATGATTCGACCAACCGTTTTGGTAATCCCAATTATCCTATTTCGTATCATCCTACGTATGAGCCTGGTTATGGTCCCATCGAAGTGAAGATCATCGACCCGCTGAATGTGAAGTCACACAGCTATGAGTTGGTGTTTGGTGACATGTTCCAGAAATACACGCATAACGTCACCAATAATGCTGACATCAAGGGTGACTCCGCTGTTCGCTTGGTCAACAGTTGGTACTTGGTTGACTTGAACGACATGGATACCATTCATAGTGACACTACCACCATTTATGAGAACGAACAGATGTTCATCGACAGAGGTATTTCTGTCAATGTTTCCCAGGTTTATGACTTTGGTCGTCAATGGATTGGTTGGTATTATAATAAAGGTAGTGATGGCGTTCTGTGGCATAACTATGAGACCGTCATTGCCAAAAACAATGGTGTAATCGGTTCGTCAATTGAATATACCGATCCCAGCTACCAGTGGATGAGCGGTATCCGCGACATCGACGTGCCCAGTTCATACCTGAACTGGATTCGTTCTGGTACGTATGCTGGCGTCGCTGGCGAATCTGCCTACAACGACTACAACATGTCTTCAGGTTCCCATGACACTGGTGGAAGTAAGCCTTGGGACCCGAACGAGAATTGGGAGAAGATTGCCAACCGTTCATGGGCTCCCCCGCTCCTTGCCTCCAATACGAAGCACACTTCTGCTGTGGATCCCGGTCCGGTGGCTAATGGTGGTCGTGTCGACTCCCTGTTTAAGAAGACTGCCAGTGTTGATATTGTCTTCACTGCCGACAAGAGCAAGTGGACCCGTTGCCCCGTCATTGAGATGTGTATGGATCCTACCCTTAGCGAAAATGGTGTAGCTCGTTTCAACTTGCGTAAACACGCTTCGGTTGATAAGGACGGTAATCCTTATATGATTAAGGATGAAAACAACAATGACGTTCCGTTCAATCTTTGGTCGCAGGCGGGAGATGCCCAATATGTCAGTGCCAACGAGGAAGACCCGAACTTCATCGGTGCACAAGGTATGGGTTGGTTCCCAGGCTATGTCATTGATGTTGAAACTGGCGTGCGTCTGAACGTTGCCTTCGGTGAGGATTCTTATCTTGAAGACTTGAATGGTCGCGATATGATCTTCAATCCTGCCAAGGTTCAGAAGACCACTGCCGAAGACGCTTCTGGTTTGCTGCAAGAGTATGACCCGGCCATCTTCCGTGGTGCCGACAACGATCCTGTCTTTGGAGGTAAGCACTTTGTCTACATCTGGCGTATGGACTCGCTCGTCGACTTGCCGAGCACTTTCCCATGGAAGCAATTGAAGAACTATGGTTATGACGGCGGTCAGTTGCTGTTCAATTCATACAATGCTATTCAGAATTTGGCTCCTTCAGCTGCTTTGACTGTTAATAGAGTTTTCTACAAGCTGGTCATGTGGATTGGTATGCCGATGGGTATTGAAGGTATGGAATGGCTGCCTGAAGGCAACGATTGCCGCGTCCGTATCCGTCTGGCCAAACCTTATGCTCCTGGCTACGGCTTTGAGTTGCAAGAAGAGAATCCTGACTTGATGATCAACAACCTGAATCCGAAGTACACCTTCACGATTGACGGTTGGGATCCGCTCATGAACGACGAGTCAAAGAGCGATGAAGACCTCAACCTTGTGACTGTGGTGCCTAATCCTTACTATGCCTACGACACATTCGAAGGCAACGCACTGACCAACAAGGTTAAGATCACCAACCTGCCCAACAAGTGTATCGTTTCGATTTACACCTTGAGTGGTACGAAGGTGCGTCAGTTCCGTAAGGACAATGAAACAACCAGTATTGAATGGGACCTCACGAACTTTGCCAATACGCCTGTGGCCAGCGGCTTCTACTTGATCCATGTCAAGGATCTGACCAGTGGTGGCGAGCGTACCATCAAGTTCTTCGGTGCCATGCGTCAAGTTGACCTGAACACATTCTAAACAAATGTAATTGCTAACCGTAAATAACTTATCATCATGAAGAAATCATTTAGATATATCGTATTGAGCTTCGTAATCCTATTTGGATTAAGTGCTCCTCAAGCATTTGCAGGAAACAAAGACCGTTCAGGCCAAGCTGGCGCTCCCGAGCTGTTGATTAATCCCTGGGCCGCTTCGTCGGGCTGGGGCAATGCAGGCATGTCGTTCGTTCATGGCGTCGAAGCCATCTACGGCAACGTGGCTGGCATCAGCTCATGCCGCACCCTGGATGTAAACTTTACCCACACCAGCTGGCTGGTTGGTGTGGGCAACGACACCCGCATCTCCTCGTTCGGCTTCTTGGCCCGCGTGGGTGAGTCGAGCGTGTTGGGTCTCTCCTTCATGTCGTTCAGTCTCGGTGAAATCCCGATTACGACGGTTGGAAATCCCGACCCGAACACCTTGGGTACCTACAAGCCTAACCTGATGAACATCAACCTGTCGTTCGCCAAAGCGTTCTCCAACAGCATCAGCGGCGGCTTCAACTTGAAGATCATCAGCGAGTCCATCAAGGATATGGGCGGTGTTGGCGTGGCCTTGGACGCTGGTATCCAGTATGTCACTGGTCCCTTCGACAACATCCACTTTGGTATCACCCTGAAGAACATTGGACCTACCATGAAGTTCTCAGGCGACGGTATCTCATTGAGAGTGTTCATGGACAACACCAGCAATCAGCAGTTCACTATGGTGCAGCGTGTCGACGACTTCGAATTGCCCACTCAGTTGAGCATTGCTGCCGCCTACGACTTCCTGTTTGCTGAAACCAACAGAATCACCTTGGCTGGTAATTTCTGCTCCAACTCCTTCACCAACGACCAATTCATCGTGGGTTTGGAGTATGGTTGGAAGGAGATGTTCATGATCCGTGCCGGTTACACCTATGAAAACGGCTTATGGTCGAAGGAAGGTATCCTTTACGACGATGGCTGCATGAACATCAACCGTGGCCTCAGCGCTGGTGCATCCATCGATGTGCCGGTCTCGAAGAAGGAAGACGCCATGCGTTTCGCTGTGGATTATTCCTACAGAGACACCTACACCTACGGTGGCACCCACAGCGTGGGCGTGAGAATTATTTTCTAAAACTGGTATCAGTTAAGAAATAATTCGTATCTTTGCAGTCGCAAACCAAAAGAAGACCCTTATTTCGGTAAGGGTCTCTTTTTTGCAACCTGCAATGAAATAAACAAACATACTAACTATGTCAGAAATCAAATACTTTACCCCAGAAGGGTTACAGAAACTGAAGGACGAACTCGACGAGCTGATTCTTCGCGAACGTCCTCGCATCGTGCAGGCTATCCAGGAAGCGCGCGACAAAGGCGACCTCTCTGAGAATGCCGAATACGATGCCGCTAAAGAAGCCCAAGGCCTACTTGAAGCCAAAATCGCCGAACTGCAAGACCTCATTTTCAATGCCCGTATCCTCGATGAGTCGAAGATGGACAATTCGAAGGTGCTACTTTATTCGACGGTGAAAATAAAAAACACCAAGTCGGGCATGGTGATGACCTATGCCATCGTGCCTGAAAAGGAGGCCAACTTCAAGGAAGGCAAGCTTTCCATCAACTCGCCCATCGGCCAAGGTCTGTTGGGCAAGCAAGTGGGCGACATCGCCGAGATTCAGGTGCCTGCCGGCAAAGTGCAGTTCGAAGTCATAGAAATCACCCGTTAAAACCTCAAGTTATGGCTACCATATTCTCAAGAATCGTAAAAGGGGAAATCCCTTGCTATAAAGTTGCCGAGGACGAGCGCTTCTTCGCCTTTATGGACATCAATCCCGTGGCCGTGGGCCATACCTTGGTGATTCCCAAGCGTGAGGACGACTACATCTTCAACCTCGAAGATGACGAAATCGGTGCTATGATGGTCTTCGCCAAAAAAGTGGCCAAGGCCATCGAAAAGGCAGTTCCTTGCAAGCGCATCGGCGTGGCCGTCATCGGTTTGGAAGTGCCTCATGCCCATATCCACCTCATTCCCATCTCGCAAGAAGGCGATATGGACTTCAAGAAAGAGCATGTGCATATGAGCGAAGAGGAGTTCCGAGCGGTGCAGCAACGCATTGTGGATAACCTTTAAGGTGATTCGGCTATTATGAATTGTAGAGACGTTGCGCGCAACGTCTCTACTTTTTTTGTTATTTTTGCAGCAAATATAGAAACCATGAAACGAATCACCATATTAATATTGACGCTTTTTGCGGCCATGGGTCTTTTTGCCCAAGACTTCGACCTGCTTTGTGGCAACATCAACTACAAGCCAGAGGTGCAGACTGTGCTGCTTTATGCCGACGACAACCAGCTGAATGACCCTGTCATTCCGCTTGAGGATGTGATGGGTCGCTTGACGCTTTCGTTCGACATCATCGACGGTGAAGGCGCGGTGCTCAACTACACTTTCATCCATTGCAGCCATGACTGGCAGCCTAGTGACATCCAGCGTCTCCAGTATGCCTCGGGCTTCGAGTCGGATCGCTTGGACGACTATGCTTTTTCGCGCAACACGTTGATAGAATACGTCAACTATCAGCTCAAGTTCCCGAAAGAAGACATGGTGCCGCTCATCTCAGGAAACTATTTGCTAATTGTATATGGAGACGATTTGAATGACCTGTATTTCACCCGCCGTTTTATGGTGGTCGACGAGAAGGCTCACGTGGGAGCCACCGTGCCGCGCTATCCGGATGACCTCAACCTTACCGACACCCATCAGCAACTCAATGTCAAAGTGACCATGAACAACTATCTGACGGGCAACACGCAGCAATACAGCTACCTGACCATCCGCCAGAACGGTCGCTGGGACAATGCCGCAGAAGGTTTGAAGCCCGTTTATGTCTATCCCGACTACATCTCATTTGAGCATCATCCCCAGACGGTTTTTGAGGCAGCCAACCAATATAGGCGCTTTAATACCAGCAATTTCTATTTCCAATCGGAGAACCTGGCTCATATCCGTCAGACCGACGAGAGCTTTGAAATTGACATTGCCACTTGTGAATCGCGGGCAAGGTTGGCCTATACCTCTTACGAAGACATCCACGGCGAGAAATACATCTATGTGGAGAACGATAACCTCGACAATTCAACCGAAGCTGATTATTGTCGCGTCAACTTCTTCTACAAGAGCGAGGCTCCGCTGACCCATGAAGACATCTACATCATGGGTGCGCTCAACGATTGGTGCTTCAACGAGAGCAACAAGATGACTTATGATTACCGTTTGCGTGGCTATACATGCTCGATGGTGCTCAAACAAGGCTACTACAACTTTATGTTCGTCACCCTCGACCGCCAGACTCACGAAATCATGACTGACATGACGGCGGGTAACCATTGGGAAACCAACAACGTCTACAAGCTGTATTTCTACTTCTACAACGCCATCAAGGGCTATGATGAGCTGGTGGGATACAGCACGGTAAATTCACATTAAAGAAATTGTCTCACGCAGAATGTGCAGAAATCGCAGAACCAACTGGATTTAGAATTAGCGTCGCTTTGCGATTCCCAAAATTCTGCGTATTCTGCGTGCTAAAAACAACTTCCCATGAGCGACTCCCGTATCACCCTCTTTGCCGAAATCCTACTGCCGATACCTGTGCCAGGCACCTTCACCTATCGTGTGCCTTTCGCCTTGAACGACCAAGTACGCGTAGGCCAACGGGCGGTGGTGCAGTTTGGCAAGACCAAGATCATGTCGGGACTCATCGTTGGGTTGACAGAGCAGGTGCCCTCCGTGGAAGTCAAATTTCTGGCGGACCTGCTTGACGTTCAGCCTATAGTAAACGAGAAACAGCTGAAGTTTTGGGACTGGGTGAAGACCTATTATATGTGTCATTTCGGTGAGGTGATGCAAGCCGCTTTGCCTTCAGCCCTGAAGCTGAGCAGCGAGACTACCGTGGCTCTATCGCCTGACTATGTCCTTGACTCCGTGGCCTTGAATGACTTCGAGTACCTTATCGTTGAAGCCTTGCAAATCAAGCCGAAGATTGCCATCAGCGAGGTGAGTAAAATTATCGGTTTCAAGAAGGTGATGCCGCTCGTTCATTCGATGATGGAGAAAGGCATTCTTGTGATGGAGGAGGAGCTGAACGAGAAATACAAGGCCAAGTACGAGCGTTTTGTGCGGCTTGCGGCAACATACCGCGATGAGGCGAAAGTTCATGAATTGATGGACAACCTCACCAAGCGCGCATACAAGCAGTTGGAGGTCCTGCTCGCCTTCATCACTCTCGGTGGAGATGCCGACAACGACATCATGGCCAAGGCTTTGCTGCAAAAGGCCAATGCCACGTCCACCATCTTGAAAAATATGGTCGAGAAAGGCATTTTTGAGGTCTACGAGCGCAAAGTGAGCCGCCTGAAGGAGTTTAAGGTGCAGACCGATGTAGATAGCATCCAGCTCACAGAAGCCCAACAGAAGGCCTATAATGGCATCAAGACGGGCTTTGATGGGCAGAAGCCTGTATTGCTTCATGGTGTGACCTCAAGCGGCAAGACAGCCATCTACATCAAGCTCATTAAGGAAGCAATTGACCAAGGGAAACAGGTGCTGTATCTTTTGCCAGAGATAGCGTTGACGGCACAAATCATCAACCGTTTGAAGGAGTATTTCGGTGATAGGTTGGGCGTTTATCATTCGCGTTACGGCAACAATGAGCGGGTTGAGGTATGGGAACAAGTACGTGATTTTGGTCAGACGCAATCGCCTAAACATCAAATTATTATTGGTTCGCGCTCGGCCATTTTCTTGCCTTACTCCGACATTGGCCTCGTCATCGTGGATGAGGAGCACGACAGCAGCTTCAAGCAAATCGACCCTGCACCGCGCTACAATGCCCGCGATGCCGCCATCGTGCTGGCTGCCATGCATAAAGCGAACATCGTTTTGGGCTCGGCCACACCTTCGTATGAAAGCTATTACAACGGCTTGAACGGACGCTATCATTTGGTGGAAATCACGGAGCGTTTTGGAGGTGTGCAGATGCCTGAAATCATCCTCAGCGACATGCGAGTGGAGCGGCGGCGCAAGACAATGAAAGCCGACTTCGGTAGTACGCTTCTTGATGCAATGAAAGAGACCTTGGACGAGCATAACCAGACCATCTTGTTCCAGAATCGGCGCGGATTCTCGCTGCGTTTGGAATGCGACGAATGCCATTATGTGCCGCAGTGCATCAATTGTGATGTGAGTCTCATTTACCACAAGAGCCAAAACGTGTTGCGCTGCCATTATTGTGGCTACACGGCCAGTGTGCCGACGGAGTGTCCTGTTTGTCACAGTACCAATATCCGAATGCATGGTTTTGGTACGGAGAAGATCGAGGAGGATTTGAGCCTTGTCATGCCTGAGGCCAAAGTCGCGCGACTTGACCTCGACACCACGCGTTCGAAAAACGACTACCAAAGCATTTTGGAGGCTTTCCAAGACCATGAGACCAACATCCTCGTGGGCACGCAGATGGTCACTAAGGGCTTGGATTTCGACTCGGTGAAGGTGGTGGGCATCCTTAACGCCGACAATATGCTTTCCTTCCCTGATTTCCGTGCCCATGAGCGCAGTTTCCAGCTGATGGCTCAGGTGGCGGGTCGCGCAGGCCGCAAAGGCAAACAAGGCAAGGTCATTATCCAGACCTACGAGCCGGCGCATCCCGTTTTGCAGGATGTATTGCGCAACGACTTCCGTGGACTTTACGAGAAGCAAATGGTCATCCGCCGACAGTTTGGCTATCCGCCGTTCTACCGTCTCATCCTCATCCGACTGAAACATAAGGACTACCAAAAACTCAATCCCGCTGCGGCGGAATTGGCTGCCATGCTTCGCCCCATCTTCAAGCAGGATTTGCTTGGGCCAGAATACCCTGTGGTTTCAAGAGTCAAGAATTTATATATCAAGCAGATGATGGTGAAGTTTAGGCGGGACTACAACACCCAAAAGGTGAAGGAGTTGATTGCGCAGCAGATTCGTTTGTTTCAACAGAATTCCGAATACAAATCCGTCCAGGTTCAGATTGACGTGGATCCGATGTAGGGCTGTCATTGCAGCAGCCATGTCATGCCAACGCTAGCATGTGCGTCTGCGGGCATCTATGGCTGCGTCGTATCGGTCAGCGAAATTGAAGATGCTCATTTTCTGCAACATTTTTAGCGCTGTATTGCCCAAAAAGACCTATTTTTGCAGCCCTAAAACGAGCAAAATTCTTACTATGAAAAAAACTATCCTATTCTTTTTGGCGCTCTTTTGCTGCGCCCAATTCTCTTTTGCCGCCATTACTGTTAAAGGTCGCGTTTTTGACAACTCAACAGGCCATCCCATGGAATATGCCACGGTGCGGGCCTGCACTTTGCCTGACAAGACCTTCGTGTCGGGCTGCGTCACCGACCCTACGGGACATTTTACCTTGGAACTTGAGAAAGGCCGGTATGAGCTTGAAATCCAATATATGGGATTCAACACCTCCTATAAAAACATTAACCTTGATGGCACGAAAAGCACGGTCGACGTGGGTAAGATCAATCTTTCGCCCGACAGCCGCATGCTGAATGAGGTGAATGTGGTGGCTGAAAAGAGCACTTATGAGATGACGTTGGACAAGCACGTCTTCAATGTGGGCAAAGATGTGGGCAACACTGCAGGCAATGCCATTGAGGTGCTGGAGAACATCCCTGCCGTGTCGGTCGACGTGGAGGGCAATGTGAGCCTTCGTGGCGATGATGGCGTGCGTATCCTCATCGACGGCAAGGAGTCGGGACTATCGGGCATGAGTACCCAAGATGCTTTGCGTACCTTGCAAGGCGATATGATTGAAAGGGTAGAGGTCATCACCAATCCTTCGGTGCGTTACGATGCCGAAGGCTCCGCAGGCATCATCAATATCATTCTGAAAAAGGACAAGCGTCAAGGCTTCAATGGCGCGGTCAACATCAGAGGAGGCTATCCTTGGATGTACGGTGCCAGTCTTTCGGGCAACTATCGCCTGAAACGCTGGAACCTCTTTGCCAGTTACGGCTTCAACAACCGTCGTAATATAGGCGGTGGCATCAATAAAACCAAACGCTTCAGTGATATCGTTGACGGAGATACCATTTTCACCCAAATTACCGACCAGACCACTGAACGTAGGATGAACCGTATGGGTCACAATGTGCGTGTGGGTGCCGATTATTACATCACTGACCATGATATTGTGAGTGCTGCTTTTGTTTACCGTTACGGCAAGTTGCAGACGCATCCTGTGGTGCGTTATTCTGACGAATATCCGATTTGGGACTCTGCATCGTATGACGTTCGTGCTGAGGATTATTGGGAATATGACCCCATGT
>JAEEGK010000699.1_pt1 | contig 83967 bp, 68 predicted proteins | sample 8958771 | NCBI WGS metagenome assembly JAEEGK01 (sample SAMN16246547, study PRJNA631951) | gut metagenome | biome: gut microbiome; feature: rumen; material: SC-attached | host: Bos | place: Iran: Karaj | collected 2018-10
CAGTTGTGATTGTGAATCCTTGTGGGATTGGGACACCGATACTGGTCATTTCTGCTAAACCAGCACCTTTGCCACCTAACAACTCTTTACCTAAACCGTGGGCTTCTTTGAAGTTGTAGATGTATTTTTTTGCCATATTATTCCTCCTATAATGACAATAATAACGATGTGATTTCTCACACATATAAGTATATATGCGCTTACAAGCATACATAAAGAAAATTTTTGTGAAAATGCTTTCAGCTAGTGTGATAAAATCTAAAATGAGGTGAAATTATGGAAAATCCTTTAGTACTTACGATTGATTTTGGCACACAGTCTGTGCGTGTTGGTTTAGTTAATAAACAAGGCGAGATTGAAGCTCTTGAACGAGTTAAATATGAACCTCCTTATTTCTCAACAAAACCAGGTTATGCGGAACAAGATCCTGATTTTTATTTCAAAAATCTTTGTATTTGCACAAACAAGATTGTCAAAAATAACAAAAACAAAATGGATAGAGTCATTGGTATCTCAATGGCATTCTTTAGAGACTCCGTCGTTCCAGTTGGGAAAGATGGAAAGCCACTTAGACCAGCAATTTTATGGTTAGATGAAAGAAGAGCGGAAGATAAAAACAAACTTCCAGCGCTTAATAGAGCAATCTTTAAACTTATCGGAATGGGTCCAACAATTGATCTTAATAGAAAACGTTCTATGGCAGTCTGGATTCAAGAAAATGAACCAGAATTATGGGAAAAAACCGATAAATTTATGTTTTTATCGACCTACATTAATAAGAAATTAGTTGGAGAATTCGTCGACTCAGTTTCATGTCAGGCTGGCCATCTTCCAATCGATTTTAAGAAGGGACAATGGTATAAATCAGACAAACATATTAAAGGTTCAATGTTTGGTGTTCCTGGACGTATGCTTTGCAAATTAGTAAAAGCAGGCCATGTACTTGGAACTATTACTTTAGAAGCTTCAAAAGAAACAGGCTTACCATTAGGTATGGCTGTATTTGCTGGTGGTTCAGATAAGTCTGCCGAAACTTTAGGTTTAGGTGTTGTTGATGATAAGACGGCTGCTATTTCCTATGGAACAGCTTGTACTGTTGAAGTGCCGATTGAGAAATATTCAGATGCTGAACCATTCCTACCTTCATATCCAGATATCATTAAAGGTTATAACCTTGATGTTCAAATTTATCGTGGATATTGGATGTTAAATTGGTTTATTAAACAATTTGGTTCAGAAGGACCAACGGTTGAAGAAATGATCGTTGATGGAAAAATGATCGAACAATTCAATGAAGAAATGTCAAAGATTGAACCAGGATGTAATGGCCTTGTTTTACAACCATATTGGGGACCAGGACTTCGTAGACCTTTAGCAAAAGGCGCGATAATTGGCTTCTCTGATGTGCATACGAAAATGCATATGTATAGAGCAATTATTGAAGGTATTGCTTTTGCATTACGTGAAGGATTAGAACTTTTTGAAAAGAAAAGACTTCATCACGAAGTTTCAATTTTAAGGATTTCTGGTGGTGGATCACAAAGTGATATAATTTGTCAAATTACAGCAGATATTTTTAATAGACCAGTTTCTAGAATTCAAACTTATGAATGTTCAACATTAGGATGCGCTATGTCTGCATTTATTGCGCATGGTGATTTCAAAAACAAGAGAGAAGCTAGTGAATCTATGATTCGTATTTCGAAAACATTCCAACCAAATCCAGAGAATGTTAAAAAATATGATTACTTATTCAACAATGTTTATATGAAGATTTATCCTCAATTGAAGGATATTTATAAAAATATTAAAGAATTTGATGACCAAAATTAGTTGGTTTACGGAGTAACTGCATCACGGTTTCACATGAAGGCACCTTGATATCAGGGTGCTTTTCCAAAAGAAACGTAAGATAAATACCTTTTAACATTAGAAAAACAGAATCAACAAGTTGATTTGGATCTCCGCCTATAATTGAGTTAGCGGTTTGGCCGTCTTTAATTAACTTTGTTAATAAAAAACGAAGAGATGTCTTGTCGTTTTCTCTAATAATCATATTGAAGTAGCAAACGTTTTCAAATTTATCTTTTGAAACATCTAACAAAGTCGAAATTATGTGTTCAATTTTTTCGTAACTTGAACCTTCAACATTAAATAATAATTGCCTTAATTCAACATATGTTGAACTTTTAAGTAATTTTTCAAGAATTTGGTCCGTGTTTCTATAGTAATGATAAACAATTCCGTGAGAACATTTTGCCTTGTCCGCAATCATATCGATTGTAACTTTTTGGCCTAAAGAAAATAACGGAAGGGCAGCTTTTAAAATAGCTGATCTTCTTTCGTCTTTCATTTCAGAGAATTGTTCTCTAGTTCTCGGCATTTTCTTCTCCTTTATGTTTTCTTGTGTACAACACAAATAATGTTGAAAGTGTTATTCCAACGAGCAAAAGGGTTGGGCCTAATATACAGTCTAATAATTTTAGACCATCTCCAATGTATGCAAACATTTGAGAATTAACAAACAACGAAATTAAAGAACCAAAAATAAAACCTACAACAACATATAATGTTGCAATTCTATGGTTTGTTATCATCCTGTTCATAATTTTTGATAAAATTATGAACCCCACTAAAACTCCTAAAGCAAATACAAAACCTAGTGAAACATTTGGCCAGAAGTTTGAGAAATCAACTAGATTGAGTATTGGCTGATAAAAACCAATAACAAGGAGTAACATCGATCCAGAAAAACCTGGAACAATTAGACCTGAAGACCCAAAAATGCCAACGACAAAGATAATTAAATATAGGTACCAAGGTCTACTTACAAAAAGGCTGTTTATTGAATCATTGAATTTAAAAATTACAGAGAAAACCCCTATAATTCCCGCTAAAATAAACCCAATTATTAGTTGAATAATATTCGCTTTTGTTGGTGCTTGTTCTTTAAGTTCGTCAGTTATCCCAGGGATTGAACCAAGTATAAAACCAGCGAATAAACAAACTATAGAAAATAAGCAATATTTAAATGCGAGTTGGAAAGGAAAAACAAGTGCGGCAACAGCGATTATCGCACCAAGTAAAAACGGAAGAAGAATTAATAAACTTTTCCAAAACCTCTTTGTAAATAAATCATCAACAGCGTTAACAATTCTTTTAAATGCGCCAAAGACAAGTGCGATTGTACCACCAGAAACGCCAGGAACAATAATTGCTGTTCCGATTGCCATTCCTGTTAATCCGTCTTTAATTGGGGTAGGTAATTTCTTTTTCATTGACGTTAATTTTAACATAATATAATTGATTGTGATATAATCAAAACCATTATGAAGCTTATCGTTGGTTTAGGAAATCCTGGCAGAGAATACGAAATGACAAGACACAATTGTGGTTTTAGAGTCATCGATTCTTTTGCTGACGCCGCGCAAGTTGATATCGACAAGGAACAATTTCATGGTGTTTATGGAAGACTTAAATTTAAGGGAGAAGATATTCTTTTATTTAAACCATTAACAATGATGAATCTTTCAGGAACCGCAGTCCAAGAGATTTCGCATTATTTTAAGATTGGTGTTGAAGATATTATCGTCATTTATGACGACATGGCTTTAGAACCAGGAACAGTTAGATTAAGATTAAATGGATCAAGCGGCGGTCAAAAAGGAATGCAAAACATAATCGATAACTTAGGCACCGAAGAAATAAAAAGAATCCGTATTGGTATTGGTGAACCTCAATTTAATTCAATTGATTGGGTTTTAGGCAAGCCAAACGGAGATGATAAAACAAAAATTGATGAAGCAATCCAACGTGCAACTTTAGCTATACGTGAATATTTAATACACGATTTTCAAAACGCAATGTCAAAGTTTAATGGGGGTGGTAGTAGTTGAGTGATGAATTACTAAAACTTATTTCAAACACTGAAGCCGCTACCCACCTCAAAATGAAAAGTGGGAATTTTGTCGTTGATGATACTATTGGAATTTCTCTATTATTTTCTTCATTTTATAAGGAAAAACCGGGAAAATACCTACTTTTAACATCAAATCTATATGTAGCTCAAAAGGTTTCTGACTTCATTGCTTCTCTCATTGGAGAGGAAAATGTTTTTCTTTTTCCTATTGATGATATGCTCAGAAATGAGACGTTGACTTCATCAAAAGAACTGCTTGCTCAAAGATTGTATGTCTTATCAAAAGCACTAGAGAAGAAACCAAAAATTATAGTCACTCATACATCAGCTTTAGTTACCTCATTTTCGCCTGTTGATGAATTCTTAAATAATAGTTTCGAGTTTGAAGTCGGCAAGCAATATAACCTAAATGAAATCAAAGAAAAACTTGTGCATGCAGGCTACGAAAAAGTTAATAAAATTGATCAGACATTACAATTTGCGAGTAGGGGTGATATTTTGGATATCTATCCTGTGTCACATGACAATCCAATTAGAATAGAATTCTTTGGAGACGAAGTTGAATCTATACATTATTTTGATATTGCAAAGCAAATATCAAAAAATAGTTTAAATAAAGTAACGTTTGAGCCAGCAAACGATGTCTTGTTTAGTGATGTTGAAATCAATGAATTTAAAAACAAATTACAGCGACAAATCGAGGAAGATTCTGCCAGATTAGTAGACGAAAAAAGAACAATTTTAAAACAACATGCTTTACTTGATTTTGAAAGAATAGAAAGCAGAACTTATCATTCTCAATTTTACAAATACACAAGGTATATTAAGCATAGCACAAATTCGTTGATTGATTATTTCAAACCTGATCTAATTTTTGTATCCAACAGGGACCAAATTAAAACAACGTATGAATTCATAAATAAAGAATCAAACGAATACTTTACAACCTTAAATGAACAAGGAAAATTGATAAGAGGGCTTGAGCTTTACGACACACTTGAAAATGTTTTAAAAACAGAAAAACATGTGCTTTTCTCGGGAATTTTTAGAAAAAGTTCCGATGAAATCGAATTTAAGACAAACCCAATTACTTATACAAAAAACGGGTCTGCAAATCTAAAAATAATTCTTGGACAATATTTAAGCACGTCTCAAAAAGTGATTCTTTCATTATCAAATAGACAGCAGTTCGATACGGTTATTGAATTTTTAAAATCGGAAAATCAAGATTATGAAATCGTTCAAAATTTAGAGATACCTAAAAAGAGAATTGGCGTGTCTATTTATTCACTTGAAGAAGGATTCGAATTGCCAGATATTGGCTTAACTTATATTTCATCTAAAGAACTCTTTGGATTTCAAAATAGATCTTCCAGATTCCTTAATAGATTTAAAGAAGCAACCATTCTTAGAACTTATGAAGAATTAAAACCAGGAGATTATGTTGTCCATGAATACTATGGTATTGGAAGATTCCTTGATATTGAGACTATTGAGGTCGACGGAATTCATAGAGATTTTATCCATGTTCAATATTCAGGCACGAGCACGTTATATATTCCTTTAAATCAATTTAGATTATTAAGAAAATACGCCGGTCGAGAAGGTGCTGAGCCAAAACTTTCAAATCTTAACGCCGATGACTGGGAAAAAACAAAGAAGAAAATCAAAACAAGAATTAACGAATTGGCAGATAGACTCTTTGCACTTTACTCCGAAAGAGCACAAGGGAAAGGATTTGCTTTTGCTAAGGATGATGATTTCACAACCGAATTTGAAAATGAATTTCCATATCAACTAACAGAGGACCAAGCAACTGCAGTAGAAGCAATCAAAAAAGACATGGAGTCGAACGACGTAATGGATCGCCTTCTCTGTGGAGATGTAGGCTTTGGTAAAACAGAAGTTGCATTTAGAGCTGTATTTAAAGCAATTAACTCTGGTAAACAAGTCGCAATTTTATGCCCAACAACCCTTTTAGCAAGACAGCATTACGAATTAGCACTAGAGCGTTTTAGACATTTTGGAGTAAATATTGCTCTTATATCAAGGTTGGTTCCTGAGAGACTTCAAAAAGATTACATGAAGACTATTGCATCAGGTGAAACGCATCTTGTTATTGGAACACATCGACTTTTAAGCAAAGAGTTTGTGTTTAAGGACCTCGGATTGTTAATTGTTGATGAGGAACAACGTTTTGGTGTTGAACAAAAGGAAAGAATAAAAGAACTTAAGTCGAATATCGACGTCTTGTCTCTTTCTGCGACTCCAATTCCAAGAACTTTACAACTCTCATTAATTGGTGTAAGACCAGTTTCGCAAATAAATACTCCTCCAGAAAACAGATCTTCAATACAAACATATGTTGCTCCATTTAATGAAGGTGTCTGTAGAGAGCTTATAGAAAGAGAATTATCGAGAAAAGGACAGGTTTTTTATATTCACAATATTGTTTCCTCAATAAATCTAGTAGCAAAAAAGATTGAGAAAGCAATTCCGTCTGCCGTAGTTGGTGTTATTCATGGCAAGATGGCAAAGGAAACGATTGAAGACACCATGATGAGATTTTACTCAGGGGAAATTGACGTTCTTGTTGCAACATCAATTGTAGAAAACGGTATTGATATACCTAATGCAAACCTAATTATTGTTGAAAACGCAGATCACTTTGGTCTTTCACAACTTTATCAAATCAAAGGACGTGTTGGCCGCGGCAGTAGAATAGCATACGCATATTTGTTCTATAATGAACAAAAAGTTATTAATAAGAATGCTCAAAAACGTTTAAAAGCTATTCAAGATTTTGCTGAATTAGGTTCTGGTTACAAAATTGCGCAACGAGATTTAATGATTAGAGGAGCAGGAGATATTCTTGGTCCTGAACAGGCTGGATTTATCGATTCAGTTGGCCTCGAATTATACTTAAAACTTTTAAATGAAGTTATAGAAGAGAAAAAGACAGGCAAGGTATACGAACCTCCTAAACCGGTAAAGCTTTTTCAAATCGATGCATATATTCCTGATGAGTATATGACAAAAGAAGATAAGGTTGAACTCTATCAAGAAATTGAGAATGCCAAAAATATACAGGAATTATCGGGAATTAAGACAAAACTTAGAGATATTTACGGAAGAATTCCTCATGAAGTTTTGCTTTTATTAAACAAACGAAGAATTGATATTTTGATGAACAACGAAGAGTTTGACAAAGTTAATGAATATCAAGATTCTATTGAAATTGTTTTGTCTGATAAGTTCTCTAGCAAATCAGGCATAGGCTCTGCTTTATTTGAGGCTGTTGCTCCTTATTTATCAAAAATTTCAGTAACATATATTCACAAAGTTCTTAAGATTAGACTCAAGAAAGAAGATAATTGGATGAAGGACTTAAGCACGATTATCGAAATCATCGTAACTTTGTATAGAAAATATAAGGCGAGAACAAATGAAAAAGCTTAATTTATCTTTAGATAAAAACAAAAAATACGTTGTTGCGTGTTCTTTTGGTCCTGACTCAATGGCGCTTTTAGATGCAGCTTTAAAAGAAAACCTCGATGTTGTTGTAGCACACGTTAATTATCGCAAAAGAGACGCTTCACAAATGGAGCAAAAAAGCCTCGAGAAATATTGTAATGCTCATCAAATCAAACTTTATATTTTAGATTTAATTAACCAAGTCCCATCTGGTAATTTCCAAGATTGGGCAAGAAAAAAGAGATATGAATTTTTTAAGAGTGTTGTTGAAAAAGAGAATGCTTTTGCTGTTCTCGTTGCTCACCAACAAGATGATGTAATTGAAACATATTTAATGCAAAAAAACCGTGGAAATATCGTAAAAAACTACGGAATTTCCCGAGAAAATGAACTTTTCGGTATGAAACTTATTCGTCCTTTATTGGACTACACAAAGCAAGAATTAAAAGATTATGATGTCGAAAATAATGTGCCATTCTCAATCGACGAATCTAATTTGACAGACCACTATACAAGAAATAAAATTCGTCACTCGATAGTTGAACAAATGTCAAAAAAAGAGAGGGCTGCAATTCTACAAGAAATTAGTAACATCTCGAAAGAAAAATTAAGTGTTTTTAATAAATTAACGAAAGAAGAATTTTTAAATTTAAGTTACGAAAGTCTTATTAAGAACCTTGACTACTTTATGCAAAAAGTAAGTGAACACAGTGACATTTCAGAAAAGTTCGTTATAGAGATAAAACAAGCATTCAGAACAAAAACGAATTTGCGTTACAAAATTACTCCATCAGTATGGCTTGAGTTAGATTATGGCGAGGTCTTTATTGTTAATGGAGCAAAGATCCGTGATTACAAATTCACCTTTGAGCGCAAAGGGACTAACAACTTCATTAATATTGACTTTTCAATGGGGGCAGAGGATAGAGGAATTATCAACTTGCCACAAGAAATTTTAATCAAAAATTGCGATAAAAATGACTATGTAATAATCAAAGATTATAAATCAAAACTCAATAGGCTTTTCATCGACTGGAAAATGCCTCTATTTTTGAGAGAAGTTTGGCCTGGAATTTACGATGAAAAAGAACGCTTAATTTATGTGCCGAGATACCGCAAAAGCTTCAAAGACGAACACAAATCAATCTTCAAAATTGATACTGAATATTTCTTAAGATTTTAATCATTACGCATCTCTTGATTTTAGTTATCAAAAAATAAAAATGATTAAACTGTTTTACAAAACTATTTGTTTTGCTATCATTTTAGCAACGGCATTTATTTAGACTATTGCGAGAGGATACATTATGAACGAACAAGAAAATAGACAACCACGAAGAAGCATATTTAGAGCACTGCTCCCATACATACTAATTGTTTTAGCAATAGGTGCCTTTGTCTCTATCGTAGTGCTTCGAAATAAATCAAAAGTTAATAAAATCTCGAGTGACCCAGCGTCCTTAGATTCTTTCCTTAATAACAACGAAATCATTACTGCTGAAGTTTACAGAAAAGAAGGAATTGTTGAAGTTTCAGGTAAGTATGTTGAAAACGCACAAACTACTGTAAAACAATACTCCTTTACAGTTGATTTAAACGACTTTACTGAAGATTTTGATTCAAATGGTGATCAAACAGCAGATCATGCAAGTTACCATGCTTTGTTGAAACAAGAAATCAATGAATATAAAGCAAATCACCCAGAGTCAGCAGGTAACGCAGTCATCAACATCAACGACGCATATGAAGTTTCTTGGTGGGATCAATGGGGCCCAACAATTATCTCAATAGGTGTAACTGTCTTAATTGCGCTATTTTTATTCTCAATGCTTTCAAGATCCGTTAATGGATCAAACAACAAAGCTCTCGAATTTAACAGATCAAGAGCTAGAAAAGTTGAAGATTCTAAAGTTCGCTTTAGCGATGTTGCTGGATGTGACGAAGAAAAAGCCGAGATGGAAGAACTTGTCCAATATCTAAAAGAACCTCAAAAATTCTCAAAATTTGGTGCTAAGTTACCAAAAGGAATTCTCTTAGTTGGTAGTCCAGGTACAGGTAAAACATTACTAGCAAAAGCTGTTGCTGGTGAAGCCGGTGTTCCATTCTTCTCAATCTCTGGTTCTGACTTTGTCGAAATGTTCGTTGGTGTTGGTGCTGGACGTGTTCGTGACATGTTTAAAAAGGCCAAACAATCTGCCCCATGTTTAGTCTTTATCGATGAAATCGATGCTGTTGGTCGTCAAAGAGGCGCTGGTTTAGGTGGCGGAAACGATGAACGTGAACAAACCCTTAATCAACTTTTAGTTGAAATGGATGGTTTTGAAGATAACTCCGGAATCATTGTTATTGCAGCAACCAACCGCGAAGACGTTCTTGACCCAGCCTTACTTCGCGCAGGCCGTTTTGATAGAACTATTACAGTTAACCTCCCAGACAAAAAAGGTCGTGAAGCAATCTTTAAAGTTCATGCTAGAAATAAACTTATTGATCCAAAAGTTGACTTTGCAGTTTTAGCAAAGAGAACCGTCGGATTCTCTGGCGCAGATATCGAAAATATTTTAAATGAAGCTGCTATTTTAGCGGTTCGTGGGAATAAACCAATGATTACTGTTCAAGATATCGATGAAGCCATCGATAGAAGAATTGCAGGGCCAGCAAAATCAAGCAAAGGCCTTAATGCAGATGAAAGAAAACGCATCGCTTACCACGAAGCTGGTCACGCTATTATTGGTCTCAAACTTGAACATTCCGATAAAGTTCAAAAGATTACAATCATTCCAAGAGGAAGAACTGGTGGTCATGTTTTGATGACTCCAGAAGATGATAGATTCCTTCTCAGCAAAGCTGAATTAGAAGCAAGAATTATTGGTTATCTTGGTGGTAGAACTTCTGAAGAAGTCTTCTTTGAAGACGTTACTACTGGCGCTTCAAATGATATTGAAGTCGCAACAAGAATTGCTCGTGCGATGGTTACCGAATACGGTATGAGTGCACTTGGCCCAATTCAATATGAACGTGATACAGGTTCAGTCTTCTTAGGAAGAGACTATACTTCAACTCAAAAGAATTTCTCAACTCAAATTGCATATGAAATTGATACTGCAGTTCGCAAAATTATCGAAGATGCTCATAAGAAAGCAAGAGAAATTATTGAGACAAATAAAAAAGAGCTCATTTTAATTGCAGAAACACTTCTTGAAAAAGAAACAATTACAGCAGAAGAAATTAATACTCTTCTTGAAAAAGGTTCATTGGAAGAGCTAAAAGATTCAGTAAAAAAACCGGCTAGAAAAACTCCTACAAAAAAAGCAGCGGAAAAACAACATGAAGCTGAAGTAGAAGAACCAAAACCTGAAGAACCAAAACCTAAAGAAAAGGTTGAAGAAAAAGCTGAATAGATTACACGGGGGAGTTTACTCCCCCTTTTAATATTATGTTTAAAATCGGTAATGTCGAAATAAATGGGAAAGTTGTACTAGCACCGATGGCCGGTGTGACATCTTTGGCATACCGTAATTTTATGAAGCCTTTTGGTGTCGCACTAACTTTTACTGAAATGGTTTCGGATTGTGGAATCATTTACGACAACTCTAGAACAATCGAATATATAAAAACGACCGAGTTAGAAAGACCAGTTGCAATTCAATTATTCGGTAACTCTGCAGAGAACATTTGCAAAGCAATGGATATTGTTTTAAAGGTAAACCCAAATATTGATATGTTTGACATTAACCTTGGATGCCCTGCTCCTAAAGTAGTAAAAACAGGTGCCGGATCAGCTTTACTAAAAGATCCAAAAAAGCTCGAAGAAATGTTTAAAATTATTTGTGCGCATTCACCTATTCCAGTAACCGCAAAGATAAGACTGGGGTGGAATGAAGACAACATAAATTTTAGGGAAAACATAAAATCTTTAGAAAAAGCCGGGATTGCAGCAATAGGGCTTCACGCAAGAACAACAAGAGCAGGTTATGCCGGAAAACCTCGTTGGGATCTCGTAAAAAATTTACGAGATGAAATGTCGGTACCTCTTATTATTTCGGGTGACATGTATGACATTTCTGACGCAAAAAAGGCACTAGAAATTACACACGCAGATGCGATTATGGTTGCAAGAGGTGGTGTAGGTAATCCAAAATTAATAGAGAGATTAAATGCCTATTTTGAAGGAAAAGGCGAAATGCCTTATCCGACAAAAGAGGAGCAAAAACAATATCTCTTAAAGTTCGCTGACATGCTCATTGAGGAGAAAGGCGAATATACAGCAATGATGATTCTAAGAGGAATCGCTCCAAAATTCTTCTCAGGAATACCAGATGCTAAAAAACTTCGTAGTAAACTTACTAGTGCATTAACCACTAAACAAAGCTTACTAAAAATATTGGATGAAATTCAGGAGGATTAAATTATGAAAAAGACTTTAAGAAAAATCATCCCAGCACTACTTATTGTAGGCACAGCAACAATGTCGGGTTGTTCAATGTACTCATCTAAAGCTGACAAATTAGAAAATATTGTCGGTTTTTATGAACTTGTGAAATGGGACGCTAAACGCGAATCTGCGCAAGAGGATGCATACGATAGAAAAGCAGAAGAAGGTACTGTTGCATATTTTACAATTGATGCAGATGGATACTCTTATTATGGTTTTAAAGACAACGACACTGAAGCTTGGGTAAAACCTGCTTTTACCACTTATACGAAAGATGATGATGAACCAGAACTTTATAAAGCTATCACTTTAAAAGGAAAGGTCGGAACAGTGTATGCTGGCGACAAACGTGTTGGTTGTCTTGATGAACCTGTCATGGGATTTAGACGCCAAGAAGTTAAAACAGGTGAAGGAATATTCAAGAAAAAAGAGATGGTTAGTACACTTTCATATACTATTCCGTGGTCCGAATGGACAATACTTCATCAACACACAGTTCAAAAATTTCAATACGTTCAATATAAACGCATTTCTGGTGATACTGGTTATCAAGTAATTAATGAGAAGTTGGGAACTAATTTCTCAATGACTGTCCCATATGAGATTTATGGTTTGAATGGTCGTTGGGTTTATCGATGCCAAGTAAAAGAAGGTAGCGGCCTAGATAATAAAGGCGATTTTGAATACGCAATTCTTGATATGGATTCATATTCAAATGGCAATTTAACTGTTACCTACTCTCTAAAAGCAGAACCTGGAAAGAAAACAACCACTGCAAAAGTTTCTGTTAATGAAAAAGGAAGAAGCTATATTATTACCTTCCGCGATAAAGCATTTAACGGAACTGGTGTTGGCTGTTCAACTGATCAATCTACTTATGGAGAAGAAGACAAACTCATTGATGAGTCATTTTCCACATTCTATAGTGCAGATTTATCAGTGGATGAAATTATTGCGCTAGAAACAGCATCAGAATAAAATTCTCAGGAAAAACCTATAAAAATGAATTTTAAAAGATTAATTCCGTTATTAGTTTTAACGGGATGTATGTCATCATGCTCAACTTATAAATCAAGACCGGGTAGAATCGAAAATCTAGTCGGTACTTATAAATTGGTTGAATATAAGATGAAGCACGAAGAAGTAACCGAAGGCGACAATACTTACGACAAACAAGCTGAGATTGGAGCAGTTGCATATTTTTCAATTGCAGAAGATGGTTATGCTTATTATGGCTACAAAGATAATTCAACCCCTGCAAAAGTTGATTCAATGTTTGTTTCATTTTATTACAGTTCAAAAAGGCCAAATCTTGTTGAAGCAATAAAAATGACAGACGGAATGACAACTAAACATGATGATCAAAGATGTCCAGGCTGTTTTGATGAACCAAAAATGGGTTTTGTAGCTCGTTTATTCAAAAAGAGTTTGAATTACACTATAAATAGTGGTCATAGACCTGGTCACAAGGAAATACTCACTCATTACAGACATGTTGAGTATAAGAGAGTATCAAGAGAAGCAAGTCTTGCAAAAGTAAATGAGTATATGGGAACTAATGTTAGTTTTACAAGACCATATGAAATGAAAGCGATGACTGGTTTTGCTGTTTATAGATGTTATCCAAAAGACGGTGCTTTAGGAAATAGAGGCGCATATGAATATGCTGTTTTGGATTTAGATTCATATTCAAATGGAGAACTTACTATTACATATTCTTTAAAAGAAAATCCGGGTAGACAAACAACGAAAGTCTCTGCCTCTGTAGAAGAAAAAGGCAAGAGTGTTAAATTTGATGGATTTGGAAAGACATACCATTCTTCAAACCAAAATCAATCCATTTTACCTTTAGGTAACTTTTCAACATATTCTTCAGATTATAGTGAGAGTGACCCATATTATAATGAATATTTTGAATTATATTTTGGCTCTGAAACAACACTTGATGGTGTTATTGCGTCAGAACAAGCAAGTTTAGTTTAATTACTTCGAGAGGAGTTCAAATATGGAAGAAAAATTAACTGATCAAGAACGTGCCAGAAGAGATAAACTTCCACGTTATATTGAAATGGGTGTCGACCCATACGGACAAAAATTTGAAAGAAGCGATTCAGTAAAATCTGCCCGTGATAAAGCTGCTGGAAAAAGCGGTGAAGAACTTGAAACAAATCACATTCATGTTTCTTTAGCAGGTCGTATTATGGCTCTTCGTAAGATGGGCAAAGCTGCGTTCATGAACATCAAAGATGTTACTGGCAATATTCAGTGCTGGTTAGGAATCAATGTTTTAGGCGAGGAAATGTATAACGTTTTTAAACTCTCCGATATCGGTGACATTGTTGGTGTTGAAGGAAGACTTATGCTTTCCGGAACAGGCGAACTCACTGTTAGAGTCGAAAAATATACTCATTTAACAAAAGCACTGAGACCATTACCAGAAAAATTCCACGGATTAACAGACGTTGAAGAAAGATATCGCCACCGTTATGTTGACCTCATCATGAATGACGATTCAATGAAAATTGCTTTAGCAAGACCAAAAATTATTCGTGCAATTCAAGAATACTGTGATTCCCTCGGCTTCCATGAAGTTGAAACAAGTATTCTTTCGCCAATATTAGGTGGTGCTGCAGCTCGTCCATTCGTAACCCATCATAATTCACTTAATAAAGATTTCTATCTTCGTATTGCTACCGAAATTGCATTAAAGAAATGCATCGTTGGTGGCATGGAAAAAGTATACGAAATTGGTCGTTTATTCCGTAATGAAGGCATGGACACCAAGCACAATCCAGAGTTCACAACAATTGAGCTTTATCAAGCATATGGCGATTTACAAGATATGAGACATTTTGCTGAAAATCTCTTTAGATTTGTCGCTGAAAAGGTTGTTGGAACCACAAATATTCCGTATGGTGAAGGAACACTCGATTTAGGCAAACCATTTGGTTGGAAATCTATGAAAGAATGTGTTCTTGAAGCTACAGGAATTGACTTTAACAAAGTTAAGACATTTGAAGAAGCTGTTAAACTTGCAAAAGATAATGGCATTAAATTAGAAAAACACTGGAATTCAATTGGCTACATTCTAAACGCTTTCTTTGATGAAAAGTGTGATGATATTCTTCAAACCCCAACATTCGTTTACGAATATCCAATTGAAGTCTCACCTCTTACAAAGAAATGCAAAGACAATCCAATGTTTACTGAAAGATTTGAATTATTTATCGGTGGTATGGAATATGGAAACGCATATTCTGAATTAAATGATCCGCTTGATCAAAAAGAACGTTTTGAAAAACAATTAGAAGCTAAAGCCGCAGGTGATGAAGAAGCATCCGAAATGGACGAAGATTTCCTCGATGCACTTGAATATGGTATGCCTCCAACTGGTGGTATCGGTATCGGAATTGATAGATTTGTTATGCTTATGACAAACCAAACTTCAATTCGCGAAGTGTTACTGTTCCCATGCATGAAAGATGCAAAATAGTTAGAAATTTCTATGGTTTTTATTAAAGAATCAACGAAAGAAGCATGGAACAATTTCTGGCAAAAAGCCGGTGAATTTTTCATGACTCCAGATGATATTGGATTAAATTACCTAACACGTGTTTTATTGGCTGTTGGGTTAATTATTATCGCCTGGTTAATCCTAAGAATCATCTCCCTTATTTATAAAAAAGCATTCCACATCAAAAAACCAATGAATATTGATGTGTCTGCAAAGTTTTTCATCTTACAAATTCTAAAAATATTCTATTGGTTAGCTGTTGCTTTTATAGTCATAACACTACTTAAAATTGATGTTACTGGCGCGGCCGGAATTGCAAGTGCTGTTACAGTTGCATTAGGCTTAGCGTTACAAGACGTCATTGCGTGTTTTGCTGCTGGTGTTATTATTCTAAACCAAAAGAATATTGCAACCGGAGATTATATCTCCGTCCAAAATGATTATGGTTTAGCAGAAGGTTTTGTAACAAAAATTCATTTCTTCTTTACTTATCTAAAAACTCCTAATGGACAAGAAGTAACAATTCCAAATAGCAACATGCTTCATGCTGTAGTAACTAACTACACTAGACTTAACAAAAGAAGAGTTAATTATGATGTTGGAGTTGCATATGACACCGATATCGAACTTGCAAAAAAGGTCTTACTTGATTTAGTTGAAGACGATGACTTAATTCTTAAGAAAGAAGAATGCATAGTTTATGTTTACGAACTTGGTTCATATTCAGTTGGTCTAAGAATTAGATGTTGGACCAAATTTAAAGATTATTGGCCTTTCTATAATTCACTATCTGAAAAGGTTTTATTAGCATTCAGAGAACATGGTATTAGAATCCCAAGCAGCACTGATATTCAAATAAAAGAAAACAAATTGCAGCGTTAATTCGCTGCTTTTTCTTTGCAATTTTTTAATGATTGAAACGTTTATGTATACACATATTAACGATTCGTGTATAATAATTCCACGCGAAATCGCGTTTCTCTCTGTTAACAGCAAATGTTAACCAGAAGACCAAAGGGAGGTAAAAGTATGAAAAAGTACGAACTCATGTACATCGTGAAAGACGGACTTGATGAAGAAGTCAGAAAGGCAGAAATCGAGAAACTTCACGGCATCTTAACTTCAAACGGAGCAAAGCTCGGCGAAGTTAAAGAATGGGGCTTACGTACCCTTGCATATCCAATCAATAAGGAAATTAAGGGTTACTATGTCGTTGTTAAGCTCACAGCTGAAAGTGCTGCGTTAAATGAATTCACTCGTTTAGCAAAGATCAATCCAAATGTTGTACGTCACTTATTTACAGTCGATCAAGACTAATTAAGGAGGATTAACATTTATGTTAAATCGCATCGTTTTAACTGGAAGATTAACTAGAGACCCAGAATTAAGAAGAACAACTTCAGATATGGGTGTTGCTTCATTTACTATTGCAGTAGATGACAATGTCAAAGGTCCAAACGGAGAAAAAACAACAACCTTTATTGGTGTTACTGTTTGGGACAAACAAGCTGATACAGTTGCTAAATTCTTAAGAAAGGGCGCACTTGTAGGTGTCGATGGACGTATTCGTCAACGCACCTTCGAAAGAAGAGACGGAACAAAAGCCTCAGTCATTGAAGTAATCGCCAATCATGTTGAATTCCTTGAACCAAAAGGAACAAGAGAAATTCCAAATGAAGAAGTCATATTTGACGATGAACCAGTAGTCGAAGAAGAATCAAAAAATTTAGATTCAATCGATGTTGCTGATGACGATCTTCCGTTCTAATTAAGAAAGGAAAATTATCATGGGATTCAAAAAAGTAAGACCACACAAGAAAGTTTGTAACTTCTGCAAAAACAAAGTTACACACATTGACTATAAAGACGTTGAAACTTTGAGTAAATATATTACTCCAAACGGAAAGATTGCTTCACGTCACGCAACTGGCGCTTGTGCAAAGCACCAAAGAGAAGTTGCAAAAGCAATCAAAAATGCACGTTTCATGGCTTTATTACCATTTGTCCAAGACTAATTGTGTAGAAAAACAGAGTCGCTCTTGATGAGCGGCTTTTTTGATGCAATAGAACCAAGGAATAAAAAGATGGAAAAATATCTAACACTAAATAACGGAGTCAAAATTCAACAAATGTCGTATGGCACTTGGTTAATCAAAAACCGACGTTTAAACGCCGGTTTTTATTATTTACAAATCTCGTTGAGGGAACGAATTTTAAGTTTTTTATAATCCAAAGGATTTGTTGAAGTTATAACAACTTTTTGGTTAGGGAGTAAATTGAAATAATTATCAGAAAGAACACAATTATTATCGTGTGGTTCGATATAAATATCTTTTGTGTAATAATCAGTTTCTAGATAGAAAGATTTATCATCAATTTTAGTGACCTTCAGATTTGGTAATTTGTAATGGAGATTCATATCTTTTAATTTTTGATAGAAATTATTTGATAACAAATTACCATTCTCGTCTTGTAGTTCTACATAAATTACCAGGTCATCTTTGTTAAATGGATCATTTACTTCTAAAGCATATTTATAATTTGTTTTGCTGACCTCGCATCTAACTTCTTTGTTATCTAAAAGATGTCCCTCAAAATCATATAAAGAATAATGAACGATATAGTTCGTGTTTTCTTTAGTGTCATTAGATATGGCAACAAGAATCTTGTTCTCCTTCTGCACTAAGCTTATTAAATGAGGAGCATAGAATCTTCTAGAGTAGTAGTGGAGTGCCTTAATACCAAAATAGTAATCAATAGAGCTCCAAGATTGACCTGGCCAGTCATCATTTAATTGCCAATAAAGCGTTCCATTGCATCTTTCTTTGTTTCTTCTTAGGTGCTCAGCACACATTTTGATGCCTTGTGCTTGAGTGAGCTGTGAAAGATAAACTAAATCTTCAAAATTGGTTGGTTCTCTAAAGAGGGATTTTGCATAATGAAGAATTTTGTAGTTGCAAGAACAGTTCTTTTGGTGAGAATTCATGACAGGGGATTCTAAATCTAAATCCTCTTCAATAGCGTATTTTTTAACTGTGTCATATGTAGGGATAGATTGACACCCATATTCTGATAAAAGTCTCGGGAAAATTGTGTGGAAATACTCAAAAGGTTCTAGACCGTGCCAAACAGCCCAGTTGTGCGCATCTAAATAATTGTTATCAGATGGTTTAACCATATAAGGTTCACCAGATGTTGGGGAGGAGGTTAAATAATAGATATCAATCTCTTCTTTAACAATTTTCGGTAGATATTCTAAGAATAGTTTTCTATATTTTTCGCGGTGGACATCTTGCAAAATCAACATTTGTTCTTCAATTTCGTTATTTCCTGATAAAAGGAACAAACAAGCGTGGTGTCTTATTCTTCTTAAAGTCACTCGAGTTTCTTCATCGATTAAAGATAAATAATCCTTATCTTCGAAGTCATAGACAGAACAAGCAAACATTAAATCTTGGAACAATAAAATACCGAATTCATCGCAAGTATCGTAAAAATCATCATCAGGGTAGTAACCGCCACCCCAAACTCTTATAACGTTGTGATTAAAGTTTTTAACTAAAGTTAATAATCTTCTTGTTCTTTCTGGTGTAACTCTTTGCAAGATAATATCTTGAGGAATGTAGTCGGAACCTTTCAAGAAAATGTGTACATCATTAACATAAACTGCTAAATTACGACCATATTGATCAAGCGAATCATCAATTCTAACTTTTCTAATACCAATTCTTTTGTGAGTAACTTGTTCTTCTTTGTCATTATTAATTATGAAATCTAAGTCATAAAGATTTTGTTCGCCAAAACCATTTGGCCACCAAAGATGAGGTTCTTCAATTAAGAAAGAAAATTCATTTTTATCCGCAAATTCCTGGGTTTTTTCGAAAATTACGCCTTCTTTGAAAGATACTTTGAGAGTTAGTTTTCCTACTCCTAATTTGCGATATTTTGTTGATATATCAATTCTTACTTTTCCGTCTTCTAAAAAAGTAATCTTGTGTCTAAACTCTTCGAAATAGCCTAAGGTGGTGGACAAGATATAAATATCTCTATAAATACCCATGTCTCCTAAATTTGGACCCCAATCCCATCCGAACATGCTATAGCATTTTCTTATTACATTAGACTTTGGTTCAATGAATGCGGATGTGTCGCCACACGTACCAAAAAACTCGTTGTTTTTGTAATTCCAAACATATTGATATGGCGAAGTGAAATGAATTCTAATGTGATTGTGTTCTTTTAAAACATCATTCGGTAATAAAATTTTGTGCCCGACATGCATATCTCTATTTTTAAAGATAAATTTATCATTAATAAAGACGTCAGCAATCGTATCTAGTCCATCACAACATAAAAAATTATCTACTTTTAATTGTTCTTTGTTTAAATCAAAATCTCTTTCGAAATCAAAATCCTCAAATGAGATCTTTTTAGTCTCATATTCGTTCATTCGATAGTATGGATCTTCAATGAGGTTATTTTCTAATAATGCACTTAAAACTGAGCCAGGCATTTTGGCTTTAATATTTTTGTATGTTGGTGAGCTGACAGTCCACTCACCGTTGAGAAATGTTTTCATATGAAAATTCTACTATTTTCTTTTTAAAACAAAAATATTAATAATTTTTTCTAAAAACATATTTTGAGTGTAAATATATTGATTAGATGCTTCAAATCCGATTGTCGAATCAGTTGCTGCAATCTTGTACAAATCCAAGGTTAGTTTTAACTCTTTATTCAAGTATGGTTTCAAATTTTTGTGATGATCAGTCTTATTTAGATTGAACAAGTATTGATTAAGTGTTGATTCATAACAAAGAGACCATACTTTCAAATATATGATTATTTCTAAAATTGTTTCTGATGGGTTTGAAATTACATCCAACATTTTTAATGCTTTTTTCAGATGACATATTACCTTTTTCATTTTATAGATAAAATTCTCTTCTTCGCTCTTGTTTACCCAACTAGATACGTCATCATAGGGGAAAGTAACCATGGTTGCTTTTCTGTTTGTGGTGTTCTTATAAATTAGATTAGTTGGACCTTGGTTAAGAGGAGAAAGATATAACAAATGAGTATCAAACGGGAAATGAGAAAAACCTATCGAAGCAGTATGAACGGCTTCTTTAACAATTTGAGAATTCGTTTTAAATGTGTTTTCTAACCAAAGGTTATAGTCATCTGTGTTAACTAAGGATAAAGCGATGCTAGGGTAACCTCCTAATGTCCATGAAAGCATATAATCATTTATGCCAAGTTTTTTTAATTTTTGTAGATGGTTATAAACATTTTCAAAACATGGAATATACGGGACAACAGACATCTCCCATGAATTATTTACCTGAAGCTTAACTAAAACCTTGTGATTTTTCTTTTTTGCATAATTTAGTAATTGAATTGTTTCAATGCAAGGTTCTCCGTTAGATAAAGAATATTCTCCAATGTTATATACATTTCTTCCTTTTTTGTGTGTTCCAAACTCGCTGACACACATAACTTCGATATCATTATCTAATAGGTCGATTCCCATTTTGGCCTCGTTTGGTAAGAAATCACAATAAGGCGCCCAGCCCCACAAATTAGCAATAAGTCTTGTCTTTGATCCAGAATCTTTAAGTGCCCTTGACATTGTGTTGTTAATCAAGGCGGCCAATTGATAAGGTCTGTAATTTTTACATGCATCGCAACCCTCAAAAGGAGTATGTTTACAATGTGTTAAATTTTCACTACTTGTAATTGTAATTATTCCTTCGATATTTGGGGCGTTTTTAACTAACTCTCTAGTTGAATTGTATAAGTATTTTTGTACTTCTTTGTTAGCAATGCATAAGGCGACAGTGTCTCCCTCGACTCTGCCTTTTAAATAATTATATTTTGGATCTAATTCCTTAATATTTATTCCACGCGGTTCATTTAAATATAAATAAATTCTTAAACCATATAAACTTGCTAAATCGATAAATTTATTGAGATTTTCTCGTCTTTTCAGATATTTTTTGTCTTTTTGCTTTGAAAAAGGATAATAACAAAAATCTCTTAATGTTATCCCAATCCATAGGCCGTTGATGCCTGCTGAACGATATGCATCGAGTTCCTCTTTAGATACAATTTCTGAAGTTTTGAGTAATGCATCTCCACACTCTAAAGAATATGGATAAATTATGCGATCATTTTCATTTGAGACCGCGCTCTTTTCCGCGACGTATTTAAAAGAAAAAGGAGATACATAACTCTTAATAAAGAACTTAGAAACTATTCTTTTAATTTTACGAGTTTCTTTTAATTCTTCATTATCCAATTTTGCGTAGTAGATTTTATCTACTTCTGGTTTGAAACCTCCTAATTTAATCCCAAGGAAATCGTTATTGTTTAGGTTATAGGTTAATTCATCCTCGCTCATTTCTAGCAAATCTAACAATTGTTCGTAATTTAATAAGCTCCAATTGTTTCTAATGATGGTTAAAAATGATTTTTCTCTCCACACACCGTCATATTGAATCTTCTCAATACCGAGTCTTCTTGCTTCAATATCAACTCTTCTGGGTGTGCATTTTAAAATTTTTGCAATATTTTTCGTCTTAACAAGACCAAAATTTCTTAAAATTACGGTTTGCCATTTCGTAGGAGTAAATATGTCTAAATTATTGACTTCCAATGTTTTTAACATAACATCATTTTAGTAGATAAAATCACACAAAACAAAACAAAATTTTTCGACTTCAATTTATAAAATCTTTAAGAAAAAGCATAGTTTTTGGCAAAAATAAAAATTTAAAAAAGTTTAAATACAATTATAAATTGTTGCACTCGCAAATGTGTGCATATATAATATACGTGTCAAAAGCAAAGCCACAGTAATGTGGTGACGCAAAGCTATAGGGTCTTTAATTAGATAGCCAGTTGCCTGAGAATGAAAGTTCTGTTAGGTGGCTGGGATTTTTATTTAAAGGCCTATGAAGAAATTAGTTAGTTTAGTAGGAAAGAAGAATCTAAAAATAATCGCTGCGACTGCAATGACTATTTTTTCATTATTTGCTACAGCTACTGGTGTTTTTGCTTGGTTCGCTTCTCGCCTAAATGAATCTGCAGAAGGCGAAATGTTTAAAGTTGCAAATGTTGATACAGCTGTTCAAGAAATTTCAATTCATACCTTTTATGGAACAACTACTGAAGCCCAGGAACAAAATAGATATTATGGATTTAATCCAGTTCCTGTTGGTTATATAAATTTTAGTGACCATCTTAATCCTACAAAAATTGGTACACTTAGCGTTACATTAGAGAACTACTTACTCGAAGATCCACATCACCCAGTTTTAATACTTTTCAAAGTTAACGGAGCCAATCAAACAATTGTTGGCAAAACTGAATATCCCTTCCTTTCTAAAGGCGTTGTTGGACCTCAAACCTTAAGTAGCAACTATATTGTTGCAAATCATGCTGCACTTTTAGCAAAACAATCATCTGCTTCTGATGGAGATATTTACGAAGTTACAAATGATGAATCTCAAAACGGAGTGTACGATGATTCAACAAAAGTAAAAACCAGATATCAATACCACGCTGAAAGTGAATCTTTTGAGAGAGTATGGGTTGACTTAGGATCTGAGGACAATCCACTTAGTTCAGTTATACAAACCCATTCGTTTGAATTTTCTTTTACAAGACCATTTAACGTAAACGGAAATACATTATCTATAAATAGTGAATCAACCGCTTTAAGCACAAAAACATATAAGCACGCTCAAAGTGATGAACAAACACAAACATCTTCAGGTATTTGGATTCCTGTTAGTGATTTTAAAGAAAGAAGTGATGCCAATACTAATCTTGCATCATTTGTAACAATTGACAACGAGGGTGATGCAACATTTCAGAACGAGGCAACTCTTTTTAATGGCTCTGTTTCTGGTGATAGTTATATCGCTATTGTTGTGGATTATTACCCAGATGCTCTTGTTTATTTTTCTTCTTACTACATGGGTCACCACTACTTAAATGAAGATGTAACTTTTAAATGCGATTGGACAATAATGGTTTAATATGATGAAAAAATTAAAAATATTATTTTTATCAATCATCTCCGGATTTGCCGTTGTAGCAGCTTCGGTTGCTTCTTTCGCATGGTTTGTTGCTGAAAATAAAATCCCAGAGATTGACATAAACGGAACATCTAATGGTGCCTACTTTGCATACGGAAACGGAAGTGCAGAAGCACCATTCGGTATTGCTACACCAAGACAGCTATATAACTTATCTTGGTTACAATACCACGGCATGTTTAATGAAGACAAAAATAACGATGGTGTTATTGATAAGCAGTTCTATTTTGAAGTAGCAGAAGACCTCGATATGACAGGGTGGGAACTACCTCCAATTGGAACAGAAGACAATCCGTTCTTAGGCAATTTTAACGGAAATTCCCACACAATTTCTGGTTTAACTGTATCAAATAAGGCGACTTTTGATAAAAAACCAGTTTCAATTAATTATAATGTCCAACCTAACATTGTAGGTTTCTTTGGTGTTGTTGGAGAAGGTGTTGGCGACCTTGGTTACTCATATGATTCTTCAATTAACTCTCTACGAGACTTTACCTTAAAAGATTTAACAGTTGAATCAAAGACTTCTGAAACTTTAATTGGCTTAGCTGGCGGTTATGTAAATGGTGATATGTCAGGAATTAAAGTTGATGGAGACGCAACACTTGATGTCGATGGACAAACAAGCACTGCCATTTCATCAATCACAAGCAAACTTTCAGATTATGGTCTTGTTGGCTATACAACAAAGACAGGATCAAATGGTAACTATGCTCAAGAACTAAGTGAGTTCTACGATAATGGAGCAGGTTCTGGAGGAGAAGAAGGACAAAATTGGGGTAACTCAATTGATATGCGTAGTTTATATGATAGATTAAGCCACGTCTATAACAGCGATTCATACGATAATGGCACTTTTACTGTTAATACCGCTACTGATCCTAACGGAAACGTAACTAAACAAAAAGTTGAAAATCTTAACAACCACTATAGTGGTTATTATGTTAATGACCATTCTTATACGTTTAATAAGCACGCGACTGGTAATCAGGACTTCTATTTCTTATATGGTGATTATTCTCCTGTAAGTGGCACAGAAAATTCAATTATATATGAAGAAGAGTTCCAAAACGTTACTTCAACTCAATATAAGATTTCTCAATCAAGTGATACTATGTATCGTTTCACCACGACAGTAAACGGGACCGCACACTATGTTAAGATTCCAACAATGACAAGTGCTTCTTCTGGTAGCGTGCTTGTACAAGACACAACAAACATTAATGATGCAACCTTATTTATTAGAATTGCTAACGGAAATAGTGGAGCATACAGATACTACACTGAACAAGTTATTAAAGGCACATCAACAAAAATATATTTAGGTTGTAAGACTGGTGGTAGTTTGTATTGTTATGCATATAACGTTAATACCACAAACAACAAGAACTATACATCTTGGTTTACTAGCGGGACCAATTATTATGTAGTTTACAGTAATAAAAATTACTATATGAGACTTAATAATACTCAGTGGCAGGGTAATAGCTCAACGACAAGCAATAGAGCCACAACCCAAGAAGTTAGTTTCACAAACTATCTTAATGCAGTTTCCACAGGAGCATGTTCCCCAGTTACATCACAAGGTGATGCTGTAATTTGGTATTACGAAAACAACAAGTTGTTCACTATTTTTGACAATAAGATGTATTTCTTAATTGGCAAAGGTGGTTCTTTATCTGTTAACAACATGATTGCGAGAAACGATGCAACATCATGGACTTTCTCCAATAACGCATTTACTTATAGTTATAATGGAACAACATATTATATGGATTTCTCGGCTTCAGCTACATCTGTTACCTCGAAACCAAATAATATTGTCATGAATAATGTCGGAACAGCAAATTTACCAAATCAGTTATATGTAGATTCTATTTCCGAATCATCATCAGCAATACCATATAATTCATTTAAAAATACATATGTACCTTTAGCAGTTACACATGATATTTATACAACCCACTCTAGAAATTCTGGCTACATTGTTAGCGGAAAACACTATGTAAATGAGAACTATGATAGTGGTGGTGAACCTGGTTATTACAACTCAGGTGATATCCGTGTTTCAAGATATGCAATGGATAATATTAATGTCTCACTTGGACAAAGTACTTATGATGATTCAAAGTTATACGCTATTACCGCAACAAGTAACTCTGATTATGCTTTAATTACTGATTCTCACAATAGTGGAGCTACTGCTGGTTCTGGCCTATCTTCTATTACAGCAAGAAAAGCTTCAACAGATTTAAATAGATATAACGATTGGGATACTAATACAGGTGCTAGAGACGCTTTGGGTAGTGTTTTCGCTTCTGATAGCAGCAACATTTATGGATTACACTTCATGGATGCTTCTATTAGTGCATCTAATACAGTCGTTGTTCCGGGTGCGAAGATGGGTGGTAAAACATTCTCTTCAGGCTTAGAAATGCCGAAAGATTCAATTGACTTCCTTGTTAATGAAAATGGTTATATTACATTCTTTGCTGGAACATATTTTAGCGGAAATAGTTCATTCTTCTCTTTGCACAAAATCACTAGAGATTCATCAACAAATGCAATTTCCTCAATTACTGAAATTCAAACAATTTATAAAGATGCTGCAAACAATTATTACTACAATCCAAGCAGCACAACAGGCCTTACTAAGGTTTTTGATACAGAGGTTTTAACATCTCCAACAAGATTTATTAATAATGCTGTTTATTATTTTGAAATTCCTGTTGGGCCTGGTGAATATGCATTAGGATCAGTTAGTGGTACTAACGGCGCATACTTAATGTATCTTGATATTTCTGCATCTGGTGAAGTTTCATTAAAAGATAGTGTTCAAGCTTATAATATAAAAACTGAATCCACTGCAAACTCATTCCCATCAGGTGTTGACTTTATTCCAATTAGTGTTTCTGGAGACGGCGGAGACACTATTGCTGTTTCAATTGATTCCGGAAATAAAGGTATATTAATTTTAAGTGTTTCTAGTAGTGACATCAGTGTTACTGATTCATCTTCCATTGCATCTTATGCATACCGAAGTCCGGATAATTATGCTGCATCATCTCCGGGAGATGGAGAATTTACGTGTAACTTATCTGGAGATCCTCCAACAGTTGCACAAGGCGGATCGCGAGTCCTAACAATTAATTTAGAAACAGCGCTTGGTGATGATTATGTTATTAAAATTACTGATGTTTTGAATTTGAATGGCACCATTGCATCATCAACATATGAAATGGATAGTGGGTCTGGATTTGTTGGTACAAACGAATCAACCATAGCCGGTTTATCTACCGAAATTGACATAAGCGCTTTCCGTACTTTAACTGTTGCAGCAATATTAACTAGAAGTCATGGTTCTGGTCAATTTACTACTACATACGACACCGAAAATAGTAGTTACGAAGATAAGATAGTTGATGTTGATATTGAAAGAAACGGAACAACTATTTCTATTGAAGTTACTACCGGTTATATCTTTAAGATTGGTGGCGTTCAATATAATAACAACAGCTCCTATCCAGCTTCATAATCAAGATGGATGTGCTAATAAAGGTGATATGTTATTCATATCACTTTTTATTTTTTAGGTTTAAAAAATCTGAATCCATTTTAGAAAGAAAATGTTATATTTATAAATGGAAATAGATGTTAAACGTATTTTAAAAACACATATGTTAGTACACAAGCATTAGAATGATATTAAAAAGTGGAGCAATAAAAAATAAGGAAATTATATAATTTATGATTGCTATTATTATAAGTTCAATAATTGGAGGATTATTAATTATTTTTTTGTTAATTCTATATCTAATATATAGGTATATTTATCATAGTCCAAGAAAAGGTCAAAATAATGACTATAGAATTGAACAATCTCTAGACTATCAAGGGACAACTGATTACTTATTTGAACTAATTACTAAGTTACGCGCAGTTGCTTATGAAGATTTGTGGATGAAATCTTATGATGGTTTAAAACTTCATGGGTTATTTTATAGAAACGATTCATCAAACTCATTTCTTCTTATGTTTAATGGATATCGAGGCACAGTAAGAAGCAATTTTTCCGGCAGTGCATTATTTGCCATGGACCTAGGAATGAATATTGTTTTATGTGAACAAAGGGCACACGGTCAAAGCGACGGGCACTCAATAACTTTTGGTCGTAAAGAACAATATGATGTTTGTGCATGGATTGATTTTATTAAGGAAAAATGGGGAAATTCCGTAAAAATTATCATTGCAGGAATCTCAATGGGGGCTGCAACAGTTTTACTTGCTTCAGATAAAATTGATCCCGAAATTAAGATTATTGCAGATTGTCCATACTCAAGGGAAAAGGATGTAATCCAAAATACAATGAAAACAATGAAGTTGCCTGCAAAATTACTTTGGCCTTTTGCATATCTTTCTGCGCTTATATTTTCTCATGCACGTCTAAAAGACGATGCTTTAGTAAATGTAAGTAAATCAAAAAATAAAATTCTTATTATTCACGGAACAAAGGACACAATTGTTCCTTATAAAATGAGTGAAAGAGTTTATCTTGCTAACAAAGACCATGTCCAATATGAGTTATTTGAAGGTGTAGAACATGGTTTAAGTTATCTTAAAGACACAGAAAGATACAAAAAACTAGTTCAAGAATTCTTAAACAAATAAAAGAACCTTAATATTTTGAAAGTCGTAATATAAGCGACTTTTTTGTTATTTAATTTTTATTTATGCTATAATACCGCTTTAATAAGAGGCATTGTTATGAAAAAACCATTAATAAAAGTGCTACTTCCTATTACAGCCCTACTATTAAGTAGCTGCTCTTTTACTGACTGGTTTAAAAATATATTCTCTAAAAACGAACAAGGGCAAAAGGAAGAAGAACAAAAAACTGATCCTAAAAAGCAAACTTATCCAGGAAATCCTATAGAAATTGATATTCCAGACTCCCTTCCATTAACTGTTGGCCAAACAAAAGCATTATCTATTTCTTATAATCCTCAAGATACCGAAAATAAGGTTGTTGAATGGGTTTCTTCAAATCCTAGTGTTGCAACATATTCTGATGGCCAAGTAACAGCTCTTTCTGTTGGTCAAAGTAAGATAACCGCAACCGCTAAGAACAGATTAGGTGAAACTATCAAATCTGAATGCAATGTTGTTGTAACTGATCCTTCTACAATTTCAAAAACAACGCTTAAATATACCTATGATGATTATTGTGCGAACAGCGCATACCCATTTGATAACACTCCATTAGTAGGAAACCCAAAACTTTTAGTCATTCCTGTTTGGTTTTCTGATTCAGATACTTTTATAAGTATGTCGCATCGTGAATTAGTAAGAGATGATATTAGAAAATCATTCTTCGGCACAAACGAAGAAGCTGGTTGGAGAAGCTTAAAAACATACTATGAAGAAGAAGCTCAAGGAATGATTGATATAGGTGGTACAATTACTGAATGGTATGAAACCGGAGAAAGTTATGAAGTATATGCTTCTGATAGTTCTGGCGGACATAAAACAGAAACATTAGTTGAGACTGCGTCTACCTATTATTTTAATAATAGTAGTGAAACAGCGCAGGATTACGATTCAAATAATGATGGTTATTTAGATGGCGTCATACTTGTTTATGCTGCACCAGATTATGATAGCCTCGGGGTTTCATCAAATAATCTCTGGGCATATACATCATGGTTAATGGGCCTTCCAGACTTATCAAATCCAACTCCAAACGTATACTTCTGGGGTTCATATGATTTTATGTATTCCTCTGGCATTAAAGCATATGAAAGAACTGAACTTTCTATGTATGGACGTGGTGACACAAGACATTGTGTTGTAGACCCACATTGTTTCATTCATGAAATGGGTCACGTCTTTGGACTTCAAGATTACTATGATTATAGTGGTCAACATTGTCCAGCAGGCGGTTTCTGCATGCAAGATATGAATGTTGGTGGACACGATGCCTACTCAGTTATGGCGTTTGGCTGGGCAAAACCATATATTCCAACCGAAACATCCACAATCATAATCAATGATTTCCAATCTTCACACGATATGATTTTGCTTGCAAACCACGAAGTAGATTCACCATTCGATGAATACATGTTATTAGAGTTTTATAGTCCAACTGGATTAAACAAATTTGATAGTGATTATCATTACAACGACAGATATCCACTCGGCCCAAAACAAGTCGGAATTAGACTTTGGCACGTTGATGCTAGACTTACTTATTGGACAGGTGCAGGTTGGTCAAAGACTCTAGTTTCAAATCCAACACGTGGTGATGTTTATCATGCAATGTCAAATACATATTATTCTGATTGGGCTAGCGGGTATTCACCACTTGGAAAGAACTATGCTGATTTTAATACACTTCAGTTAATTAGATGTGAAGGAAAGAGCCCATATTTCAGTAATAATGCAATATTCGGTTATGGTTCTTCATTCACGATGAATGACTATGCTGATCAATTTGTTAAAGCGCAAAGAATGAATGATGGCAAAAGCCTTGGTTGGACATTTAGCGTTTCAGCATTAGACGAAACATCTGCCGCAATCACAGTAACAAAGTTATAAAAATTAAAGGACCATATGGTCCTTTTTAATACTTCATTTTATCGTTAATTCGTTTTACAACGTCAGGGTTTAGTTTAACAACCTCTCTATCAAATGTTATAAATCCGTTTAACTCTTCTTCAACGTCTGAGAGTTGAGTATAAACTATCGCGGATAATCCTTTTGGAATATTTTCAATAACGTCTCTTTTAATTGTTTCGTTATATTTTGTTAACCACTCTACTTCATTTTTGAAAGATTTATAAACATGATTTCCTTTCATCATGTGATCTTTAATTGCAAGCACAAAACCACCAAATTCTGACAAAATAATAGCCCTTTTCCCGGATTTTTTCGGATTTTTGAGCTTAAATGGTTTGAAATAAACGTGATATGATTTGGTGTCACTAACACCTTGATCGTGCCAACCAGATGCGTGGTCATATAGTCTTGTGTTATCTAGTTTTAAAAGTTCTGAATAGATTTCTTTGCTATCGAATTGTCCCCAGCCTTCATTAAAGATTGTCCACAATCCGATAGAAGGAATGTTATACAAATAATTAATTGTGTCTTTAAACTCTTGAATTGTTTCTTTTCTGCCATCTTCATTTCGTCTTGAAAACTTTTTATAGTTATGGTCGTTATGATGCTTGCCAAAGATTAAAGGTAAGACAATGGTGGAGAGTTTGTATTTCTCACCTCCATTTACAAAATCTTGCCATACGATAATTCCTTGCTTGTCACATTCATAATACCAACGAGGAATTTCAATTTTGATGTGTTTGCGAATCATATTAAAACCAAGCGATTTAACAAATTTGACATCTTTTACATACGAGTCATAACTACTCGGAGTAAGTAATCCATCGTGGTAATAACCTTGGTCTAAAACACCCTTCATAAAGTAAGGTTTATTGTTCAAGCCAAGTCTTGTAATTCCATTCTCATCTTTCACTAATGAGAATTTTCGCATAGCGAAGTAAGAAAAAACCTCATCGTGTGGAGTGCTCATTTTCAATGTATATAAATATGGATCCTCAGGGCTCCATAATCTCATTTTATCTGTCTTTATATGAACATCTTGGTTTGCTGCTATTTGAAGGCTTTTATCAAACAGTTCTACATTCACAAAATCAACAGTACTCTTAACATTTAGAACGACTTCTTGATTATCAATGTCAGGAGTAATCTTTACTGATTCAATATAATCATCAGATACACTTTCTATAAATACAGGGAAATAAATTCCGCTTTGAGGAGTATACCAAATTCCTCCATGCTTAAGTTTTTGTTTTCCTCTGCTGTGATATGAAGTGTCGGTTAAATCCTGAACCTTAACAATTAATTCATTTTCTTCTTTTAAAAATTGCTTAATTTCAAAAGAAAACGGGAGGAAACCTCCAATGTGTTTTCCTAAAAACTTTCCATTTAAGTAAACTTCTGCGATTTGATCGACCGCTAAGAAATGTAAAAATACTTTATCTTTAACTTCAAAATCACCAAGTGAAAACTTTAGTCTGTAAAACAAATACTCATCTGGTTGAAGGATGTGATTTACTCCACTTAAAGATGTCTCTGGTGAATACGGAACAAGTATTTGACCATCAAAATCTACAGGAATTTCTGTGCTTTTTTTAATTTTATAGTCCCAAAAGCCATTTAAAGACTTATAAGAATATCTAAAAAACTGAGGTCTTGGATAATCACTTAGCGGTTGCTTGCTCATCTTGTTTTTCTTTCTTGATAAGTAGTAATAACGGAACCACGACAAATAACATCATGATAGCTGCAAATAAGAATATGAATTCATTTGGTAAGATGCTTAATTGACCATATTCGTTTGGCGCTTTAGTTCCGTTAATATAAGAAACACCTCTTCCAATAAATGGACCAGTCACCATTGGAATCATAACGACAAAGACCATACGAACGCCTTGGAATAATCCTGTTTCTTTCTCTGGAGTATAATCCCTAATTTTAGCGCCTAAAACAGCGGTTGCGACTAAGTAGCCAGTCATAAGGATAATACCTCCAATAATTACACCAACTTGGGCTTTGAAGATAAATAATAATAGTCCGCCAATGACGGTGGCTGTTAAAGCAGCAAATACGAGTTTATATTTTCCAATCTTATCCATGAAGTATCCAAACACAACTGTTAAAACACATGCAATACCTAAAATTGGACCAGCGGTGCTAACTAAATCAAATCCAAGAATCTTTTGAATGTAAACCATAAAGTACGGCATGAAGATTTGAATGCCAATTGAGAAAATCATGAATGCGGTCAATGCTAAATAGAGTTTTGGTCTACTCTTAATAACGCTTGGTCTAAATCCGTGAACGATATTTTTAAGATATGGTTCTTCTTTATTTGGTTCCTTAACATCTTTCGGAAGTAAGAAGATACAAACAATACCAGAAATGGTGGTGATTCCACCGAAAACAACAAAGAACCACAACCAATCTTTGCTTTCGCCAACAAGCATTCCTTGTAATAAAACAACCGCAATCATTGCAACTAATGGAAGAATTGAAAGAACACTTTCTACTTTGCCTCTATTAGATGTTTCTGTGTTGTCGGTAACAAATGCATTAAAAGCAGCGTCGTTTGCGGTGCTACCGAAGAAAGTCATAATGCAGTCCATAATGACAATCATTGTTCCGCTCATTAAAGCTGAATGCGCAACTATGTTGTAATCCTTTGATGGATCTAAGAAAGCGAACATTATAATGGAAATACCCCAAATGATATAACCACATGAAATGAATAGTTTTCTTTTTCCAACTCTATCTGATAGAGCGCCCATAAATAATGTTGTAATAGTCGCGGCAATCGCACTAAACACAGTCATTAAGGTGATATAAATTGAATCTCCGGTACAATCAAATACAAAGACATTCAAATAATTATTTTCAATAGCCCATGCGAGTTGTCCAATTAAGCCCGCAACTAAAAAGGAGAGCCATTTTCTCCAACCAAGTTTTCCGTTTTCCATGTTCTAAACCTCTATTTAATTATAGTTCTTTTTAAAATAAAGCACTTACATAAACACGCATTGCGCATTTTTAATATTATAATAAAAATATGAAGACGCTAATCATGTTAAGTGCCTTTCCTGCAAGCGGAAAGTCTACATGGGCTAAGAAGTACAAAGAGACGCATGATAATGTCGTTATTTTAAATAGCGATGAGATTCGTATGGAAGTCACACATGGTGACTATTTAGATCATTCTCATCAAAAGGAAGTTTGGGAACTATTTGAAAGAAGAATTCATGAGAACGCCGAAATAGAAAATGTGACAGTTATTCTTGATGCCTTAAATGATGTGAATGAAGTTAGATTAAAATATCTCACCACTACACCTGAATTTGATAAAAAGATTCTAGTTATGTTTCCATCCAACTTAGAGAAGTCACAAAGATTAAATGGACTGCGTGACCCTCTTTTAAGAGTGCCGGAAAACATCTTAATCGATCTATATAATAAATTTGAAGAACCAAACGAAGAAGTCTATAACAACATAAACGAGATTTGGTACGTCTATTGGTAAAAAAAGAGGCTTTGCCTCTTTTTATTTGAATTATTTTAATTTCTCTTAAGCGCGTATCCGGCAACAGCAGATCCAAGAGACAGCAAGCCGCAAATGATAATAAAAGCACCTCCTGCATTTAACCCCACTTCCGCATTAAAAGATTTGCTTGTTGCAGAGAGCAAAACAAATTCGCCAACAAGAATTCCTGCGAAGAAAACGCCAGCAAGAATAACTTTTACGAGTGAATAATTTTTAATATTAATTGTGAAATTTCCCAAATAAAGAATCGTTGAAATCAATAGAATAAAGAAGCCGGCAACACTTAAACCGTAAGCCTCCTCATATGCATAATTGGCATTTCCGTTGTACAAACTAAGTAAATAACGCAAAGTAAATGATGGATTAAGAGGCATCTTTATAAGGTTGGTCGTGTCTTTGACAACAAAAATAAAACCAAAGGTCAATAATAAAAGAACAAAGGATAAAATATCAGCGAATACAGTTAAAGAATTTCCTGTGATTTCCTGTGAATTTCCGTCATTAATGATTGGTTTTACAATTCTTTCTGCCATAATGCAACCAAAGATTAATATGGAACCAATCAGTAGCAATAAACTGCCCCAACCTAAGGCTATTTTAATATATCCTTCGCCCGCCATATAAACAGCAGTAAAGTTTACTAACTGAACAACCATAATGTGCAAAATTGCAGTGAATATCATTGAATTCAAAAACACATAATTGATTTCGTCTTTATTCATTAAAGCCCTAATAAGATTAACAGTCGATAAAACAGCAAACGTTGCAATAATAATAAACATTGAGTAATAAACAATAACATCAAGAACCATAAGGAACAGCTCGAAGCTATATACATAACCATATTGATCTGTTTTCTGAATATCTTGAATATTTGAATATACTGTTTTGAAATAATATGTTAAGGCTGAGCTAGATTCTTTATAGTTACCAATCGATAATGAAGTGACACTACCTTTCGCATAATCACCAAAACACCCAATAAATAGCAAGAGAACTCCTACAAGAAGCAAGCCGGAAAGTACATAGCGCAATAAGCCGCCTGAATGTTTTGCTTGGTTTTGTTTTTGAGAAGGTTTTTTATACAATTGTTTAATTGGGATAGGGATAGAATCATAATCAACATCGACCCAAGACAATTCCTTACCACACGAAGAACAGTGTTTATTTCCTTTGTAGACTGTGGCGCCGCATTTAGGACAAGAAAATTTTTCTGAACTTAAATCAGCTCCACATTCACTACAAAAATGAGCATCATCTCGATTTTCGTATCCACATTTAGGACATTTCATAAATTAACCTCCAACTTTATTATTTTAAGAATTGCTCGAAGTTTTGGGCAAATAGATGACCTAACTTTATTTGTGATTCGGAATCATAGTGCACATCATCATTTGGTTCTTGATTGCTATGAAGTCCAGCTTCAATTGTATCAAAGTAAATATGTATATCACTTAGGGCAGCAAATCTTTGTTTTGCCTCATTTACTTCTTTATAGAATTTCCATTCATCTGTTCCATCAGCATGAGTTCCGCGGCCAATTCCGGCATCAATAAATGGTAAGCCTGATTCGTTCTCTGTATATTTCAATAATTCTGTATCAAGATTGTGCTTGAAGCTTACTAAATTATCAAAATAGTACTGATAATAACCATCATATGAGTCACCTTCGCCTTGCATCCAACAAAATGCTCTTAAATATGGTTTATATCCTTCATCATCAAGGTCTTTCATTCTATTTTTAACAAATTTTACTAAAGTAACAAACATCTCGTCGGTCGGAAGTGACCAGTCTGTAAAATTCGAAGCACCACAAGGAACCTTAATAATATAAAGTTTGTTACCCCATCTCTCATGAAGTTCTTCAGCGATACCAATTTCTGGTCCAAAGTTTGTAGTAACGTTTCCTTGTCCTAATTTAACATTAACGAACTTACCTTTAAGTGATCCGTTTTGAAAAATCTTAGTTCTTTCAGGTTTTGTGTAATCTACAGTCCAGTTGCTAAATGCAATTTTTACGTCTTCAAACCCGGCTTCATATTGATCATATTTCTCTTGCCCCATTGTTTGAATAAGATATTGTGAGTTTTTACAACCAGCAGCATTTGACTGGCCAGACAAGATAATAACGTTTACTTCCTTTTTCATGTTTTTTTCCTTGCATCCAACTGAAAACATCATTGCTGGAATAATAGCTAATAAACAAAGTTTTCTTTTCATATTCTTTTATTGAAAACACATTAGTTTTCGCCTTTATGATATTTTATTCCTAATTAAACAAAAATTAAATATGCGCATAAAAATATGAAAGAAAAACCGGATGTTTTCCGGCTTTTCCTTATAAATTTAGTTAATTTTATTGTTGTAAGTATGCATCTGGATTATTGAGATATGCATCTGAGAATTGAACGTTATTAATCTTGTCAAACTTGTTTTGAAGTGTGCTGCTCCAATCAGTAATGCTTGAATCAGTATTCTCCAATGCAATATCAAATCCAATGCCAATCTTGGTAGAAAGACTACCGAGTTTCATAGCTTCAATTTGTAACTTGCCTGATAACTTAGAGAACTTCTCTTGGTTATTACCATAAATGTTGATTTCCAAATCTTTTAATGCATCAACACCTGTTAAGACATCAAGATTAATACCAACAGACCATTTCTTTTCACTTGCGGTATATTTGAAGCCTGTATCGGTGAATGTGTTGGTGAAATCTCCGGCAGCCTTTTCTTCACCTGAATTTAAATCAACACCGCCAATTGTGTCAATAATCCAATCTCTCATATATAAGAAATCACTTAAAAGATATTTAATAATATTTTCGGATTGCAATAAGTTCTTAGAAGTTGTCTTGTAGTGATAAATGTGGTCACCACTTAAACGTCTGGTGTCTGTAATCTTAAAGTGGAAGTAGCCTCCAACGCCGTCTTCTTTATTTGGATCACCATCTGGGTAAGTTTCAAATGTAAATTCACTCTTAAGAGATTTCGTTGTGATGTCATTGTATTTTTGGACCGCGAACAAAATTTTTGCATCTTCAATAACGCCATAAATCTTGCAATATCCATCTTGGACAACTACATAAACTTCGACTTTAAATTTAAATAAATCAATGATTCCTAAATCTAAATTAATATTTGCGGTTAAATGATAGTAGTTGTTTTCAGTTGTTTTAATACCAAATTTAAGTAAGACAGCTATGCTGCTTAAATCCATAAATGAATTCAAATCTGATTTATCAACTGAAGATTCTCTTGTAGCGTCAAAGTCTTCTAATGCAACTTTAACATTAAGTTTCTTGCTATCGTTTGCAAAACAGAAGTCAATTAATTCTAAGCTCTCAAGTTTATCGTCTTTTAAGTTAACACGAACAGTCATGTCGTTTTCAAAATCAAATAATTCGCCACCAATAATAAGGTCTAATTGACTATCATTTCTTTTTGCAGACTTCACTAAATCGTTCTTTAAAAGTCTGAAGTAGTCTTTTTGATTAATGATTGCACCGAGTTCTCCAATAGAAAGCATTTTTTCAATTGGGTCTAAGAATTTAGTCCATTTTTCGTTGCCTCTATTTTCGTCAAGGAATGTCATTATAACGTCAAAGATATCTAAGACGGACTGAACTGTTACTTTACCTTTAATATTCTTTCCATTCTTTTCACCATAAACAAAGTGAGCATTGTTGATATTTCTGTCGTCGGTGGTGTTATCAATATCAATAGCAATCTTGTGTGAATACCAAACGCCTTTGTTTTTGTATTTATATTGATCGATTGTTAAATCACCAAAACCATAAGCGGCTTTGTAATCAAATTGGCCTTTACCATTTAAGGTGAAACCAATACCGTCGTTATCAAACATAGAACCTTGGACTGTAAATCCAGCTTGATGTGTATCAACGATGTTATAGATTTGATCAAAGACAGTTGGTAAGAAGTCTAATGAGTCATATTCTGATTCATCATCAAGAACCCATTGAACAAAGTCGTTAGTATTGATGGTTGCATTTAATACGAATGAACCCATTTCAATATTATTAATACCAAGATTTAAGACCTTGTGATTTGCACCCAATTCTGAATCTAAAACTAATTCAACTTCTGAATTATCACCAAAGCCTAAAGATGATAAGTCTAGACCAATTTCTATGGTTTTTTCCGTATTTTTTAATGTTTTAAGGATATCCAAGACAACTGAGTAATCACCATCTTTAATACCTTTTACAAATGTTGAATCTGTAACAAATGAGAATAATCCAGTTAATAATGATTCGGAGCTTCCATCACCAGACATATTTGCAAACATACCTGGCATTTCATCAATTAACCAGTTCATTGTTTCCGTTGGAACTTTTGATTTAACAACGCTCTTTTTAACACCTTGTTCATTTTCGGTTTCGTTAAGTTTTAAGTATCCTTGTCCATCAACATAGTTAACTGTAAGGTTGCTATATTCATCATCATTTTGACCAAGGATATGTAAATCAAGACCTAAAGCTGCGCTATTTCTGAAAGTAGCATTACAATCAGTGCTTGGAATTCCGCCTGTATATTCACTGAAGTCTAAAAGCTTTGAGAAGTCAGCGTTAATTGCGCCTTGAATAGTTCCGACATTAATGAGTGCAGATTCTTCTTTTTGTTTTAAGTTTAATGAAAAATCAGCACCAAATTTTTGTCCATCTTCATCAATGAAATTAGCAAGTTTTTGTAACCAACCTTTGTAATTAATTACTTCAATATAATTGTGGTTTGGATTGAACTTGCGGTAGTTTTCATTATCTGGAGCATAAACGGTGTAATCTTGGATAGAATTAATATTTAATGCGCCTTTAATAACGACATTTCCTAAATCGATTATTCCTAAATCGACGCGTGTTAAACGATATGACTCATTAACAATCAAAACTATATTTAAGGTTGTGTCCATTGACTCATTTCTAATTTGGATGTCGAGGTTGAACTTATATCCGCCTTCAATTTCGTTTTCATTAACAACTAATCCTAAACCTTCTTCACCATCTTCTAATGCATGGAATGCGAAAGCTTCAGATAAGTTTGACATATCCATATTTGCAATCATTCCACCTAACTTGTTATCAATTAAATCATTGATAATATCATCAATATAAGATTCAACATCAAAGTTAATTCCGCCTTCTTCCTTGCTTGCAATAAAGATTTGGGAAATTAGACTATCAATTCCTTCGTCTTCGTTTCCAAATAATTCATCAATAGTGGTGGAGCCGACTTTCATTCTTAAGTCTTTAAGACCAAAGTATGCGGTTTTGTTGACAAATCCGAGTTCAAGTGGAAGATCTTTACCATTGTAATCAACATCAATATCTAAATTGAATGCGATGTCCTTAATGGTTTTTAATTTAAGATCAATGTCTCCTTCAATACCAATTTTGTTTTCAGCAGAACTTTCGTCTTTTTTAAAAGAAACTTCGAAATCATCAAAATTGATGTTGAAGCCATAATAGGTATTTTCTTCATTAATGGTGTCTTCCATAATACCAGTATCTTCATTTAATCGAGTAACGAATCTCATGAAGTGATCTGGTAACACTTCTGTTTCACTGACTTCGTGGTGTGCTTTTTGCTTTTGGGTTGCTGTAATTGTCTTTTTAGCATTTGGAGTAAAGAAATATGCACATCCAAGTGAAACACCAAAGAAGAGTGCGGCGGTGGCGACTCTTGCTATTGTTTTTCTAACTTTCTTTTTATTCATAAGTTGTTTCTCCTTCTACGGAATAATCGAGAAATTCATTAATTTCTGGAATCTTCATATATTCATTCGCGTGATAGTAATAATCTAATTTGTTAACTATGGTCGCATTTATACCTTTCATTGATGCGACATATTTTTCATCTAATGTGGTGTGAAGAAGTGTCATATCGTTATCAAAGATATAGGTATGTCTGAGGTATTCAAATGTTGGAAGCGAAGTTAAATCCGATAATGTTTTCATTTGAACTTTGTAGTTATAAGATGCAATTTCAGGATCAAGTTCTAAATTTACATATATCTTTCCGTCTTTTTTATTCACTGAACTCTTATCTGTATCGACGGTATCATTTGAGATAATGTAGATGAACATCTCAGGTAATGTCTTGCCCCAACTTGATTTGTAATCTTCAGAGTTCATGGTTTGAGGATCGTCTTTGTATTCTGGGACCTCAACATCTTTAGCTTTGCCTTTATAGATTGTTGCATTCTCTTCGTTTGCAATGACTCTATTAGCAAGGCTTACCATGCTGGACTTTGAGATTTGCTCCTCATAGTAGGTGTCACCATTTCTAATCTGGAAGTTTCTGACTTGCTGATTAACAATGGTGGAAGCTTGACCGACTCCGATTGAATATGAGTTTTCACATTGACGGTACTTCTCTAATCCGATATTCACTAACTCGGCTGGTGTGAATTCCTGGTTCGGATTCTCTTCATATGCTTTTAGAAGAGCTTTTGCGTCGGCTTGGAATGAACTTGAATCAAACCCAGAATAGTCAATTTGGACTTGACCAGTTTTTTTCTTCAAGATAATTCCGCCCCCGACTCCAACTCCGGCTGCACAGACAGCGATTATTGAGTATTGGATGAGCGCTTTTTTACCATTAGATAGTTGCTTTTTTTTCTTTGCGTTTTCCATAGCGCTCAATATTATCGTGCGTGTGTCAATATTTAGCACGGAACTGTTTCAAGTATTGAAAATAGAGAGAAAAAGCGACTCTCCTAAAAATAGAAAAATAAATTTTTCTTTTGACATAATTTTGGTTAAGTTCTATGCTTTTAAGTATGAAAGACTTGCGAAAAATCATCGGAGATAATCTCTCCGAACTAAGAAAAAGACGTGGTTTAACACAATTTGAACTCGCAGAAAAGTTCAATTATACAGATAGAGCAATTTCTAAATGGGAAAACGGTGATACGCTCCCTGATGTAGAGGTTTTGTATAACCTTTGTGAATTTTATGGAGTCACAATTGACTACCTTACTCACGAGGAAAATGCCCAATTCAAAACAAAGGGAAATCCACTTAATAGATCTAATAGAATTGTTATTACAGCACTTGTGCTTTCAATTGTTTGGATGCTTGCAACAGTCGTTTTTGTTTATTGTTTAATTAGAGGCAAAGGAACAATTTGGCAATCGTTTGTGTGGGGTGTTCCACTAAGTGCGGTGGTATTAATTTATTTTAATCACATTTATTTCCATCGAAAGATAACTGCGTTTATAGGGTGGTCGCTCCTTATTTGGTCTCTTATTACTGCAACATTTCTTTCTGTTGGAGATTATCAACTGTGGCCACTTTATTTCATTGGTGTTCCTGCTCAAATATCTATGATATTCTGGCTAAATATAAAGCCTTCACAAAAACAGAAAAAAGAGAAATAAAAACCAGCGTTTAACGTTGGTTTTTTCTTTTCAAATTGATAGAATAAATACAAGGAGTTTTAATATGGCAGTATTAGTTGTTTATTTCTCTCGTGCTGGCGAAAACATCGTTGATGATAAGCGCGAAATTATTGAAAAAGGTTTTACCGAAATTGTTGCAGAAAAAATCCAAAAACTAACTGGTGGAGCATTAATTGGCCTCCAACCAAAAGAAGAATATCCATTTGGATATGATGAATGCAACCGCAGAGCTCGCGAAGAATATGAAAAGAATATCCTTCCAGAACTTAAAAATTTACCAGCATCTATTGATGCTTATGACACAATTTATCTCGGGTTCCCACTTTGGTATCGTTCTTATCCGAGAGTAATTGCTCGTTTTATTAAAGCTTACTCGTTTGTTGGAAAAGTTATTAAACCTTTCTGTACAAACGAAGAAGGCACATTTGGAATTATGGAACTTGAACTCAGAAGCATGATGAAAGGCGCAATCGTTAAAAACGGTTTGGCTATTCATAGTTATGAAGTTAATAATTCCGATGACTTAATTAAGAAGTGGGTTGAAGAGTAATGAAACTTATTAAAGAAGACGTCTATTATATTGGTGTAAACGATCATCAATTAGACCTTTTTGAGGGGCAATATGATGTTCCTAATGGAATGGCATATAACTCATATGTCATCAAAGACGACTTAATTGCTATTTTTGATACTGTCGAAAAGAATTTTAAAGACGAATGGTTCGCGAATCTTAAGGAAGTTCTAGGTGATGAAAAACCAACTTACTTAATTGTTCAACATATGGAACCGGATCATTCCGGAAACTTAATTGAATTTCTTAAATCATATCCTGATACCTTTGTGGTGGCGACAGCCCAAGCTTTCAGAATGATGTCACAATTTTATAACTTTGAAATTAAACGAAAGATTATTGTGACAGAAGGTGATTCATTAAATTTAGGTAAACACATCCTTAAATTTATAATGGCTCCAATGGTACACTGGCCAGAAGTAATGGTGACCTATGATGAAACAAGTAAGACACTATTTTCTGCTGATGCATTTGGAAAATTTGGTGCGTTAGATCATGAAGAAGATTGGGCTTGCGAGGCTCGTCGTTATTACTTCGGAATAGTTGGTAAATATGGTGTACAAGTTCAAAATTTGCTGAAAAAAGCAGAGAATTTAGAAATTGAAGCCATCTGTCCGCTCCATGGACCAATGTTGATGGAAAATCTAAATTACTATCTAAACCTTTATGATATTTGGTCGTCATATAAAAGTGAAACTGATGGTGTAGCAATTTTTTATACATCGGTTTATGGTCACACAAAAGAGGCAGCCGAACTTTTAGCGAATACTCTTAAAAATAAGGGTTGTCCGAAAGTAGTTTGTTGTGATTTGGCACGTGAAGATATGGCCGAAGCGGTTGAAGATGCGTTTAGATATCCACGAATTGTTTTTGCCACTACGACATATAATATGTCGATATTTCCATTCATGAGAACTTTCTTAGATCATTTAATTGAACATAACTTTCAAAACAAAACGATTGCTTTAATTGAAAACGGAACCTGGGCACCAAACGCCGCAAAAGTTATGAAGGAGTTGTTGTCTCACGGAAAAAACCTAAATGTTATCGTGCCCGAAATTCGCATAATGTCATTGTTGAGTGATGACAACAAAAAACAAATCAATTTTTTGGCCGATAAACTTATGGAACCAAGCGAGTTCCTAGCAAAAGAAAAAGAAGTCAAAAGAGTTGTAAAAAAGCATCATTTTGCCTGTAAAATTTGCGGATTTGTTATTGAATTTGAAGGCGAAGAGCTTCCGAAAGATTATGTTTGTCCAATCTGCAAACACCCTGCATCCGACTTTGAAAAAATAGATTAGTGAATTATCAACAACTAGAAAAACACTTATTTGATATTAGCGATAGGAAGTTCGCAGCGTTTTCAAAATCACTTTCAAATAGCGATTATATTTCAATAGGTGTTAAAAATCCTTTATTAAGACAATTAATTAAAGAAGAAAAGAATGATAAAGAACTTAAATTAGAAGACTTTAGTCTTGGTAAATACTTAGAAGTTGATTTTATTTACTTCGGATTAGCTTTAATAAGAGAAATTGATATAAAAGCTCAAGTAAAGTTTTTAGAAAAGAACATTAAGAACGCAAAGTCGTGGGCAATAACTGACTGCGTTGTAACTTATTTAAAGAAAACAGACTTTGATACATTTTTTGAGTTCTTCCAAAAACTTTATAAATCAAAGCATACATATGATAGACGTTTTTGTTATGTCTTTGCCTTGAAACACTCAAAAAACCCCAGAATTCTCGATATTTTTCCGTTCTTAACGCTTAATGAAGAGTACATGGTTATGATGGCAGAAGCGTGGTTACTTGCTACGATTGCCATTGATTTTCCAGATGATGTGTTTAAGTTTTTACAATCCATCAACGATAATATTTTAGTTAGGAAAACGGTCTCTAAAATGTGTGATTCGTTTAGGATAAAGCCAGAAATAAAAGAGCGATTTAAAACATTAAGATAAGCAGATTTATCTGCTTTTTCTTTTATTTATCTTATAACGCAACGTATTAAATTTAATGAGAAAAGCACTATAGTTAAGCAAAAATCGACGATTTTTCAGTAATTTTCTTGTAAATGCATATGCGTTTTTATATAATAAGCACAAAGAGAGGTAAATGATATGAGAATTGCTGCTAGCTGCTTACAATCAATCAAATTAATTTGGGGCAACCTCCATGTCATCGGTCAATTATTCGGTTACGGCATCTTTGGTGTCATTATCGGTATCGTTGCTGGTGCATTAGAAGTCGTCGTCGATCTCCTCGGATCAATTGTTGGATTCGTCCTCATGATTCCTGTTGCAATCGTCGAATTCTTGCTCAGATTAATTTTCGGAAAGTTCTAATCACGAACCCCGACTTTTAAAAGAGGCTTAGGCCTCTTTTTTCTTTTCTATAAATAGAAAACATTCAAAAATTTAAAGAAAAAGCATATGTTTTTAATATAAAATATACTTCACGATAAAAAAGTTATTAAAAATTACTTTTTGTAAAACAAGTTTGTTATAATATACGATAGCGATATGAAAAGACGTTTACGTAAAGCAAAACTAATAGGTGTAATAATAGGACTTCTTGAACTATTTGGAGTTCTATTTTTAGGCATTGCTTATTACTTTAATTTCTTAAATTTTAGGGAAATTATAAATCCAGTTATTTTATTTATTAGCCTTGGCTCTGCAGTTATTATTGATATCGTTTATGTGTGGTCTGTCATTTTCTACTTCTCAAAAATTAGACAAAAAACGGACCTTCGAGCAGCAGACTTAATTGGTTCTGATATTGAAGAAGCTTATAACTTTGGTATGCTGGGCCTCGCTGTTGTCGACGAGAACGATGTTGTTTTATGGACAAACACCCTTTTCAAAGAAAGAGCAATCGAAATTCTTGATGAAAACATTTTAGAGTGGCAACCAGAACTCAAAGAACTTGTCGAAGGATCAAGCAAGACAATTGTTAAAATTCAGGTCAATAATAGAAACTATGAGGTTAAGCTTCTAAAAGAAGCGGGACTTTATATTTTTAAAGACACAACAGATTTTGAAACGATTTCTAACTACTCCAAACGTCAAGCTGTTGTTATTGGTCAAATTATTATCGATAACTTCTCGGATGTTTCTGGTAATGGTGAAGAAACAAACGACGTTCTTTCTAAAGTAAGAACCGCAATATATGACTATGCTCGTGACTATTCCGCACTTTTAAGAAAGATTAGTAATGATGCATATCTCATCATCTGTAACTTTGAATCACTTGAAAAGATGATTGCAGATAAATTCTCACTTTTAGATAAGATTCATGAAATTGGCGAAAAAGAAGCAACACCTCCAACACTTTCTATTGGTATTGCTTATGATTATCCAGATGTCGTTAAACTCAATGATATGTCTGTTTCTGCTCTTGAAATTGCAACATCCCGTGGTGGAGACCAAGTAGTTGTTTCTCAATATGGACAAGATCTTAACTTCTTTGGCGGTAAATCCGAAGCTCAAGAAAACCACAACAAAGTCCGTGTCCGTGTTATGGGTGACGCTGTTATGTCTCTTATTAGAAACTCTGCTAACGTAGTTATCATGGGACATGCAATGATGGATATGGATGCCTTTGGTGCATGTGTTGGTGTCAAAGCAATTTGTGATACTCTAGGTAAACAATCAAAGATTGTATATAACCCAAAGAGCATTGAAAGAAAATGTAAAGGTGCACTTGTTGCAACATTCTCAAAAGACGAAATGAACAAAGTATTTTGTTCTGAAGCTGAAGGTTTAGATCTTCTTAAAGGAAATACACTTGTTGTTGTCTGTGACGTTCATAAGACAAACATGACCTTAGCTCCAAAAATTATTGAAAAAGCCAACAAAATTATGATTATTGACCATCATAGACGTGGTGAAGACTTTATCGAATCCCCAATTTTCTCGGATATTGATTCATCAGCTTCTTCAGCATGTGAAATGATTGCCGAGTTAATCAAATACGCATCAAGCAACCCAAGAGTAAAAATACCAGCAGCATATGCAACAGTTATGCTTTCAGGTATCTTTATGGACTCTAACTTCTTTAAGTCTACAACTTCAGGTGCTAGAACATTTGAAGCTGCTATGTTCCTTAAGGAATGTGGTGCAGATAACGCTAAAGCAGATGACTTCTTGAAGGATGAGTTCGAAGAACACGCACTTGTTAACAAAATTCTTAATAATACAAAGACTCCATATTATGGAATCGTTTACTGTATGGCGGATGAAGAAGACATTATTGAAGCAGCTACGCTTGCAAAAGTAGGTAATGCTTGTATGTCTATGAAAGGTATTAATGCCTCATTTGTTATTGGTAAAACTGCAACAGATGAAGTCCGTATTTCCTGTAGAAGTGACGGCACAATCAACGTTCAACTTTTGGCAGAAAAGATGAATGGTGGTGGACACTTCACTCAAGCTGCATGTTCATTTAAACATTACTCTTTAGAGACTGCTGAAACGAGACTCTTAAATGTTTTAAACGATTACCTTAACGACGCAAGAGTTGTTAAAAAAGGAGACGCATAATGAAAGTTATACTTTTAAAGGACGTTAAAGGCATTGGCAAGAAACAAGATGTTGTTAATGTTAAAGACGGCTATGGTGCGAACTACCTTATCCCAAACCGTCTTGCTGTCATGTATAGTGAGCGTTCTCAAGAAATTTTAGATGTACAGAAAAAAGTTGAAGCCGACAACATTGAAAAAATGAAGGCAGATGCTAGAGAAGCTGCTAAAAAATTAGAATCAATTGTTTTACAGTTTGATGCTAAGGGAAGCGGCGACGGAAGAATGTTTGGAACAATCTCGACCAAACAAATCGAACAAGAATTAAAAGAAAAACACGGGATTAGTATCGATAAAAGAAAGTTTGTTGATAAACCAGTAGTTGATCATTTTGGCTATAGCAAACTTACTATCGAATTATATAAAGGAATAACAGGAACAATAACCGTTCTTGTTAACGAGAAATAATGGGAGAATCATATGGCAGAAAAGAAATTACCACATAACACCGAAGCCGAAAAAGCAGTCTTAGGCGCAATGATTCGCTCCAATGCAATGGTTTCTGAAGCTGTTGCTAAATTAAATGTAGAAGACTTCTATGAAGGAAATGAAAATCACCGTGCTATTTTTGGTGCGATGTATAGACTATATAACCGCGGAGTTCCAGTAGATCCACAAACAATTACTAACGAATTAATTAATTCTAAGGAATTAGAGATTTCTGGTGCTCCTGAATATTTAATTGAACTTGCAGACGCAGTCGTTACATTTGAACACTTTGGAGACTACGTAAGAATTGTCCAAGACCATGCTGTCTTAAGAAATTTCTTAAAGACACTTAATGAAATTGAAAATACTTATTACACAAAAGATATAAATGAAATTTCTGAGTTTATTGCAGCCTCAGAAAAGAAGATTACAGAAGTTACTGAAAAACGTAGAATTGGCGACTTCCAAAAAGCAGATCAAGTAGCCCAAAAACTTGCTGAAGAACTTGCAAATTTAAAAACCGCCACTTCAGATGACACAGTTACTGGAACCCCAACAGGATTCCCAAAACTTAACATCTTAACCCACGGATTTCATCCAGGGGAATTTATTGTTTTAGCAGCCAGACCAGGTATTGGTAAAACAGCTCTTTCACTTAACTTAGCATATAATGCTACAACAAAGGCAAATTGCCCAGTTGCATATTTTTCACTAGAAATGCCTGCAAATATGCTTTTCAAACGTTTAGTGTCCGCAGATGCTGATGTTGAATTTGATAACTTAATTACTGGTTTTAATTTAAACCAAAACAAGAGACTTAAACTTCAACAATCTTGTGAAAGAATGGCCCAAAAACGTATTTACGTTGATGATACCTCTGGTATTAAGCTATTAGACTTAGTAGCAAAATGTAGAAAACTTAAAGCACAAGAACCAGACTTAGGTTTAATTGTTGTCGACTATATTGGTCTTGTTACAACTTCTCAAAAATCTAAATCTGAATCAAGACAACTTGAAGTTCAAATGATTTCTCAAACACTTAAGAAATTAGCATTGGACCTTAAGGTCCCTGTTCTTGGTGTTGCACAGCTTAACCGTAACGTTGAAAATAGAGGCGGAGAACCACAATTATCTGACCTTCGTGAATCTGGTTCTATTGAACAAGATGCCGATATCGTCATGATGCTTCACGAAAAGAAACTTTCAACTGCAGGTAAAGAAAGTAAGAATGTTGTTGCTCAACATAATGCTGAAGTCCTTAAAGCTGAAGAAAATGCTACAGGAACAACTGGCGAAGACATTAAGCTTGTGGACTTATTTATTAGAAAGAATCGTTCTGGAAGAATGGGTAGAGTTCCTCTCTTATTCAAAAAGAACTTCTGTAGATTCGATTCACTTTCAGAAGAAGCTGAAAGAAAATATAACGAACTTGAAAGCGAATCTATCAACTACTTACCATCAGAATAATGAGGTTTGTAGTAATTCAATCAGGATCTAAAGGGAACGCGACCCTCGTAATTGATAAGGGTCGTGTTCTTTTAATTGATATGGGTGTTGGTCTTAGAGTTCTAAAAGAAGCATTAGCAAAAGAAAATTTAAATCTCTACAACATTAATGCGATGTTGCTTACTCATGAACACTGGGATCACACAGCTGGCATTAAATATTTACCACCTCTTCCAATTTACTGCACAAAAGAAACATTAAATAACGAGAATGTGGTGGAGCTTGAACCATATAAAGAGTTTCGAATTGATCATTTTAAAATAACTCCAGTTTCAACAAATCACGATGTTAGAAACCCTCTTGGATTTGTTATTGAAAATGATGAAGAAAAGTTAGTTTATTTGACTGATTCTGGAAAAATTACCGTGAAATCCTTACAAAAAATTAAAAATGCTGATTATTACATCATTGAATCTAATCATGATCCGGAGATGTTAATGGCGACCAATAGACCAATGATGCTCAAACGTAGAATCTTATCTACAAAAGGGCATTTATCTAATGAACAATCTGCTACATATATGACAAAGTGTGTCGGTGATAAAACAAAAGAAATCATTCTTGCACACTTATCTGAAGAAGCAAATCGTCCAGATGTTGCACTTGAAACTTATACTAAAGTATTTGAAGATGCTAATATATCTTTACAAAATATAAGATTATGTTGTGCTAACCAACATTATTCAGTGGAAGGAGGCAAATAATGAATTACGAAGAATTCGCAAAATATAAAGATATTACTAAAAGTAAGTTCGTTAAAAAATACCTTTGTGAAAACGGAAATACATTTTATTTAGAACCAGCCTTTTACACTCAAATGATTGGTTTGTTTGAAAGATACCCAGAACAAAAAACACCTTTCATGAATAAGATTGATGAACTCGTTCATAATTATAAAGAAATTGCCTTTGTGTATGACTTTGAAAACCCATTCTTAGATTATGGTAATGCCGTGTTAAGGGAATTCGTTGATGTCACTGACGCGTGTAAAATATTTTATGAAGATAAATCGCGCGGTAGTGATTATGGTGATTAGAAAAGAGGACTCAAGTCCTCTTTCATTTTAGTTTGATGCGTATCCACTTCCGTCTGGTCTAAGTGACTTCATTGAGAGCCACATGACACGGACACCAAGTAATAATGGGAAGATGGTTGATGCGAATGTCTTAATTAGGAATCCAAGTCCTGATGTAAGAATTGCAGGGGTAAGTGATGCCCAACAAACAATCTTGTAGCATTCCCAAACATTGAAAATACGATATGGATTGTTTTTACCTCTAGTAAGAACCCAAACCATAAAGCCCATAATTAAGACGATACCAACATTGACAGCACTCATGATTCCGAGTTGCATTCCTGCTGATTTAAGTCTTGTTTGATTATAGAGTTGTCTGATCAAAACCTTCCAGTTTTCCCATGTTTTTTGAATAGTTTCGGTTTTGTCAGCGCCTTCAGAATATGCTTCTTTTAGAGCGTTTTCGCCAAGCTTCTTATATGCGTTGATACATACGAAATTTAACTTAGTTGTGTCGTGATTATTTGGGTCGACAACGTGAACATAAACTGTATCTGGTGTGAAGACAAAGTAACTAACTTTTTCTTCATTTAATGCGGTGTAGACATTGACTACATTTTCATTTGAGGAATAACGGAATTTGAAGTTATATGCCATTGTCTTGGAATCTAATTCTCCAAATGTTTCAGAGTTTCTACCAACGATATAACTTGTCTTCTTGTCAACTTTGACAACGGTCATTCCATCATCATTTCTAATTTCGTTTGAAAATTCAGTTAATGCTTCTCTTGCAAGGAAAGTGGTGGAACTAAAGTTTTTATCACCTTGTTTTCTAAGCTCGAGAACAGTTGTTGGAATAACTGAAAGAACAATTGAAATTAAAAATAATATAACTGCAGCGTACCAAGGTTTCTTTCTACCTGCATCAATTGCTGCGTTGTTACTAATAAGTGTTGTAAAGAATAATTTAATGTTTTTCATAAGCGAGATATATGTTATCAAATATTTTTCGTAATTGAAAACATAAAATTCTTAAAGAATATTTATTTCGCTAATTATATATGATAGAATTACACTCGCTAATGGGGTTGACTTAGTTTCGACAGGGTTGATCGCCTGGCTTTGACTGCAGCTGGCTGGTGACCATAAACACCAAAACAAAATAACTGACAACAGTTACATGAGAGCTCCAAGAGCTCAATCACTCTGCTTAGCATAAGCTACTCGACATAGAGACCGACCAAGGGCCGGACAGAGCACTCCTCAGAGTTTTATTCCTTTCACGTCTGATAAGAGTGTCATACCAAAAGGATAGGGAAACACAGTTGACTCGCTAAAGTCCACCGAATAAAAATGAGTCTCGCGTAGATAGTAACGATATGCGATTCTACGTTAAACAACCAATATCGTCTAAGCTGTAGACGTCATTGTGGGGCCTTCTCTGGACACGGGTGCGATTCCCGCCAACTCCACCATTAGAAAATAATAACAGGCTTTGCCTGTTTTTATTTTGTTTTAAAACAACAAAAATTAGGAATATTTTTAATAAAATTAAAATGCGATTTTTATACAAATTTTTTATAATATAAAAGATAACGATTGACATTATGCATCTTCTTAAAAACAATCGTAATGGTAAACCAGGAATTCCGACGACGGAAGTTGAGTGTTTTTATAACGACGATGTTTTAGTTTTTAATTTTGTTGCTTATGACTCAACTTTAGAATCTTTTTCAAATAGAAATAATGATGAAATTTGGAGAGGAAACGTTGTTGAGGTTTTCTTAGATGTTGGTGAATTGGAATATTATTATGAGTTCGAAGTAGCGCCTAACGGGACAATCTTTGTTGCTCAAAAATATAAAGATAAACTTATTTTTATAAACAACAAATTCTTTAATGCAAAGGCAGAAAAGAGAGGGAACTCTTACATTGTAAGAATGGAAATTGAAACCAGGAAGATCGCAAAAACAAATAATTTGTTATTTAATGCATTCAGATGTGAAGGAGATTCTTTAGAGGCATTGTCTCCAACATTTTCCGATACATTTCATAAAAAAGAATACTTTGTTTCAGTCAAAGACTATGTTAGGTAAAGGAGAGACTTATGGCGAAAAGTAGACTTATTGGAGATTATCCAGTTATTGGTATTAGACCAACAATTGACGGAAGACGCGGAAAGATAAAAGTACGCGAATCTTTAGAAGACCAAACAATGAACATGGCAAAAGCTGCCGCAAAACTTATTGAGGAAAATGTTTTCTATTCAAATGGTGAACACGTAAAAACCGTTATAGCAGACACCACAATTGGTAGAGTTGCAGAAGCAGCTGCTTGTGCAGATAAATTTAGAAAAGCAGGTGTTGACATTACATTAACAGTTACACCTTGTTGGTGCTATGGTGCAGAAACAATGGACATGGATCCTATGACAATTAAAGCAGTCTGGGGATTTAATGGAACCGAAAGACCTGGCGCTGTTTATTTAGCTAGTGTACTTGCAACACATGCACAAAAAGGTTTACCAGCATTTGGTATCTATGGTCATGAAGTTCAAGAAGCTGATGACACTTCTATACCAGAAGACGTAAAAGAAAAGATGCTTAGATTTGCTAGAGCAGCAGTTGCAGCGGCAACAATGCGTGGTAAATCATATTTACAAATTGGTTCAGTCACAATGGGTATTGGTGGTTCAATCATTGATCCAAACTTCTTTGAAGAATATTTAGGCATGAGAGTTGAATCCGTTGATGAAGTAGAAATCATTCGTAGGATGGATCAAAAAATCTATGATCTCGAAGAATATGAAAAAGCTTTAGCCTGGGTTAAAAAGTATTGTAATCCAGACTTTGATAAGAACCCGAAAGAACTACAAAAATCACCAGAACAAAAAGAAAAAGACTGGGAATTCACGGTAAAAATGGCTTGCATCATCAAAGATTTGTTCAACGGAAACAAAAATCTTAAAGGTTGGGAAGAAGAACAAGTTGGCCATAATGCAATCGTCGGCGGATTCCAAGGTCAAAGACAATGGACCGACTTCTATCCAAACTGCGACTTCCCAGAATCAATCTTGAATTCTTCGTTCGACTGGAATGGTGCAAGAGAACCTTATATTTTAGGTACAGAGAATGACACACTTAATGCAACAAGTATGTTGTTCATGAAACTTTTAACTGGTAGAGCCCAAATGTTCGCTGATGTTAGAACATATTGGTCAAATGAATCAGTTAAGAGAGTTACAGGTTATGACTTGCAAGGACACGCAAAGGAAGCGGATGGAATTATTCACCTTATTAATTCAGGCGCCTGTTGCGTTGATGCCTGTGGCGAAGTTAAAGATGAAAAAGGCAACCCAACAATGAAGAAATGGTGGGATGTTAATGATAAAGATATTGAAACAATGATGAAACACACTACATGGCCAGCAGCTGATTTAGGCTACTTTAGAGGTGGTGGATATTCATCAAGATTCGTTACCAGAGCTGAAATGCCTGCAACAATGATTAGACTTAACCTGATAAAAGGATTAGGACCAGTTTTACAAATTGTTGAAGGATGGACAGTTTGCTTGCCAGATGAAGTAACAGACAAGTTATGGAAGAGAACAGATTATACTTGGCCATGTACATGGTTTACTCCGCGTCTTTGTGATAAAGCACCATTTAGAAGTGCTTATGATGTCATGAATAACTGGGGTGCAAACCACGGCGCAATTACCTATGGTCATATTGGAGCAGATTTAATTACACTTTGCTCAATTCTTAGAATTCCAGTTTGCATGCATAACATTGATGAAAAAGACATTTATCGTCCAGCATCATGGGGTGCATTTGGAATGGATAAAGAAGGACAAGACTATAGAGCGTGTGAAGCCTATGGCCCAATGTATAAAAATATAAGAAAATAAATTTACTAAACAAAAGCAGGAGGAAAACTTATGAACTTTAGTGAATCAAAGTATGTAAAAGAAATGTGCGAAATCACTGCAAACATGTATCGTCAAGGATGGGATGAACGTAATGGCGGCAATATCTCATATTTGCTTGATAGAGACCAAGTAAGAGAATTTTTCCCAATTGAAAAACAAATAAGAAAAATTGAATTTGGCTTTGTCGCAGACGAAATTGTCAGAAATAAATTCTTCCTTGTTACTGGAACTGGAAAATATTTCAAAAATGTTGAAAAAGATCCAGAGAATAATCTTGGTTTAGTAAAGATCTCAAAAGACGGCAAAGAAGCGGGCTTAATTTGGGGCTTTAAAGATGGAGGAAAATTCACTAGTGAATTCCCAGCACATCTTATGAGCCATGCAGCAAGACTCAAAGTCAATCCAAAAAATAGAGTTATTATGCATACTCACCCACTTTATACAATTTGTATGGGCGCATGCTTACCTGTAGATGAAAAAGAATTCACTAGAGCTCTATGGAAATCAAATACAGAAGCAGTTGTTGTCTTCCCAGAAGGGATTGGCGTTTTACCATGTATGGTTTGCGGAACAACTGAAATTGGTCAAGCGACAGCTGAAAAGATGAAGAAACATAGACTCGTTAGTTGGACAAATCATGGTATCTATGGTGCTGGTGAAGATATTGATGAAGCTTTTGGCTTAATTGAAACAGTTGAAAAGACTGCTCAAATTTATATGTTGACTATTGACCACGTTGAAAACGTAATTCCAGACAACGTTATTATTGGGCTTGCAAAACTCTGGAATTTAAAAATGATGCCAGGAGTCATTAAGGAGAAATAATGAAATATTATCTAGCCATTGATTTAGGCGCCACAAGTGGACGCCATGTTGTTGGCTACCTTGAAAAAGGCGAGATCAAACTTGAAGAAATTCATCGTTTTAAGACTGAAATGGATGATTCTAATGACGGACTTGTTTGGGATATTCCTCGTATTTTTAAGGAAATAAAAGTTGGTATTAAAAAAGCATTTGATCAATACGAAAGCATTGAATCTATTTCGATTGATACTTGGGGTGTTGATTATGTCTTATTAAATAAGGACAAAGAAATACCTCCATACTATGCTTATAGAAACGAAAGATGCCAAAAAAGTGCAGAAAAAGTGCATAATTTGGTAAAATTTGAAGATATTTATGGAAAAACTGGTATTCAGTTTGCGGCTTTTAATACTATCTACCAACTTTACGATGATAAAGAAAAAGGAAGATTAGAAAATGCAACAGATTATTTAATGCTCCCTTGCTATTTTGTATATAAGCTTACCGGTGTTAAAACTCATGAATATACTATCGAATCAACTGGTAGTTTATTAGATCCAAGAACAAGACACTATGCATTCGATTTACTAGATAGACTTAATCTTGATAAGAAGTTTTTCACTCGTTTAATTATGCCTGGACAAGTTGCTGGTGAACTACTACCAGAAATCCAAAAAGAGGTTTGTGGGAACGCGAAAGTTGTTCTTTGCGCTTCGCACGATACAGCAAGCGCATTCGAAGCCGTTGACGTAGATGAAGAATCTTTGATTCTTTCTTCTGGAACCTGGTCTCTTTTAGGAATTAAATTAAAAGACCCGATTATTAGCAAAACCTCATTTGAAGCAAACTACACAAATGAAGGTGGAGTTGGATATATTAGGTTCTTAAAAAACATCATGGGCATGTATCTAACAAATCGAGTAATCGAAGAAACAGGATATACATTTGATGAAATTGCAGAAGGTTTGAAAAAGACAAGTTACAACGAAACATTTGATGTTAATGATCCAAGTTTAAATGCGCCAAAAGAAATGAAACCAGCAATTCTTAATCTATTACAAAAGAACCCTCCGAAAAATGATTTTGATGTATTTGCATCGATTTATCATTCAATGGCTCTTTGCTACAAAAAATCAGTTGAAGAATTACAAAAAATTACAGGAAAAAGATATAAAAAACTATATATTGTTGGTGGTGGCGCTAAAAATAAATACCTTAACGAACTAGTTGAAAAATATACAAAACTTAAAGTTGTTGCTATGCCAATAGAAGCAACCTCGTTAGGAAATATAAAGGTTCAAATGAAAGCAAGCGGCGAACTCAAATAAATGAAAATTAAACTTTATTGTATTGGCAAAATAAAAGAACAATATCTTAAAGATGGTATTAACGAATATGTTAAACGTATTTCGCCATACTCAAATGTTGAAATAGTGGAAGTCGCGGATTCGAAAGTTAAAGATAATCCAAATTTTGCTGATATTAGCAAAGCTAAAAACGAAGAAGGAGAAAGAGTTCTTAAACTTCTTAAAAATGATTACCTCATTGGTTTAGATATGAACAAACCTGAATTTACGAGTGAAGAATTTGCTTCCTTTTTAAATAAGAAAATGGTGGAAGGTGGTTCTAATATTTCATTTGTAATCGGAGGTTCATATGGGTTAAGCGATGCTCTTAAAGCAAGATGTAATACGTCTATTTCACTTTCCAAACTCACCTTCCTTCATCAAATGACAAGATTGATACTCCTAGAGCAGATATATAGAGGATTTAAAATTTTAAATAACGAAACATATCATAAATAGGTATAATAGAAGAACGATGGAAAAAGAAAACTTCTTTGTTAAAAACAAATCAATATTAACTTTTCTAATTTTAGAAGTCATTGCTTTAACAGCTTTTAATTTTGGAAACATTAGTTATGTTTTTGGACTCGCGGGTGCTTTCTTGGCTGTTGTTGGCTTATTTTTCGTTCTTCAAGTTGAGAAAGATAAGAAAAACCTCGTTTGGATTACTCTTCCTGTTGGATTACTTCTTGTCATTTCTCTATTTGGATCATTAAATGAGTTTTCAAAGGGTTTCTCAACCATTTCGAACTTATCGCTTTTGTTTGCATTGCCTGCATTTTTAGCATTAGGTTTCTTTTTAAGAAAACTTAATGATGTTAAGACAAAAACCGTTTTACTTGTAATAGGTGGAGCATTTGCAGCGATTACACTTTTTGGCTTATTTTCTACACTTATTGAATATGGTTTTTTCTATAAACTTCTTTATAAAGACAAACCAAATTATTATTACAACGGAATTCCTTACGATGTAACTAAGGAAATGTATTGGTTAAGTGGATTCTCTTTCACAGAAGTATATATTGAATACGGAAGTTTGTTTGCAGTATTAACCGCATCATTCTTGCCTGGATTATTATTCATATCTCCAAAACAAGATCGTAATAACTTTATTATTTGCGCGGTAATCGGTGGTGTTGGACTATTAGCACTACTGGTTTTGCCAAACTTCAAAGCAATATTAGTTTTAGCAGTTGCGTCTTTATTTGCGGTTATTTATAGATTCTTTAAAAATAATAAAAAAGTATTGAAAATCGCTGGAATTTCTTGTGTTTCTTTACTTGCTTTAGCTGTTTTATTTTTCATAATCGCAATTGTTAATGTAGTAGTTGGTTATAAACTACCTGGATTTTTAAATAGAGTATTTGTTGAAAATAGAATCATGCTTAAAGTTACTCCGGTCATCGAGGCAATGTTTGCAAAAGTCGGTGGAAAGATGGTTAACTTCTTCGGTCTTATGCCAACGATCGTAAATGAAAACGTCACATGGTTAGAAACAAATATGTTTGAAGCTCAACTTCTCAAAGAAATCGGTTTAGTTGGTACATTGTTATTTGGGGCATTCCTTGTATTAATGGGATACTTTGTTTTCCATTATCTTAAAAATAGCAATGACTCAGATTGTTCAAAGAGCATTTTTGTTGTAATGCTATTATCATTCTTCATCTATGAATCATTCTTTGCATTAGTAGTTGCTGGACCACATATCGATTCTTACGATGCATTCTTAAGAAGTCCGGCATTACTTGTAATGTTATTTATATTTGGCTACATTTCAGATATGCCAATAAAGAAGGAGGAAGAACAACATGAATAAAAAAATTCCTTTACTTCTATTAGCGGGTATTACTTTAGCATCTTGTGCTAAAACAAATCTTTTATATGACGAAAACGCCTATAATTATGTGGAGTTTGATAAGAACTATTATACCGAGTGGGAAGATATTAAAACTCTTGGAACCGGCTCTCCAATTGTTTTTAATAATCCAACATCATTACGCTTCTCCGATAGCAACACTATCGTTATTGGTGGAAAAACAATTGAGAACTATAAATGGAACGGTATAAAAGAAGAACAATTTGGATATAATAACAATCTCGCCAAGATTGAAAAGAAATTCAGCTATGGAATTACCTCAAAATTATTTGATGGAAGAGTTCGTTGCGAAGGCTTTTATCAAAAATCAAGAGTTCAATTAGATAAAACTGGCTTTGCAATGTACTTTCCAAAATCATTAGTAAGCGCAAAGTATCTTGGTTTTGCATGTAGAGGCGGAACCGATTTCCCGCAAGGACAAGAATTTTCTCACAACGACTTATTAGTTAACTTTATCTGGTCATTCTATATTCATAGAGATGGCGGACAATACACTAAAATCCAATATAAATTAGATAATGTACAAATTCCTGTTGATAATGGTGGTAACACAACGTTTGTCAATTTCACTCCATACATGAGTGATAACTTTGATGAACTTTCTGGAGCGGTTGCCATGTCGTTTGAATGGAATTGTGATGATCCAAGACTTGCTCCAAAAGATTTAACCGATGACTATACCCAAAAAGAAAAGCACCATTTGGCGCTTATGCTTTATGAAATGTTTATCGGCGATTCAACCTGGTATTAATTAAATTTTTAACCATTCACCAATCTCAAAGTCACACTTGTCATCATCTAAAATAAGTGTGCCTTTTGCAGGCGTGAATGTCATTTCAGAGAAATAAATTTTCCCGTTAATGTTATATAGATCAACACGCACAAATGGGAATTTTTCCCCTAATTTTTCGGCAATTTTTACCATTTCGTCCCAATTTTCAGGTTTTTTAAGTTCATAGTCAGTCTTCTTCCAACCATTAAATTGTGAGCCATCAAATGGTGTCCAATCGATGTAATAATTGTTGTATCTAATGTCTTTTCCACGACCCGTTACAACATACATTGATTTTGCGACTCCATTGAAAACATGAATCTTATATTCAACTGGAAGAGCATCTAATTCACCAATGTATTTTTCAATGATTATTCTTGGCTTAATTGGAGAGTAATGTCGTTCCATTGTTTTATTTCCGTAATTAGTTTTTAACCATTTATTGAATTGCTTACGTGTTGTTTCGATATCAAGATTTTTCTTATCTAAAACGATTTTGTTGAAAGCACATGCGTGAGTGCACTTCATTACAAATTGATCTGGAAGTTTTTCAAAATCGATTTCGTCGAATGAATCAAAGATTCCATAGATAGGAATTAACAAATTTTCAAGTCCCAATTCTTTCAAATACTCACGAGCGCCGTCTCTAGATGCACATTTACTTACAAGTGCATTTTTAGGATATGTGTACAAGCGCAAATATTGAAGCTTTTCGGTATAACGAACAGGGTTCTTCAAATTAAGTTTGTGATGAGTAATATATTTATATTGATATTTAACATACAAAGTTGGAGAAATAGTCTTAATAATTCCCCTAAAAGGAACTACAAGTGCACGCTTGAACTTATTTTCTTTCAAATTTGGGTTTGCCATAGCGAGTATTAGTATAGTTTAACCAAATCCAATTTACAAATAAGCAAAATTATCAGATTTAATCGCACTATTTAAAAATTATTTTTAATTGCTTTGAAAAAGTGAATACTTATATTACAATATAAATGTATTTATGAACTACGAAATTGCTCGTGTCGTGAATTCTAATGCTATTATAGCATAGTATTTACTGCGAGTTTTTTTGTTATTCAATAATATATTGAAAGGAAGGAAAGAAAGGAAAAATTATGAAAAAAAGAAAAATTCTATTTTTACTCCCTGTAGCAGCTTTGATTCTTTCAGGTTGTACTTTCCAAGAAGGTTGGGAAACTGTTAGTGGTTTCTTTACCAACAATGTTTATGAACCAGTCAAAGGCTGGGTCGAAAATCTTCTTGGCATTAAGCACGAAGAAAAGAAAGAAGAAAAGAAAGACGATCAAGGTGATAAAGAACCAGACGTTGCTGGTGATGATGATCCAGTAGAAGTTGAAGACACCGTTATTGGTTCAATTGAAAACCCAATTTCAGTTGCTGATTTCCAAACTCAACTCGATGCACTCATTGATTATGCAGCAGTTGAAGAAAACAAAACCGAGGTCGATTCCAGCCATCTCTTCTTTGTGAAAGCAAAAGTAACAGGAAGTACCGCCCTCAATGAATACAAGGAAATTAATTTCCTTAATATGGTTGACTGCGATGATTCCAGCAAACAAGTTACAGGTTACTGGACAGTAGTTGACAGTTCAATTACTGAAGACTTCAGCGCAAAAGATTCCTTAAAAGGAAGAGAAGTTGTTGTTAAAGGTTATGGTGCTTTATATAAGAAAGTCAAAAATAACCAAGAAACAAAAACTTACGAATTAATGAAGAAAGACAATGATCATAAGTCAACTCTTGTTAAAGTCTATGAAGCTGAATCAAAGACTGAACCAGAAAAACTTAATAAAACCATTGCTGAAATCATTCAATGCGAACCAACTAAATCACAAGCCTATATCTCTCAAGGCATAATTAAGAGCTGGGCAAATAACAAAGGTGAAGCAACCGAAACAAAGACCAAATATGGTAATTTAATTATTACTGATGGTCAAAACGATATCTTTGTTTATGGTGCATCCGGTGTTGAAACAGATTTAGCATGGGATGAAGTTTCTGGCGAATACAAGATGAGCAATTCTGCAGCATTCTTAACAAATGACGTCACAAAAGATTTGGTTCCAGGTGATACAGTTAATTTCTGGGGTACTTATTATAAATATAATACTACCTTTGAAATGGATATGATTATTACATCCAAGTTTGTTGAGCCAGTTTCAAGCGTTACATTAGATAAAGAATCAATTTCACTTGAAGTTGGCCAAATGGCAACACTTGAAGCTGAAGTTTTACCAGCAAACGCGAACCAAGAACTTACTTGGGAAGTTTCACAAACTGCTGAATTCATCTCATTTGCAGATGGTAAAGTTACAGCATTAGCAGAAGGTGAAGCAACAATCACCGCAAGATCAGTTGGTGATCCAACAAAATCAGATTCATGTACAGTTACAGTTACCGAAGCAACAAAGGAATTAGTCAATGTTGTTTTATCCGGAACTCCAAAAGCCGAATACACCGAAGGTGAATCATATAGTGAAGAAGGTTTAGTTTTAACAGCTAACTATAGTGATCAATCACATGAAGATGTTACTGAATTTGCAACATGGCAAATTTCAAAAGAATTTGCAGAAATTGGTGATAGCTCAATCGAAATCACAGCAACTTATGGTGAAAAATCAGACACCATGGTTGTTAATGTTACAGTTGCACAAGCACCAAAAGGAAGCAAACTCAACCCATACACAGTTGCTGAAGCAAGAGCAGCCATTGATGAAGGCGGAAATGTTACAAATGTTTATGCATATGGTTATGTTTCAAAGATTGTTACAGCTTACAATAGCCAATTTGGAAACATTTCATTTGATATGAGTGCTGATGGATTGCACAAAGGCGATCAATTACAAGGTTATAGAACATCAGTTTCCTCAGCAGACGATGTCGCAGTTGGTGATAAAGTTGTCCTTTACGGTACACTTAAGAAGTACAATTCAACTTATGAATTTGATGCAGGCAATACAATTGATAGCCGCGTCGTTAAAGGCGATGTTGCAAGCATCTCAATCACAGGCACAGCTTCACAAACCGAGTACGGTGTTGATGATGCATACAACCATAATGGTTTAAGCGCAACCGCTACTTTTGAAAATGGTGCTAAAGCTGATGTTACAGAAGATGCAACATGGGCAATTTCTCCAGAAACAGCATCACTTACTGATACTGAAATCACTATTACTGCAACATATGAAAACGTTGTATCAGCAGGATTTGTAGTTTCAGTCACCGTTTCTCAACAATCAGTTCCAGTAGAGCAAATTTATAAGACAGTCAGCTTTGCTGCAGCAAATACAAGCGATTCAATCTCATCATATACTGCAGAAGGCACATATACACAAAATGGATTCTCAGTTAAAACCGCAAACTTCAATAACAACAAGAAGGCTTGGGATTTCATCAAATGTGGTCGTAAGTCTGATGCATCAGTTGCAACAATTACAACATCTGCAGCAATCGACAAAGCAGTAAGTAAAGTAAATATTACATTTACAACTTACACAGCAGTTACAGGAACAACCGCAAAAGTTTTAGTTTCAAGTAGTGCTAATATGTCTAATGCAACAGAATATGCATTCACACCAGAAGCAGATACAACAGTTTCTGTTCCAATAACAACAGGTGTACAAAACGCATATTATCAAGTAGTATTTGATTGTGTTGCTCATGGTTCAACCAATGGTTACATTTGGATTACAAATGTATCCTACAGCGCAATTTATTAATCCTTATTAACTAACAAAAAGATCAATCAAGGTTCAACTTAGGTTGATCTTTTTTTATTTAATCAATTAAACGTGTAATTGAGAGAATACTTTTCCTACAGGCTCGTTAATCTCCAAGTAATCATCACTTTGAATATTTAGTGGGTCTTTATTAATTACCACAAGATTCTTACCTTTAAAGTAATAAACTAGGCCACTGGCAGGATAGACACTCAATGATGTTCCAGCGATTATCATCAAATCTGCTCTTGAAATTTGAAATATTGCTTCATTAACAACCGCCATATCAAGTTGTTCTTCATATAAAGTGACATCAGGTTTTATTAAACCTCCACACTTTGGACATCTTGGAACAGTGTCCATTTTAAGAATATCTTCAAGATTAAAATGTTCATAGCAATGAAGGCAAGTGTTTCTATGAATCGATCCATGTAGTTCAAGTACGTTTTTGGAACCCGCCATTTGATGTAGACCATCTATATTTTGCGTTACAATGGTCAAATGCTTGGCTTTCTCTAGCTTTGCTAGGAATAAGTGGGCAGCGTTTGGTTTCGCGCTTGTATCAATCATCATATCTCTATAGAATTCATAGAACGTTTCTGTATGGTTAAAGAAATATGTATGAGAAAGCATTTCCTCATATGGAGCGCCATACTTACTATGTAAATGATATAATCCGTCTTTACTTCTAAAATCTTTAATGCCGCTTTCTGTAGAAACTCCAGCCCCACCAAAAAAGACAATTCGTTCAGAATTATCAATTAATTCCTGTAACTTTTTAATTCTCTCATCCATATCTATATTTTATTATCTAACACTAACTGGTTATGTTAAAATACTTTCGGTATGAGCGACACACTACTAATTACATTAGCATTATTAATTCCACTTGCAGGTACAACCTTAGGTTCTGCTTCTGTTTTCTTTTTAAAGAAACAATTTAATCCAAAGTTACAAAAGATATTAATGGGATTTGCTAGCGGCGTTATGATCGCTGCAGCTTTTTGGTCATTACTTGAACCAGCCATTCAAACTTATGGCGATGGAGACTTTAGACGTTGGCTTGTTCCTGCTGTTGGATTTGTTCTAGGCGTAGGCTTTATGTTACTTCTTGACTACCTTATTCCACATATCCATTTACATGGCGAAGAAGAAGGTATTCAGGGCAAAAAACTTTCGAAAACCTCAAAATTTTTCTTAGCTGTCACCCTTCACAACATTCCTGAAGGCTTAGCTGTTGGTGTTGTTTTAGCGGGTATTATCGGTGGTGGAATTTCTAATCCCCAAGCCTTAATGGTACTTGCAATTGGTATTGCTATTCAAAACTTCCCAGAAGGTATGATTGTATCTATGCCACTTAAAGAAGAAGGCATGTCTAAACTTAAAGCCTTCGGTTTAGGAGCATTATCTGGTGTTGTTGAGCCTATTGCTTCATTAATAGCTTTAGTGCTTACTTCGCTCATCGTAATCATTCTTCCATACACACTTGCCTTCGCCGCGGGCGTAATGGTGTATGTTGTCGTAGAAGAACTCATTCCAGAAGCATCACAAGAAGGCCACTCAAACCTTGGTGTAATAGGCTTTACAGTTGGCTTTATCGTAATGATGATACTTGAAATTTTGCTAGGCTAACATAAAAAATATTAATGAAACATCCAGAAATGGGTGTTTTTCTTTGCTATAGCAAAAAAAGTTGTAATTTTTGTTCTTTTCTAAAGAAATACAAATAAAATATTGACGTGTATAAAGATGTATGGTTATATATATGTGTAAGTAAGTAATTAACTTATACAAAAACAGCACTGAAAACAAAACATTACAACAAATTAAAAAAGGAGGAACTAAGATGAAGAACTTAACTAAAAAATTCTCACTCTTCTTGATGCTTGCAGCAACAGCTACAGCATTCGCCGGTTGTAATAAGAAAAATAATAACAACAAAGAAAAAAAAGAGACACCTACTCCAGAAATTAGTGATGAAGAATTAATGACCACAATCGCAGGTTCTAATCCAACAGTAGAAGTTGAGGTTGGTGAATATGACCACCTTGAAGGTATGGCAGTAAATGATGTTGATGCTGTTACTGGGAGAAAAGCATCAAGTTCTTGGTTAGATGCCCCAAGAAATGCAGTTGTAAATGTTATTTATGACACAACAGCAGCAAGCGAAGTTCAATTGACCGCATCCTTAATGAAGAACTTAGTTAAAGCTAATGAACAACTTCACACCATTACAATTAAGGATCAAGCTGGAAATTATCTTGAAAGAGAACCAAATTCCAACATGCTTGCAACTGATGGACAAAAGATTACAGTTTCTAATCCATCATTATATGAATATGGCCGCGTCTATCAAATCGCTATTAATAATGCCCCATTCCTTTGTTTCGAAAATAAGGATTCTTCTATTAGAACACTAACAATTGAAATTGAAGACGATCCAAGTGAAGACACAACATATAACGAAAAAACAAGAAAGACGAACATTACTGAAGTCAATCTAAATAACGTTTCTAATAAAACAGTTAATAAGGAAAACGCTACATGTACGTTCGAGTACGCAGGTACATTCCCAAGTAATTTACATAAAGGTGATGTTTTCTATGTAACCGGAACACATGAAAACGAAAAGCTCGATTTCTATGGTGTATTTGATTCAAAAGAAACATTAAGTAACGGAAAAGAAAGAATTACTTATACTGCTCCTTCAATCGAAGATATCTATGATTCATTAAGAATTAAAGGCGAACAACCTGTTGATATTGAACATGATGGAAAACTTACCCTTGATGATGAAGTTGCAAGAAGAACATTTAAACAAAGTTCACTTGCTAGAGGTATTGCAAGAGCAGCACTTCCACTTGTAGATAATGATTTAAACGCTATCACTTCAATCATGTCTAACTTCCAGATTAAGGTTAATATCAACATGATAAATAACCGCTTAACAATGAAATTCACAGCGGGTATCTACAATTACAAAGTATCAGATTCTAAATCAACATATGTCACTGTTGAGTTCGGATATGAAAAGATTACAGATTACAAAGTTGATGTCGATGTTTCTATTGAAACAAAATGGATCATTCCTGTTGGTGTTAACTATAAGATTAAATGTTTAGAAGACACTCAAGAAATCTTCTTCTTAAAGGCAACAGTCACCATTGGTCTTAAACCGGACACTCCAAAAGAAAAGAAAGATTGGACTGATGCAGTTGCAAAGGAAATTGATCATATAGAAAAGGGAGACGGCGCTTCAGCATTATCAGTCTTCAAAGACAAAGAAGCCCAGGCATCCACAAGTGGCGGAAAAACAACTTGGCCATTACTCATCGTTGATGTCTATGTCTTCTCACCTATCTCATTTAGATTAAGAATTGATTTCTATATTGATGCAGCATTCCAAGCAATGATGTGCTTCCAACAAGAAACACATTCAAAGAAAGTAGATTTCTGCTTCACAAATGAAAGTGGTGCAGCAGAAGATGCAGATAATACCATTACAAAATCAAGTAACTGGTCAATCGCATTTGCCGGAAACCTCCACTTCGAAGTCGGATTTAGAGCATCATTTAGCTTCTCAATTCTTGGACTACATGACTACTTACATGCTGAAGCTTATGCAGAAATTTACATTAATGCTTCAGTTTCTGGAATGTTACTTGCAGACATCTCATTTGAAGACACATCTACTGAATTCTCTGGTTATATGTGTATCGACTTAGCAGTTACAGTCGGAATGAGAGTCGGCCTAGACTTCAAGATTCTCTTTGTAAGTGAAAATGTTTCTAAGACACTTTGGTTCTATTATATTTTCAGGATTCTCTATGAGAATGCTATGGAACATTGGTCTACAGCAGCAGATACAGAAATTATTATGGAACATCAATCCTTAAGCCTTAATGACACAAACGTTCTTTGGTTTAATTGTTTCAATTCCATCACTATGGGATTTGAAGATAATAAGTTCAAAGCTGAACAAACAATCTCTCCATTCTCTGGAATTATTCTTCCTAAAGCATTCATTGAATGGACAAGCACTCATTTATTCAAATATGAAGTTCTTGATCATAATGAATACTTAAGTATTGATGAAAATGGTAGATTGCATGCTTCTGATAGTGCTCCAGCAGAATTTACAGCCACTATTAGAATTGGAATTTCTAACTGGGGCGGAACAGTAAGTGATCGTGATATTACAGTTTACTTCCACGATGCAGACGCACAAGAAATTTATATGTCATATGCAGGCGGTAACTTAAATCCAGGCGCAGGATGGTGCAGACAAGTTTCGTTTATTGGAGAATATAGAAGAACTCAAACATTCACATTCCCAAAAGCAGACGAAAGAAGAGGATTCAAATTCGATTCATACGCAATTATTGTAAATAATGAAGACGTAAGCGGAATCTATCATGAAGGTCAAACAATCGCAATGTCTTCTCTTCCTACAGGAAAGACTGTTGAAATTGTCGCGTGGTATATGGATAAAGAATCCTATGATGTTAACTTCTATGATGGTAAAGATAATTTAGTTTACGAAGATACAGTTTATGAAGGTGAATCAGCTATAGCCCCATACGAAGCTATGAGAGATAGATATATGGGTAGTGACTACACATTCATCGGTTGGGATCGTAAATTAGGCGATATTACAGGAGACACAAATATTCACGGTATTTACATTTCTATCGGAGGTAAATAACAATGAAAAATATTAAAATTCTATGGGTTTTCCCAATAATTCTTGCAGGATTAACTGGTTGTAAAAACAAGAAAAATCAGAACAAAACATTTGACTGGGGCGTCTATCATGACGATGTAATTTACTCAACTCCAACATATGAAGCAATCGATGTTGCAAAAGAAGGTACTGCCCCATATAACATTGTTCTTACTGGTGTTCCGGAAGAAGGCATTCCTCAAACAAGATGGGACGACTATGATATTAAATTACATTGTTGGTATAACGATGGCAGCCAAGCTGATTTTGATTTCAAAGAAAAGAATATTCCAATTAAGGATAGACACTTACTTGCAGAAGTCGGAACACATAAATTTGATTTAGGATTCTCACCAATGCCACGCACATGGGAATTCAAAATTATTGAAAATAAGAGCTGGCAAGGATTCAAATGTTTCTTCTTTGATGGATCTAACACATTAATCCACATTCAGACAGTTGGATATTATGAAAACGCAACATATGATGGTCCAGCAATTGAACCTGTTGATGCAGTAGAAATTCAATATCGTTTCACAGGTTGGAATCACGAATTAACTTATATTTGTCAAGATATGCAATTTAAGGCTTTATATAAATCAGTTGAAAAACGTGATTATGCAAGAAAGCCAGAAAGTGCAAACCATAAGTTAATTGGTAGTGTTGAAGATATTGCAAATCAAAAAGGTTCTACAAACTTATACTTAGGTAGACTTCAAGGTGTTGCAGGTATGTACTCAAATATTGAACATCTTGGCGGTAGTAACATCACTCTTAGAGTTCCTAATACAGACTTTGGGAAGTATTGGAACGAGATGAATAAAGTAGCTCAAGATCACATTTTCTATAGAGAAGTTGATAGTAAAGCCTCATATTTCCAAGGTTCAGTTGCAAACATGCTTACATCCCTTAACTACAATACAGTTATGGATGATAGATTCACATATCTTGCTGACACAACTATTAAATTGGAAGATAATATTGAAGCTACATTATCCGCAAATGATCCATATGATAATGTACTTAGCCGCATTAATCCTTACATTAATAAGGTTGAAGTCATTACTGTTGGAAGCAAAGACAATGGATACTATAGAATAGCAATCTTGTTCGATGTTGATGTTTACTTAACTTACTCTTATAAAAGAATTGGTTTAGAAACGTACGAATTAGATGTTTATAATTCATTAACAATTAGCCCAGTTATCGGAACATGTCGTTATGTTCTTCAATATAGTGATTCTGAAGAGTTCAAAGATAACTTCAATACTAACTTTGAAATTGATACTGAAACACTATGGAATTACGCAAACGCTCATAACTGGGGCGAATGGCACGATTAATTAAAGGGGGACTAATATGGCAAACCTAGCAGAAAGCTTACCGCTATATATTAGAATTGTAGAAGGTCTTAAAGAAACAATCTTAAATGGTCAAATTAAAGAGGAAGAACAACTTCCTTCTACAACATACATTTCCAATCAATACAATATTAATATTGCAACCGTAAATAAGGCAATTAATATCCTTGTTGATGAAGGATTAGCTTACAAGAAACGCGGTATTGGAATGTTTGTTAAAAAAGGAGCTGTTAAACAACTCATTAACGAACGTAGAGAAACATTTAAAGAAAGATATATTAAGGCCACCATTATTGAAGCTAGAAGAATTCACGTTACTCCTGAAGAAATTCAAGAGATGGTGAAAGAAATCAGCGCAGAAATGGATAAATAATAAAATAGCCCAGGATTTCCTGGGTTTTCTTATGCTTTTTTGAAGAATGATCTTACTAATTTTTCTTTTGCAAGGAAGCATCCAACTAAGTAAATAATCGCATCTATTCCTAGAATGACCGCAAGCTTAAGAAGCACTGAATTCTCAAGTGTGTCTAAATTGAAATCTAAATATTTGTTTAAAAGAATGGTGGATGCAACAAGTAAACCAGAGACCACAACTAGAACAACATTATTCTTATTAAGTAATATGTGACGTGAGTGCTCCCACGTGAGCATAAACATAATAAGTAAAACTAATGCATCAGTAATCGCGGTTCCAAGCGCTACGCCGAACGCCGGATTGTTTTTCCAAAATACCATTCCAAATAAAAGCGAGAATCCGATATTGGTAAGTGCCCCAAACAACATCGTGAAGAGATATGTCTTTTCTCTTTTCATCGGGATAAGAATTTGAGTATAGATAATGTTACATATAGAGAATGTGAGCATTAAACTTGCTAAAGCAATAAGAACCATATTTGCATTCGCGTAGCCTTGTTCACCACCTATTAACAAAGTTAAAGGTCTTGATAAACAAATCATTAATACAATTGCAGGAATAACTATAAATAAACAAATGTTTGAGGCATATAAATTAATGTTTTTGAACTGTCTTTCGTCGTTTGCTGCATAATATGCTGTGGCTCTAGGAATAAAGACGGTTGAAAGTGCTGTAATAACTCCAATAACGATTTCAACACCTTTCATACCAACGGCATAACTTCCGACTGCAGCTTTGCTAGTATCTAATAAACCTAGAATGAATGTGTCGGTTTTATCATATACAGCAGCTACAATAGAAATAGCAAACATAATTCCAATAGTTGGAAGATATTGTTTAAAGTTAAGTTGTTTTGGTTTTTGAAGTTTAACTACAAACGGTAAATAAATTAAGTTCGATACAACAGTTAAGATGGTGGTAAGAACACACATGAATGCATATAAAGGCAAATGTTCAGGATACTTAACTAATGCGAAAATTAATATATCAACTATTGCCGCAATAATAATGGATCTAAAAGCCATATAAGTATGCTTTTCAAATGCTGTAAAGATCCATTCGAAAGACATAACGCCTGTTAAGAAGTTCAAAGATAAGATAAATACAACTGGTTCAGCTAAATTAATTTTGAAAGCAGGAACCGAGAAGAAAATAGCACAAAGTAACCCAAATGATAAAAGCGTTGTTGTAGCTTGAATTATGAAAAATTCGTGGGTTTTTTGCGATAATTTTTCAGGATCGTCTCTAACTTTCACAATTTCTCTAACAGCAATATTAGGAATTGATATACGTGCAATTACTAAAAAGTAATAAACAAAAGAAACAGCCCATGAGTAAAGACCAAACATTGAGTCGCCTAAAACTCTACAAACGTATGGGAAAGTAAGGAATGATAATATAGTCATCGTAATTGTTCTAATAAGATTGACAATTACGTTACTTCTTACTGTTTCGTGCATGATTAAATTATATGTGCGAGAAAAGAAAAAACAAAAGACAAAAATGATTAATTGTTGTCTTTCAAAATCAAAATGTGTTGCTAAACTTTTGATAGTATATAATACTAACTAATATGCGGATCCTACTTGTTTCACAATATTATTATCCAGAAAGATTTTCAGTTACTGATATAGCCGAAACATTTGTTAAGCTAGGTCACGAAGTAACTGTTTTAACTGGAAGACCAAACTATGGGTATCAACGTATTTTAGAAGAATATAAACATGTAAAATACGAAGAAATTAATGGTGTTAAAATTCACCGTGTTTCGGTTGTTCCTAGAAAATATTCTAGAATTTCAATTATTCGTAACTATTTGTCTTTCCACAATACAGGTAAAAGATTTGTTAGACATTTTAAGGAAGAATTTGATGTAGTTTTATCTATTTCTCTTTCTCCAGTTATTTCAATTTCTCCTGCCTTGCTTTTTGCTAAAAAACATAACATTCCTTGTGTTCTTTATTGTCAGGATTTGTGGCCGGAATCAACGCTTGTTACCCACGCAGTAAAGAAATATTCTTTAATGTATAAGATTCTTTATAAATGGAGCAAGTCAATTTATGAAAGGTGTGACAGAATTGTTATTTCGTCCCCATCATTTAAAGAATATTTCGAGAAAGAACTCAATATAAAAGACAAAGTCTTTAATGTTGTTAATCAACCAATTTTAAATTCCACCAAACACTCTGAACCAGTTGTTTATCAAAACAAGCATAATTTAGTGTACGCTGGAAACATTGGAAAAATTCAACTCACCGATTTGCTTGTTGAAGCAATGAAATTTGTAAAAACCCCAGATGTAAAACTCCATCTAATGGGAATGGGGAGCGAGCTTGCTCAAATCAAAGAAAAAATTGAGAAAGATAATTTACAAGACAAGGTTATTTATGAGGGCGCTTTCCCGATTGAAAAAGCAGAAGCTTATTATATAAATGCAGACGCATTAGTTGTTTCATTAAAGAATGAAGGTTATGTTGGAAGAACAATTCCAAACAAGGCCATACAATATATGAAATATGGTAGGCCATTGCTCGTTGTTGCTGGTGGAGATACTCGTGAAATACTTTCAAAGGCCAAAGGTTCCGTATTCGCATCTGAGGATCCAAAAGAAATTGCGAGAGCTATTGATGAACTTTGTCAGTTAAAAGAAAAAGACCTTCTTGGTCTTAATAATAAAAAATATTTTGAAGAAAACTTTACAACTGAAAAGTTAACTCAGTTGTTGGTGGATGAATTAACTTCCGCTAAAAAGTGATCGATAGATTCAGCTTGAATATTTAAGCCGTAGAACTCAAAGACCTTACGTCTAGCAGTTGCGGCTTTTTTCAAATATTGCTCTTGATTTGGAACTTCATAATGCTCTAATGCGTATTTCATATCTTCGACGCTGTTACCTTCAATCCAGGTGATATCATCCTTAAAAGTTGAAAAAAGCTTAGGAAATTTCGTGGAAATTACAGGAGTTCCGATTGAAAGATACTCTAAAAGTTTGGATGGAACTGACTCGTTGTCCATCTTTGGATCAAGTGGTCTTGGGTTGATATTTGCAATCGAGTTACGCATGTATGCGATATTCTTTTCTTTAGATAATTGAGAAAGGTAAAGAATCCTATAATCGTCTTCTGCCATTTGCTCAATATATTCTGCGAGAGGTCCAGAGCCCGCTAAAACGAGTTTGTATTTTACATTTGATTTATGGAATGCATCGACTAAAGTTTTGACTCCATATCTTTCGTAAAGTGAACCGCCAAAATAGAAGTAATTAAATATTGGATCTTTCTTGCCTTCGCTTTCTTCGCAAACAAGTCCTTCAAAAACATATGATGGTGCAGACGAGTTATAAACTTCAACTAGGCCATTTGTTAATGAAAGATAACCATCTAAATTTGAAGCCTGTTCAACAAGATATTTTTTAACAAAAGGGCTGCCTGAAGAAAGGTTGAATGGATTGTCAGTTAACATTCCGATAATTTTTGTCTCATAAAGTTTTGCAACCTTCTTAGCTGCTTTTAATAAGTTAAGGCGTAGTGTGTCAGTAATAATTATGAAATCATCTGACATAAAGTCATCAATTGCTTGTTTAGCAGTTTTTACAATTATCGACTTCTCTTTGAGAAGTTTAAACGCTTTATCACACCTATTGGTTGTGTAATAAAACTTTATTTTGCCATCAGAAACAGTATCGCCTTCTAGGTAATTCTTTCTAAACATGCCTTTAACAAGCGGTCTATGTGAGACTACTGAAACATTATTATTGATGGCTAAAGCCTTAATTAGTTTGTAATAGAAATTTTGATTCGAAGGGTTTGGTTTAATTTTTGCTTGTTCCTGGTATAAAGCAAAATCTTGTTCCTTCATTGCATTAGAAAAGATAAGGATGTTCATTATTTCATAACCTCCTCAATCATTTCGATATGGCGTTCGGTCATAGTTTCGATAGTGTTTGCTTTTGCTGTTTTTATACATTCATTGAAGAAGTCGCTGTTTAAGACTTGTTCAACTGCTTTTTTAAATTCCTCTCCCACCAGGGATTCAAGCAAGAAACCATTTTCTCCATTTTTGATAAGTTTAACCGCGGAGTTAACTTTATTGGTGGAGATGACAGGAAGTCCTTGTGAGAATGCTTCATTGATAACGTGACCATAGATATCTTCTTTGGACGGGAAAAGGAAACAATCAGCAGCACGGAAATACTTGAACATTTTTTCTCTTGGAAGGAAGCCGGTTAAGACAACGTTTTTAATGTTATCGGTTTTAATTAAATTTTCGATTTCTTTACGCTGTTTTCCATCTCCCATTAAGAAAAGCCCGTAATTTTCCGGGTATTTTTCCCATTCTTTAATTAGAGAAATGTAATTCTTACGAGCGATTAATTGACCAGAGGAAACAAAAACTTTATTAAATTTAATTCCGAGTTCTTCTCTTAAAGTGGCTTTATCTGGCTTTGTATAATTAATTTCTTTTTCATAAATAGTAGAGTATGGATAGTTATAAATCACCTTTGAGTTGGCTCCATAATAAACAAGATATTTATTGCTCTCTTCATCTGGGGAGAAATAAGCATTTGCCCTAGAGATATAGTGGTGTTTTATCTTTTTCTTGAGCCACGATTCTTTCTTAATGGTTCCGCCGTTTATATATAAAACATATGGAGCATGCCATTTTTTCATCCAGTCTATTGCTCTCATTTCAGCCCAATGAGAATAACCGTTCATAATAATGAGATCATATTCATTGTATTGAAGATGTCTTCTTACTCCGCTAGAGATTAAACCTTCTCTACCGACTTTAATTCCGTGAATCTTATGGGTTGTAAAGTTGTATTTTTCTTCGAAATAGAATCCTTTACTTCTGTCGCTTGCTGAGTTTCTTTCAAAAATTACATGAAGATCAAAATACTTAGATAGTTCGTTGAACAATCTAACTTTATAAGGGGCTGGATGATTGAATACAATTAGGACTTTCTTCATAGACCAAATACTATTATATATTGGTATTCGGTCTAAATCATAGATATAATTATGGCGATGAAAACTTGGAATGATTTCTTTGAAATAGTAAAACAAAAAGATTACTGTTTAAAACTGAAATCTTTTTTGGATGAAGAATACGCCACAAAAACAATTTATCCTCCACGAAATTTAATTTTCAATGCATTCAAAATGACTCCATTAAATGAAGTCAAAGTTGTTATCATTGGACAAGACCCATATCATGAAGAAGGACAAGCGATGGGATTATGTTTTTCTGTTCCAAACACATGTAAAATCCCACCTTCATTAATTAATATTTTCAAAGAGATTGAGCTTGAATTTAACAAGCCAGTTATGAAGCTTGGCGACCTCACTTATTTATGCAAACAAGGAGTGTTTTTACTCAATACAATTTTGACTGTTGTTGAGCACAAACCAATGTCTCACAACATACCCGAATATTCTGAATTTATGCGGGATTTACTAGGGTTTTTGGATAATTTAGACCAACCAATGGTGTTTATGCTTTGGGGTGGTCCAGCGAAAAAATACGAGAAATATATTACTAACAAAAATCACTTTATTATTAAAAGAACACACCCGTCTCCATTAGGCGCAAATCAAGGCGGATGGTTTAATATGGATACATTCAAGAGTTGTAACGAATTTTTACTACACAAAAACGTTAAACCTATTGAATGGTGGAACAATTAAAACTATACTTTAATTACGGGAGCTGAGTAGTCTCGGCTGAGAATGTTTCAAATCAGAAACTAAACCGAACCTGATCTAGGTAATGCTAGCGGAGGTAAATTTTTATTTTATCCGCCAGCGAAAGGCGGATTTTATTTATGAAAAATTCAAACAATACAGTAAGAACCTTGTGCGAAATAGGCATCATGGCTGCACTAGGTTTCGTCTTTGACGAACTACAAGGAATTTTATTCAAAGGAATCTTTATAAATGGTGGTTCAATAGGCTTTGCAATGGTTGTTGTGCTTGTACTTGCATATAGGCGCGGACTAGTACCAGCTTTGCTTACTGGATTATTAATGGGTTTATTTGATATAGCCACTAGCGCATATATCTTGCATCCTGCTCAGATGCTCTTAGACTACATACTGCCATATCTTTTAGTCGGATTTGCAGGTCTATTAAGACCTTTGTATTTGAAGAGCGAATCAAAAACAGGAAAGATACTTTTGCTTATTTTAGGAGCCTTAATTGGTGGTTTATTAAAATTCTCATCTCACTATTTAGCAGGTGTTATTTTCTGGGCTGATCCAGCAAATTTCGCTTGGGATTTAAACTCTATGAATCCATATCTATATTGCTTTATTTACAATATTGCTTTCATGGGTCCATCAATAATTTTAAGTGCAGGACTTTTGGTTGCTATTTATCTAACTGCTCCGATGATTCTCAATGATAAGCCAATCTTTGTTGAGAAAAAGCAGAGAAAAATTGACACACTACCAATTATTATTTCGTCAGTATTAATTGCAGTTGGTTTAACTACATTCATTATCTTCCTTATTAGATATATTAAAAGTTTCTCTGATTATACTGACAGCGGAGCATACGGATACGATTTTGATCCAGATAGTCTCGTTGTCTTTGTCTTAGGGTTATATCTAGCTTTATTAGGTATTGGAGGATTAATCGCAAGTCTTCTTAAGAAGTACACATATATTAGAACAAGTGCAAGACTACTTTTGATTGCTCTTGTTTCAGAAGTTTACGCTAGTGCAAGACTTAGAAGAATGTATTTAAAAGGTAAAGACCCAACTGTATATTGGATATGGTTTGCTGTTGGCTTTGCTACTCTTATTGGTATAACTGCGTTCTTCCTTATTTCGATTAAGAAATTTAAACAAAATAAAAAGGCTAAAAAAGCATCAATAAACTCAGAAAAACCTGAGATCGCACAATAACTTAACAATAAAGCATTTGATAATGCTTTGATATTCACTTAAAATTTATGGTGATATTTAAGGATTTTTAAGTATGAAAAAAGAAAAAGAAACAAAAGTAGTGGAACAAGTTCAATATCCACATGAAGCTCTTAAAAGAGTTGAAGACACAAGACTTGTCTTCTGGAAATCATACAAATTACATAACACATTTAAATTAATCGTTATGATGGTTTGTTTAGCTGCAATTATTGTTGCGTTCATTGTTTTGCCAAACATCATTAAGAATTCAAGTGCTCAACTTGGTTTAACAATTGGTATTGCTGTTTTAGCTTTGGGCGGAACCTATGGTTATTCACTTTTTGTTCGTAAAAAATTCGAAAGAAAGATGAAGGAATACTTCGAACTTTATTTCAATTGTTGTAACGAATATGTTTATGGCGAAAAACCATTCTCTAATGCTGAACTTCAAAACCCAGGAAAGATTACATTAGATGAATTCAATGAATGTGGCCTTTATAAGGATGTTTTAGAAGCGGGTTCAAGAGGATTAACAAATTTCAAATACAACGATTTAGAAATGTCTATCGTTGATTGCGCAGGTAATGTAAAGGCTGAGAAAAGAATGAAACCTGTATTCGTTGGAAAGATGGTCAGAGCAACGGCTAAATATGATGGGGAATATCCAGTTTATGTTTACATAAAAGGAAATGAAAGATCACTTCCTCCAACAAATATGGAAGGAGTTGAAGCGGTCCAAGATGGCGAAAAAATGGTGGTGTACTCCAACTATAAAGATTGGAAGAAAGTTTTAAATGGTCCTGTTATGAAAGCACTTGAAGCAATCAAAACAGACAAGATTCTTGTTGATGTCGCTTTCTCAATCGGTAAAGGCAAAGTCTTTGCAATGCTTGGTTATGATGATCCTTTAATGGTTCTTCCTCTCCAACAAGAATTCGATTACAAACCAACCGAGATTTATAAGGAGAACATGGGTGTTATTTGTAAAGTCATTGAAGCCCTCAATAAATAATGAATTCTTTAGAAAAAAAGTGGATTATTATCCAAGCTTATAAACATAACGAAGAACTTCATAGACAATGGACTCATTCCTATGTCCTAAGAGATGATGAAGATTATTTTGTGCTTGCCTCTATCCGCGCTGCAGTAGTAGAAAGTGATGGAAGAAAGTGGCACACAAAAGAACCAGCCATCTTCGTTTTGTCAAAGAAAAACTGGTTCAATGTAATCGCAATGTTAAAAGAAAATGGTGTTTGTTACTATGTAAATATCGCATCTCCAGCTATCTTTGATAAGAACTTTATTAAATATATTGATTATGATCTTGATATTAAGCTTTACGAGGACGGCACAACGCGTCTGTTAGATGTTTCAGAATATAAGAAACACGCCGACGAACAAGGTTATAGCGAAGACATTAAAGAAATCCTTCAAAGATCTGTAGACAGAGTCTATAACTTGATAAATAAAAAAGAATTCCCGTTTGTAGATGAGGAAATTCTTAATTATTACAAAAAGTTTGAAGCAGAGACTAACAGGTAATTAATTCAAATACTTTATCTGCCTCTCTTAGACCAGGTGCGATGCGCCTGGTTTTATTATGATATTGGCAAACATCTCCAATAGCATAAATATTTTGTTCAACTTTATTATTTTCATCTACAACCAAGAATGCATTTTCCATCTTAAATGGGAAAGATGAAAGTGAGGCGATGTTTCCGTAGTTAACAAAAATGTAATCAACATCAATGGTCATAAGTTCTTCAGTATCAACTTTCTTAATTGTAACTGATGTTGCCTTTCCATTTTCGTGTGTGATTGAAACTGGAACATAAGGTAAATGAACTTTAAGATTTTTACAATCTTTAATTGTTTCAGGGTTGCCTCTAAACTCAAGTCTCCTATGAATTAAATGAACATTATCTGATATTGCTGAAATCTCTTTTGCCCAATCCAAAGCAGAGTCTCCTCCTCCAAAGATTGCTACTTTTTTGTTCTTGAGATGATCAAATGATTTTACTGAATAAATGATGTTGTCGCATTCATTTTCGTGCTCCACACCAAGAGGTCTTGGAACAGAGGTTCCTAAACCGGTAGCGATAATTAGTTTTTTGCAAAAATATACTGTTTTTCCCGCAGAAATTTCGATTTCATCGCCTTTTTTAATAGAAGAAACGTGTGCGTTAAAAACGACTTTTCTGATATCAATTTTCTTTTTTAAAAGTTCGATATAATCAGCCGATTTAATTGATTCAATGCCAGGAATATCTACAATTTGTTTTTCAGGATATAAACGTGTAAGTTGACCTCCCAACGCATCTGAACCTTCTAAGATTAGATAATTTAAATTCTTTTCTTCGCATTTAGATGCAAAGTAAAGACCGATAGGGCCCGCCCCTATAATAATGATGTCGTATAATGCTTTCATAAAAATCATTATATGATATTTTCTTGATTTGGTATAATATATCTCACGGTAAAAGATTATGTTGAAATACAAAGTAATTTCAAAAAGCGAATCAAAAACAAAAGCCCTTGCTGCTAAAATCATGGGACTTTTATGCCCTGGAGATGTGGTTCTTTTAACTGGAGATTTGGGTGCCGGAAAGACAACTTTTGTTGGTGGGGCTCTAGAATCATTAGGTTACAAAGAACACGTTATTTCTCCTACCTTTAACATTTTAAAATGTTATTTTGACGTTAAACCAAACGTATTTCACATAGATGCATATCGTTTAGAAGACCAAAATATTGATATTGGTTTAGAAGAGTTTATTGAGGGTGAAGGAGTTACATTTATTGAGTGGCCAAAATTTATATCACCTTTAATTCCTCCAAAACATTTAGAAATTTCTCTCAAACGTACTGGAGATACTGAAAGAGAGATTACTATTACTGACCCAAGTGGATTGTATCAAGATTTATTAAAGTTTTTAGAGGATAAATAGATGTATCAATTATTACTTGATAGTTCTAATAAGTTTTTGTCTGTTGGTTTAGCTAAAGACGGAAAAGTTGTCGACAAAATTTGTTATGAAGCTTGGCAACGTCAAAGTGAAATGATGGTTACTGAAGTCGGTAATATTTTAAAACGCAACAATGTTGAAAATAAGGATCTTGATGGAGTGGTAGTTGGAATCGGTCCTGGATCATATACCGGGGTTAGAATCGGAGTTACAATCGCTAAAACAATTGCCTATGCTTTAAAGATAAAAGTATACGCAAAATCGTCACTTTCTCTTCTAAAACACCCAGAATTTCCGACAATTTGTGTATTTAACGCTAGAAGTGGCCGTAGTTATTTTGGTGTTTATGAAGGCAAAAAGATTATTGAAAAAGATGCAGTTTTAGAGAACAATCAAGTTCTTGAATACATTAAAGCTCACCCTGATTATTTAATTCATGGTGATACATATCAATTAGGATTAGAATCTGGCAAGTTTGATATTATTGATAACCTTGCTGATTTTGATAAAAATGAAGAAGTAGATGTATTTAGACTAAATCCAGTCTATTTGAAGGATTTACTTTTATGATTAAATATCGTCTCGCTACTTTAAATGATTTTGATGATGTTCAAGCAATCGAAAATGAGTGCTTTAAAGAACCGTATTCAACAAAAGATCTTCATTATGAATTTGAAGAAAACCCAGTTAACAAAATTATAGTGGCAGAAAATGATGGGAAGGTTATTGGGTTTATCGATTTCTTAATAACCTTCAATTCATCAACAATAATGCAAGTTGCTGTTACTAAGGAATTTAGGGGAAACGGCATTGCCACTCAATTATTGAGTGAAATGGAAAAATCCTTTCCAAAAGAAATCGACGATCTCGTTGAAACAATTACTTTAGAAGTTAGAGAAAGTAACGAGGCAGCGAAGAATTTGTACCTGAAAAACGGATACAAAATTGTGGTAGTTAAATCCAACTATTACAAAGATGGCGAGAATGCAATTTACATGGTTAAGAGGTTGTAGAAATGGCAATTATACTTGGTATTGAATCAAGCTGTGATGAAACTTCTATCGCAATCATTAAAGATGGCGAACTTTTAAGCAATGTTGTTGCAACTCAAATCGAGATGCATCAAAAGTATGGCGGAGTTATGCCAGAACTTGCATCAAGACTTCATTGTGAGAATGCTATCTTTGTTTTAAATGAAGCTTTAGAAAAAGCAAACATCACCTTAGACGAAGTTGATGCGTTTGCGTTTACTCGTGGACCAGGACTAATTGGTGCTCTTCATATTGGGATGCAAGTTGCAAAAACACTCGCTGTTTTATATAACAAACCACTTATTCCAGTTCACCATTTAGCAGCTCATATTTATGCTAATGAATTCGTAAAACCCCTTATTTTCCCAGCTCTTTCTATAGTTGTGAGTGGTGGAAACACTGAATTTGTCTATATGAAAGAAGATATGGATTTTGAGATTATTGGAGAAACAAAAGACGATGCAATCGGCGAATGTTTTGATAAGGTCGCAAGAACTGTTGGACTTCCATATCCGGGTGGAATTCCAATTGATAGATTGTCAAAAGAAGGACAGCACACATACAAGTTGCCAGTACCTCTTCATGATGATTCATTGAATTTTTCATACTCTGGTTTAAAGACCGCTGTACTTAACTTAGTTAATAACGAACAGGCTAAAGGTAACGAGATTAGAATTCCAGATTTGTGTAAATCATTCCAAGATACCGCAATTGGTATGATTATGGATAGACTTGAAAGGGCCCTTAAGCGCTATGAAATCAAACAAGTCGTTCTTGCTGGCGGTGTTAGCGCTAATAGTTACTTAAGAGAACAAATGCACAAGAGACTTGATGGAACTGATATTGATTTAATTGTTCCGCCAATTTGGTGCACAACAGATAATGCTGCCATGATCGTTAGATTGGCTGAGCATTTATGGAAAATGGGCATTACATGCGATACAACCGTTTCGTGTGACCCGAACTGGCGTATTGATAAATATAAAACATTCTAGTCAACAACTTGTTGTTTGATATAATGTAAGAACATATCGGAGGTAAGATGATGGAACCGAAAAGTGTATTAATATCTGATATCTATACTCTCATCGCAGAGCAAGATGATAAAGAAATGAAAGAAATCCTTGATGGACTTAAGGAAGTTTTTGTTCAAGGTTGGGTTAGAACAAACCGTGATAATGGCTCGGTGGGTTTTATCGCATTAAATGATGGTTCCTGCTTCAAAAACGTTCAACTTGTCTATGACAAGAACGTTGTTCAAGACTACGAAAAGTTAAGTCACGTTAATACAGGCGCAGCTTTATCAGTCGTTGGTGATTTAGTTTTAACTCCAAACGCGAAACAACCATTTGAGATTCAAGTGAAAGAATTTGAACTAACTGGACCGGTTGATCCAGATTATCCACTTCAAAAGAAAGCCCACTCCATGGAATTCTTAAGAGAAATTGCTCATTTAAGACCAAGAGCAAATACTTTTAACGCGGTCTTTAGAATGAGAAACGCTATGGCTATGGCAATTCACGAATTCTTCCAAAACGAAGGATTTATGTATATTCACACTCCAATTATTACAGGTAACGACGCTGAGGGTGCAGGAAATACCTTTGGTATTTATACTGATGGAAAGGAACCAAAAACCGAATTCTTTGGTAAAGAGGTTGCCTTAACAGTATCAGGTCAATTACATGTCGAACCATTCGCATTAGCATTCCGTGATGTTTATACATTTGGTCCTACATTTAGAGCAGAACACTCAAACACAACTCGTCACGCTTCTGAATTCTGGATGATTGAACCAGAAATGGCATTTGCAGATCTCAATGATGATATGGAATGTATCGAAGCATGTCTCAAGCATTGTATTGACGTTGCACTTCATAGATGTCCAGATGAAATGGAATTCTTCAACACCTTTATCGATAAGACTTTGAAGGACAGATTGCATCACGTTTTGCATTCCGAATTCAAACGTATGTCATATACGGAAGCTATCGAAGAACTCAAAAAAGCCCAGGAAAAAGGGCACAAATTTGATAATAACAAGATTTTCTGGGGTATGGATTTACAATCTGAACACGAACGTTACATCACCGAACAAGTTGTAAAAGGCCCAGTTTTCTTAATCAACTACCCAAAAGAGATGAAGGCCTTCTATATGAGACAAAATGACGACGGCAAAACAGTCGCAGCATGTGACTTATTAGTGCCATATGTCGGAGAGCTTGTTGGCGGTTCCCAAAGAGAAGAAAGATATGACGTTTTAAAGAAACGTATGGAAGAAGTCGGATGCTTGAAAGGACTTGAATGGTATTTAGATACCCGCAAATACGGTGGTTGCCCACATTCAGGATTTGGCATTGGCTTTGATAGATTATTAATGTATGTTACAGGAATGCAAAACATTAGAGATGTTCAACCATTCCCAAGAACTTCAGATCCAATTAAATATTAATTATGTTTAGCGAGAAAAAAGAAAAACAATTAAGTGACCTCACACCTGCTGCTATGGAGGCAAAAAGAAAACAAAGATCCCTCAACAGAATCTTTGGTTTACTTCTTGGAATTGCAGTAATTCTTTTTGGAATGTTTGTTTACGAACTAATTGTACTTTTGATTCTTAAATAGAATTACTATCTGTAGGCGCTATTGGAGTTGGTTCATCTTGGACCAACTTTTTTCTATAAATTCCTCGTGCAATTTTACGTATTCTAATAACTCTAGCAATGTATGCTTGAGTGCAAAATAAGAACCAACCAATGCCAACAATATTCGCAGGCACGAATATATATGAGAATATAGCAAGCGGTACAAAGCGAGGTTTTGCAACAACTTCCGGCCATCCTGAAACAAGGTTTATGCCAAAGAATTTTTCTTTTGGCCATTCACCAAATTCAAATAATAAAGTTCCAAAGCCGTCAACTCTATTTAATGGGTTATAGCCCCACTTACCTGTAAATAAACAGAATAACAAGTATGTAAACCAAGCTCCTAGTAAAATTAGGAATGGTACTCTAGCTTCATAATAAAAGACCTTCATATTCTTTTTCCAAGCAAATTTTTTAAAAGGTTTTTCTTTATCAAAGTACTCAGCGCGAACAACATCAGAAAGCATTTCGTCAGCTTTGGTGCCTTGTTTTTTCATAACGCCTTGAACAGCCAACGAAATATAACCAATAAGGACAAAGAGTATGATGAAAATTAAGAAGAGGATGATTAAAGCCTTCTTGGTGTTTTCAGATAACTTAATTGCTGCGTAAATCATCGTCATCAAAGTCTCCGTAATTTTCATTTGATTCTTCATTTTCTACTGGGTCAGGTTGATAAGCATCAGACTCGTATTCGTCACCACCAAATAATTCTGGGTTTTCGTCAAAAGTACTTGTGTTAGTTGTGTTTGTTTGATCAGGTTCTTGTTGTGGGTAAATTGTTTGAGCCATAGCGTTTTGATACATCATACTTAAGGCATCTTTTGCTTGCTCGTTTTGTTTTTCTTTTTCAAGAAGCATTCTTCTAGATTCGAGATCTTCAACCATATCCGGGTTGAATGAATTGCCTTTAAAGAAATCAATCACACCCTTGAAGAACATAACAACAAAAACTCCAATGCAGTAAACTGCATAAAGAACCCAAATTAAAGCAATAACTGGGAGTAATACAGTTGTGATAATGCCTCGTAAGAAGACCTTCAAAAATTGGAGCATATTTAATATTTTATCTATTACTCAGACTTCTTCAAGAAGGAATAGCAAATAGAAACAACGGAAATAAGACCAGGCGTGATCGCAAATAAAGAAAATTCTACTTCGTCTTTAATATACTGATTTAATGCTGCAAATAAAATGACACCAATTAATAAGGATGTGCCATCAGCAATAAGACAGAATTTGTTTTTAGATTGAACCTGGAAGATGACCGTGAATACGGCAAAGTAGTAAGCAATTCCAATAAAAAGATAACATAACGGCATATAAAACAATGAGAATACGGCAGATAGAAAAGCCGATCCTAATGTTGTAAAAGCAGCAATGCGTTCTTGATTGTATTTACATTCACTTTTTTGGCCAAATTTATTAAGTTCGTTTTGCACCACAATAAAAGACAAAATAACCTGCATCAAAGCAACTAAAAAGAAAAGCAAGAGAAGAACCGAATCAAACCAAAATCTATTGGAAATCTTGAGAATTTTTACGATAAAATCGATTAAATTTGATCCAGTGATTAATTGTAAAAGTGGGATAAAAGCAAATGACAAAACTGTTTGAATTATGGCTGCCAAAAAGATAGCAAACATGTTAGGCAAATTGTGTTTGCAAAATAGACCGAAAATGTATCCGGTAAATATTGATGGAACGATATAAAAAATCGTGAAATCAATTGAAGATAATGAAACAACAATAGATAGGCCTATAGTTGCAACTGCATATATTGGAAACCATCTATCTTTACACATTACTTCTACAAGAGCTGATGTCAGTGGAAGAAAGATTATTAGAATAATGCTAAGAAGAGGCAAAACGGTTGTTAAAAAAGAACAGATTACATTTATAGCGACAAAGAACGCCATAAAACATATAGTCCTAATTAATGTCTCTTTTTTATAAAACCAGCCCATTAACAATATTATATAAAAAGTTTTTTAGCAAAAATACAATTTTTACCCGGATTAAGTATATAAGGGGGATTTTTACTAAATCAGTTCTCTTGTTTGATTGCGAACTAAAAAATAAAAAAGTTAGTGTAAAACCACATATGAATAGGCTTTATCTGGATACCCAGCAAACACTAACTTAAATATTATTACATTTATTGCCACACCCAACAAGTAAATAAAGGAGTTATGAAAATGAAAAAGAATATGAAAATCTATAGAAACAGGGCCACCAAATTCCATCCTAGTATTGAAATAGATAGCAATGAAAGAACATGGAAAAATCTAGAGGTTACACAAAGCCCAACAAACAAAAACAGGTATA
>JAEEGK010000701.1_pt1 | contig 83897 bp, 73 predicted proteins | sample 8958771 | NCBI WGS metagenome assembly JAEEGK01 (sample SAMN16246547, study PRJNA631951) | gut metagenome | biome: gut microbiome; feature: rumen; material: SC-attached | host: Bos | place: Iran: Karaj | collected 2018-10
GTATATGGCTCCTATACCGGACTCGTTTACCTCACTCCGCTTCTCGGAGGTTATATCTCCGACCGCTACTGGGGAAACCGCCGCAGCATCATCGTAGGCGGACTCGTTATGGCACTCGGACAGTTCCTTATGTTTGCCTCTGCCTGCTTCGTACAGCAGAGCATATTCTCCGAAGGCGGAATGATTAGTGCCGACGTAGATAATGGTTTCTCGCTTACACTTATGTTTGCCGGACTCACAGCCCTCATCATCGGAAATGGTTTCTTCAAACCGAACATCTCCACAATGGTAGGCGACCTCTACGAACCACAGGACAAGCGTAAAGACTCAGCATTCACCATTTTCTATATGGGTATCAATATCGGAGCATTCGTCGCACCACTCATCTGCGGACCTCTCGGCAATGGTGACTGGTCCAACCCTTCAGCATTCAAGTGGGGCTTCTTCTGTGCCGGTTGCGCAATGGTCTTTTCCGTATTCGTATTCTGGTTGCTCAAAGACCGTTTCCTCGTCACTCCTGAAGGACTTGGCATCGGACTCCCGCCAGCTCAGAGTCAGTTGCTCGAACTCAAGGAAATGCAGGAGAAAGAAGACGAAGCAGACTACGAAGGTGTGGAAATTGAAAACCCTGAGAACGCACTGATCGACCACAAAGTCAAGAACTCACCATTCCGTCTTTGGGGCTGCATCCTATGCTGCATAGCTTGTATGGTGCTCTTCTCACTCTCAGCTGACAACTTCAACGACTATATCTCTGCAGCCATCTATGCTATATCCATAGCGCTGCCTATATTCATCATAACCGACCGCGGACTCAACACTGTAGAGAAAATGCGAATTGGCGTCATCTACATCATCGCCATCTTCGTCATCTTCTTCTGGAGTGCCTTCGAGCAGGCTGGTTCTTCGCTTACCCTCTTTGCTGACAAACAGTGCGACCGCACCATAGGCGACTGGGAGATGCCTACAACCTGGTTCCAGTGTATCAATCCCATTGGTATCGTGCTCTTTGCTCCGCTTATGGCCATGCTCTGGGAACAGCTTGTAAAACGCAACATCAACGTGTCCTCACCTATGAAACAGGCACTCGGACTCATGATGCTCTCCATCGGCTATTTCATCATAGCCTATGCTACAAGTGGTGTGCAACCGGGTATGAAAGTAAGCATGTGGTGGCTTTTCGCCCTCTATTGGTGTCATACCATTGGCGAACTCTCACTCTCGCCAATCGGACTCTCTATGGTCAACAAACTCTCTCCGGCACATCTCGCCAGCCTCCTTATGGGTGTTTGGTTCATGAGTACAGCAGCCAGCAATATCCTTGCAGGAAAACTCGCCACACTCCTTCCAATCGAAGGTCAACCCGTGCGCTCCTTCCTCGGATTCCCAATCGAGACTCTGACCGACTTCTTCCTGCTCTTTGCTATCATGTCGGCAGTAGCAGCAGTGATTCTCCTCGCTCTCTGTCCACTTCTCAAACGAATGATGAAAGGAGTAGAGTAGGGTGTCACTGTTTCCATCGACCATATTCCTATCCTTCGGCAGTGGCAGTTGTGGCAACTGCTACTACCTCGGCACACCCGACTCAGCCATCCTCATCGATGCAGGAGTAGGCATTCGGAAACTCGGAAAGGCATTCAACGACTACGGCATCAACCGCGAACATATAAAAGCAATCCTGCTTACCCACGATCATGCCGACCACGTAAAAACAGCTGCAAAACTATCTAAGCAACTGAACGTGCCCGTCTATGCTATTGAAGCTGTTCATGCAGGTTTCCTTGCCAACAAATACATACCAGGGAAAATTGACGAAGCCCATCGCCAGATTATCGAACTGGGAACACCCCTCCAGATAGCAGACTTTTGCATCACGGCATTTCCTGTTCCCCACGACTCCACAGCTAACGTAGGCTACACCATCACTACAGGCGATACCGTCTTCTCGCTTATGACCGACGTAGGCGAGGTGACTCCTGAAGTGTCGCAAGCCCTTCAGCACTCCACTCACGTAGTGCTCGAAGCCAACTACGACCCCGAACTGCTTCGTACCGGACACTATCCCTTCATCCTTCAGGAACGCATTCGCAACGGTCGCGGACACCTCTCCAACCACCAGTGTGCACAGGCTCTCATACAGAACTACCATCCAGCCCTGCGCCACGTATGGCTCTGCCACCTGAGTGGTGACAACAACCGTCCCGACTTGGCACACGAAACAATCCAGTCCCTCCTCTCTGCCAGCAACATACCCGTTGGCACCGACCTCCAGCTCGACGTTCTCCAGCGCTCCAAAACTACCGGTCCCTTCGAACTGTAAATAGAATTTAGTTTGTACTTTTGCGAAGACAAATCAATGTCTAATGAAATACAACTAAATACTTCAAAGAATCGATAAGTTAAAATAACTATTAATGAAAAAAATGAGACTACTGCTGACAATCGTTATGGCAATCATTATGATGAGTATGACTGCACAGACAAAAAGTCAGAAAACCACCTCGGAATGGGTCACTATTCAGAACGGACAACTCTGGAAAACCGCAACCGGAGCTGTCGTACAGGCTCATGCACCAGGCTTTCTGCGCGTGGGCAACATCTGGTATATGTGTGGCGAAGACCGCAGCAGACCATGGAATCCCGATGTGAATCTATATAGTTCTACCGACCTGAAGACATGGAAGTTCGAGAATAAGATTACTCAGAACGGATTGACTACCAGTGAACTGGGCCGCACTCGCATGATTGAGCGTCCGAAACTCCTCTATAATGCCAAGACTGGCAAATATCTTGTTTGGTGTCACTACGAAAGCAGAAACTACGGTGCATCAGAGGCAGCTTGTTTCGAGAGCGACTCGGTGAACGGCACCTACAAATATGTATGGAGCGGCAGACCATTAGGTGTGAAGAGTCGCGACTGCAATGTCTTTCAGGACTCCGACGGAACAGCTTACTTTATCTCCACCACTGAAGAAAATCAGCACCTTGGTCTGTTCCGCCTTTCCGACGACTACCATGAAGCAGTGGAGCATACCCAACTCTTTCCAATGCAGAGGCGCGAGGCACCAGCCATCGTAAAACTTCCCGACGGACGTTACTTCATGTTCAACTCAGCCTGTTCCGGTTGGGCTCCGAACCAGTGCAAATGGTCAACTACTATGGACTTGAAAAGCGGTTGGACCCGCCTGGCAAACGTAGGAAACAGTATCGCCTACGACACTCAGGCTGCAGCCATCCTTGAAATAAAAGGCACAAAAACAACCACATACCTCTATGTGGGTGACCGTTGGCAAGACCCTGGTCTCGCCGAATCGAAGACTATCATCTTCCCTGTGTCGTTCCAAAACGATTCGACTCCACATCTTGAATACCGTGAACGTTTCGACATCAACTTCACCACAGGCGAATGGCGCGAGACACCTACCGACGGCATCTTTGCCGACAAAAGCCGTTGGACAGTTATTGACGAAAGCACCCATCACCTCACCATTGATATGGGCAAAAGTCAGACCATCAAAGGATTCCTCGTTACACCGCAAATGAACTGTAACGACCGAGACCTCATCCGCAAATACGATTTTCTCGTCAGCCATGATGGCAAAACGTGGACCAGTGTCAGCACAGGCGACTGGCTGCCATACTATGCCGAAGTCGATTTCACCAAATGCGAGTGCCGTTACCTCAAACTCGTCTGCAAAGAAGGGAACCGTGCATCTCTTGCCAAACTTGACGTAATTCTGAATCCTTAGAGAAGTAATAACTTAATTGTACTTTGATAGCTGTAATAAAGAAAAAGAACTGTCTCTGCTTTTTATATGTTGCCCTTTTGATGTGCGGTATGTTCGTTATGCTTTCCTGTAGTAATAATGCTAACGGAAACGATGATGATAAACAGGGATATACAGGTGTGCCACTTATCATTCTTGATAATGATATAGGTTCATCGACCGATTACCTGTTTGCTATGCAGATGGCTTATATGTATCATAGGCAAGGACGCTGCCGATTGCTGGGTATTGAGGGAGATGAGGAGTTTATACTTTCTGAACGCGGAGTAGTTACTCTGAGTCCTGAAGCAGCTACCGACTTTACTCCGTCTGCTATGGGGCATTGCCGCTATCAGAAGCCAGGTTCCAAGGAGTGGGTGGAAAAGATGTTGAACAAGATTCGCACTGCGAATAGGTGGAAAATCGAACAGTAAATTCAGGAGGGTTGGCAAAGAAAAAGGATGCAGGGGTGCTGTATCCTTGAGAGTATTATTAATAATGTCCTTTTAGTGAGAAAACATATACATATATTCGACCACTGCTAATGGAGTAAATCATACGGTGCTCATCTGTAATGCGACGACTCCATTTACCCTGAAGATTACCTTTTAACGGTTCTGGCTTACCAAGACCTGTAAATGGGTGTTTTTCTATGTCCTTAAGCAGTGTTGTAATGCGATTCATAATCTTTACATTACCCGTCTGCATCCAGTAGTCGTGGTCTTTCTTAGCTTTCTTAAGCAATACTACTTCCATAAGTCATCAATAGCAATAGGTTGCAAATTACCATCTGCAATTTCTTTGTCCCCTTGGCGTATAATATCCTCCAATTCCGCCATAGACATAATATTATCTTCCTTTGCTTTTTTTTGTGCAGCTATACGCTTGAGAGAACGCACAGCTTTCTTCATCAAACCCTCGTCGGAAGAAATAGTCTGAAGTGACCCAAACAATTCTGCATTGAGTCGCATTTGTACTGCTGTCATAACTGTATAATTTTATTCTGCCTGCAAAATTGGGCATAAAAGTTGAAACGACAAAATAAAACTTATTTATTTTTACTTCATCAGTAGCTTTATGCTCTTGAAGGGAAAAAGGGTAGGGAAAGAAAAAGGATGCAGGCGTGCTGCCAACCAATTCAGATAGTTTTATTTATAGAAGATTTTCAGTTTGAGGGGAAATTTGACTATCTTTGCATGTTATAAATTAGATTATGGAAGAGGATTTGTGGCATTGGCAAGAGTCAGGTACAGCTTGGAAGGGTGTTGGCGTGTATCATATCACGCTAACGGTGCCGTCGCGACAGCCATTGTTGGGTAAGCTCATTATTCCTGATGACGACCCTTCGCGTGCTTGGGTGGAGCGCACGGCTGAAGAACACCAGCGTAGTCATCACTTGTTACGACCGCAACGGCAACGAAATCAAGCGTGTCACTTCTACCGACGATGGTACTGTAGCCGACAACGACGAGGGTACTACTGGCGAGAATGATGGCGTTGATGGCACCGAAGGTGGTAACCAAAACCAAGGTGGTGGTAACCAAAACCAAAACCAAGGAGGCAGCAACCCTGAAACAGACGATAATGGTGGCAACGGAGGTGGCGGTACCGAGGATGGAACGGACGAGTCTTAAACGAAAGACCAAAGACGAAAGACGTCACTAACCACTAACCTCTAACCACTAACCATTATTGTCTTTAGACAAAAAGAGCTGACATTAGTTTGTCGGCTCATTTTTTTCTTGTAACTTCGCAAAAATTTTTATTAGAATGGATATTTCAGTTATTGTTCCGCTGTATAACGAGGAGGAGTCGTTGGCAGAACTGCACGAATGGATAAAAAGAGTGATGGACGAGCATAAGTTCTCGTACGAGGTTATTTTCGTGAATGACGGTTCGACAGACGGTTCTTGGCAGGTCATCGAGGACTTGGCTAAGAAGTTCCCAGAGGTGCACGGAATTAAGTTTCGCAGGAATTATGGTAAGAGTCCGGCTCTGTACTGCGGTTTCGAAGCTGCACAGGGCGATGTAGTAATCACTATGGATGCTGACTTGCAGGATAGTCCTGACGAGATTCCTGAACTGTACCGTATGATTACGGAGGACGGCTACGACCTGGTGAGCGGTTTTAAGATGAACCGCAAGAAGGGCGATCCGCTGTCGAAGACTATCCCTACGAAGTTGTTTAATGCTACCGCAAGGAAGGTGAGCGGAATAAAGAATCTGCATGATTTCAATTGCGGACTGAAGGCTTACAAGAATGAGGTGGTGAAGAATATTGAGGTGTATGGAGAAATGCACAGATATATTCCGTATCTGGCTAAGAATGCCGGTTTCACTAAGATTGGAGAGAAACCCGTACACCACCAGAAACGTCAGCACGGAAAGAGTAAGTTCATGGGATGGAACCGTTTTGTGAACGGTTATCTCGATTTGATTAGTCTGTGGTTTATCGATAGCTTCGGACTGAAACCTATGCATATCTTCGGCTTTATCGGCACTCTGATTTTTATGATTGGTCTGCTCGCCGTCATCGCTGTAGGTGCCCTGAAACTGTGGGCTCTGCATAATGGCGTGGCAAGGGTGCTCGTTACGGATACTCCTTATTTCTATATCGCCCTGACCATGATGATTATCGGTACGCAGTTGTTCGTTGCCGGTTTCCTCGGCGATATGATTAGCCGCAATTCACAGGAGAGAAATAATTATCAGGTTGCAAAACGTGTGTGATGATGAGGAAGGGAAGTGGCATAGTGATGGTGCTGAGTCTGCTGCTCACGATTGCATGCAGTACTGCTACGTGTCCGATGGATACTGTGGTTACGTGCAATTATGATTTCTTCGATGCAGACGGAAATACGTCGGTACTATATGATACGCTGACCGTAACCATTGCAAAACCAACTACTTTCTATATATATTCGAAGGAGGGAAAGAAGGATAGTGTGTCGCGAACGAGAATTACTGCTCTCGTAGATTCGGGTTATACGGAGACAGTGAAGAAACTGAAGGTAGATACTACTCTGGTGAATAATCTGGCAAACGGCGGTTCGATGAAAGTGCCGATGAGTTATTATGCTTCTGTAGATACTCTGGTGCTGCACTATAAGAAGATTCTGCTGCCCGACACTATGTATGTGTTTCATGAGGGTTATACCCATGTGGAGACTCCCGAATGCGGTTCGTACAGATTTCATAATCTGAAGGAGATAAAGACTACCGACCGTTGTATCGACAGGGTTGAGATTATCAATCCGAAGGTGAACTACGAGAAGGAGTTTAATGTGAAAATCTATTTTAATACGTTACCGGAGTAGGGCACATGAGAGGTTTTTTATACATATTACTTTTGTGTTGCTGCCAAATGACTTGGGCACAGGAGAAAGCTGACACCTCTCAACTCTCACCTGACTCCGTCAACTCTAAACTCTCAACTCTAAACTCTCAACTCTCACCTGACTCCGTCAAGACTCAGCTCTCACCTGACTCCGTACAAAGCAAGTACACTAAGTGGGTTCCGCTGTTGGAGGGTGAGAAGAAGGATTTGCCGCTGTTTCAGGGCTTTACCTTGTCGTTCGACGTGATAGGTCTTGGTATGATAGCCTTTACTGATTACGGAACTATCGAAGGAGCTCTCAGACTGAGTCTGAAGAATACGTGGTTGCCTATCGTAGAACTCGGTTATGGCATTTGCGACAGGAAGGATTATAATACGAAGATTCAGTATAAGGTGAATGCTCCGTTTATCCGACTGGGATGCGACTGGAATTTCCTACGTAATAAGTTTCAGGATAACCGTATGTTCGTCGGTCTGCGATGGGGCTTCTCTACATATAAATATGATATGACCGGTCCGCCAGTTACCGACCCGATATATGGGGAGAGTCAGGCGTTTGATTTCTCGGGTACCACTTCTACGAGCAACTGGATGGAGATTGTTTTCGGTTGTCAGGTGAAGATTTACCGCAATTTCCATATGGGATGGAGTCTCAGACTGAAATATCATATCTCCAGTTCGAAAAACGATTATTCAAAGGCATATTACATTCCCGGATATGGCGTGACTACCAGCGGAAATACCTGGGCAGGAACATATAATCTGATTTTTGACCTCAACTGGGGAAAGAAGAAAAAGGTTACAGTTGAACCTTAAACCTCTTGAACCTCTTGAACTCTCAAACCTCTTAAACCTCTTGAACTCTCAAACCTCTTGAACTCACATGGAATATTCATACGATAAACATAAGTTGAAGTGGTGGCATGCTCCACTGCTTGTGATTCTTTTTGTAGGTACTTACTTCGCTATGACGGGCGAGGGAGGCAGACAGGCTGTGAGTCTGGATAATACTACGAAACCTTGGGCTCAGAAGTGTGTGCAGAAGGCTGAGGGTATGGTGTTCGGAACGTTCTATCATATCACGTATCAGTCGGATAAGAAACTGGATGATAGCATCAAGGTGACTTTGGAGAAGGTGGACGAGTCGTTGTCGCCTTTCAATCCGAAATCTACTATAACTGCCATAAACGAGAATACGGATATGGTGGCTGACGAGATGTTTTGCAATGTGTTCAAACTGGCTAAGGCCGTGTCGGCTACTACCAACGGAGCTTTCGATATTACTGTTGCTCCACTGGTGAATCTGTGGGGATTCGGTTTTAAGAATATGGAAAATGTGAATGGTGAGAAGGTGGATAGTCTGATGAAGTTTGTAGGTATCGATAAGGTGAGTCTGCACGAGGATAGGGTAGTAAAACTGATGCCGGAAGTAATGCTCGACTGCAGCGCGATAGCTAAGGGATATGGTGTGGATGCTGTGGGCAAGATGTTGGAGAGACAGGGTGTCCGTTCGTATATGGTTGAGATTGGTGGCGAGGTGAGACTTCGCGGATGCAATCCTTACGGCAAGAAATGGAGCATAGGAATTACGAAACCGGAGGATGACAGTCTGAACAGCAATAGCGACTTGGAACAGGTGCTTAGCGTAACGGATATTGCTCTCGCCACTTCAGGTAATTACCGCAATTTCTACGTGAAGGACGGACAGAAATTCGCACATACCATAGACCCCAGAACGGGTTATCCTGTGCAACAGAATATCCTTTCGGCTACGGTGTTGGCAAAGGATTGTGCCACAGCTGATGCCTTCGCTACCGCTTTTATGGTGCTGGGACTCGACAGCGCAAGGATGGTTCTTGAGAAAGATACGTCGATGATGGCTTTCTTCATCTATGCTACCAAGGACGGAACTGCTGAGTGGGCTTCGCCAAAACTGAAGGCTATGTTGAAAGACCCTCAGTAACTCTTACAGCGTATTTGACTCAGTAGTCTTTTTGCATATGGTATTGAGACATAAAAAAGGGGCATTCGATTGAATGTCCCTTTTTTTGTATTGAGAGTAATTATTACTTTACTTTCTTTACGATAGCCTTGAATGCCTCTGGGTTGTTAACTGCGAGGTAAGCAAGTGTCTTACGGTTGATTTCAATACCGTTCTTGTGGAGTGCACCCATGAGCTGTGAGTAAGACATACCCTCGAGACGAGCAGCTGCGTTGATACGCTGAATCCAGAGAGCACGGAACTCGCGCTTCTTCATACGACGGTGTGCGAAAGCATAAGTAAGGCCTTTTTCATAGGCGTTTTTCGCAACTGTCCAAACGTTCTTGCGGGCACCAAACTGACCCTTTACGCGCTTAAGGATTTTCTTACGACGTGCACGTGATGCAACATGATTTACTGATCTTGGCATAATTTTGTTTGTTTTTGAATGTTAGCGAAGTCTTGTTTCAACTTTCTTGATGAGCTAACAAATCGGTTAAACTTTTTGTTAATGTTACTGGTTTTTTGAGTTCTCACGAACTGCTGACTTGGTTAACGGAGACACAGGAGGTCGCGAACCTGACGTACGTTTGCGCTAACTACGATAGCACTGTGGTCGAGATTTCTCTTCTGCTTCTTTGTCTTCTTTGTCAGAATGTGGCTGTGATAAGCGTGCTGACGCTTGATCTTGCCTGTACCAGTAAGCTTGAAACGCTTCTTGGCAGCGGATTTTGTTTTAACTTTTGGCATTTTTTTTGTTATTTAATTATTAATATTCGGTGGCAACGCATATACCAGGGCGTTACGCACCTTGTTTTCAGTTCGTGTAAACTGTCCGCTTAGTCTTCGAGGTTCAGCTTTTCAGCTAATCCTGCAAACGGACTGTTTGGATTGGGACCTTCTGCCTCTTTCTTTGCTTTTGCTTCAGCCTTTGCCTGAGCTTCTGCTGCTTCGTTGTCACGACGCTGCTGACTCTTCTTTGGCTGACCAGCCTTCTTTGGAGAGAGGGTGAGGAACATCTTTTTACCTTCGAGGTTTGGCATGTTCTCTACCTTTGCTACCTCTTCGAGGTCGTTGGCAAAACGCAGAAGCAGTACTTCACCTTGCTCCTTGAATACGATAGAACGACCCTTGAAGAATACATATGCCTTCACTTTGTTGCCATCGGTAAGGAATTCCCTTGCGTGTTTCAACTTGAATGCATAGTCGGCATCGCCTGTCTGAGGTCCGAACCTGATTTCCTTAACATCGACTTTCACCTGCTTAGCCTTTATCTCCTTAGCTTTCTTCTTTTGTTGATAGAGATACTTGGAGTAGTCTATGAGTCGGCAAACCGGTGGATTTGCAGTGGGTGAAATCTCTACGAGATCAACTTCTTTTTCTTCTGCCAGTTGCAGAGCTTCTCTGAGAGGAAGTACGGCTGATTCTATGCCGTCACCTACTATTCTGACTTCGCGAGCGCGAATCTGTTCGTTTACACGAAGTTGCAGTTTGTTTTTGTTATCACCTTTCATTGTGGCGTGATGCTTGTCCTTTCCGGTTATTAGTTAAGTTTTAAGTTTGTTTTCTTCTAAATCGGCGCGAAGGTACGAAAAATTTATGAATTACAAGTAAATAATTAGAAATTTTCGGTCATTGCCTTCACTTCGTCTTGTATCTTCTTAGCAAAGTCTGCAATAGACATTGTCTCTTGCTGCTGAGTGCCTTGCTTACGTACGTTGACTGTTCCGTCGTTTGCCTCTTTCTCACCTACGATGAGGAGGTAAGGAATGTGCTTGAGTTCGTTGTCACGAATCTTACGTCCAATCTTCTCGTTACGATCGTCAACGATAGTGCGTACGTCATTGATGTTCAGCTGTTCGCATACTTTCTGTGCGTAGTCGTTGAATTTCTCAGAGATAGGCAGAACGACAACCTGGTCTGGAGTGAGCCAGAGTGGGAAACGGCCAGCTGTATGTTCTATGAGCACTGCGATGAATCGTTCCATAGATCCGAATGGAGCACGGTGAATCATTACAGGACGGTGTTTCTGGTTGTCGGCACCTGTGTACTCGAGTTGGAAACGCTCTGGCAGGTTGTAGTCAACCTGGATAGTACCCAACTGCCAACGACGACCAAGGGCATCCTTAATCATGAAGTCGAGCTTAGGACCGTAGAATGCTGCTTCACCAAGTTCGGTGCGAGTCTGGAGTCCTTTCTCTGCACAAGCCTCGATGATAGCGTTTTCTGCCTGTTCCCATACTTCGTCGCTACCGATGTATTTCTCTTTGTCGTTAGGGTCGCGAAGAGATATCTGTGCTTCGAAGTTCTGGAAGTCGAGTGCCTTGAAGATGATATTGATAATGTCCATTACGCGGAGGAACTCATCTTTTACCTGATCAGGACGGCAGAAGATGTGTGCGTCGTCTTGTGTGAAAGAACGTACACGAGTGAGTCCGTGCAACTCACCAGACTGTTCGTAGCGATATACTGTTCCGAATTCTGCACAACGGAATGGGAGGTCTTTGTAACTGCGTGGCTGCCAAGCATAGATTTCGCAATGGTGAGGGCAGTTCATTGGTTTCAACAGATATTCTTCACCTTCTTCAGGAGTGCTGATTGGTTGGAAGGAATCCTTGCCGTAGTGAGCATAGTGACCTGAAGTTACATAGAGATTTTTACCTCCGATATGTGGAGTAATAACTTCTTGGTAACCATAACGCTTCTGAATTTTACGAAGGAAGTCCTGTAAGCGAATGCGAACAGCTGTTCCCTTTGGAAGCCACATTGGCAGACCCTTGCCGACACGCTCAGAGAACATGAAGAGTTCCATCTCCTTACCAATCTTACGGTGGTCGCGTTTCTTTGCTTCTTCAAGAGCCACGAGATACTCGTCGAGCATCTTCTTCTTTGGGAATGAGATACCGTAGATACGAGTCATCATAGGACGCTTTTCGTCACCACGCCAGTATGCAGCAGCAAGACTGAGGAGTTTGAATGCCTTGATAGGTGCTGTCGACATAAGGTGAGGACCCTTACACAGGTCGATATAGTTGCCCTGAGTATATGTGGTGATGTGACCGTCTTCGAGTTCTGCAATCAGCTCATTCTTGTATGTCTGACCCTTTGAAGCAAAAAGCTCCATCACGTCTTTCTTTGCTATATCCTTGCGAATGAGTGCTTCGCCTTTCTGAACGAGTTCCTGCATCTTCTTCTCGATAGCTGGGAAGTCAGCATCGGAGAGTTTTACGCCCTCTGGTGGCATTACGTCGTAGTAGAAACCATTCTCGATGGCAGGACCGATACCGAACTGTGTGCCCGGCCAGAGCTGCTCTATAGCCTCTGCCATAAGGTGGGCAGATGTGTGCCAGAACGCATGTTTGCCTTCGGCATCCTCAAACTTGTAGAGGTTTATTGTTGCATCTTCTGTGATAGGACGGTTGAGTTCGGTAGTAACACCATTTACACCACATGCCACACACTCTTGAGCAAGCCTCTGGCTAATGCTCTCTGCAATCTGCAGACCAGTCACTCCTGATTCATATTCACGGACAGACTGGTCTGGAAATGTAATCTTTATCATATTTTGTTATTATTGTTACAATTTGCCTGCAAATTTAGTGCAAAAAATCGATTCTGCGAGTAAAAAGGAATAATCTTTTACTATTTCGAGCGAAAGATTTTTATTCAAACCGAGCGAATAGTAAAATTTATTTGTCTTTATAAAAAAAATAATTATAGTTTTTGAAAAAATATGTAACTTCGCAGCCAAATAGAAAACAATAAAACAGAAATGGCTGGAAAATTAAGGCTACAGGTAGTAGATGAGGCATTTAAGCGTCAACCGGTAAAAGTGGCAGTACGCAAGGAACGCCCATCAGAGTATTTCGGTAAGTATGTTTTCAATAAGCAGAAGATGCGTAAGTATCTGCCTTCGAAAGCATATAAGAAAATGTGTGATGTAATAGATAACGGAGCTCCGTTTGACCGAGCTATTGCCGATGAGGTGGCAGAGGGTATAAAGACTTGGGCTATCGAAAACGGTGTAACTCACTATACTCACTGGTTCCAGCCTCTGACAGAAGGAACTGCGGAGAAGCATGACGGTTTCGTGGAACATGACGGCAAGGGTGGAATGGTAGAGGAGTTTGAGGGAAAACTGCTCGTGCAGCAGGAACCTGATGCCAGTTCGTTCCCAAGCGGTGGTATTCGCAGTACGTTCGAAGCTCGCGGATATAGTGCGTGGGACCCAACAAGTCCTGTGTTCATCATTGGTGATACTCTGATGATTCCTACTATCTTCATCAGTTACACTGGAGAAGCTCTCGATTATAAGGTGCCATTGAAAAAGGCTCTGTACGCTGTTGACAAAGCTGCTACATCGGTTGCTCAGCTGTTTTACCCAGAAGTGAAGAAGGTAGTTTGCAACCTGGGATGGGAACAGGAGTATTTCCTTGTTGATGAATCGTTGTTTGCTGCTCGTCCTGACCTGGTGATGACTGGTCGTACGCTTATGGGGCACGACTCAGCTAAGAACCAGCAGATGGATGACCACTATTTCGGTTCTATTCCTGCACGTGTGGAGAACTATATGAGGGATATAGAAATTCATGCTCTCGAGTTGGGAATTCCTTGTAAGACACGTCATAATGAGGTGGCTCCAAACCAGTTTGAGTTGGCTCCTATATATGAGGAAACAAATCTTGCTGTTGACCACAATATGTTGCTTATGGGTATCATGAAACGTGTAGCCCGCAAGCATGGTTTCCGTTGTCTTTTGCACGAAAAACCATTCAAGGGAGTGAACGGAAGCGGTAAGCATAATAACTGGAGTCTTGCCACTAATACTGGTGTGTTGCTGCATGCTCCAGGTAAGACTCCTCTTGACAACCTGCGTTTCGTTGTCTTTACGGTAGAGACTTTGAAAGCCGTACTCGATCATAATGGTTTGCTGAAAGCCAGCATCATGAGTGCTTCGAATGCACACCGACTGGGTGCTAACGAAGCTCCTCCAGCTATCATCTCTTCATTCCTTGGTCGTACTGTGACTGACCTCTTGGAGCATGTGGAGAAGGCTGACGAAGATGCTTTCAAGATGAGAGGTAAGAAGTCGTTCAAACTCGACATACCAGCTATCCCTGAATTGCTCATAGATAATACAGACCGAAACCGTACTTCTCCTTTCGCTTTCACAGGAAACAGATTCGAATTCCGTGCTGTAGGTTCGGAGGCTAACTGTGCAAGTGCTATGCTGACTCTGAATACTGCTGTTGCAGAGGCTCTGACAGACTTCCGCGAGAGAGTAGATGCTCTGATGGCTAAGGGCGAGTCTAAGGAAAAGTCTATCCTGACTGTTGTTCGTGAGGATATTAAATACATTAAGCCAATCATCTTCAACGGAAACGGCTACGGTGAGGAGTGGAAGAAGGAAGCTGCACGACGTGGTTTGGACTGCGAGACGAGTGCTCCGGTTATCTTCGACCGTTATCTTGACGAGTCTTCAATCCGTATGTTTGAACGCATGAAGGTTATGACCCGTCTCGAACTGGAAGCTCGCAACGAGATAAAGTGGGAGACTTATACAAAGAAGATTCAGATTGAAAGCCGTATTTTCGGAGATATGTGTCTGAACCATATTATCCCTGTTGTTACAAAGTATCAAAGTGTGCTTATAGATAATGTGCACAAGGTGATGGAGATATTTGCTGACAATCTGGAGAAGGCAAAGAAGATTTCGAAAGAGAATCTTTACCTTATCGAAAGCATTAGCGAACATGAGTCGTTCATCATAGAAAATGTTGAGAAGATGATAGCTGAACGCAAGGCTGCCAATACTATCACATCGGAGAGAGAGAAGGCTATCGCTTATCATGATAATGTGGCTCCTCTGCTGGAGGAAATCCGTTACCATGTGGATAAACTGGAGATGATTGTTGACGACGAGGCTTGGCCTCTGCCTAAGTATCGCGAACTTCTGTTTATAAGATAGAAGGGTACTGCATTGTGCTGCAATGGAGCGACCCGTGTTGCTTGATTAGCACTCTGCAATCGATTCCGATAATTTCTCTGTTTGGAAAAACATGACGTAGTTGACTGAGTGCAATTGCGTCATTTTCTTTTTGTCCGTAAGTAGGTACCAATACTGCTGTGTTCATGATAAGGAAGTTGGCATAGGTAGCTGGCAGACGATCTTCTCCGTCGTAGATTGCAGCAGGTAAGGGTAGTGGAATTAGTTTGTACGGTTTCCCGTCGGGAGTGCGAAAGGCTTTCAGCTCTTCCTCCATAGCTTTCAACTCTGCAAAGTGTTCATCTGCTTGGTCGTTACACTGTACGTAGGCAATGGTTTCTTTGTCGCAAAAACGAGCCACTGTGTCAATGTGTCCGTCGGTATCGTCGCCTGCAAGCCAACTATGGTTGAGCCAAAGAACACGTTTTGCGTTGAAGAATTGCAGCAGTTGCGTCTCTAACGTTTTCTTGTCGGAGATGTTATTCCTGTTTTCTGCCAAAAGACAACTGGTAGTGGTGAGCAGGGTGCCTTCTCCGTCGCTTTCTATGCTGCCGCCTTCGAGAACGAAATCGCGACAGTCGGTATAGATTCCCTCAATCATGTTTGCATGGTAGAGTTTGCTGTTTATCTGATTGTCGTGGTTTGCAGCAAACTTCAGTCCCCAACCATTGAACTGAAAGTCTATAAGTATACGTTGTCCTTGGTGAAGACAGGAGAGGAAGGCATGATCGCGAGCCCAAGTGTCGTTCGTCTTACATTCAAACAGACGAATGTTTTTGAAATCTATATGATGACTCTCCAACTGAGCCTGCACCTCTTCCGGATTCTGTGCCACAATCAGCAGGGGTTCGCGAATACTAATTTCACGAGCCATAGCACAATAGCACTCTACTACTTCGTCGTAAATGTCAGTCCAGTCCGTGTCTCTGTGGGGCCAGGTGAGTTGGACGAGTTCTTGTGGGGCAAATTCAGCAGGAAAGTTCATGGGGAGTTTATAGTTTAAAGTTTACAGTTTAATTGTCATTCCCTCGTTGGCTGCAATAGTGTTTGGAAATATGTTTTGTGCCTCGTGGAGAAGAACTGATTCGTCTTTGTAGCGCGAAGAGAAATGCCCGATGAGCAACTGTTTGGCATTTGCTTCTTTTGCCATCATTGCTGCTTGAAAGGCTGTACTGTGGAAATTTTGACGGGCAAGCAATTCGTGTTCTTTCGAGAATGTAGCTTCATGATAAAGCAGGTTTACTCCTTGTAGCTTTTCTATAAGTTCCGGAGCGTACATGGTGTCTGACATGTATGCAAAACTACGTACCGGGTCGGCAGGGGTAGTGAGGAGGTGGTTCGGAATGACTTCGCCATCGGGGGTAGTCCAATCCATTCCTGCCTTGATGTTGTTTATCTGTGATACAGGAATGCCGAATGCATCTATTGCATCGCGTCGGATATGTGGAAGCAATGGTTTTTCCTGAAAGAGATAACCTACGCAGGGCACACGGTGTTTCAAAGGGAGAGTGCTGATAGTAACAGAACGGTCCTCGTATATCACTTCAGACTGATGGTGACTTACCTCATGCAGTTCTATGGAGTAGGTAGTTCCGGCACAGAAAAAGTCTATCTGTGGCTGGAATATTTCCTTCAGACCAGTTGGTCCCCAAACGTGCATAGTAGCAGTACGTCCCAAGAGGGCTAGGGTAGAGAGGAGTCCCATCAGACCGAAACAATGGTCGCCGTGCAGATGTGTTATGAATATGTTATGAATATTCTGCATCTTCAGTCTGCTGCGTCGCAATTGCATCTGAACCCCTTCTGCACAGTCAATCATGAAGAGTTTCTCGCGGATGTTGAGTACCTGCGAGGAACAAAAATGATGCGGAGTGGGTAAAGCCGCTCCGCATCCAAGTATGTATAGTTCGAATTTTTCCAACTATTGTGTGATTGACACAGTCAATTATTCACTCATTGAAGCCTTGAGTGCAGCAAGTGCATCGAGGTCGCCAAGAGTAGTAGAAGCAGCTACATTCTTAATCTGTGGAGCAGCTTCCTTTGCAGGACGAGCAGACTTCTTAGCAGCTGTCTCTGCCTTCTTAGCAGCCTTAGCCTCAGCACGAGCTACATCTTCGTAGATACGGCTGTGAGAAAGGATGATGCGCTTAGCTTCCTTGTTGAACTCGATTACCTTGAATTCGAGAGTCTCACCAAGTTGAGCCTGGCTTCCGTCTTCCTTAACGAGGTGCTTTGGAGTAGCAAAACCTTCAACACCACCTTCGAGAGCGATTACAGCACCCTTGTCGAGTACTTCTGTAATCTTACCCTGGTGAACAGTATCCTGTGCATATGTAGTCTCGAATGCATCCCATGGGTTGTCCTCAAGCTGCTTGTGACCAAGTGAGAGACGACGGTTTTCTTTGTCGATGTCGAGAACCTGTACTTCGATAGTCTCACCAACCTTTGTGAACTCAGATGGGTGCTTAACCTTCTTAGTCCAAGAGAGGTCTGAGATGTGGATAAGACCATCAACACCTTCTTCTACTTCTACGAATACGCCGAAGTTAGTGAAGTTGCGAACTTTTGCAGTGTGCTTGCTGCCAATAGGATACTTCTCTTCGATGTTCTCCCATGGATCAGCCTTAAGCTGCTTAACTCCGAGTGACATCTTACGCTCTTCGCGGTCGAGAGTAAGGATAACTGCCTCTACTTCGTCGCCTACCTTCATGAAGTCCTGAGCAGAGTGGATGTGAGCGCTCCAAGACATTTCAGATACGTGGATAAGACCTTCTACACCTGGTGCAATCTCAATGAATGCGCCGTAGTCAGCCATAACAACAACTGTACCCTTAACCTTGTCGCCAACCTTAAGATCTGCTGGCAGAGCATCCCATGGGTGTGGAGTGAGCTGCTTCAGACCAAGAGCGATGCGCTTCTTCTCATCATCGAAATCAAGGATTACGACGTTGAGCTTCTGGTCGAGCTGTACAACTTCCTTAGGATCAGTTACGCGACCCCAAGAGAGGTCTGTGATATGGATGAGACCATCAACACCACCGAGGTCGATGAATACTCCGTATGATGTGATGTTCTTAACAGTACCTTCAAGGATCTGTCCTTTTTCAAGCTTAGAGATGATAGCCTTCTTCTGCTCTTCGAGTTCTGCCTCGATAAGAGCCTTGTGGCTTACAACTACGTTGCGGAATTCCTGGTTGATCTTAACAATCTTGAATTCCATAGTCTTGCCAACGAATGTATCGTAGTCGCGGATTGGTTTAACGTCAATCTGGCTGCCTGGGAGGAATGCCTCTGTACCGAATACATCAACAATCATACCACCCTTAGTGCGGCACTTAACGTAACCGTTAACGATTTCATTCTTTTCGAGCGCTTCGTTTACGCGGTCCCAAGAACGGCTCTGACGTGCCTTCTTGTGTGAGAGCAGGAGCTGACCTTTCTTGTCTTCCTGATTCTCAATGTAAACCTCAACTTTGTCGCCTACCTTAAGACCATCGTTGTAACGGAATTCGCTACGTGCGATAACACCGTCGCTCTTGTAACCAATGTTAACGATAACCTCACGGTCTGTAATTGAAGTAACGATACCATCAACGACATCGTTGTTGTTTACGCTGCTAAGAGTACCCTCGTAAGCAGCTTTTTCTGCCTGCTTGTCTGCTGCAGAACCGCCATTTTCGAATTCGTCCCAATTGAAATCTTCCAGCGGAGTAATGTTCTTTGTTGCCATAAAAATTAAAAAATAGTTTGTTTAATTAATAAAGTTAGACATTATATTGATATATAAAATCACTGGTTTTGCATGTAAAAACACACAAACCGGGCGCAAAGGTACGACTTTTTTCTGAATTAGAAACTATTTTTCTACAAAAAAACACCCGCAACTTCACAGTTACGAGTGTTCAGGCTTTTAACAATTAAATGATATTATATTAAGTTACAACAATTTCCCTTTTGCTAGAGAGCTATAGAGGCATGTTGCCATGCTTCTTCGGCGGATTGCTTTCGTTTTTGTTATGTGCCATATCCAAAGCCTGAATAAGTCGCAGACGAGTATCGCAGGGTAGGATAATCTCGTCAATGTATCCGAGTTCTGCAGCGCGTGTTGGAGTGGCGAATTTTTTTCTGTATTCCTCGATTTTCTCTTTACGTTCTTCAGGTGTGGCTTTGCGATAGAGTATATTGCAAGCTCCTTCTGCACCCATCACTGCAATTTCTGCTGTCGGATAAGCCAGATTTATGTCTGCTCCAATACATTTGCTATTCATTACGATGTAGGCTCCTCCATATGCTTTTCGGGTGATGAGTGTGATTTTGGGCACTGTAGCTTCTGCAAATGCATAGACAATCTTTGCTCCGTGACGGATTATTCCTCCGTGCTCCTGACTCACTCCGGGCAAGAATCCTGGTACGTCTTCAATAGCTATAAGCGGAATATTAAAGCAGTCGCAGAATCGGATAAATCTTGCTGCTTTGTCTGATGCATCTATATCGAGAGAACCAGCAAGGAAGTTAGGCTGATTGGCAACAAATCCTATGCTGCGTCCTGCCATGCGCCCGAAACCTATGACTATATTTTTTGCAAAATCAGGTTGTACCTCGAAGAAATATTGCTGGTCGCATACTGGAGCAATAATGTCACGAATGTCGTAGGGTATGTTCGGGTCGGTTGGTACTACATTGTCCAGTTCGTGGCACACTCTGTTTACTTCGTCTGTAACCGGATAGGATGGCGCATCCTCCATATTGTTTGAAGGGATGAATCCTAAAAGTTCACGTATGGTCATCAATGCTTCTTCGTCATCATTGCAGATAAAGTGGCTCACTCCGCTCACACTATTGTGAACTGATGCTCCTCCAAGCGTTTCTTTATCCACATCTTCGTTCGTTACTTCTTTTACTACGTTTGGTCCTGTGACGAACATCTGACTCTGGTCTTTCACCATAAGAATGAAGTCGGTGAGGGCAGGGGAGTAGCATGACCCTCCAGCACAGGGTCCCATGATTGCGCTGATTTGTGGAATCACACCGCTTGCCATAACATTTCGCTTAAAGATGTGGGCAAAGCCAGTAAGTGATTCTACACCTTCTTGAATACGAGCACCTCCAGAGTCGTTCAGTCCAATGATAGGAGCTCCGTTCTTTAGTGCCAGTTCCTGTACTTTTGCTATTTTCTGTGCGTTAGCAGCGGATAACGAACCACCAAGAACAGAAAAATCGAATGCATAGACAAATACATTGCGACCGTCAATTTTACCGTATCCGGAAATAACTCCGTCGCCTTCCACTCTTTTGTCTGCCATACCAAAGTCGGTGCAACGATGAACCACATGTTTGTCCAGTTCTACGAACGTACCTCTGTCGAGTAGCGTTTCTATTCTTTCTCTTGCAGTAAGTTTATTCTGAGTCATAATTCTATACATTTAGTTTGATAAGTGGTTGTTCTACTCTCACATTGTCACCCTCCTTTACAAGAATTTCCTGTACTTTGCAGTCTGAAGAAACTTTGTAGTTCGACTGCATTTTCATTGCTTCCATAGTGAGCACTGTGTCGCCTGCTTTAAGTTCCTGACCCTGTTTGACGTAGATTTTTACTATCTTGCATGGCATAGGAGCTGTGATGGTGTCAGCCTGAGCAGCATCAGCTGATTTGCCTCTTCTCATCCTCATGTACTTAGCACGCGAATCGAGCATGTCAATCTGATATGTAGAGTAGTTCAGATTTACCTGATAGTGTTTGCCACTGCTGTTTTTTGTCAGTTCAGCGCTGTATGAATTCCCTTCATAAATCATAGAACATGTGCCGTTGTTGAGCATTGCTACATCAACGTCATATATTTGTCCGTCGATTTCTATTTTAACATTGTTGCCATCTTTGTTCAATAGAGTGGCATCAAAAGTCTTGTTCCCAACTTGTATCTCCATAGTTTTATACTCTAAGTACTCCTTTCTGTAGTCCAAAAGCCCTCCAACGACTGATGGCAGAGCTATCCTGCGATGCGGCTTGTGAACTGTTTTCCTCTAAATTCATCAAATAGTCTATGTATGCTGCTATGACAGCCATCGTTTCAGAATCATTCTTAAATCCTGGTCGTGGACGAAGGCGATCCTGATTTCTTTCTATAAAGTAAGTATTGTAATTGCCATTTTTGAAATCCGGCACATCTATGATGCGTCGCAGATAACGTATGTTTGTTGTGAGTCCTGTTATCTTGTATTCGTAAAGAACACGGCGCATACGTTCTATAGCGTACTCGCGAGTAGTTGCCCACACAATTAGCTTCCCAATCATAGGGTCGTAGTGCATAGGAATTTCATAACCTTCATATACATAAGAGTCTATTCTGGTGCCGATTCCATGAGGTTCGGTTAGCTGCTGAATGATACCTGGTGAAGGCATGAAATTATGTTCTGTGTCTTCAGCACAGATACGGCATTCTATAGCATGACCTCTTTGTTTTATGTCTTCCTGACGTAGGTGCAAAGGTTGTCCGTCTGCAATTTTTATCTGTTCCTTTACCAAATCAATTCCAATTACTTCTTCTGTAATAGGGTGTTCAACTTGCAAGCGAGTATTCATCTCAAGGAAATAGAACTTATGATTTTTATCAACCAGAAACTCAATAGTTCCAGCTCCTACGTAGTTGACGGCTTTTGCCGCAGCAACTGCCTTTGCGCCCATTTCCATGCGAAGATTATAGTCTATGAAGGGGCTCGGACTTTCTTCAACAATTTTTTGGTGACGACGTTGTACACTGCATTCTCTATCGTACAAGTGGATGACATTTCCGTGCTTGTCACCCAAAATCTGAAACTCTATGTGGTGTGGTTCCTCTACAAATTTTTCTATATAAACAGTATCGTCACCGAATCCTGCTATTGCTTCGCGTTTTGCGGCATTGTACATCTCTTCTACATCTTCCTCACGTTTAATGAGACGCATACCTTTGCCTCCACCACCCATACTTGCTTTCAGCATTACAGGAAAACCTATCTCCTTGGCAACTTTTTTGGCTTCTTCAGCCGACTGGAGGGGTTGTTCTGTACCAGGTACAACAGGTACACCTGCAGCTTTCATTTTTTGTCGTGCACGAATTTTATCACCCATTTCCTCCATCGTTTCCGGATTAGGACCGATGAAGATAAAACCTTCAGCTTCACATCTACGAGCAAACTCTGCATTCTCTGACAGAAATCCATACCCGGGGTGAATAGCATCTACTCGATGTTTTTTTGCAGCCTCGATGATGTGATCTATGTTCAGATAACTGTCGCTGCTGGTAGCTCCCCCGATGCATTCTGCTTCATGTGCGAAACTTACGTGGCGTGAAAGTCTGTCTGCTGTGCTATATACGGCTACAGAGCGAATACCCATCTCGTAGCAACTACGCATGACACGAATAGCTATCTCGCCACGATTAGCAACTAAAACCTTTCTTATCATAATACATACATTTAAATTGACAACATAATTGTCAATTATCATCAATAAATTTGTTTTGTAATCTTCTATCCGTAGTCCCGCAGAAAGAAGTGGCTTATGTGTCAATTGGCAGGTCTTCTGACTTATCCTTGTGTTGCTCAGTCTTCCCGAATGTTCTCAACGTAAAATAGTGTAGGACGTTAAGTGTTCAGTGACGTTGCTTTGGCAACACTTACAAAAGGATTCACAGCATCGGGTAATGTCGCAGATTTACACTGCATTCCCATCTTAGCTCCGTTGTGCAACAATAATTGTTAGCATAGGAGAACCATTTGCGACTGCAAAGGTAGTATAAACCTATGGGAAAGACAAATTTCTTAGAGATTTTCCCTCTGCGCAATATATTTATAATAAAAAAACCTCCAATAGTGGAGGCTTTTATTACCAAAGGAAGGTATAGAGTAAAATTAATACTATACCGATTATGATAGTTCCATAGGTGTAGGATGTTGTGGACTTGAAAAGATTGAGTCGGATAGGCAGTGCTTTCCTATCAGAAATTTTATCGCTTGCATCGGACCATAGCCATATGGCATTAACTCCAATAAGTACTCCGAAGAAGAAAAATGCTTGGATTCCAATATCGTTGAGGTATTGTAAAACTTGATTATCTGGTTGAATCTGTGCCCAAATTTCCAACACTGCCGTGATAAATATGATTAATGCACCAATGAAACCGAGTATGAGTGCCCATATTTTCATTTTTCTACGATCGGCTAGTGCGATTTCTTCAGTAGGCATAGTCATCTTATTATGGAGTGAAATAGTGATAAACAGTAATACAAGGATAATGAATATATAACTGCTTCGAATATGGAATGGCGTTTCTGGCAAGAGGAACTTGAACAAAACGCCAAGTGGTATGGTAAGGATAGCTGTTACAGAAGCAGCTGTTGTGGACGCACGTTTCCAGAATAATCCAAGACAGAATACTGTAACTACACCAGGGTAGATGAGTGATGAGTATTCTTGTATGTACTGAAATGCCTGGTCAAGACTACCTAACAATGGCTTTGTTGCAAATAGTGCTACAAGTAATGCAATGACAGATGCAATACGACCAGTGTTCACCATTGTGATGTCACTTGCTGTCGGATTTATGTATTTCTTGTAAATATCAACTGTGAAAATAGTCGATGTGCTATTGATAAGTGATGCCAGAGTAGAGACAATGGCAGCAATAAGTGTTACAAAAGAAAGTCCTTTGATTCCTGTTGTGGTGAAGTTGTGAATAATCCAAGGGTATGCGTCATCAGATTTTTCTATGCTACCTTCAAGATTGAATGACGAAATCATTTCCGGATGTACATGAACCATATAATAGGCACAGAGTCCAGGAATAAGCACAAAAAAAGGAATAAGAAGTTTTAGGAAAGCAGCGAACAGCATACCGCTCTGCCCAGCATGAGGATCCTTAGCTGCAAGCCCTTTTTGAATAATATATTGGTTACAGCTCCAATAACCTATATTAGTAAGCAGGATACCACCTACGACTGCAGCGATGCCAGGCACATTGCTGAATGCAGATGGATTGTGGCTCTGCTGAATAATCAAATGAAAGTGAGTATCAAGAGCATTGTTGCCTGTAGTAAGGTCGGTGTACATCTTACCAAGCATACCAAAAGGGGATTCATCGAAAATTATACCTATATTTTGAAGTACTGCCCATGAAGTGATAAATCCGCCTCCAACGAAGAGTGCACATTGGAAGACATCGGTCCATGCAACCGCCAATAAACCTCCGTATATAGTGTAGGAACCAGCAACTACGAAAAGAGTAAATACTATAAACATACGCATACTGATTGCCAGTGTGCCTATTTCTATAAAAATGTCGTGAAATCCGAATATCTGTTCGATGGCAAGTGCTCCAAGCCATGCAACAGAGGTGAGGTTGATGAAAACGTATATAAAAAGCCACAGGATGGAGAAGGCTAAACCGACTCCATCGTTGTAGCGTTCGCTGAGAAATTGCTGAATAGTACCTGTCTTACCTGACAATAATGCTGGCAAAATGAATTTGCCAATTACAATCAGTATGACTGCAGCCATAATTTCATATGCGGTGATGGCTATACCATCAGCGAAACTTGTACCTGCCATACCGATGAACTGTTCGGTAGAGATGTTGGCTGCGATGAGTGATGCTCCGACAGCCCACCATGTGAGCGAGTTGCCTGCAAGGAAATAGTCGCGTGCAGATTTTTCCTTACCGCCACGGTCGTGACTGATGAATAGTCCGAGACTGACTATAAGGATAACATATACTGTAAGAATTACGAAGTCGAGAGTCTGAAATCCAGACGATACTATTGCTTCAGCAAATGTGTTCATTATTTAACAGGTATGTCGTTAATGCGTTGTTGATGACGACCTCCGGCAAATGGGGTCTGAAAGAATTCGTCAAGACACTGACGACAAACATCCTCTGATATGAATCGACCTGGAAAAACTATTACGTTAGCATCGTTGTGTTCACGGATAAGGTGAGCTATCTCTGGCTGCCAAACAAGTCCGGCACGAATCTGCTGATGCTTGTTAAGTGTCATAGATATACCTTCACCAGAACCGCACATGGCGATACCTGGATATACCTCACCACGTTCTATACCCTCTGCTAATGCATGACCATAGGTGGCATAGTTGCATGATTCTTCGGTATAGGTGCCGTAGTCTTTATACGCGTAACCTTTATCTTCAAGATATTTTTTGACAAATTGTTTCAATGGGAATGCTGCATGGTCGCTGGCAATTCCGACTGTTTTTATTTCCATAGATGTGTGAGATTCTATTATGAAAACAGAGACTCTCTGTATGTTATAATAAACGGAAGGGAAGATAAGTTGACTTAACTTCCCTCCCGCGTTATTTGATTAGAATAGTTTTTTTACCTGATTGTACACATTTTCTGCTGTGTAACCGAGTTTTTCGTCAAGTACTTTGTAAGGAGCTGAGAATCCAAATGATTCCAATCCCCAAATAGTACCTTCAGCAGCAGGAACAAGGCCAATGAGGTTTACAGGCAGACCTGCAGTCATACCGAACTTCTTAACACCTGTAGGAAGTACAGACTGCTGGTAAGCAACAGACTGTTCACGGAAGAGGCCTTCAGAAGGAACACTTACGATGCGTACTTTCTTGCCATCTTTGCGAAGGAGTTCTGCACCAGCGATGAGAGTAGAAACTTCTGAACCTGTAGCAACAAGGATTACATCTGGATTTGCGTCTGAACCAGCTACGATGTAACCACCTTTCGCAACCTGACTGTAGTCGTTGCCTGCTGGCAAGTTGTTGATGTTCTGACGTGACAGGATGAGTGCTGTAGGTGTTGACATGTTTTCCATAGCCAATGCCCATGCAGCAGTTGTTTCTTGTGCGTCAGCAGGACGGAGAACGAGTACAGATGGTTTGCCGTGATGATTGTGGAGTTTTTCCATGAGACGAATCTGTGCCTCTTGTTCAACAGGTTCGTGAGTAGGTCCGTCTTCACCAACACGGAATGCATCGTGTGTCCAAATAAACTTAACAGGGAGTTCCATAAGGGCTGCCATGCGAACTGCTGGCTTCATGTAGTCAGAGAATACAAAGAATGTACCACAAGCTGGAATAACTCCTCCGTGGAGTGCCATACCAATACAGCAGCATGCCATAGTGAGTTCGGCTACGCCGGCCTGGAAGAATGCTCCAGAGAAGTCACCTTTGGTAAAGGCATGAGTCTTCTTGAGGAATCCGTCTGTCTTATCAGAGTTAGAAAGGTCGGCACTAGCACAAATCATATTTGGAACCTGTTCTGCGAGTACACTAAGACATGCAGCAGATGCTGAACGAGTTGCATCGTTGTCTTTCTGTACACACTTACTCCAATCAATCTTTGGAGCCTTGCCGCTAAACCAGTCTGCTTGCTGAGCAGCTTTGTCTGGATTAGCTGCAGCCCAAGCTTTCTCTTCTGCATAACGTGCAGCACAGATAGTTTCCAGTTCTTTAGCACGATTTGCATAGAGTTCCTTCACGTCTGGGAAAATCTGGAATGGATTTTCAGGATCGCCACCAAGGTTCTTGATTGTGTTGATATAAGCATCGCCACCAAGTGGAGCACCGTGTGTCTTGCAGTTTGCTTCATATGAAGAACCATCAGCTTTCAGAGCACCCTTACCCATGATACACTTACCAATGATGAGTGTCGGTTTACCCTTAACAGCCTTTGCCTGATCGAGTGCTTTGCGGATTTGTGCTGCATCGTTTCCTACGATTTCAATTACTTCCCATCCAAGTGCACGATATTTAGCGGCAGTGTTCTCATTCATTACGTCCTTAGTCTCTGTTGAGAGCTGAATGTCGTTTGAATCATAGAACATGATAAGGTTGTCAAGTCCGAGGATAGATGCAATACGAGCACCGCCCTGAGAGATTTCTTCTTGTACACCTCCGTCAGAAATGTATGCGTAGATAGTTTCCTTCTCAAATGTAGGGTTTCCTGTGTGAGCTGCAAGGAATTTAGCTGCTATAGCTGCACCGATTGCAAATACATGACCCTGTCCGAGTGGACCAGATGTGTTTTCAATGCCACGAGCAATTTCAAACTCTGGGTGTCCAGTAGTAGGGGAACCCCACTGACGAAGTTGTGCTAATTCGTCAAGAGAGAACTTTCCGATGAGGCATAACTGAGAATAAAGCATTGGAGCCATGTGACCTGGATCGAGGAAGAAACGGTCACGACCTACCCATTCAGGGTTCTTGGGGTCGTACTGCAGATACTCTGAATAGAGTACGTTGATGAAGTCGGCACCACCCATAGCACCACCTGGGTGACCTGATTTTGCTTTCTCTACTGCGCTGGCAGCAAGAATACGGATATTATCCGCTGCGTGATTTAATACTTTAATATCGTTCATAACAAATGTTTATTTTTTGCATTTTACGGCAGCCTGTTCGATACCAAGACATGCCTTGTAATTTTCAATGTAACGGTTGAAGCCTGCTACATCTTCAGGAGTTGGAGCTACTTCGCTACCCGTATTGCCTGCGAATACTACTTCTTCTAGCCAGTCAGCAAGATTGCGATTCTCAGGATTGTTAACAACGTATGCAGCCAAGAGTGCAATACCCCATGCACCACCTTCACCTGCTGTTTCCATTACAGAAATAGGGGTGTTAAGTGCAGCTGCAAGCATGCGCTGACCTACAATTGGTGTTGTGAAGTATCCACCGTGACCCATGATACGGTCAACACGTACCATTTCTTCATTGAGAAGAATGTCGTTTCCGAGTTTCAAAACTCCGATAGCACCATAGAGATGAGCGCGCATGAAGTTAGCAAGGTTGAACTTGTCGTTAGCAGAACGTACGAAGAGTGGACGTCCGTCTTCAAGACCAGTAACTGGTTCGCCGGATATGTAGTTGTAGCTGATGATACCACCACAATCAGGGTCACCCTTCAGAGCTGTGTTGAAGAGGTTTGTGTAGAGTTCGTTTGTATTCTGCTTGATTCCAAGCATCTCTGCATATTCCTTGAACATTTTTACCCATGCATTGATATCGCTTGTACAGTTGTTACAGTGTACCATTGCTACGAGTGAACCGTCAGGAGTTGTAACCATATCAATCATTTCGTATGGTTTTGACAGAGGCTTTTCGAGTACAATCATTGAGAATGAAGATGTACCTGCACTTACGTTACCTGTACGTTGTTTAACAGCATTGGTGGCAACCATACCTGTACCTGCATCACCTTCTGGAGGACATACTGGAATACCTGCTTTCAAATGACCGGATACGTCGAGTTTGTAAGCACCTTCAGGAGTAAGGAATCCTGCATTTTCACCTGCATTGAGTGATTTTGGAAGAATGTCAAGCAGTTTCCACTTGAATCCATAAGGTTCAACAAGTTTGTCAAACTTAGCCACCATTGTAGCATCATAAGTCTTGGTATCTGGATCAACAGGAATCATACCTGATGCATCACCAACTCCAAGTACCTTCTGACCGGTAATCTGCCAGTGGATATATCCGGCAAGAGTAGTGAGGAATTCGATATTCTTTACATGCTCTTCATTGTCAAGAATGCACTGATAAAGGTGAGAAATACTCCAGCGGAGTGGTATGTTGTAGTTAAAGAGCTCTGAGAGTTCTGCAGCAGCCTTACCTGTGTTTGTATTACGCCATGTGCGGAATGGAACAAGGATGTCGTTTCCCTTGAATGCCATATAACCGTGCATCATTGCGCTTACACCGATAGCAGCCAATGTCTCGATTTCTACTTCGTACTGTGCAAGAACATTTTTGCGAAGGTCTGCATAACAGTCTTGCAGTCCGTACCAAATAGCCTCAGTAGAGTAGGTCCAAAGTCCATCGACGAGTTGGTTTTCCCATGTGTGGCTACCCTGAGCTATAGGGTTGTTGTTTTGGTCAATGAGTACTGCTTTGATACGAGTAGAACCGAATTCGATTCCCAATATCGCTTTTCCAGCTTCTATTGTTTGTTTTGCATTCATAGTAGTTAGAATTGTTTGTAACCCTCTTTATTCTAAATCCATATTATCACCTTCGCAAAATGGGAGGGTATGGTGTCCCTCCTCATGAAAGGGGAGGGACAATAGGAGAGGGTAGATTAGTTTTACTTCAGAGCCTTGTTGAGCATGTAGTAGATCTCGTTCATCTGCAGATTGTGCTTGAACTCACTAATCTTAGTGTCTTTGTTGATCTTAACATACTCGATGCCTAACATCTCAGCGAAGTCTTCCCAATATTCTTCAGTGATATCGTAAGAGAAGGCGCTGTGGTGAGTACCACCTGCGAGAATCCATGCACCAGCACCGATTTCGAATGTTGGCTGTGGAACCCAAAGAGCAGATGCTACAGGGAGGTTTGGCATTGGCTTTGGTTTGATACACTCAACTTCCTGTGAGATGAGACGGAAACGGTTTCCGAGGTCAACAACTGTTGCCTTAATACCGCGGCCAACCTTTGAAGTGAACACAAGACGAGCTGTTTGCTGCTTGCGGATACCAATTCCGAGGAAGTGTACTTCGAGTGTTGGTTTGTCGACTGCGATGAGTGGACAAACTTCTAGCATGTGGCTCTGCAGGCAAGAACTACGGTCGCCTGCGAAGTTGAGTGTGTAGTCCTCAAGGAATGAGCATCCTGTAGGCATACCCTGCTGGATAACCCAAAGTGTACGATAAAGACATGCTGTCTTCCAGTCTCCTTCAGCTCCGAATCCATAACCTTCTTCCATCAGACGCTGTGATGCAAGACCTGGAATCTGGTCGAAACCAACGAAGTTTGGATCTGTGATATCTGCATCGCCAAGGTCATCGAAGTTAGTAGTGAATGCAGTTGCACCTTCGTCCTTCAAAACGCGACGGAGAGCGATTTCTGCCTTTGCAGCATTTTTTACTTTCTCCCAATATACTTGTTCACCGCTCTCGTCAATCTTAATTGTGTAGAGTTTCTTGTATTCTTCAACAAGTGCATCTGCTTCAGCATCTGTTACCTTCTTGAAGTAGTCCATAAGTGAACTTACTGGATAGTAGTCAACATGATAACCCATGCGCTGTTCAAATTCTACACGGTCGCCATCAGTTACTGCTACGTTGTTCATATTCATACCGAACATCAGACAGCGTACGTTCTTCGCGTCAGCAACACCAGCTGCTACACGTGCCCAAACAGCAATTTGCTTCTGAGCCTGCTCGTCTTTCCAGTAACCGCAAACAACCTTGCGAGGAACGCGCATACGTGTGCAGATATGACCAAATTCTATATCACCATGTGCACTTTGGTTAAGGTTCATGAAGTCCATATCCATGGTGTCCCAAGGAATTTCAGCGTTGTACTGAGTGTGGAAGTGGAGGAGTGGCTTCTGAAGAGCCTGCAGACCCTTAATCCACATCTTTGCAGGAGAGAATGTGTGCATCCATGTGATTACACCTGCACATTTCTCATCGTTGTTGGCAGCCTTCATAACTGCTTCAACTTCCTTAGAAGAGTTAGCTGTACCTTTATATACAACTTTGATAGGAATAAGTCCGCCATTATTCAGACCATCAACCATTTCCTTTGAGTGTCCGTCAACGATTTTAACTGTTTCGCCTCCATAAAGAAGCTGTGCTCCGGTTACCCACCAAAGCTCAAGATTTTCAAATGCTTTCATACTTTTCTAGATTTTGATGTTATTAATTAATTTTAATTATGTATATTATTGTCAGAATCGAATTCTCTTTATAATATATTATGTGTAATAGAATTAGTGCTTCTGACCTTTTTGGCCATAGTAAGCATTAGGACCATGTTTGCGGTTGTAGTGTTTTTCTACAAGTAGCGGATTCATAGTTAGTTTTGGATTAACAGAGAATGCTACGAATGCCATCTTTGCACACTGTTCCATAACCTTTGCATTGTAAACTGCATTGTCAGGAGATGTACCCCATGAGAATGGTCCATGATTCTTTACAAGAACTGCAGGAGTGTGGTCAGGGTTAATCTTGCGTATGTTCAGGATTTCGTCAACAATGACATTGCCTGTCTCCAGTTCATACTGACCTTCTACTTCTGCCTTAGTCATATCGCGAGTACAAGGGATGTCTTTGTAGAAATAGTCTGCATGTGTTGTTCCTATATTTGGAATGTCCTTACCTGCTTGAGCGAATGCTGTTGCGTAAGTAGAATGAGTATGTACTACACCTTTTATATTTGGGAATGCCTTGTAGAGTACGAGGTGAGTAGGGGTGTCACTTGATGGGTTCAGGTCACCTTCTACTACTTTTCCTGTATTAAGGTCAACAACAACCATATCGCTTGCCTTCATGTCGTCGTAGCTTACACCTGATGGTTTGATAACTACGAGACCTTTCTCACGGTCTATACCGCTTACATTTCCCCAAGTGAAAATTACAAGTCCCTGACGTACGAGGTCAAGATTTGCCTTGAATACTTTTTCTTTTAATTCTTCTAACATGTTGAATTATTCTTTTAGCATAAGAAGTGGAAAGGCTTGATAGCCAATCCACTTCTTACAATTTATAATTACCAGAAATACCAATAGAAACAAGCACAAAGACCTACAACGATGAGTGTGCCGATGATATCAAATGTACCCCAACTCTCCTTGATAGACTTCTTGAAGTCAGATGAGAATGTGATTGCATCGATCTGAGCTGCAGTAGGAGCTGGTGTAAAGAATGAAACTGCATAGATGAAAACGAGCAGGAATACGAGCAACCAGCATTCGAATACAAGCCAGTTAGTTTGCCAGAACCATGCTGTGTTCTCCCAGAATGCACCCTCCATTGTTGCTCTACCTGTGTCTGTGATGACGTTGGTAACGAGACGGAGCATACCAATAAGGAATCCGAAGATCATTGTGTATTCACCTGCCTTAGGAGTAACCTTCTTGCTGAGGATACCACAAGCAAATACAACTACCATTGCAGGTGCTAGGAGTGACTGAATTCCTTGCAGATAGTTATACAAAGTGTCCATACCCATCATGATAGGCAACCACGCAAAACCAAGGATTACAACTACAACTGTAGCTACACGTCCAACAAATACATAGTGTGCTTCTGTCATACCTTTCTTTAGCGGCTTGTAGAAGTCCTCAGTGAAAAGGGTTGCACAAGAATTGAAGAATGCTGCAAGTGACGCAACAAGAGCGCAGATAAATCCGATAGTTACGATACCCTTGACACCTGCAGGAAGAACTTGCTGAACCATAATTGCGAATGCTGCGTCAGTTTCTTCCATTTGGAATGCACCTTTTTGAGCAAGAGCTGCAGCAATCATACCTGGAATGAGGAACATGAAACATGGAAGAACTTTGAAGAAACCTGCTGCGATAGTACCGCGACGAGCACGACGGATTACGTCTGCATTATCTTCACCTGGAACCTGTCCGAGTACACGCTGAACGATGTGTTGGTCAGTACACCAATACCAGAAACCAATGATTGAAGCTCCAAGGAATACTACAAATCCTGGATATTCCTGGAACATAGAGTCTCCTTCTTCCCAGTGGAACATGTGTGTTGTTCCATAACCGTTATTTAGCTGACCGCAATAGTCCATCATGCTAGTCCAGCCTTCTGCAATGTTTCCACCTCCAAGAGTAGCAAGTCCGAGGAAGAGAACGAGGAAAGAACCGATGATAAGGATTGGAGTCTGAATAGTAGAAAGTGTCATCACGCCCTTCATACCACCGAATACTGTGAATACAGCTGTGATAAGGATAAGTCCGATAGCACCAACCCAGAAGTTGAGTCCCCAAAGATATTTGAAGAAGATACCACCTGTAAGGGCTGTAACGCTTACCTTTGTAAGGATGTATGCTACGAGAGTGATAATTGACAGCCATGATCCTGTACGCTGAGTGTAGCGGAACTTAAGGAAGTCTGGCATAGTGATAATCTTACCCATTTTGTTAATCATCAACTGATAGAATGGTACGAAAAGCCAACCAAGGATAAGGATCATCCATCCTTGCATCTCCCAGTGTGCCATACCGACACCACTCTTAGCACCTGTACCGGCAAGACCTACGAGGTGTTCAGAACCGATGTTTGCAGCAAAAATTGCCATACCGATTACATACCAAGGTTCACCTTTACCGAATAGATATGCAGAGGAGTCTTCACCCTTCTGCGCTTGTTTGTCCTTGACGATAGCACGCCATACTGCCCATACTACACCGCAGATACCAATTGCTAGTACTGCCCAGTCGAGCCAAATAAATTCATGTGAATTCCAATTCATAATTTTTAGATGTTTAGTTTGTAATTAAAATATTGGTTTATTGTTGTTTACTTCATAATTGAGAATGCATATTTGCAATAGCTGTGGTATGGTTTCTCTGGAGTTACGAGAGCATTTGAGTCTTCCCAACCGAGTAAGGTGTACTTGTTAGGAGAATCTGGATACTTCTGACTCTCAAGACAGATTGCGCAGTGCTTCTGATACATGATGCCACCCTTACCTGGACGAGTACCATCCTGGAAGTTTGCTGTGTAACACTGAACACCAGGTTCGTTTGTGTACATATCGAGTTTAATACCAGAACGTGGGTCGCACATTGTAACACATATTTCCTCCTGATTACCCTTTGTATTCAGACACCAGTTGTGGTCGTAACCACCACCTGCTGCTTCTATTTCTACGTCTCCGTCTGCAAAGTGAGTTCCGATAGCCTTAGGAGCACGGAAGTCAAATACAGTACCATCTACTTCTTTTACGGCACCTGTTGGCATGTATGTGCTGTCAGCAGGAGTATAGTAGTCTGCATTAACCTGAAGGATTGACTCGTCAATAGTATTGTTTAAGTCTCCGCTCAAGTTAAAATAAGTGTGATTTGTCATGTTGATGATTGTAGGAGCATCTGTTGTTGCATCGTAATTGATAACGATTTCGTTGTTATCAGTAAGATCAAATTTCACGATTGCTTCAACATTGCCTGGAAATTTATTATCTCCGTCTGGAGAAACTCGCTTGATAGTCAGAGAGCTATCTGATGATTCTACAACGTCATATACCTGATATTGCCAACCTGTATAACCTCCGTGTAGTGAGTGATATCCGTTATTGTTCTTGTCAAGTACAACAGGTTCGTCTTGACCTGGAAGTGTGAACTGTCCACCATTGATTCGGTTTGCATAACGACCTACAGAACATCCGAAATCAGTTTCATAGTTCCATGGAAAATAATTTTCTACTTTGTCAAATCCACATGCTACATCAACAAGTTGTCCATCTTTGTTAGGAACCATGATGCTGACAATTCGTCCACCGAAGTTAGTGATACAAACCTCCATGCCGTTTTTGTTTGTCAGAGTGTAGAGTTTTACAGGTTTTGCATTTGCTGTGTCAGGTACAAACTTATTGTTTTCGTAGTCGTACGCAACAGCGATAACTGTGTCATAATCTGCAGGATTGATACCTGATTTGGTTAATTCTGGTTCTGTTGTTGTAGGAGCTTGATTGCAAGCACAAAGAAGGGCTACTGCGGCAGCGCTTCCACATAAGAAATGCTTAAAGTTTCTCATAATAATAGATTCAAAATTTTGTTAGTTACTAGTACAAAGTTATATATAACCTTGCAAAAGTACGAGTATGCGAGCAAAATTCAAAATAAAATTCATTTTTTTTTATTTTTGAGCTATACGCCATAGCTGCCATGAATTAATTACATTATGCCATACAGAATAAAAACCGCCTGCCATAGCTGTAACCGGATTTAGAAAAGTGTATCCCATCCATATTGCGAAAATTGTATTTTTCTGTCCCAGACTTTGTGTGCCAGCAATTGGCTCTCTATGATTTTTGCCGATTTTATGTCCCAAGTAGAATTGTATCAAACAGCATAAGAGTGAAATTATAGCGATGCAAATCATCTCATAAATAGTGCTGTCTGAATGCATAATTGCCTTTACGGTTATAGCTATGGCTAGTGTTAAAGCAATAGCCCAAAGATTAAAGGCTAAATCTTTCTGTTTTAAAATTTTATTGTGAAATTTTGGAAACATAAACTTTGTAAACCAAGCAAGGAGTAGGGGGAGAATCAGAAGTGGAAAGACTTTTCCGAGGATGAGCGTGAATGAGGTAGCAAAATCGTATTCGTGTGCTCCTTCGTGGATAAACGAAACTATGATTGGAATAGCCAGTGCTGCAGAAAAGTTTATGAGACATGTGTAACTGATTACTGTTGAAGGGTTTCCGTTTAGCTTTGTCGTTACTACTGATGCAGCAGTTGCTGTAGGACAAATCATACATATCATTGCCGATTCGATAACAGCCTTACCTGGGATATCAGGAATGAAAATAATCAGAATACCTAGCAAACAAAAACTTAACACCTGGATGCCTAACAGTTTTATCATCCATCTGTGAGGTTTTAATTCCTTTGGAGAAACCTTGCAGAAGGATACAAATAACATAATAAACAGTAATGCTGGCTGTAAATATGTGATAATCTGATTTACAGCGTGGTGTGTAAAATCGAGAGCGTGGATATTTACATATATAAAATATCCTATAATACCTATTAGAATTGCAATTGGTAGTGTTAACGAACTTCTCATTTTTGTAATCTTGACTTATCACCTATCATCTGTCACCTATCACCTATCACCTATCACCTGTCAACTTTCTTCTAATAGTTTCATCATCTGAAGCATTTCGTCGCGATAGAGTGCTGCTTGTTGGAAATCAAGCTTCTTGGCAGCTTCCTGCATCAGTTTGCGAGTTTTCTCTATAGATGTTTTTATCTGGTCGTTACTCATCGCACTACGAACTGGGTCTTCAGCTGCCATCAGATTATTTTCCTCAATATATGCATTGCCCACATACTCAATGGGTTTGTGTTCGCGGATGGCTGTGTAAGCTTTCTTGATTTGAGTAGGGGTGATACCATGCTCCTTATTGTATGCCATTTGTTTTTCGCGTCGTCTATTAGTTTCATCGATAGTGAGTTGCATACTTGGGGTAATCTTGTCTCCGTAGAGGATAGCCATTCCGTTTACGTTTCTCGCAGCTCGTCCTATAGTTTGTGTCAGACTTCTATGACTTCTCAGAAATCCCTCTTTATCTGCGTCAAGTATTGCTACAAGCGAAACCTCTGGCAGGTCAAGTCCTTCTCGTAGTAGGTTTACGCCTACAACAACATCGAATTCTCCGCTTCGCAGTTTTTCAAGAATTTCTACGCGTTCGAAAGTATCCACATCGCTATGTATGTAGCTACAACTCACTCCGTTATCTAATAAGTATTCTGAAAGTTCCTCCGCCATTCGTTTGGTGAGGGTAGTTACAAGTACTCGTTCGTTTCTTTCTATGCGAAGCTGTATTTCCTCCATTAGGTCATCTACCTGATTATGAGTTGGACGCACTTCAATCTTTGGGTCAAGCAATCCGGTAGGGCGTATCAGTTGTTCTACAATGACTCCTCCAGAACGTTCCAATTCGTACTCAGCTGGAGTAGCACTTACATATATGGTCTGGGGTGTCATTGACTCAAACTCGTCAAATTGCAGAGGACGATTGTCTAAAGCAGCAGGCAAACGATAACCATACTCTACGAGGGTTGTTTTTCGTCTTCTGTCTCCACCATACATAGCACGAATCTGTGGAATTGATTCATGGCTTTCGTCTATTACCAAAAGGAAATCCTTGGGGAAGAAGTCAAGCAAGCAGTAAGGGCGTTCTCCTGCTGCACGTCCGTCAAAATAACGGGAATAATTCTCTATGCCCGAACAATGTCCAAGTTCTCTAATCATTTCCAGGTCGTTTGTTACTCTGAGTTCGATGAGTTGGGCTTTTGCTTCGTCACCGATGGATCGATAGAATTCTATCCTCTCGTGCAAGTCGTCTTCAATCTCGTGTATTGCCCTCTGTGTTTTCTCCTTTGAAGTCATAAATAGGTTAGCAGGGTATATTCTATAATCTTCAAAGGCTGTGATAGTTGTACCTGTTTGCTCGTCTATTTCTTTAATACTTTCTATTTCGTCCCAAGCGAAGTTTATACGTACTATTTTATCGTCGTATGCGAGAGCTATATCTACGGTTTCACCGTGCACTCGGAAATGTCCCCTTGTCAGTTCTACGTCATTTCTTACATAAAGGCTGTCAACCAAACGGCGTAGGAAAGCATTCAGGTCTATTTGTTGTCCGATACGTATATCTATTATGTTTTCGCTGAAATCCATAGGTGACCCCATTCCGTATATACATGATACAGAGGATACTACAATTACATCGCGTCGTCCTGAGAGAAGTGACGACGTTGCTGCCAGTCGCAGTCGGTCCACCTCTTCGTTTATGGCCAAATCTTTCTCTATATATGTATCAGTTGATGGGATGTAAGCCTCTGGCTGGTAATAGTCATAATAGCTTACGTAGTACTCCACAGCATTATTTGGAAAGAAATTTTTCATTTCCGTGTACAACTGATGTGCTAGAGTCTTATTGTGACTTAGGATAAGTGTCGGGCGACCGATATTCTGGATTACATTTGCTATGGTGAAAGTCTTTCCCGATCCGGTTACTCCCAATAGCACCATAGCATCATCTCCCTCGCTGATTCCTTCAGTAAGTTGTCGTATTGCCTCTGGTTGGTCTCCTGTTGGCTGATATTTCGATGTGAGTTGAAATTCCACTATGTTTGTTTGATGACTTTTGATAAAAATAATTCTGCAAAATTACGCATTAACTGACTTATTATACAAATAAAACATGCTAAATTACTAGACAAAACGTGCTTATTTCAGAAAAATGTTGAAAGAAGAGTTTTTTTTGAATTTGAAATTTTAGTTTATAATAAATTATGTGTACATTTGCACGATTTTTTTGACAGGTATGAAAATAAAGATATTATTCCTCACGTTTTTTACTGCTTTGTTGATTTCTTGTAAGTCTGCTTACAACGAAGTTGTTAAGACTACCAATTTCGACTATAAGTACGAGGCTGCTAAAGAGTATTTTGCATCGGGCAGCTACAATAAATGTTCCCAATTGCTCGAAGATATGGTTATGCTCCTGAAGGGAACAGATAAGGCTGAGGAGTCTTTATTTATGCTTGGTATGTGTTATTACAACATGCGCGACTACGAGACAGCAACTCTCTATCTGGATCGTTACTACAAGACTTATTCCAAAGGCATTTATACTGAACAGGCACGTTTCTTTAGCGGAAAAGCCTCTTATATGCAGTCGCCTGATATCCGTCTTGATCAGACTCCAACTGTTACTGCAATCAACACATTACTCGAATTTCTCGATTTCTATCCTTATAGTAAATATCGCGACGAAGTTTACACTATGCTCGAAGAACTTCGCAACCGTCTTGCTGAAAAGGAATATGCTTCTGCAAAACTTTACTACAACCTCGGTTCTTATACGGGCAATTGTGTAAATGGTGGTAGCAACTACGAAGCTTGCATTATTACTGCTGAGAACACTCTGAAGACTTATCCTTACACAATTCATCGTGAGGATATTATGATGATGATTCTTCGTGCCCGTTATCGTTTGGCAAACAAAAGTGTACAGGCAAAGAAGGAAGACCGCTATCGTGAAACAATTGACGAATACTTCGGATTCAAAAACGAATTTCCGGAAAGTAAATATATGCATGAGGCAGATAAGATATATAAATATTCTGTAGCTCGCAACCCTGTAAAGGATAAGGATATTAATTAATCCTACAGTTTTCTGATATAGGTTTTATTTGGTAAAAAGTAAAAAGCAATATAATTTTAATCAATCATTATGGATTTTAAGAAAACAAATGCACCAACAAACACTATTACTCGTGATTTGATGGATCTCTGCAAAGACACAGGTAACATCTACGAAACAGTTGCAATTCTTGGCAAGCGTGCCAACCAGATTTCGGTTGCCATGAAGGAAGAACTCACTCGCAAATTGCAGGAGTTTGGTTCTTCACAGGATAACTTGGAAGAAATCTTCGAAAACGAGGAACAGATTCAGATTTCTCGTTACTACGAGCGTCTTCCAAAGCCAACACTTATTGCTACTCAGGAATTTATCGAGGATAAGGTTTACTACCGCAATCCAAGCAAAGAGAGAGAATTGTAATGATTCAGCGCATTCAGACAGTTTATCTCCTTCTGGTAGTCATACTCTCGTTTGTATGTCTCATCTCCTCTGTGGGCTATTTTACCTGTGTCGATGAGACAGTTGCAATATTCAGCAACTTCTCTTTTTCGGCTCAAGGAATATTTGCAAACTACGAGAGTGCAGGTCCCTTTGCTTTAGGCATCCTCCTTATTCTTGTTATATTGCTCAGTCTTATGAGCATTATGCTATACATGCATCGTATGCGTCAGTTGCGTCTTACCATCATAAGCAACATACTGCTTTTTGGTTATGCTGTTACCTACTGCGCATTCACTTATTTCTACAAGGAGAACCTGCAGCTTATCGCACCGGCAGCCGAATTGGTTTACCACTTGCGTTTTGCTACAGTATTGCCAGTTGTATGTTTCATTCTTAACTGTCTTGCCATTCATGGCATTCGTAAGGATGAAGCTCTGATTCGTTCTCTCGACCGATTGAGATAACGTCTATTCAGATATAGATTCATTTTTCAGGAAGATGTTAGACAAGAATTCAAAGATATTTGTAGCAGGTCATCACGGTCTTGTTGGTTCTGCTATTTGGAACAATCTGAAACAACGTGGGTACAACAATCTGGTGGGTCGTTCCCATAAAGAACTAGACCTTCTCGACCCTGTTGCAGTAAAGACATTCTTCGACACAGAATGTCCCGATGCTGTTGTTCTTGCTGCCGCTCATGTAGGTGGTATTATGGCAAACCTGCAATATCGTGCCGACTTCATATACCAGAATTTGCAGATTCAGCAGAACGTTATTGGTGAAGCTTGGAAACATGGAGTCCAGAAACTCCTCTTCCTTGGTTCTACATGTATCTATCCTGGCGAGGCTCCACAACCTATGCCAGAGGATTGCCTGCTCACATCTCCTCTTGAATATACCAACGAACCATATGCTATTGCTAAGATTGCCGGTTTGAAGATGTGCGAATCGTTAAACCTGCAGTATGGTACAAACTACATAGCTGTGATGCCTACAAACCTCTATGGTCCGAACGACAACTTCCACCTTGAGAATAGTCACGTTCTTCCAGCTATGATTCGTAAGATTTATCTTGCAAAATGTCTGAACGAAGGTGACTGGGATGCAGTTCGCAAAGACATAGGTCTGCGTCCGGTTACTATGAAAGTACCTCGTATGGTCGATGGTCAGGGAGCTCCCGATGCCGACATGAAGTCAGCTACCCAGACTATTGTAGCTACTGCTATGAGTGACGAATACACCATACTTCAAGTACTCCGTCATTATGGCATCACTCCTGAAGCTGTAACCCTTTGGGGAAGCGGTTCTCCTATGCGCGAATTCCTTTGGAGCGAAGAGATGGCAGATGCTTCTGTTCATTGCCTGCTTAACGTTGACTTCCAAGATATTCTTGACAATCAGGATTTCATAAACAATCGCGATGGCATAAAGGAAATTCGCAATTGTCATATCAACGTAGGAACAGGTAAGGAAATATCTATCCGTGAGGTAGCCGAGAAGATTATGGCAGAAATCGGATTTAAGGGTGAACTCCGTTGGGATCGTTCAAAACCAGATGGAACCCTTAAGAAACTTACCGATGTTTCTAAGTTGCATCGTCTTGGTTGGCACCATAAGATTGAAATCGACGAAGGTATCCATCGCCTCTACCAGTGGTACTTGCAGGGAATATGCATCAACCACCAGAACGGCTGAAAAACTTTTTGATTATTACTACTGATAGTAAATATAAGGTTCTGGCACTCGACATCGACGGGACACTTGCCAGAAACGACCGCACAATATCCGACAATACACGTCAGACATTGTTGCAAGCACAGCAGCAGGGCACACGGATTGTAATAGCATCCGGGCGTCCTGCTTTTGGTATCCGTCCCCTTGCCGACGAATTGCAACTGGCTCAGTACGGAGGTTTTGTCCTGGCATACAACGGAGCAGAGATATATGACTGGCAGAGTGGGGAAGCACTATACCAGAAACCGCTTTCCAAAGATATCATTCCCGTTATTTACGACAAATGTCGCACAGCTGGTCTCGACGTGATGACCTACTGTGGTTGCGAAATAGTTACTGAATCGGCTTCAAATCAGTATATTCAACTTTCCTCAAAACGCAACGGAATGAAAATACGTTCCGTATCTTCTTTTCTCGACGGCATAGACTATCCTATATTCAAATGTATGATTGTGGGTGAACCGTCTCAACTCGCTCAGTTCGAATCTTTGCTCAACTCCCGTCTCTTGGGCAAAGCGGTAGCCTATCGTAGCGAACCCTTCTACTTGGAAGTAGTTCCGCTGGGCATCGACAAGGCATCCTGTCTTGAGATTATCCTCTCACATCTTTCTCTCACCTCCGACTCACTCATAGCCTGTGGTGATGGGTATAATGATATTTCTATGATTCGTTTTGCTGGACTTGGTGTGGCTATGGAGAATGCCAACGAACAGGTAAAGAAATCCGCCGACTACATTACCCTAAGTAATGAAGCCGACGGAGTAGCTGCTGTGGTTCGCAAATTTATTCTTTAAGACTGTTTCTGTTCAGCATTCTCGTTCTTCTGATTCTTCTTGTCTTTAAAGTCTGGTCTGAAGCCTCTGTGGTTAAAATTTCTACCTCCACGTCTTGCATCCCTTGGTGAGAAACTTCTCAGAGCCCTCATGTTGAATCGTGTCTGAGCCATACGAACCTTGCAAATCTTTTCCCAGGTAAGCACCTTTGCAAACTTCTTGTAGTATGTCTGCTCAATCTTTTTGTTCTCCACCTGCAAGGAAGTAGTTTTGTCGATAATTTTCTCAAATTCTGCTTCAGTCTTTGCATCCTTGAACGAACGCATCACCTCGCGATCCTGTTCTACTATCTTACGCTGAGCTTCGAGCATCTCCTTGAACAGAGGGAAGAACTTAGTTTTTTCGTTGTCAGTCAACTCGGCACTCTTCGAGATATACTCCTCCATATGCTTGTAGTACTTCTCTGGAGAAAACTTCTTGTGCATATCTCCTCGTTTTTCGAACTTTTCCTTCTTATCCTTCTTGTCTCCGTCTGGCTTAGCCTGACTTGTCACACTCATAGTAAGCATCATGCATACCAATGTAAAAAATAACTTTTTCATAATCTGTCTATTTTATATGGTTAATAGTTAGTTTACCGTTTACTGTTTACCGTTTACTGTTTACCGTTTACTGTTTACCGTTTTCGTTATCGTTTTCGTTATCGTTTTCGTTTACTCCAACCCTGCCAGATAGCAGTACACATCGCTTTCGTCCATCATTGAGTACGAAATCATATCCTCTGCGTACTCATCGTCATATTCCTCTGCTACTGTTTGGTTTTGAGCTATCGATTTGTTCTCCTCTCCGAAGTAATCTACTCCTACGAAAACCAGAGCCAAACAAGCTGCTGCTGCAACTGCCCATCTGATAGCGTAGTTGATTACTGAAGTTTTCTTCTGCTTCAAGCTGACTACTTCTGCAACTTGTACTGTTTCTGCTTTCTCCTCCGCAGTTTTCGTTTCTTCTTCGTCTATGCGAGCCATGATTCGCTCACTCAGAGTGTCGAAGTACCCCTCCGGAGTTTTGAACGGGTTGGCATTGCTCAATCCCAGTTCTTTCAGCATTTGCTCTTCATTCTGTATGTTCATATTCGTTTTCATTTTTATCAAGAATTAGAGAATTGTCTTTCGTCTTTCGTTTTTCGTCATTCGTCTTTCGCTCTCACATATTTCGTTATTTTCTCTACTGCCAGATGGTACGAAGCCTTCAGGGCTCCAATAGTTGTTCCGGTTACTTCTGAAATGTCTTCATATTTCATATCGTTGAAGTATTTCATTGTGAACACCGCCTTTTGTTTTGCAGGCAGTTGAGCTATTGCCTCTTGCAGAATCATCTGTGCCTTATCTCCGTCCACATATTCGTCGCTTTCCAGTTGCATTGCACATCCGCCTCCGTCTTCCTCGTCGTCTATTCCTTCGTCTATCGAGAGGGTTTCTTTCCTCTGACTCAGCAGGGTCATACTTTCGTTGTAAGCTATTCGGTAGAGCCATGTGGAGAGTCGTGAGCTTCCTTCAAAACTGTCTATACTCCTCCACGCTTTCAGGAAAGTGTTCTGCACTACGTCGTCAGCATCCTCATGATTCGTGACTATATGTCTTACTTGCCAGTACAATGTCCTGCTATAGTGATTTACCACCTCTGCAAAAGCTTGTCGTTTGGTAGTTTCGCCTCGCAGGCATTCTATGATGTTTTCTTCGTCATATTTCTTCATCGTACAGCTGTTATTTGTTTGTATGACTTTCATTCGTTTCAAAGGTTTAATTCTGGGTACAAAAAAATCCGAGTGAAAAAAACTCGGATTCTTTTATATGTAAATTGTCAATTGTCAATTATCAATTGTCAATTATTTAATAAAAATCTTTCTAGTAACCTTACCTACCTTTACTATGTAGCAGCCTTTCTGCAGGTTAGAGATTTCGTAGATCTTGCAGTTGCTTTCTACTCTCTGCGACAGGATTTGTGCACCAGTGATGTTATAAACCTCAATGAGTGCGCCTTCTGCATTCTTCACATAGACAATGTTGCCGTTCGATACAGTTATCTGCACTTCGTTAATCTCGTTCTCTATCTCGGCAACAGGTTCCGGATACATTTCCGAAGCCACCAGAATAGGGGAGTGAAGTGCTAAAAGCAGTGATAGGACTGTTATTTTAAGTAGAGATTTCTTCATAGTATGCATAGTTTACGACGCAAAAGTATGCATTCTTTTTTATCCTACCAAATCCGAAACGAAAAAAATGAGAAAAAATTTTGCTCAGGGCTCATTTTTTCTCACTTTTCTTAAAAAATTGTTCTGTTTACTTGAAAAGTTTCTTAGCTATATGCTTTGGAATAGCGTTTTTGTGCAACAGGATATTCATGGTTTTGTATGCTACGAAAGCCTCCGATGCATACCACACACCCTTATATTTATAGTCTGTGCCCCATGAATTCTTCACCATGTAGTATGGTTTTCCGTTCTGATCCTTTGCAATTCCGTAGATTACCATTCCATGGTCGTCGGTAGTTTCCCAGTTGTCGTAAGCCTGCTGGCGTTTTTCCTGAGTCACCTCAACCTCCGGCATAGGTCTGGCTGTGTAAGCCTTACGTTTGTCGTCTGTGGTCTTAGCTTTGCCTACCCAACGCTCGTAGTCCGAGCCGTTTGTTTCCTTCACCTTTTCCACATCCGGACATACAGCAATTCCTTCGCGCGAAAATCCCAGTTCGCTCACGTCGGCACCCCAAGCAAATGTATAACCGTTTTCTACTGCATACTTCATTGTCTCCATAAACTCGTCAAGAGGCAGATTGTACGAAGTGCCCCAGCGCCAGTTGTCCTGCACCTCAATGATGAACTCTCCGTAGAACGGATGGTGGCTGAACGAAGTCAGACTGATATAATCGTCCATATTCAGTCCCAGTTTATCCATGAACGACTTCGGAGTATATTTCTTGCCTTCGTAAGTAAATTCCGTTGGCACCTCTCCTATGTATGCGTCGAGAGTCGAATTGATTGGTTTGAACCAGATTGGCGACAGTTTCTTCTGTTCGCCCTTAGCTATTGCGTTCACCTGTGGTTCGAGTATAGCGAAAAACTCGTTGAAGTTTGGCAGAGTGTCGCCATATTGTTCCCCTGGAATAGGCATAGCTGACTGAGGAATCATTCCGTAGTTTCTCATGCAATACACGCAATCGTTGAACGAACCACCCTGACTGAAACTGATGTCGCCATGCATTCTTACCGAAGCTTTGGCTCTGTCCTCATAAGTCTTATGTGTCAGGTAAGCCTCACTCAGGTCAAATTCGCCTTTACCCATGCGCAGCAACTCAGCCTCGAAAAATCCCAACGATGAGTATGCCCAGCATGTGCCCGAACGGTTTTGGTTCTTAGTACTTGTAATTGGATTCTCCTTTACAACCGTAAAGGTGAAACCCTCTTCCTCCTCCGCTTTCTTCTCCTCGTCTGCAAACACAGGCATAGCAGAAAGTGAAATCAGAGCAGATAATAACAGATATTTCTCCATCTTATTTATTAATAATGTGTAATTTTAAATGGCTGATGTATGATGTCTGATGTCTAATGTCTAAGGTCAAATGTCTAAGGTCTAAGGTCGATAACCAATAACTACTTTTCACTTTTCACATTTCACTTTTCACATTCTAGAAACTCTTCCACATCCTTCAGATGATATGGAGCAACCTTGTCGCAGTAGAACTCAGCACCCTTCTCAGTGATGATGACATCATTCTCGATGCGGACACCTCCGAAGTCGCGATACTTCTCGCAAGCATCGAAATTGATGAAGTCCTTGTGCAATCCCTTTGCCTTCCAGTCGTCCAAAAGGTGCGGAATGAAATACACGCCTGGTTCTACGGTCATAATGAAATTCTTTCTCAGTTCTATGCCGTATCTCAGATACTTCATACCGAACTGCTTCGACTGTGGGTGTTCATCGTCAAAACCTACATACTTCTGTCCCAGTCCTTCCAGATCGTGCACGTCGAGACCCATGTGGTGACCGATTCCGCAAGGCAGGAAAGCAGCATGAGCACCGGAATACACAGCATCGTCTGCGTTACCCTTCATGATACCCAACTCCTTCAGGTGTTCAGTAATCACTTTGCAGGCACCAATCTGCATATCCTTCCACATCACGTCAATCTTAGCGTGTTCGATAATCCAGTCGTGAGCAGTTTCTACAATCTTATATATTTCCTTCTGCTGTTCTGTGAACTTCCTCGACACAGGAGTAGTACGAGTATGGTCAGAGCAGTAATGCTCGAAAGTCTCACCTCCGGCATCGCACAACATCAGTCGTCCTGCCTGCAGTGGAACATTCTTAGGCATACCGTGCATAATTTCTCCGTGCATAGTCAGAATGGTAGGGAACGAATTCATAGCACCCATCGAGTGGGCGATACCGTCAATCTTTCCAGCCAGATAAGTCTCGGTTATACCCTCGCGACATTCCTTCTGAGCTGTAGTATGCATCATATAACCTATCTCGCCAGCCTTCTTCAGTTCCTCGATTTCCTCCGGAGCCTTCACCGTACGTTGAGCCACGATAGCCTTAATCAGTCTTACCGAAGCATTCTCGTCCACCTTCAGCGGATGCAGACCCATCAGGTCGCCTACCTTCACCTTCAGATCATATCGGCATTGAGGGGTAAACATAATCTCCTGTCCTTTAGCCTTAGCCTTATCCACTAGCTTCTGCAGTTCAGCCATAGGAGCCGAAGTGCTGATACCGGTTGTTGCAGCCAGTTCTTTGACAGAAGGCACATAACCCACCCACACAATATTATCCAGAGTAATATCATCTCCGAAGATATACTCCTTATCATTATCTACGTCGATGGCAGCAGCCAGTCCGTCGCGTTTCAGTCCGAAATAATAAAGGAAACAGGAATCCTGTCGATACTTATAAGTATTTCCTGGGTAATTACATGGAGCTTCGTTGTTTCCGAAGAACAGAATCAGTCCGCTACCGATTTTCTCTTTCAGCGCCTTTCTGCGCTCTACATAAATCTGTTTTTCAAACATGGTAAAACTTATTTTGTGAATTTGTTGCGAAGTTACAAGTATTTTTCCGTATCTGCAAAAATACCTATACAAAAAAAATGACAATGCGATTGCCCAGTCAGCTCTTTCTCTCTAAAGTTTAATGTCAAAGGTCAATAACCACTAAACTATTAACTTTTATATTTTATCTATTATCTATTATCTATTATCTATTATCTTTTAATAATAGTTATGGGTTATAGACCTTGTAACGAGCATAATGCAGCCAAGCAGAAGTGCAGAGAGGCAGCTCCAAAGGAAAATTATGTTTAACAATTTGTTATATTCAAAGTAAATGTCTTTGCCTTCTGTGACTTGGGGACCTTCCTTCAAAAACTCCCATGCCCCGAGCCAATAACCCGGTATCAGCCGTTCGCGTTCCTGAAGTTTTACTATATTCTCCGAGTCAAACAGATGGTTGAATCCTACGCTTGCGCGATGGTCGATAAGAGCTTTGTAATAAATGAAGCCATTAAACATGTCTTGGTATTGCATGTCGTTTTCCTTTGCCCAAGGCAATGCGAAATAGTCAAAGTTGTCCTTGCCAAATGGAGAGTCCTTAAAGTCAAACGCAAAAGCATCTGTTGGCATCTGTTCGAAAGCAACATTCCACTCTCCGTGACGAAGGTCGGGGCGTGCGATTTCTTTTCCTAAGGCTAAAGATAACAAATCAAGTTTTACATTATTAATCATTACATTTGCCACCTTGCCTGGGAATCTGCGCTGTATATATTCGCCACAGCAGCCTGGTGTAAAGAAAGCATGACGATAATTCATAATGATAAGTGACTTCTTCAGACTATCTGATTCAATAGTTTTTATGATGTTATCCGCCATCACGCTATCTCTTTGCGCCAGCTCTGTCCTGTCAATCCAATTTCTGTCAGCAAACATTATTTCTACCTTCTTCTCCCTATCATGATTGAAGTTGTACATTCTCTTCAGAAATGTGAACCAATTCGTGTTAGGCCACAGAAGATGTACCGTCTGATTCTCCATCAGAAACGAGGCAAGACCTTTTTCAAGCAGAGTGTCATTCGGGAATGTGGTTTCAACAAGTGTCCTGTATGCATCTCTTGACTCAGCACATCCTATTTCTGTAAATACGACACCTACTTTATCCACGAACCTGCTGTCCGTCACAAGGTCATATATCATGTCGTATTGTGTCATGTCTTGATGGTGGCGCTCGCATAAGACGACATAGTCATACTTCTCAAAAAGCCCCATTACATAATCGTTAATATCCTGCCGATTATTCTTGAGATAGTCAACATACTGGCTTACAGAACTTGCCGTTGGACGGGGAACTGCCTTTAATGGCGACTCAACAAGAAATGCTTTATCGTTTGTACATATGGTGTTGACCACTCGGGCAAGGACACCACCCAGTATAATCATCAGAAAAATACCAGTCGAGGTCTTATAGAATGGTCGCTTGGTTGTTATTGTGTTTTGCTCACACTTAACTAATGAGATGCCAAACATCTTCCTTCTGAGGCAAATCATCAGAAGGAGTACAACAAAAATTGCTATTGAGCGCATTGGTACGAGCCGATTCCAACACAAGGTCCATGCTATCAAGGCTGGGAAGGAAGTGAATGCTTCGCGAAGAAGAATCTTAATCCAGACTGGTACGAAACCCTTATTTGCTACGACTTGTGCATTAAAGAAGGATTCCCCCAGAGTCTTTCTGACAGTGGTGTATGATACTACATAATACATGATCCACACTAACCAGATACCTGGGAATAAAGGTAAGAAATAAAAAGGAGATATCAAAAATGCTACAATTTGAACAAGAAAGATGATAGTATGGGCATCTATCACAAATGCTCCAAGTCGTTGTAATATATTTGTTTTTCTCATATTTGTTTATTATAAGACAATAGATTTTTGTTCAGCTGTTCTTCTTTCGTTCCAGAATAAGACCTTCCATATCCTCTTTTCGGTTCATATATTCTATGATGCCGAAGGTGATGGATGTGGCACAGAAAAACATCATGACGTATGGGATATACTCTAAGAATGTGAGCATAAAACGCGAATGGCTGGAGAAGGCGAGCAGTTCCAAAGGTGAGGGTAGGGTAAGAGCGATAATAGCCAGAATCAGACCTGCTACAGCGCCTGTTGCGAAAGCCCATACTGCTTTCTTATGTGCTTTCTGCACCTCTGCCTTGTGGTAGGCAAGGGCAATGTCGATAGCGTTCAGACGCTTCTCGAATTCAGACATAAATTCTACTGAATCAGTTGGTTCTGCGGGTTGAAATGTTGTTAGCAGAGCATCGAGTTCCTTGTCTTGTATCATAGCTTTATCCTCCTTTTCAGTTCTTCGCGACCTCGCTGCATACGTTTCTTCACGGCAGCATCGGTGCAATTAGTAATTTGTGCTATTTCTTCTACTTTATAGCCTTCGAAGTAATGCAGAATCAGGGTGGTGCGTTCCGAATCGGGCAGTTGTGACATAGCCTGCAGCAGTTCCTGATAACGGAAACTCTCGTCCGAACTGTACTGACTGCTTATCATTGCTGCGGCATCCATATCTTCAAATCTGTGCCGTGTGGTCTGGGCATGATGATTCAGAAACGTATTATAGGCAATCTTCATGAGCCACAGCTTTGCCTTCTGTCGCTCGTCGTATTTGTTGAGAGCAAGGTATGCCTTCATCAGTGACTCCTGAGCAATATCGTCGGCAGTCATCCTGTCGCCTCCGCAAAGGGTAAGCAGAAAGCGTCTGAGACCTTTCTGCTCACTGCGTACCATATCGATAAATTGTTCTCGTGTCATGCCTCTTATCTCAAACTTACGAACAACTTAGTCTTTCAGTTCTTTCATCATCTTTCTGCCTGAGAAATATGCTATCAGCAAACCTGCGCCCAAGGCAAGAGTAGGTATTCCACAGACACAACATATAGCAACAACATCATCTCCTTTTGTTATTCCAAATCCAATCGCCAACACTGCAAGAGCGATGAAAACCACCAAACCAAAAGCGGTGAATACGCTACCCAATAAGAGTTCCCAATGCAGCTGCATAACCAATTTTTCGCGTACTGTTTTTCTTGGCTTGTTGAGATTTTTGAAAAACTCCTGCACATCGATTTCGCCGTTCTTCTCGATTGCTGCCATCACGATTTTTGTACGCTTTTCGTTTTCGTCTTTTCTGTTGCGCAGGTAAAGCCAGAGAATAGTGATTGGCAGCACAACCAGGATAAATATTGGCTTAATGATGTCGCCAAATTCTTGAAGTAAATAATAACTTGTTTCCATATACTTTTATTTTTTAGTTAAACAATTCGTTGTTTTTGAAAACCGGTTCATATATATAACAAACTATTTTCCTATTTGGTGACAAAGGTAGGAGAATTTTTATAGTTAATAGATAATAGTTAATAGATAATAGATAATAGTGATAATGCTGCAAAATCAAAATTAATTCTTATTTTGCTTACATTATTCAAGACTTAATCGTAAAGTTAGATAATTTACTTCGTCTTGATTTTTCCATTGATTTCAATTACAATAGTAATCATATAGAAGGCAATACACTGACGTATGGTCAAACTGTCTTTATAACCCCTTCTTTATAACTACACATTGCTACAAGCAATTTTAATTCTAAAAAAGGTTTCACGACTTCTTCTTCGGTTCCTTATTCAACCTGTACACAACATGCAGGAGACCATAACTTGGAATCACATTATAGAAAGTCTCCGACTTGCCCTGGGCGTTGACATACCGACGTACATTAGAGAGTTTTCCTAACAGGTCGAAGCCGTCGAACATAATCGTCAGGTTTCCTTTCATCAGACGTTTTGCCAGTCTGGCATTCCACACCAGTTCGTTCGTGTTCATCGACGGGTCGCTATATCCGCGGCGGCTATACATCGTGAAGTCGGTAGAGAGTTGTATGTTCCACGGCAGTTCTATCTGTCCTCTCAGTCCGTATTGGAATGTCCATGCATGAATATCTGTGAAGTCAGCTCGCTCACTTGTCGAGTGCTGTAGGTTTAGTTTTCCTCCCACTCCGTACTCCATCTTGTCTGTTGGTCGCCAGGTCAGTTCCAGATTTTCCGACACATTATTCGTCTTCACCACCGACCTGGTTGCCACCATGCTCTCGTTCGTACCACTCAAATCCACACTATTATTGAAATTATATCCAATACCTTCCTTGATTCTCCACTTATCGTCTTTGTCCAGCGGAAAGTCGATGCCCGACGAAGCATTGAGTTGCCAGTTGCCGTTCACGTTCTCCGGCTTCACGGTTCTCACACCAGTCGTCTTGTCGTATATGAATCCCGAAGCCACAGCATTGCGGGTTATCGAACTGTTCACATCTATGTTGAATAGAGTTCTCTTCCACTTGTCATTGTATTGTGAATAAAACTGATGAGTCTGAGTATTCTTCAGATAAGGATTTCCCAACACTACATAAAGCGGATTGGCATCGTCGCGAATATTCAGCATACTGGTCAGCGACGGAGCTGAAGTGTTTATACTATAGCTGAAGTATATAAAAGTTCCTTTCTTCCAGTTGCTCAGGTAATAAGTGATTAGCGGTCTCAGAAAGTGAGTATTCCTCCTCATCAGCGTATCCACCTGAGTTCCTTTCTGGTACTCCATCTTCTCCCGGGTCATGGGTAGCCCGAGACTGAAGTTCAATTGAGAATATATCTCTTCATCTTTATGCTTGAATCTGTAACTGTACGCCAGAGTAGGGGTGTGCTGATTTGTTTTGTTCTTCGAACGTGTACTGTTGCTATTGTCTATGCTCTGCAACATTTCGTCGTACGAAGGCAGAGAACCCAACGGATGCTTGTCGAAGTCAGCCCAGTCGCTCAGTTTGTTCAGCAGGTAGAGTGGGCGGTTGCTATAGTTGTAATTGTAGCTATAAGAATACTTGATGTTAATCTGATGACGTCGGTCATTATCAAGATATGTATAGAAATGTGGAGTCACTCTCAGTTTTCTGGTATCATCCTGCTGCGGATTATACCTGTTCCTTCGGTCAGCCACCTTTGCAGCATTGCTTGGATAGTCCAGCAGGTAGTGGTCGTAATTGTCCTCATTCCTGTCTGTCAGTCCCATGTCAAATTCTATAAATCCATGTATGAAATCGTTATGTGCCGGTCCCATTGAAACATACCCCGATGCATTGGCTTCTGTATAATGTCCCACACCCTTGCTGCGACTCATCGTGCGGTTTATGGCATACTTCCTGAGCAGTTCTCCTGCATTTGGATTCTGTATGCTGTCCATCCATTCCTTACCCAGCCTGTCTGCCACATCCTGCTTCAGCGTCACATCTGCCTGTTCAGAGTGGTTATTCCATTTCAGGTATCTGAATCTTGGTCTTACATTATAGTTCAGATACTTCAGCACATTGCCTATAGGTTTCGAACTGTAATTGCGCAGTTCGTGTTCCGTTCTGAATTCGTAGTCATAACTGCGTTTGTTGTAAAACGACCTTCCGTATGTGTTTCCTCCTTGCAGGAAGGTCTCAGTCGAAGCATTGTTGGCAGTTGTCTTATCATAATAAGTGAAATCGACATCACCTTCATAGTTCCTGTCCTCGTTTGGTTGCAGTCGGTAGTTTCCTCCCAACTTTATCCGTTTCGACAGTCCTTCCGTCTGCATCAGAGGTGACCATTCACCTTTCTCTCCCGGCACCTTCGAGTCGTTCAGGTTGTTTGCATTTGCATACAGAGCCAGTCGCGACTTGTCCGTAAACCTGAGTCCGAAGAGTCTGCCCAGATACCTGCCCTCCAGTTTCTCCCTTTCGTTCCTGTGAAAACCCATTCCGCCACCAATGTCAGCATTAGCTAACCATCCTGTTGCATATTCGCGTTTCAGCTTCACATTCATCACCAGTTCCTTCTTTGCTGTCTTCTCCAGATTCGTACCTCTCACATCTCTCGGCACTCGTTCATAACTCTGTATGTCCTTCACCATGTACGAAGGCATATTCTCCAGGAGCAGTTCGCGGTCGCTGTCGAAGAAGTCCTTTCCGTTCAGCAGCAGAGCATCCACCTTCCTGCCGTTCACCTTTATCACCCCTCCGTCTTCCAGTTCCACACCCGGCAGTTTCTTTATCAGGGCATTGAGCATCGAACCCTCAGCCATCTGGAAAGCATCGGCATCATACACCAGAGTATCTCCATCCATGTAGAACTTCAGTTTTGTTGCCTTCACCACCACCTCGTCCAGTTCTATGTCCTGCTTCTTCGGCAACTTCCTCAGGTATGCGGTCTTCAGCGTTCTGTACTTTTCCCTCTTGTACATCTTCTTTATGTCGATGGGCACATACATAGTCTGGTAGCCCTCGGCATTCAGTCGTACCAGATACTGTCCGGGTTGTTTTATCTTAGTTGTAAAAGCACAGTATTTCTCTCCGTCCCATTCTTCAAACGAAATCTTTAGCGAATCGACAAAGGTGCTGTCTGCAGCCCATATCAATTCACCAGTCACACCTTTCACCGCCTCGTGAGTCAGGTGATCCTTTATCTCGGCTCCCACTAACAGTTCTCGTCCTTTAGTCTTCGTGCTGTCTGTTGTTTCCTCTGCTCCCGCCACAATGGCTACAAGTGAGAGTAGGGCAGTTAGGATGGTTTTCTTGATCATAATTTTATCAGCTTATCTATGCACCAATGCAGAACGCATCGCTGCGCTCCGCATTGTTCCTATAGGATTCTATTAACCATTTATTCAAACATATTATTACTTAACTATTTTACTATTTTTCTCTTGTGGTATTCGAAGAGTTTCTGGTTCGCTCTCAGCGACTCTACAATCAGGTTCGCTTTTGTCTCGCCTTTCCAGTTTGCACCCCATGCAGAGAATGGTTCACCATCAGGTTCTATGTAGGTTATAGTTTCTACATCGAGTGGCAGCGGTTCGAAAACCTTCAGAGTAGCTATGAAGTCGCCCGAATAGCCTTCCACCCAGTAAATCTCTCCCAGAGGGTAGTCTTCAAGAGCCTTTAGCTTATACTGCTTCCCGCTTCCATCTACGAGCATACCTCCCTTTTCCACACCCATGTATTCGCGCAGCCAGTTCTGTTCGTGAGCTATAGCTATATAGGTAGCCTCAGGTGTGAGCCACATAGCCATCGTTCCTTCCTCTGTCGGCTTTATAGTGTGAGCATCCTTATACACCGACCACGAACCGCTATTGTTCTTGTTGTAGTCCTTTGCTGCTTTTACGAGGGTAGGGTGATGCATATTCGGTTTCTTGTCGTAGGTTTTCTTTACATTGTTCTCTCTTACGATATGCATTTTATAACCTCCTCGCATACCCCAGTTAGGTACTCCATAGATGCAGATTTCTTTCGTCGTTTCAGGCAGCTTAGGGAAGTAGATACGGAAGTCTATAGTACTATCTTTTTGAGCTGTGAAGTTGAAGTATTTATACCAAGCCTCCTGTGGTTCACAACGGCGTGCTCGGTAGTGAATACCTGTTTCGTAGTCGATGATACCTGTCTCGTCCGAGGCAAGCCAGAAGTTGGTGATTGAGTCGGCAGGCATTTTCATATAGCAATGAAGTACAGTCTCGTCCCCCTCCTCAGTCAGCAGGGAGAAAAACTCAGTTAAAGAAGTGAAAGAATACCTGTCTCTTTTTGCTAATTTTTCATTTTTTGTCTCCTGGGCAATTGTACGCAGAGGAACATTGTTCACCCATACCCCGTCGCGTTCCTTGATGTGACGGTCTTCCGACGACTCCCACTTTATAGTAGTTCGTCCTGTTCTGCTATCCATTACTACTGTTCCGTAAGGACGGACAAAAAACGGACCTTCCATCAGAATCTTTACGTCCTGTGCATGCATAGTAGCTGCTGCGCAAACCATTAATGCTGTTAATGCTAATGTTTTCATAAATATCAAGAATTAGAGAATTTTAGAATTATCAATTTTCAATTTTTAATTGTCTAGAGTCTAGGGTCAAGAGTCAATTGTCTTTAACCTTTAACCTTTAACCATTAACCATTAACCTTTAACCTTTATTCCCCCTCCGTTCAGCTTATTCCTATAATCCAGATAGCATGCCATACTGAATTGGCTGCCGAGTGGAATGTGAGTGGAGTAGAGCAGAATGCGTCCTGCATTTATGCGCTCTGCCATCACGAAGTATTTCAGGTTCTGTTCCAGGTCGTGCAGTTGGAATAGGAACTGCTGTCCTGAGAAAGTAAGGAAATACCCTGGCGCATCATTATCGTACCACACCGCCATCTGAATCAGTCGTTCAAACACCTCCTTCTCCGGACTGTCCTCTATCACATACATCCTGCTCACAATGCTGTCGTTCTTACTCTTCAGACAATCCAAATCAGCTGACTCTGCCTTGCAAAACTCCGCCATCTTCTCCACAAACTCTTCCATCCTCGCCGGAGCCTTAACCACAGTATCTTTGTTAATAGTCGTTGAAGCATACACTACCTTGGGTTCTACTTCATCCCTCGGCAACTGTATCTCAATCATCGGTTCCTCCTCACTTTTCACCTCTTGAACTTTTTTTACATCTTTCACCTTTTGAACCTCTTTCACCTCTTGAACCTCTTGAACTTCTTGAACTTCTTGAACTTCTTGAACCACTTGAACTTCTTGAGCTCTTTGAACCTCTTGAACTGTGTGCGACGGTTCTACCGTCGTCACCTCTTTCACTCTTGAACTGCTTATAGTCGCTAACCTCTCACTGCTAACCGTTTTTCTCTCTTCATATTCATATCCTATGAAAGCTAAAACACTAACAGCTACAATCGAAGCCGCTGCTGCCCACCAGACTCTACTGCCACGAGAAGATGTTGCCGCAGCCTTCTGCATCACTCGCTCGTTCAGACCCTTCGGCATCTGCGGGCGCTGGCTTCTGCGTCGTGCCATAGCCGTCTTCAGTCCCTTGTCCTGAGTTCTCTGTTCGTTCAATTCCTTCTCGTTCATTATTGTATATTCTTTATTATTCTGTAAAGTTTCTTTCTTATTCTGCTCAGTTTCGAACACACAGTTGAAATATTCGAATCTGTTATGTATGCAATATCCTTGATGCTTTGGTTGTCGTAGTAGAACATCGTGATTATTGCCTGTTCTGCTGGTGGCAGGAAGTCCAGAGCCCTTTCTATCAGTTCTATCGTCTCCTCATCCGTTTCCTGCAAAGTACTCATTGTTTCGTCCTGCATCGACTCCAGATCCACATCTCTGTCGTCCACATACACTATCGGAGGTTTCCGTTTCCTCACGGCATTCAGCGACTCATTATAGGCGATTCGTCCTAACCAAGTAGCCAGACTTGCCTGTTCCTGTCTGTACGACCCTATAGCTTTGAACGCCTTCAGGAACACATCCTGATACACCTCCTCAGCATCCTCCTGCTGCGTTATGACCGTCGTCACCTGTCTCCACACCGACTCTCCGTACAGCGACAGCATCTCCTGCTGGGCATGCTTACTCCCCAGTTTCAACTCCTCAATCAGTTTTTCGGTCAGGTCAGTCATCGACTTTTTCGTGGTCTTCTATACAAATATACACCAACTCTGACCAAAATATTGCAACAACATCAAAAAAACTTTCAGATAATCTTCTTCCTTTCCTGAATACGACCTCCCATATCCACAATTCTGTTCATATTTGAAATTAATTTGCCTTTTATCATTATAGGGTATAAGTATTTGGTAGTATAAAACAATATTAGTACATTTGCAAACGGAAACATTTGGAATTTGAGTTATGACACAGATTATTTTGAATGTAGAGGATGTTAATCTTGTTCCAGGATTGAAACAAATACTTGGAGCAATCAAAGGAGTGACCATTGACAAACTTACCAATAACTACTCCATTGCTGAAGAAGAAAAGCAAATGGTTGCAGACACTATTACAAAGGGGTATAATCAGGCGAAAGAAGGTAAGTTCGCTGGTGAGAATCTTTCTTCCCTTGACGCTTTGGTTTCAGAACTGAGAACCGAAACGGAATAATCTATGGTTACATTCAACTATACTGAAGAATTTTATCGTCAAGCTAAGCGACTCGCTAAGCGCTATCGTTCTTTGGCAGACGATATTGACACTTTACAAAAAGAACTTTTGAAAAATCCTAAAATTGGTATTGCTCTTGGTGGTGGAAAGTATAAAATTCGTCTTGGTGTTAAGAGCAAAGGAGGTGGTAAACGTGGAGGGCTAAGAGTAATAACCTTGAACGTTGTTGTGAATGTTACAGATACATGCATCAACCTTCTTACCATATACGACAAAAAAGAGTTCTCTAATGTTTCCGATAGATATATTGATGAGATTATCCGTAATCTTTAAGATTTCCTCAGCCTTTTATAAATAATTGGTACACAAACTTGTGTGTCTGTTCATAAAATCTACGGAGCGCTTCACAGCGCCCCGTAGTTATGCCGGCTGTTTAACTAATCTTTTAAAACTTTGTTGGTTATTGGAGTCGGAAAGTGAGAGGAAGCACAAAATATGCTCGAACTGCCTTTCCGCGTTGTTTGCCCGGTTCCCACTTGCCTGCAAGTTTAAGAACCCTGATAGCTTCCGTTTCAAGCGACTTGCTCCATCCTTTTATTTCCTCCGGGGTATATTCTGTCTCGATTCCCTGCTGTTGATCTAATTCTGCCTTACGAGCTTTTGTTACAACTGGATCGCCAGAGGTGTCGTGTGCCGTGTTGGTAAGAATCTTGAAGTCGCTGCATGAACCGTCTTTATTTACGATGAACTTTACGATAACACGTCCTTCGATTCCGTGTTCTGCTGCCTCCTTCGGATAGCGGATGTTCTTCGCAATGAATTGCATAAGAGTTCCTTCGCCATCCTTATATCTTGGCGCTTCCTCGCATATTTCAAAGACTGGGTCATCATCGGCTTCTACCTTTGGTGGTTCTGGAGCCATCGGAGTACTTACAGGTTCTTCTGATACATTAGACGGTTTAGAGGCTTCTTTCTTCTTTGTCTTGATTTCAATTACTCCGTTCTTTCCTTTTTCGCCATAGAGTTCTACTGCAGATTTGCTCTGTAAGACAACAACCGATTCTATATCCTCCTTACTCTTGATGTTAAGAGCACGAAGAGCCTCCTCATCCTCAATCGTAGTTTTTTCTTTAAATTTAATCGGTATATCAATAATCTTCCCATCTACAACGATGATAGGTTCCTGCTTCTTTTCCGATTCTGGATTTTTACTTGCTTGCATCTCAGGCTCAGGCGTAGTTTCATATTCATAATGAACAAGTGTTTTGGCACTTACAGCCAACGAGACAAGCACTACTGGTACGACGTACAAGGCTCTGAGCCATGCATGTCGATTTGATTTTGATTTTAGCATCATAATAATACGTTTTTTAGTTTTTGGTGTGTGGATGCCGTTGGCGAGGACACAGGCCTGAATGCCCATCGCTTTCTGCATTAATAAATGAACATACTGGCTTTCATTAAAGCCTTTAGAGAGTACGTCTGCGTCTGCTTCGTACTCGTGGAGGATGCGCAATTCCTGACGCAAGAACCACACCACGGGGTTGAACCATTGCAGAGCCGTGAGCAACTCTACGACCATTATGTCGTAGCTATGACGATGGCGAACATGCGCCTCTTCGTGAGTAAGGATAGGGGATAGTGTCGTTTCACTGTTCCAGTCAGCACGCGACATTACTATAGTCTTCATCCAGGAGAACGGAGCCACTGGTTCATCTACTATACACACCTTTGTACCTGTTGGCAGAATATGCATCTCACCACCACGAACCATCTTCGTCAGTTGTCTGTAACTCCGTATCAAGAACAAACAACGGACGATAGCTCCAATCAGAAGTATAGCAGCCAACGGAATAGTCCAGTCAAAACTCTGTTCCAATACTTCGGCAGCAGGTAGGGTGGTGTCAACATCAGCATCTACAGTCGTTGGTGTAAGAGTGCTTTCTACAACAACTGTCTTGTGAAACGTAATCACACAAAAGGGTAGTACTGCCGAAAGAACAATGCCTGAAAGCAAAACGATACGATTCAACTTATGCATTGTCTCGCGTGAGAGTAGCAGCATATAGAATAGGTAGAACACGGCTATCAGAGCAGCTACCTTCAGGTCGTACATTATCAGATCAGTCAACATTGCTCTTGTTCTTTAAAATGGTTAGTATTTCGTTAATATCCTCCTGAGTTAGTTCCTCCTCTTCGGCAAAGAACGACACGAGCGACTTCACTGAACCTCCGAAAAACGTATTCTTCACGTCCTTCATCATACGGCTTGTATATGCTTCTCGTGTGATATTCGGAAAGAAAAAGAACGTCTTACCATAGTTCTCTTGTTTCTTAGCCCTGACAAATCCCTTCTTGGTCAGAATCTTCAGAAACGTAGCAATAGTAGAATATGCAGGACGAGGCTCTGGATAGCATTCGATTATCTCATGTGTAGTCATTCCTCCGTCCTTGTCCCACAGAGCATTCATTATATCAAGTTCCGCCTTTGTCAGCGTCCATTCTTCATTTGCCTTTGCCATATTATTTAAAGTTTTAGATTTTCTGCCGCAAAGATAATCTAATGTTTTAGATATTGTCAAGAAAAGCCACGAAAAAAATATCACTCCATCTTCAACTTTAACACCTGTTATTAGATATTCTCTTCAAATTTTTAGATATTAACTATAGTTCTTTTTTTGTATCCGTCTTGTGATAAAATAAAAAAGACACAGATTAATCTGTGTCTATATTTGATGATACCAAGATGGAGGACTGGCAATGTTGAAATCAAATATTACGGGAAGATAATCTTTTTGTTATTTTTTATGAAGATGCCTCGTTTTGGGGTCTTTACCTGACGACCACTCAAATCATAGATCTTGCCGTCGTAGTTTGCTTTGTCGGATATCATGACATGAGCAACTCCTGTGGCAGAGTGATCTCCCTCTTCGAAAGACATTATGCCATTATTTACCTCAAGGGTTAAAAGCCATGTATCAGCACCTTCATCCTGTTTCCAGTCTTCCTGTGCCACCTGCTTGCTCATCGGCTTCAGCAGATATACTCCCTCATCAAGGTCTGCAGGTACACACAATCTGGTTCTCACAGTCTTGCCGCTACCCGAAGCCATGTCCTTTAATGTGGACATAGGTAGTACCTGGAGTAACTCACTGTCCTTGTACAAGCCCATGGCGGTGTTGAAACTATAAACTCCTCTGAAGTTGTTTTGGAGTGTCATCGTCATGTTTACTACAACGGATTTTCCTGCACCTGTCGGAAAACTCTTGGTGCCTGTCAGAGCGAGGTCTGTCAGGCTTAGCCTTGCATAGACTCCGTTGGGAATCAGACCAACCGCAGCTTTCTGATACAAGGTGTAACCGGAAGCGGTGATTTCTATTTCTGGACGCAGTACTGAGAGCAGATAGAAGCCGTCCGATTCGCCGCTCCATCCCCAGTTGATGTGAAAGTAGCCGTTGCCGTCATAGCCGTCACAGACGAAGCCGTGGGCAGTATTTCCCTTCTGTCCTTTGTAAAAGACGGGATATCCCTTTTTCAGTTCGTCGTAGATGCGCTGCTCCCATTCCTCGGTGGTAAACTGATTGCGGTCTATGTATTCAGCCTCGCTGCTATAGTCGAAATACTTCACCATGGTCTGGACCACATCTGCGGAGTTGGCACTTGCACCATCCGGTCTGTAGTCTGTCTGCAAGGCTGCTCCGCAGTAGCTCATCAGGCTGGCTACTGCCTGTTTGTTGCATTGCAGACTGAGCAGAGAATAGCTGTTGAGCATATTGTCCCAATCGATTTTTGTACCGCTTTCTACAGATTCTATATGGTATTGATTGGTCTTTGTTGTATAACCCTCAATATCGGCTGCTGTCTTGCTGACAGAACTCTTTCGGTTGTAATACAATATTTGCGACATTGCAGTAGCCACGCAACCCGTAGGACAATGCATGAGGGGGAAATAGCTCGGACACTTTAGGTTGAAAGGATTGTCCTGTCCCCATTTTGTGGTGAGCATAGGGGCGATTGCCTCCCGTTCGGCAACAGAGCTTTTATCGTTGACAGCAGCTCCCATTAGCGTTTTCTGCATTTCCATCTGTTGGCCATACTCGTCGAGCCATGCCTTCATGTTGTCTGGCATCGTAGCGCCCACATGACCTTTGTCGGAATAACCCAATACGGCTGGAGCACAGTCATCACCAGCTGCAACCACAAATCCGTTGTTGTTCCCAATGTTAAAGACGTAGCAGTTGGCATTCTGTGCGGCAAGGGTCATCGAATCGTTGTCAATAACGGACCATCTGCCCTCGGTCATCTGTTCTTTTATCAAGTATTTTTTTATGAAGGCAAGCGCATTGGCTTTCGCCTGACTAAGTGAGAGGGGACGTCCCGATGCCGGAAAGGATACTACGCAGAAAGCGATGGTAACGGCAATAGCTGTAATGTTTCTATTTACTTTCATGGATAAATAATACAAATGATTTTGCTACAAAGGTAACTTTTTTTACAACACACTCCAAATTTACCACTCCCAATTCAGTAAAATAAAAAAAAGCTGACAGGGCGAGTGCCGAGTCAGCTCTTTATATAAATAATGTTTAAGATTACTTGTTGAGGGCGAGTGCTACGTTTACGGCACAAGCTACTGTACATCCTACCATTGGGTTGTTACCAATGCCGAGGAAGCCCATCATCTCTACGTGTGCTGGTACTGAAGAAGAACCTGCGAACTGTGCATCTGAGTGCATACGGCCGAGGGTATCAGTCATACCATAGCTTGCTGGACCTGCTGCCATGTTGTCTGGGTGAAGGGTACGACCTGTACCACCACCTGATGCAACTGAGAAGTATGGTTTGCCTGCAAGTACGCGCTCTTTCTTGTATGTACCTGCTACTGGGTGCTGGAAACGAGTTGGGTTTGTAGAGTTACCTGTGATTGATACATCTACGTTCTCCTTCCAAAGGATTGCTACACCTTCGCGTACGTCATCAGCTCCGTAGCAGTTTACCTTTGCACGAGGACCATCAGAGTATGCCTTAGTCTTTACAACCTTGAGTTCACCTGTGAAGTAGTCGAACTTTGTCTGTACGTATGTGAAGCCGTTGATACGAGAGATGATCATAGCTGCGTCTTTGCCAAGTCCGTTGAGGATGCAACGAAGTGGTTTTTTACGTACTTTGTTTGCCATTTCTGCAATCTTGATTGCACCTTCAGCAGCTGCGAATGACTCGTGACCTGCGAGGAATGCGAAACATTCTGTTTCTTCGCGGAGAAGACGAGCTGCGAGGTTTCCGTGACCAAGACCTACCTTACGGTCGTCGGCTACTGAACCAGGAATACAGAATGCCTGAAGACCGATACCGATTGCTTCAGCTGCGTCAGCTGCGTTCTTGCAACCTTTCTTCAGTGCAATTGCAGAACCAACTACGTATGCCCACTTTGCATTTTCGAAGCAGATACGCTGTGTTTCTTCACATGTGATGTATGGGTCGAGACCTGCCTTTTCGCAGATTTCGTTTGCCTCTTCGATAGAGGAAATGCCGTTTTCGTTGAGAGCAGCAAGGATCTGCTTCATACGACGGTCTTGACTTTCAAATTTTACTTCTCTAATCATAGTCTGTTTCCTCCTTATTCTTTACGTGGATCAATGCATTTAACAATTCCCTGTTCTGGCTTTGTACGGCCGTATGTGCCTGTTACGCTCTTGAGGGCTTCGTTTGCATCCATGCCTTTCTTGATGGCATCCATGAACTTACCCATGTGTACATATTCGTAACCGCATACTTCGTTGTCGGCATCGAGGAACATCTTTGTGATGTAGCCTTCTGTGAGCTGGAGGTAACGAGTACCCTTGAGCTTTGTGCCGTAGAGTGTGCCGCATTGAGATACGAGGCCTTTGCCGAGGTCTTCAAGTCCGGCACCGATTACAAGTCCGCCCTCAGAGAATGCACTCTGTGTACGTCCGTAAACGATCTGGAGGAAGAGTTCGCGCATAGCTGTGTTGATTGCGTCGCAAACGAGGTCGGTGTTGAGAGCTTCGAGGATTGTCTTGCCTGGAAGAATCTCTGATGCCATAGCTGCAGAGTGTGTCATACCAGAACAACCGATTGTCTCAACAAGACACTCTTCGATGATGCCTTCCTTTACGTTCAGGGAGAGTTTGCAACATCCCTGCTGTGGAGCACACCAACCGATACCATGTGTCATACCAGAGATGTCTTTGATCTCTTTAGCCTGAATCCACTTGCCCTCTTCAGGGATTGGAGCTGGTCCGTGGTTAGGACCTTTGGCTACACAACACATTTCTTGAACTTCTTTAGAATAAACCATAAGTCTAACTGTGTTTTAGTGTGAATAAAATTATTTTTAATATGAAAAAATCCGATTTTCTTTGCAAATATACGAGTCTGCGAGAGAATTACAAAAAATATGAAAAAGTTTTCTCATAATTTATTTAAGGTTGTGCATAGGTTAGAAAAAAAAGAGTTATCTTCGCAACCTGAAATTCTAAATGAAGAAATGAGAGGTTTTATTTTTTCTTTTGTCACTGCATGGGTGCTGTTTGCTGTAGCTGGTTGTTCGGAAACCAGTAGCGTGGGAGGTGCTCAGATAAATAAGGTGGCGAGTGCGGTAAGGGTGAAGACTGCCGAATTGAAGACTCTGCCTGCGGATGAGGAGGCTGGTGACGAGGAACTGATGTTTGACGTGAGTGTGTCGCTCGATTCAGTTGTGGCAAACGAGAATATCGATTCGACTGCTGCTGTGAAGATAAATAATTATATTGTCACGAAGATGCTGGGACAGTCGTCGTACCTGTCGGTGAAAGAGGCTATCGATGCGTTTATCGAAAAGAAGAAGGAGGAGTTCAAGGCGGAGGAGTATCTGATGACTTGCTATGATCATATCATCGGTACGGCTGACGTAGGACTTGACGGCGTCATCAATTATACGTTTCACGAGGATTATTATGGTGGCGGGGCTCATCCGACTCAGCTGGTGACTATTCAGCGATTTGATATGCAGACAGGAAGAACTTTGGGACTGTGGGATGTGTTTTCCGATTCGTGTTCAAATACACTGAAGGGGTTGCTGACTAAGAAGTTGATGGACCGCGAGGAGGTGAAGACTCTCGACGAACTCCACGAGAAGGGATTCCTCGAGATGGTGGATATGTTCCTGCCTCAGAATTTCTGGATGGATAAGGATAGTCTGTCGTTTTTCTTCAATCAGTATGATATCGCTCCTTATGCGCTCGGACAGACTTCTCTATCTTTCAGTTATGACGAACTGAAACCTTATCTGAAAGAATGGATTAAGGAGAAAATTGAAAATTAGTTTACCGTTTACGGTCTACGGTTTTTCGTCTTTCGTCTTTCGTTTTTCGTTTTTCGTTATTTAACTATGATTTTTTTGACTTCTCCGTTGGCGAGTTTGTAGATGTAAATACCTCTGGTGGCAGTAGGTTGCTGCTGTCCTGCGGTATTGTATATCTGTACTGGGGCGGACTCTGTAGCTGAGAGCTGACGGATGTCGTCTACCTGGTTTGTCACTTTAATAGTGAAGGTCTGGTCGGACAGGGTGGTGAGTGTGTTGGTGCTAGTATTAGATAGTTCGATGGTTCTCAGTTTTCCTGTGTATTCGCCACTTGCGATGTTTGACTCACATGCTATTGAGGCTGTGAGGAGGGAACCATCTTGAGAGAATGGTGCATTGTTTTCTGTGTCGATAAGTGCGAATTTCAGAAGGGTTGCCTGCTGTTCCTTGGATGCAAGGGTCTGAGTGGTGCCTTCAGCTGCTGTACCTATCTGTGGCAACTGAAAATAAAATCCTTTCGGCAGTTCGATGTACATTCCTGCTGCGTTGAATTGGCTTGCATCTGTGAGACTTACTGTCAGAGTGGCAGCACTACCGTCCTGAATGGTCAGGTCGGGAACTGTGACTTGCTGAGCGGAAGAAGTCTGAGGGATGAGGAGGAGAATTGAAAGTTGAAAGTATGATGTAAGTTTCATAATGTTCTGGTTTTATTTGTTATGGGGTTAGAGACTGATGAGGATTCGATTGTTGTTGAGTGGTTTGTAGTAAGCACCTGGGATGCGATTTCCGTTGACATCGAAGACATGAACGGTTTTCACGTTTTCGGTAGTGCCATCTATGTCGGCAGCGAAACAGATGTGGTGTTTCTTTACTGCTTTTGCGTCTTCAGCGGTGAGGAAGATTTCGAGGATGCCTGTTTTTTCATCATAACCATAGTCGAAGGTGAGGTCGCGACGTGCATTCCAGAAATCTCCGAAGTCTTCAAAGCTATATATGCCGACACGTGTGAGGTCTGTCATTTCAACAAGCATCTTCTCTGCAAGCATTTTCCATTTGCGGTTCGGGTGGATGAGCAGGATGGCTGGTGCGTAGTTGCCTTGCAGCTTACCTTGTACTTCGTGCCACATAGCCGGTTTTTCCATCCAGTTGTTTTTGTTGATTGGGTCGGCACTAATGACGTCGGAGATGTGAAGCGGCATTTCGAGTACTCCGTTGAAGTCGCCATCCCAACTTCTGCCTAAGCGTTCGCGATAGGGAAACTGACTGAGTACGTCGCCTGCTGCAAAACAGGATGCAAAGTCGTATTCGCCCATCTGTTCTGCTTCGGGTATGTTATTGTTCATGCAGAGGTGGCCTGTACGGAATGAACGCACATGATTGCCATGATCCTCTTCGATAATCTGTTTTGAGAGTACTACTTCAGCCCATGTGGAACCCCTTGTGGAGAGTCCTGTAGCACTACCGTTGTCGGTATGGTGGGTAGTAGCTGCATATTCCTCACGAGTGACTATGGTAAGCGGGAATCGGTCTGTGATGCTGAAGTCGGGATAGTGGCAGATGCTGTGACTGCCTACTGTGTGTCCGTCCTGAATGAGTAGACGCGATTTCTGCTTTGTTATGTCGTCGTAGAATGCAGAGAGGTATGGTGCGTCGCGGAAGTAATGAACTGTGAGGAAGTAGTGTGCCTTCACTTTCAGGTCGCGTTCGTACTCAGACATATAGAACATAGAGTCGTAGGCGGTACGGGAGTCGCAGTCGTGAGTAGGAATGATGAGGGATTCGTATCCGGCAGGGATGGTGAATTTCCAAACACTCACACGACGGTTTTTGGTATATGCACTACGAAGGAAGAGCGAAGTCATGTCGGCTGAGGGTTCGAAGGCATTGGTGTTGATTCGCTGTGCTTCGAAGTCTTTGTTCAACTGAGATCTCTGAATGACGTCGCGCCAGAGATAACCGAAGAGATAGACTGTGCCTTCACCTAACTGACGACGGATGACTGCGTTGCTACCATCATCGAAATGAGCCAGGATGTCGGCATTTGCATCTTCGGTAAGTGTGTAGGCAAAGGTCTTGATGCTTTCGCCAGTCAGTTTCTTACCTTGTCCAAGTGACGTAGTGCGCTCTTCGGGTTGGTCGATATATTCGAGTTCCTTATCCTCATAGTGGTCTGAAGACCAAAGAAGACGATAGCGGTTTTTATTCTGTGAACTGGCAGACACTCCGAAGAGGTCGCGAGTTGCTGCAGTTGCGTCGGTATTGCTGTTCACACTTGTCAAAGCTGGAGAGATGAGGATGCCTCCGTCTTCAACCCATTGCTTCAATTGAACCAGTTCGGCGGCGGTGAAAGCATTCTTCTTCACTTCGGAAGAAATCAGAATCATTGTACTCTTCTCGAGTGCCTCCTGAAGTGACTGAGTAGTAAACGAACTGATACCTGCTACTTCGAGCATGTATTCAGCTGAATAGACGTTGCGGTTGGAGAGTTCTATCTCAGAAATTCTTTTGGTAATATCGAGCAGACACACCTTCGGAGTTTTCTGAGTTATGGGTGTGTTGATGTATTCGTCGATAGCTTTTGTGATATCGGTAATCTTAAGTGCTGCCTGCTGCTCTGCCTCACTCTGGGCAACGGGAACCGAGAGGTAGTCAGTAAGAAGTTGACTGATTTCGGAGAGAGTAGGGGCCTTCTCATCGGTCAGAGTTTTCAGTTGTACTGCAGCAACAGCAGTGATACAGATAAGTATGCCAAATAGAATACAGAGGAATTTACGAGTGTTGTTATGGGTCATCCTTTTTACCTATTTTCGATTCGGCTGCAAAGGTACGAAAAATCACGGATTTTTCAATATTCCTTTTACATTATTTATATTATATTGAAAAACAAAGCACCCCGAGACGGGTTGGGTCTCAGGGTGTATTACGGAGATGATGATAGTATATAAGTTATTCAGACTTAAACACTAACTTGTCGTCGTCGGCTGTAATGAGTATAGCCTTTTCGCGGTCTATCTCGCCACTCAACATTTTCTTTGAGAGTTCGTTGAGCATCTGTTCCTGAATAGCTCGTTTCACTGGACGTGCTCCGAACTGTGGGTCGAATCCGACACGAGCTATGAAATCGACTGCCTTGTTATCGACAGATAGGGTGATGCCGTTTTCAGCTACCATCTTAACTACTTTGTCAACCTGCAATTTCACAATCTGACGGATTTCTGCTTCGCCAAGGGCTGTGAATTCGATTATCTCATCTACTCGGTTGAGGAACTCCGGACGGAAGATGTTCATCAGGGATTCACGAGGAGCATTGCTAGTCATGATGATGATGGTGTTCTTGAAGTTTACCGTACGACCTTTGTTGTCGGTAAGACGTCCGTCGTCGAGAACCTGCAACAGTACGTTGAACACATCTGGGTGGGCTTTCTCTATCTCGTCAAAAAGCACTACGGAATATGGCTTTCTGCGTACTGCTTCGGTGAGTTGTCCGCCCTCCTCGTATCCGATATATCCCGGAGGAGCTCCGACGAGTCGGCTCACGGTATGTTTCTCCTGATACTCAGACATATCGATTCGGGTCATCATCGTTTCGTCGTCGAAGAGGTAGTCGGCAAGTGCCTTTGCCAGTTCGGTCTTTCCCACACCTGTAGTACCGAGGAAGATAAACGAACCGATAGGGCGCTTCGGATCTTGGAGTCCGGCACGACTGCGTCGAACAGCATCGCTAACAGCCTGAATGGCTTTGTCCTGACCGATTACTCGTTTGTGGAGTTCTGTTTCGAGGTTGAGCAGTTTCTTGCGTTCCGACATCTGCATCTTGCTAACAGGAATGCCTGTCCAACGACTTACTACATCGGCTATATCGTCGCTTGTCACTTCCTCTTTCACCATAGCATTACCGTCCTGTGCTTCAGAGAGCTTTGTTTGTATGGTCTTTATGTCTTCCTCCAGATGTTGCAGTTTTCCGTATCGGATTTCAGCTACTTTTGCATAGTCTCCGGCACGTTCTGCTTTGTCGGCTTCAAACTTCAGATTCTCTATCTGTTGCTTGTCTGCCTGAATCTGATTGAGAAGAGCTCGTTCGCCTTCCCACTTCTCTTTCTGCTTCTGTTCATCGGCTTTAAGAGTTGCAATTACATTGTTTAACTCCTCTAGTTTCTCTTTGTCGTTTTCACGCTTTATAGCTTCGCGTTCGATCTCCAATTGCTTAATACGTCGACTCAACTCATCAAGGGCTTCAGGCACAGAATCGCGTTCCATGCGGAGTTTTGCTGCAGCCTCATCCATCAGGTCGATAGCTTTATCAGGCAGGAATCGTTCGGTTATGTAACGGTTGGAGAGTTCTACTGCCGAGATGATTGCCTCGTCCTTGATACGCACTTTGTGGTGGTTTTCGTATCTCTCCTTTAGGCCTCTCAGGATGGAGATGCTGGAGAGTACATCCGGTTCGTTTACCATAACGGTTTGGAATCGACGTTCGAGGGCTTTATCCTTTTCGAAATACTTCTGGTACTCATCGAGGGTAGTGGCACCGATGCTACGAAGTTCGCCTCGAGCCAGAGCTGGTTTCAGAATGTTGGCAGCATCCATGGCTCCCTGAGTCTGTCCTGCACCTACAAGAGTGTGTATTTCATCTATAAAGAGGATGATTTGTCCGTTGCTCTTCACTACGGCATTGATGACTCCCTTCAGTCGTTCCTCAAACTCACCTTGATACTTAGCACCTGCGATAAGTGCACCCATATCAAGACTATAGAGTTGTTTGTCTTTCAGATTGTCAGGAACATCGCCTCGAAGGATTCGTCCTGCTAGTCCCTCTACGATAGCGGTTTTACCCGTACCTGGTTCCCCGATAAGGATAGGATTGTTTTTTGTACGGCGAGAAAGAATCTGCAATATTCGTCGGATTTCTTCATCACGACCTATCACAGGATCCAGTTTGCCGTTGCGTGCGAGTTCGATAAGGTTGGTAGCGTATTTCTCCAGAACCTCACGTTCGTCTTGCGGTTGATTTTGCTGATTGTTGATGTTCATAGGTCAAATTTTTTAAGTTAATAATCTGACCTCTCCGTGAACAACCAACATACCACAGAGAAAAATGCGACAAATAGTCATTTTTAGTCTGACAAATTGTCTTACTCGTCAAAAATAAGAGATAAGGCTGTGGAGAAAAGCAGTTCTGACGGATTGCCGAAATCTTTCATCTCCAACCAGTATGAGGTGGAGTTTTCATTGACGGATTTGCTGACTGTCAACGAACTGTAGGAAGTATTGTTCGTGGCATCGGTTACGTAGCAAACAGATGGATAGAGTTTATGTCCATAGCCGGCAGCTACAAACTGAGTCATCATGTTCTGACCCATTGAGTTCTCGCCGATGGTGATAACGTTTTCAGTCCCCAGAGTCTGTTGCAAAGCACGAATAAGCCATTCGGCAGCTCCCTGGGTGTTGCCACTCATTATTACATATATGCGTGAGAGTTCGAGACTCTGAACAGTCTTGTCGTAGAAGTAAATACGGTTGTTTTCAGCATAACGGGAGTTCCAGATGGTCTTCAGGAATACTTCTTCTTTCTTTGCTGTAGGCACTATGTAGCTGGCAAGGAGTTGTGCCATATCGATAGTTCCGTAATTGCAGAGTCGCAGGTCGAGAATGAAATCCTTGGGATTTTCGGAAATGATAATTTGCATTTTCGATTTCAGGTCGTCTTCGAATACTGTGCCGTAGGAAACTTCTTCGTCGGGGTAGGGAACCAAACGGGTTGACATCAGATAGGCTACTTTCGTACCTTTATACTGAACCACAGTTGACACAGGGAATGCGGGTTCTACCACTTTCTCAGAAGGCGAGAGATCTACTTCAATTGTGTCGGTCCACACATATTCTCCTGTCTCGAGTGTGTCGATATGATGAAAGATAATCTTGTGGTTTGTACCGTTTACGAGGTATTTACTTGCGTTTGAGGAAGTAATCCTTGTACCATCGACAAAGGAAATGAAGGTGTTGCGACTCAGTCCAGCATCGGCAGCTGGGGATTCATCAACGATATATGTTATTCTCGCCATCGAACGGGAAGTTGTCTTCGTTGGGTCTGTCACAACTCTGAAATCAATACCATAGGAATCCAGGTGGTTGAAACTATTGCGTACATGCGGGTCGGTAGCAGCACTATCAACCAGGATGTAAGACCAGGAATCTGTTGTAGAAGCCGAAGATACGAGGGTTTTGAAGAAATTAGTACTTGTTTGGAAGTATTTCTTGTAGTCCTGCTCCTGGATGTTATCTCCGAAGAGATATTTATCTTTCATCACTCCGAACATCCAAGTGTTGTGAGCTGTAAGAGATTCGTATTCGTGACTTCTGTCCTCGCCTTTGCAGGCAAATAGAAGGAGAACGGAAAACACGAGAATTGCTGTGTTTTCCATGGAAAACGAAGTGAGAATATGTTGTATCTTATTCATGATGATATGGTTCGTTTTTAATTATTGTCATTGCCCTATATAGTTGTTCTACGAATATGAGCCGAATCATCTGGTGTGAGAAGGTCATCTTCGACAGACTGATTTTCTCCTGTGCCTTGTCGTAAACGGCAGGAGAGAATCCGTAGGGACCGCCTATGATGAAAACCAGTCGTTTGCTTACTGTCTGATGACGTTTTTCTACCCAAGCTGCGAAGTCAACACTACGACGTTCTGAACCGTGTTCGTCAAGAAGAACTACATAATCACCACCTTGCAACTGTTTGAGAATTAGTTCGCCCTCAGCTGTCTTCTGTTGTTCGGCAGATAGCGACTTTGTATTCTTCAGTTCGGGAATGGTGATGATGTCGAACGGCAGATAGTGGGTCAGCCTGCTTGCATAATCATCAATCAGATGGGTGAGTTCCTTACTCACAGTCTTGCCTACAACTATCAATGTCGCCTTCATTCCGCTTTATCTTGATATGTTCTTGATTCCTTTTACTGTCTGCAATCTCTTGATGAGTTGCTCAATCTGTTTGTTGTCGTCAATCATCACGGTCAGAGTACCTGAGAACAGTCCGTCCTCGCTACTTTGTATGCTGATGCCTCGAAGCACTATGTTCTTCTCCTTATTTATTATAGAAGTAAGGTTGTTCACAATGCCAATGTCATCGTTTCCAACCACATGGAGCGATACAGCATACTGACTGCTACCTTTGCCTGCCCATTGAGCACGAATCACTCGGTAACTCATCTTCTCTTTCAGTCGTTCGGCATTCGGACAATTGGTGCGATGTATCTTTATACCACGGTTGACGGTTACAAAACCGAAGACGTCATCTCCGTAGATAGGGTTGCAACACTTGGCAAGTGAGTATTCCACACCCTTTACGCTATTGTCGATAACCAATACGTCGGCAGACTTCTCCGGCTGGATATCAGCAACATTGTGTACAAATCCGTCGGCACTACGGTTTTCTGTAGAGTATTGGGTAGGGTTATTCTCTCGATCTACCTGTTCTTTGTATTTATCGACAACATAAGCGCTGTCCAACGAGCTCTCTGCAATGGCTTTGTAGAAGTCGTTCATCTGTTTGTAGCCCAACTTCTTAACCATCCTCATCAGAGTACCTTCATCGGGTTCTATTTTATGGTGTTTGAATTTGCGTTCCAGGTCTTCCTTCGCAAAAGCTACATTCTTTGCTTCTTGTTCGTGCAGACTCTGACGAATTTTGTTTCGAGCCTTTGTGGTAACTGCAAAATTGAGCCAATCGCGTTTCGGTAGTTGTTTGTTAGATGTGAGAATCTCTACCTGGTCACCACTTTGCAGACGAGTATAGATAGGAACGTTCTTGCCGTTTACCAGTCCGCCAGTACATTTACAACCTACATTCGTGTGAATATGGAATGCAAAGTCCAAGACTGTAGCTCCCTTCTGCAACTTGAATAGGTCGCCCTTAGGAGTGAACACAAAGACTTCGTCGGAGTACAAATCCACCTTAAACTGATTGATTAGCTGTTCGTCGCTTGTTGACTGATTCTCAAGTGCTGAACGTACATCTTTCAACCATTCTTCAAGTTTTGTTCCAGAGTCCTTTACACCCTTATATCTCCAATGGGCAGCGAGTCCTCGTTCTGCCACTTCGTCCATCCTCTCGGTACGGATTTGCACCTCTACCCATTTTCCTTCCGGTCCCATTACGGTAATGTGGAGACTCTCATATCCGTTCGACTTCGGAACACTCAACCAGTCTCTGAGTCGTTTCGGATTTGGGCGGTACATATCTGTAACGATAGAGAAAACCTGCCAGCAGTCCTGTTTCTCCTTTTCCAGTTCGCTGTCGAGAATTACCCTAATAGCAAACAGGTCGTAAATTCCTTCAAACTGGCATTTCTGTTTCTGCATCTTCTGCCAGATGGAGTGAATACTTTTCGTACGACCCTTTATATGGAATTTCAGTCCTGCAGCTTTCAGTTTTTCTTCTACAGGCTTGATGAAATTAGCTATGTAGAGGTCGCGCGACTGGCGGGTCTGACTCAGTTTTTCCTTAATCAGGTAATACACATCGGGTTGGAGGTATTTCAAACTCAAGTCTTCCAGTTCACGCTTTATCAGGTAGAGACCCAGTTTATGGGCAAGTGGGGCATAGAGCACGCTGGCTTCCTGAGCCACTTTCTGACGCTCTTCCTCTGTGCCTTTGTCTTTTATTTGGCGCATCAGGTTTACCCTGCTTGCAATGATGATGAAGATAACCCTCATGTCTTCGGCAAACGAGAGAATCAGATCGCGGAAGTTCTCAGTTTCTACAACTGGAGTTTTGCCGTAAATCTCGTTTACTTTATTCAGACCGCTAATTATGTTTGCCACATCGCTGCCAAAGAGTTTCTTGACTGCAGCCATGCTCTTGCTGTCCTTAGTCACATAATTATGAAGCATCACAGCGAGCAGACTGGCTCTGTTCAGACCTATCTCTTCAGCCAGAATGACCGATGTCTGCATGTCAAAGAGTAGGGGATGAAGTCCGAAACTGTTTCGCTGGAACATTTCGCCATCGGCAATATCCTCCAGCAGATGTCTTACTTTTGTGAAGTCATCTGGCTGCAAAGAATCCTCTGCGAGGTCTTGCAAATGGCGGAAAGTATCTTTCAACTTTTGCCTTTCGTTAGCAGTTAGTCCGATAATATTCTCCATCTTCGTGTGATTTTGCCGCGAAGTTACGTAATAAATTTTACTTTTTGCTTTATAATTTTTAATTAAGTCGTTACCTTTGCACGAAATTTTATAAAAATTATGCCCAAAATATCAATTCGAGGCACGGAAATGCCTAGTTCGCCAATTCGAAAGTTAGCTCCACTTGCTGAAGCAGCTAAGAAACGTGGCGTACATGTTTACCACCTGAATATCGGTCAGCCAGACCTTCCAACACCACAGGTGGCAATTGATGCTATCAAGAACATCGACCGCAAGGTGTTGGAGTACAGCCCTTCACAGGGATATCGTTCCTATAGAGAAAAACTGTGTAAGTACTACGCGAAGTACGATATCAACCTGACTGCCGACGATATCATCATCACTTCAGGAGGTTCGGAGGCTGTGCTTTTCTCATTCTTGGCTTGTCTGAATCCGGGCGACGAAATTATCGTGCCAGAACCAGCATATGCAAACTACATGGCATTCGCTATATCTGCAGGTGCTGTAATCAGAACTATCGCTACTACTATCGAGGAAGGTTTTTCACTTCCGAAGGTAGAGAAATTCGAGGAACTGATTAACGAACGCACTCGTGCCATCCTTATCTGTAATCCTAACAACCCTACAGGTTACCTCTATACTCGCAGGGAGATGAATCAGATTCGCGACCTCGTGAAGAAGTACGACCTCTATCTTTTCTCCGATGAGGTATATCGCGAATTCATCTATACTGGTTCTCCATATATCTCTGCTTGCCACCTGGAGGGCATAGAACAGAACGTGGTTCTTATCGACTCTGTCAGCAAACGTTATTCAGAATGTGGAATCCGTATCGGAGCTCTCATCACTAAGAATCCGGAAATCCGTAAGGCTGTGATGAAATTCTGTCAGGCTCGTCTTTCTCCGCCACTCATCGGTCAGATAGCTGCAGAGGCATCGCTTGATGCTCCTGAGGACTATTCTCGTGAGGTTTATGACGAATATGTGGAACGACGCAAGTGCCTTATCGACGGACTCAACCGCATCCCAGGAGTTTATTCTCCTATACCAATGGGTGCTTTCTATACTGTTGCAAAATTGCCGGTTGACGATTGCGAGAAGTTCTGCGCTTGGTGTCTTGAGAGTTTCAACTATGAAGGCGAAACAGTCATGATGGCTCCTGCTTCCGGTTTCTATACTACACCAGGAGCTGGAAAGAACGAAGTTCGTATTGCTTATGTGTTGAAGAAGGAAGACCTTATCCGTGCTCTCTTCGTGCTTCGTAAAGCCTTAGAGGCATATCCAGGACGGACAGAATGAATTTTGAGTTATTCATAGCACAAAAACTTTATTCAGATGATACAGAGGGCGGGAAAAAATATTCTCGCCCTGCTGTTCGTATAGCCCTTGCCGGAATAGCTATCGGCATTGCCGTGATGATTGTGTCTCTATCGGTAGTTCTGGGATTCAAAAGTGAGGTGTCGAACAAAGTGACAGGATTCGGTTCTCACATCCAACTCCTTTCCCTTACTTACGACCATAATCGTCAAATGCTCCCTGTGCAGACGGGAGATAGTCTGCTGAAGATTGTTCGCAGTTTTCCCGAAGTAGATCATGTACAACGGTTTGCCCTGAAGATGGGACTTCTGAAGACCAATTCCGATTTCTGTGGCATTACTTTCAAGGGACTCTCTGCCGAATACGACACAGCCTTCCTGGCTTCTTCACTTGTGGAAGGTAACTTACCTCAACCAGACTCTACCCAACTGCTTATCTCTCGTCGTGTAGCTGATCAGTTGCAACTGAAAGTGGGCGATAGGGTGTTTGCCTATTTCCTCTCATCCCAGTCGATGAAGGCTCGACGTTTTCGCATCTGCGGTATTTTCCAGACAAACATGTCGGATTACGACAGTTCCTATGCTATGACAGATATACGTACTGTTCAAAAACTTAACGGGTGGGATGAAACAGAATCGAGTGGGTATGAGATAACTATTCACGACTTCTCAAAACTCTCTGATGTCACACTCAGTTTGGCTCAGAAGATAAACAACCATCCGGACAGCAAAGGTGTTATTTATGGAGTGTATAGCATTCGCGAACTGGCTCCACATACCTTCTCCTGGCTTTCCGTACTCGATATGAATGTTGTCATGATAATCATTCTTATGATTTGTGTAAGTGTGTTTACAGTAGTCAGCGGACTCCTTATCATCATGCTCGACAAGATCAATATGATAGGAATATTCAAGGCACTCGGAGCTACCAACTTCAGCATTCGTCGTGTCTTTGCCAACTTCGCCATTCTCCTTGTGGGCAAAGGACTTATCATCGGAAATATTGTTGGTTTCCTGCTCTGCTACCTGCAGCACTTCTTCCACGTAGTACGTCTCGATGCTTCGGTCTATTACATCTCTTATGTTCCTATCCAGATAAACTACTTATACATCCTGATTATAAATATCATCACGATAATAATTACCTCGGTGGTCATCTTCGGATCGTCCCACCTTATCAGTATTTCCAACCCCTCAAAGACTATGCGCTATGAATAAGATACTTCCTCGTCCGGTCGATGCTCACAAGGGTTCTATGGGACACGCAGCTCTCATAGCCGGTTCCTACGGAATGGCTGGTGCTGCAATACTTTCCTCAAGGGCTTGTTTGCGTAGTGGAGTAGGGAAACTGACTCTCCACACTCCGGCATTCAACCTGCCTATTATCCAAACAGCAGTACCAGAGGCTATCGTGCATGTAGATTCCAACCAGAATCATTTCTCAGAAGTGTTTACCACAAATGCTTTTCAGGCACTTGCTATTGGCCCTGGACTCTCCACTCATCCTGATACTACCAAAGCTGTCATCTCACAGATTCTGCAAACTACCTGTCCGCTTGTGCTCGATGCTGATGCTTTGAACATCATTTCGCAGTCGCCAGATAATCTTTCGATTCTTCCTCCTTCTACCATACTCACTCCTCATAAGGGCGAACTCCGTAGGCTGATAGGAGATACAGTTTCAGCAGAGGAGGAACTGGAAAAGACTCTTGCGTTTGCTCAGCGACAACATATCATTATTATAATAAAGGGACCGAATAGTGCCATTTGTGCTCCCGACGGTAGTGTTCATTACAACACTACAGGAAATCCGGGAATGGCTACTGCTGGTAGTGGCGATGTGCTCACAGGAATCATACTCGGACTCCTTGCCCGCGGACATCAACCTTTGCAGGCAGCACAACTCGGAACCTATCTTCACGGATTAGCTGGTGACCTGGCCGCGGAAGCCCTTGGACAGGAATCACTCATCGCCTCCGACATAATAAAGTATTTGCCAAAAGCGTTTAAGATTATTGAGAATTGACATTTGACATTGAAAACAATATGAAAAAAGCATTCTTATCCCTATTCTTGAGTCTTCCGCTCATGCTTAGTGCTCAAGTATCAGAATTCCGCCCAGGCATTGTAGCCGAGGGAGTAAATTATGTGTTGCCACGAACTGGTGTTCGTGCTGATGTAACTGTGTATAAGACAGTCTATACTCCAGGTGAGTATGCTCGTTATGCCGACCGCTATATGCACCTGAAGAATGTTCCTGCTGAGTCACAGACTTCCTACAGCATCAAGTCTATAAACATCTATCAGTATGGTGAACCCGACACTCTCAAGTACTATACGATAAAACTGAAGGATAAATCGGTTGCTCCACTCGCACAACTAACTCCTGAGGGTTTTCTCGTTTCTATAAACACCAATGTGCCGGTTCCTTCTCCTAAGCAGCCAGAGACTGTTAAAACGCATAACAAGCTGGATTCTCATCGTTATTTCACTTCTGAAATCCTTGCTGCTTCATCCTCTGCAAAGATGGCAGAACTCATAGCTCAGGAGATTATGGATATCCGTGAGAGTAAGAATTCTATTCGTCGCGGACAGGTAGAGTCTATGCCGAAGGATGGTGCTTCGCTTAAAATTCTGCTCGATGAACTCGACCAGCAGGAGACAGCCCTTATGCAACTCTTCGTCGGTTATACCGATACTATCTCAACTACCGAATCCTATTCCGTCATGCCTGAGGAAAATTTGGAGAAAGTGGTGTTCTTCCGTTTCTCTCAGAAAATTGGTTTGCTCGACGATGATGACCTTGCGGGTGAACCATATTACATCACTCTGCGCGATCAGCATACAGTACCTCTGCCAACAGAAGCAGAGGCTAAGAAACGTAAAATCAACGGAATAGTTTACAATATGCCTTCTATGGCAAATGTGCGCATCTTCAATGCTAAATCTACAATCTACGACAAGGACCTGCCGTTTCCACAATTCGGAACTATCGATGTGCTTGCACCAACACTCTTCGGTAAGGATGCAACTACAACTGTTACACTTAATCCCGAAACTGGTGCTTTAGTGAAAGTAGGGAAGTAAAGGTTAAAGGTTAACGGTTAAAGAATTTTTCGTCTGTAAACTTTCAACTTTAAACTTTAAACTTTCAACTTTACTTAGTCCATTCTGTCCCGATAATCTTCGTACTTATATTTTCTGAATAACTCAAATCGGCCGTCCGAATGCATCATACCAATGCTCGGATGGCTGATTCCGTTAAACATATTAGTCTTCACGGTAGTATAGTGAATCATATCCTCAAAGATTACCTCGTCGCCTACCTTCAGAGGTTTGTCAAATTCCCATGCCGACATGAAATCGCCCGACAGACAGGAGTTGCCACCAAGCCTGTAAACATTCTCGCCCTTGTCTGTGTCGAGTCTCACCTTAGCACCTCTTACGGCTGGGTGGTAAGGCATTTCCAGACAGTCAGGCATATGACAGGTGAAACTTACATTCAGAATAGCAGTCTTTATACTTTTGTTTTCCACGATATCTACCACCTTCGCAAGCAGATAACCCGTTTGCCAAGCGAAGGCACTTCCCGGTTCCATTATTATCTTCAGTTGCGGATAGCGGTTGTGTAGTCCCTGCAAGGTTTTCACCAGCAGTTCTATGTCATATCCTTCGCGAGTCATCAGATGTCCGCCACCCAGATTAAGCCATTCGGCCTGTTTCAGCACACTTGCAAATCGTGCCTCCACATGTTCCAAAGTGCGCACAAGGGTATCGGAACCGTTCTCGCACAAACAATGTACGTGCAGACCGCTGATGCCCTCTGGCAGGGTGTTTCCCAATTGCTCAGCCAACACTCCGAAACGACTTCCTGGGGCACAGGGATTATACAGTTCTGTCTCTATCTCCGAGTACTCCGGATTAATTCTTAGTCCGCACTTTACTCCTGCTGCCCTTGCCCTTTCTCCAAAACGCTCATACTGACTGAGGGAATTGAAGGTGATGTGCGACGAACACTTTACTATCTCGTCAAATTCCTCATCCACATAGGCAGGGGAGTAGGTGTGAGCCTTCTCACCAAATTCCTCCTTTGCCAGTCTGGCTTCGTAGAGCGAACTTGCAGTTGTACTCTGAATATATTCACGAAACACCCCAAACGATTTCCACAGGGCAAAAGCCTTGAAAGCCAGGATTATGTTTACATCGGCACGACGGCTCACATCTCTGATGAGCGACAAGTTCCTTCTCAACTTGTCCTCTTCCATTACATAACACGGATTGGGAATCATAAGATTTCTAATTTTGCAAATTTAAGCAACAGTTGTTTCACTCCGGCATTAGCAAACTTGATATAAGCCTTCATATTGTCGCCGCTGCCCTCAGTCTTTTCTACAATGCCCTCGCCAAACTTCTGGTGCAGCACTCTCATTCCGGCACTGATGCCATATTGGTTGCTGCCTCCACCTGTTGTCGGACGACTATTGTTTATGATAGGTCGAAGTGGTCTTGCAGAAGATTGTGGTTGCATAGTCGGTTGTGGACGGTTCATACCTCCGAAAGTTGTCTGAGGTCGCATCATTGGTTGTGGACGGTTCATACCTCCGAATCCAGTTTGCGGTCTCATGCTTCTTCCGTTGTTCATTCCGCATAGGTAAACCTGGTCTATGTCTTTCAGAAAACGACTTGGAGCTCCGAATTCCATCTTTCCGTAACGGAAACGGCTCTTGGCATACGACAGAAAACAATGGCGCTCAGCTCTGGTCAGAGCTACATAGAAGAGTCGTCGTTCTTCCTCCATCTCGCGTGGCGAACCACTTGCCAGCATACTCGGAAACAGATTTTCCTCCAGTCCTACGATGAAGACAGTAGGAAACTCCAGTCCCTTTGCCGAGTGAATAGTCATTAGGGTTACCTTCGGTTCGTTAGAATCTCCCTTTATGTCTGTATCGCTTAGCAACGAAGTCTCCGACAGGTAGTCGCTGATACCTATTCCTGGTATGTCCTCTTCCATTCGTCTGTCCACAAAGTCCGTCATACCATTGAGGAGTTCCTGCAGATTCTCTTGCTTCGACATTCCTTCGGGAGTCTTCTCAGCTACTACATCAGCCCAGATGCCCGATTCCTGCAGAATGGTAGCACCTGCTTCTGCTATGCTTTGAGTTTGTCCTAAATCTATAAACTTACTGATGAGTTGGCTGAACCCATTCAGTTTCTCCAGCGTTCCGTTGTTCACCTTCAGTCCGTACTGGAGTGGGGTAGTGAGCACATCCCATAGACTTACGTTATGAGTTGCAGCCGCATCCGTTATCTTCTGCACGGTAGTCTGTCCTATACCTCTTGCCGGGTAGTTTATCACACGTTTCAGAGCCTCCTCATCGTTCGGATTTACAGCCAGTCTGAGGTAAGCCATCACGTCTTTTATTTCTTTTCTCTGGTAAAATGAAAAACCGCCATATATCCTATGTGGAATACCATTTTTCATCAGTTCTTCCTCGAAGATACGGCTTTGTGCATTTGTTCGGTACAGAATGGCAAAATCGTCGTAAGTGCCATTCTCCTGTCGCATCAGCGTACGGATTTGTCTTACTACCACCTGTCCTTCCTCCACGTCCGAATAAGCCTCCGTCACCTTTATCTGTTCTCCTCGTTCCTTCTCCGAAAACACATTCTTGTCAATCCTATGCTGATTCTTATGTATCAGGCTGTTTGCTGCCTCCACAATGGTCTGAGTCGAACGGTAGTTCTGTTCCAGTTTGAAGAGTTTGCTGTCTTCATATCTGTCGCGAAACGTCAGGATATTATCTATGTTTGCCCCTCGAAAACTGTATATGCTCTGAGCATCATCACCCACCACACACACCTTCTGGCGTTCCTTTGTCAGTTGCCACACAATCTGGTGCTGGGCAAAATTCGTATCCTGATACTCGTCCACCAGTACATACTGGAATCTTGTCACATACTTCTGTCTTATATCCTCATTCTTTGCAAAGAGCACATAAGTATAAACCAGTATGTCGTCGAAGTCCATAGCATTAGCCTGTTTCAGTCGTTGGCTGTACTTCAGGAAAATATCGCCCAACTTAGGCATCTTCGAACGTGCATCCTCCATTGCGTTCTGCATGTTGTTCACATACTCCTCAGCTGTAACCAGTTGATTCTTAGCATTTGAAATTCTCGACAATACATTCCCTGGCTTATACTGCTTGTCGTCCAGCTCCATCTCCTTCATCACAGCCTTCACCAGACTTTTAGAGTCGGCAGCATCATATATGGTGAAATTGCTCTCAAAACCAATAGCTTTATATTCAGCTCTTAGAATGCGCAGAAAAACACTATGAAAAGTACCCATCCACAGCATTCGTGCCTTCTCGTCGCCTACAATCTTAGCCACCCTCTGTTTCATCTCGTCGGCAGCCTTATTCGTAAATGTAAGCGCCAGAATGCTCCAGGGTTCATACCCCAGTTCCTTCATCAGCCATGCAATCTTATATGTCAGCACACGAGTCTTACCCGATCCGGCACCAGCAATCACCAGCGACGGACCATCGCAATACTCCACAGCCTCCCTCTGTGCCGGATTGAATCCTTCCAAAAAATCTTCCATGTCGTCCCTCGTTTTTCGTCTTTCGTCCTTCGTCTTTCGTCCTTCGTCAATAACCAATAACCAATAACCAATAACCAATAACCAATAACCAATAACCGTTACTCCCTCACCATTTCCATTGGCTTTGGCAACTTCACATACTTATTTTTTGCCACACCCTTCATGTAAGTTCCGTTAATCAACTTCACACTCACACCAGTCTCTGTCAGTTCCATTTCCATATTCTGGGCATCGGCACCTCGTTCGCTCACAGCCCTTACTACAGCTTTCTTGTCCGTCTTCTCCATCACCTTCAGCAGTAACCACATACCATTGATGCGTCCCTCTACATATCCGTAACAACTGTCCAGATCCTCCATGCCTGGCACAGGTATATCAGCCTTTTCCAAATTCATCTTCATTCTCACATGGTACTCCTTATTATAGAAAGTGCCCTTATATTCCTTCACTTCCTTACTGTCTGTCTCAGCCATAGACATCAAGCTGCATGCAGCCATAGATAAAAACAAAACCAGTTTTTTCATATCATTATATACATTTTGGTGCGAAGGTATAAAAAAATCGCTGCATTCCCAAAAGAAAACGCAGCGATTCACCTCTAACATTTTATGGTTTACGTAATTCTAAAGAACTTAGTCCTCTTTTTTAAAGACTTAAGTGCGCAGTACCTCACGGCACACAATCATGAGTAATTAACTTTTGACGATGCAAAGGTACGCACTATTCCTCATTCCTGCAATACTCAAAAATGAGCATTTTATTAACGAAAACGAAAACCAAAACCAAAACTTTTTAACCGTTAACCGTTATAGTTTCAAGTTCCAAGGTTCAGGTTCCAAGGTCAATAACCATTAACCTTTAACCATTAACCATTAACCTTTAACCGCCATCACTTCCATTTCGATTAGCCATTGTGGGCGGCATACAGGAGCCAGAGTAATCACCCTTGGCACTTGAGGAAACCTCTCCTCAAACAACTTGTTCACTACCTCGTAGTCGGCAGGGTCGCGCAGATACACCACCATATGCATCACATCGTTCATGCTCATCTTAGCCTCCTTCAGCAGCGCCTCCACATTCTCCCACATCCTGTGGGTTTGAGCCACCACATCACCTACATACAGCACCTCGCCCTTATTGTTTATGCTTGCCGTACCGGAAATGAGAGAAGTATGTCGTTCCGCCAACTTCAGCATCGTACCTCTCTCGAACGTCACACCATACTCATAAGTCTTATTCAAGTGGGTAGGGGCATACAAATACTTCGAATCTACCTCGCCCTCATCCGCCAGCAGCGCATAGCATCCCAACTGCACCAGCGAAGCCTGTTCCGTAGGAGTACCTCCTATGCCGGTCGAAGCAATATAATGAGTCTTTGAAGTCATACCCATCTGTTCGAACAACTCCCTTCTTGCCACAACCAATCCTCTATATTGAGTATCTACATCCTTCACAAAAAACCAAGTCCTCACGCAGTTCTTCTCCATCGTCGTGCCGTACTTCGTCTTCAGCAGCGCCTCATACCCCTCCAGCAGAGCATGAGTCTGGTCGTACGAACTACCCTCAGCCGCCATCATATTCATAGTCCATACATGAGTCAGGCCCTTATACTTGACAACTGTAGAACCCATCGCATCAGCATCATACACCACTTCCGCCTCCTTACCTACATAATAAATCCACAGAGCCACCTTCGAACCGTTCAGCGGAGCCTGTCCGATATACGAAGTAGCACATCGGCATCCATCCTCCTTCACCTTCTGATTTACCGCATCCGACAGGAAATACCTGCGAACTACAGCCTGCATACCTTGCATGTTCTTAGTAGCCTCAAGTTCCTTCACAGCCTCCTGCACGCGCATCACCTGACTGTCGAACCCGTCACCTCTCGGTTCCACCTCCACGATAGCATGCACCTCCACGAGTCCGTCCTTCGGCTGTGCCACAGCATATCTGCATCTGCTTCCTAAATCATTATTATATATATGACTATAAATCATGTCTTAAACGTAAAAAACTGCGCGAAGGTACAAAAAAAACAAGAAAAATAGATGATAAATTCAAAAAATACTCTACCTTTGCGTCGTGTATAACACTTTCAAAGGGCGCATGCCCTGATAAATTGTTGTTATCATAACGTAAAAGAGTTTTTAATAAAAGTTACTTTTCCTCGCCCAACTGTGAAGTTAGGCGAGGATTTTTTGCTTATTTTCTTGAACCTGCCCTAAAAGCATTTCCTAGTTATATAAGATATGCTACCTAACTAGGAAAATTTATTTTTCCAGTTAGGAAAAAATTTTTTTCTAATTAGAAAAAAAAAAGCCTTTTTTCACAGGTCTTGAAAAATATTGCACACTTTGAAAAACGTAGCAGAAAAGCCTTCTAAAAACGGAAAAATTGTCAATTTATTTTTAAACATGAATTATCATGAATGACCCATGAACCCGCGCAGTGACGACATTATTGCTATGCGAAGTAGCCCCAGCGGGGAGCATAAAGCAATAAGGAGTAAGCAACCGGCTCAACGGAGTTAATGTCCATGAATAAATTATTCTCTAATTCTTGATTTTTCGAAGAAAGTCAAACAAAAATCAGTTTTAAGAATAATCCGTCAACTTTTGTAGGCATAGAGTGCTCGAGGAGATCTTAGGGAGATCTCGGGGAGATCTCAGGGGGTGCTCAGGGGGATCTCGGGGGGATCTCAGGGGGTGCTCACCCTCTGGAGCCATATTTTGTAAACTTTAACAGAAAAAATCATGTGTTCTTATCCTTAAATAAAAATATGTGGATAAGATACTATTAGAAGGTGGTGTTTT
>JAEEGK010000703.1_pt1 | contig 83862 bp, 79 predicted proteins | sample 8958771 | NCBI WGS metagenome assembly JAEEGK01 (sample SAMN16246547, study PRJNA631951) | gut metagenome | biome: gut microbiome; feature: rumen; material: SC-attached | host: Bos | place: Iran: Karaj | collected 2018-10
TCCTCTTTAACGCCATTAACTAAAACTTTATTATTAACTAAAAAGTATTTAGCTTCACCACCGGTTTGAATGATGTCTAATAACTTTAATAATTGGCTTAAAAGAATAAAATCTGTGTGAATCTGTACTGGTTTCATATACCCCTCTCAATATTATATATTATATAATATAAATAATATATAATCAAGCAAAATCGCCTAAAATTTATTGTCTAACGCATTTTTTGTAATAATCTTATTATTAACTTTTCCATAATAAAAAGCGCTAGAAGGGAAATTTCAGCGCTTTTTATAAATATATACGAGTTTTAGTCTATTTGTGAATTAAAAGAGAAGATCACTTAAACATTTTTCTAAATATAGTGATAGGTCTCTATACATTGAAAGACTTGATTCATTATACTTGTATTCAATATACATTCTTCTAAGTTTATAGTAGAAAGTAAAATTTCTTGAAATTTGGTAGGCAGTTTTAAAGAGAGTTTCACTATCTGCGATATTAGTTTTCTCAGGAGATAACACAAATAAAGCTCTATTATCTGTGACATCTTCTCTTTCAAAATTACACTTATTGATTAAGTTTTCAGTAAGCTTCGCATACATATAAGTTAGAAGGTTATCTTCAACCTTACCAAATCTATCTGTGAGTTCTTGAACTAAGTCATTTAATTCGTTTAATGATTCTAGTTTAGAGATTTTAGTATGAACTTCTATCTTAGAATAATCATCTTTAATATACGATTCATCTACGTGACGAGAAATGAATAATTTATATTCATCTTTTTCTTCTTCAACGTATTCATTCTTTCTCTTTTTGATTTCATCATCTAAGATTTTAAGGTATAATTCTACACCAACTTTATTAATAAATCCAGACTGTTCCTTACCAAGAATTTCACCTGCACCACGTACGGTTAAATCTCTAACCGCAATTTTGAATCCAGAGCCAAGTTCAGCGAAATCCTTGATGGCTTGAAGTCTTTTTTCAGCGTCAGGTGTCAGAGTCTTTCTCTTATCATACATAAGGTATGCATAGCCAATTCTTTCACCTCTACCTACTCTTCCTTTTATCTGGTAGAGTTGAGAGAGTCCATATCTATCTGAGTCATGAATTATTAAAGTATTTACGTTTGGAATATCGATTCCATTTTCAATAATTGTGGTAGAAATAAGCACATCAATTTCTTTATTCATAAAGAGGTCGATGATATTTTCAATATCCACTCTTGAAAGCTTTCCGTGGATAGTTGCGTATCTTGCGTCAGGCACTAATGATTTTAAGTATAGATAGATTTTATCTATGTCTTCTACTCTATTGTATAGATAGAATACTTGTCCACCTTTAGATAGTTCACGTTCAATTGCATCTTTAACGATATAATCATTTCTTTCAAGGACGTATGTTTGAACAGGATATCTATTAATTGGGGCTGTCTCAATTAATGAGATATTTTTAAGACCTGTGACCGCCATTTGAAGAGTTCTTGGGATTGGGGTTGCGGTTAAAGTTAAGACATCGATATTAACTTTCATTTCTTTGATCTTTTCTTTAGCTTCAACACCAAACTTCTGTTCCTCATCGATGATTAATAAGCCAATATCTTTAAATTTAACGTCATTAGATAAGACTCTATGAGTTCCAATTACGATATCAACTTTACCTTCTTCGGTATTTTTAATAGTTTTTTTGATTTCTTTTGGAGAAACAAATCTACTTAAAAGACCAATTTCTATTCCAAACTTTTCCATTCTACTCTTAAAATTTTGGTAGTGTTGACGAGCGAGTATTGTGGTAGGGGCCACAACCGCAACCTGTCTACCTGAGATTACGGCTTTTAGCGCGGCACGCATTGCGACCTCAGTTTTTCCAAATCCTACATCACCACAAATAAGTCTATCCATTAAGACGCCTTCTTCCATATCTTTTTTAACTTCTTCAATAGCTTTTTCTTGATCGCGTGTTAAATTATAACCAAAATCACTGGCGAATTCTTCTTCTATTTCATCGTTAGCTTTATATTTAAATCCTTCTGCGTCTTGTCTTGTAGAATATACATTAAGAAGTTTATCTGCGAGTAATTTAGCTTTTTCTCTTGCGGATTCTCTGGTCTTCTTCCATTCTTTAGTATTTAGTTTAGAGAGTTTAGGTTTATAACCGTCTTCCGCACTATATTTATATAAAGATGAGATTGATTCAACTGGCACATATACTGACTCATCATCAGAATATTTAATATGAATATAGTCAGATGTCTTAGTTCCTAAAGACATTGTCTTTATTTCAACAAACTCTCCTACGCCATAATCATAATGAACGACAAAGTCACCTTTCTTTAATTCTTTAATTGATTTAAGTCTTCTACCTTCTTCATTAAGTCTATATTTAGCCTTAAATGTCTTGCGTGCCTTAAGAATTCTTTCAGAATCTATAATTACTAGGTTTTCACTTAAAAGTTCAAAAGAGAAGAAATTAGACTCTCTAATATTAATTTTTCCTTCTTTAATAGGATTACTCTTATAATATTTAATATTATTAGAATCTAATATATCTGTGACTATATCAAAACTCTTTGAGTCTGCGCTTAGAAGCACGGTTTTATTTTTATATTCATTATTTAAATCAAAGATAAACATATTATAGTTACCTGTATAATATGGGACATCTATAGATTTTAAATCATATTTAATAGTTGGGTTATTTCCTGATTCAAAAAATACATATTTATCTAGTTTAGGAATATATGAATCTAGAGAGTTTAAGAAAGAGAATGGTTTTAAATAACCATTAAAGTTAGCTAAATATCCATATATTTCATCAAAGAGTTGAGCTTCTTTATTTCTAATATCTTTATAATCAAAGAATAGGACTCTCTTATTATCTATATAATCTATAAATGAATAATCTTCTTTTATAAATAAGAATAGATATTTAGAAAGAAGTGGATTATTTGGATCAATTGAGATAGTTTCTAAATCTTTAGTAAACTTCTCTCTTGTCTCTTTTGATAGAGTTTTATCGTTTAGTTTATCATTAATAAAGAATTTAATAGTTTCAACTTCATCTTCGGTGAAGAAGTTTTCGCCCTTAGGCATAATTGATATATTATCTATATTTCCAACTGAACGTTGTGATTCAATATCAATTATTTTAAGCGCATCTATTTCATCTCCAAAGAAATCAAGTCTTATCGCATGATTTTCATTGATTGGGAAGATATCAAAGACAGAACCTCTTAAAGAGAATTCGCCTTGACGTTCAACTGTGTAGCATCTCTTATAACCTATTTTTATTAGTTTATCTAATAAATCTTTAGGTTTAATCATTTGATTAAGTTTTAAATTAATGATTCCGTTTAGATATTTTTCTTTTCTTGGAACTTTATTTAAAATACTTGTGAGATTGGTTACGACAATATATTTTTTCTTTGTGTTGAAGATGTTTTTAAGGGTATGAACTCTCTCCAAACTGAATTCTAGTGATTCGGTTAAGAGTTCGGTTGAAATAAAATCATCTTTCGGATAAAAATATACTTCATCATCTAAATCTTTTAGGTGATCAAATATACTTTGCGCTTGATAGATGTTAGGCGCAACTATGACTGTGTTTTCATCTAAATTATCTTTTAAAAATAGAGAAAGAAGCGAGGAAATATCTTTGTTTGCCTCGCTTATTTCTATTCTATTTTCTTCTTTTATTTTATTTATAATCTCTTTTACTGATTTAAGAGATGATAAATATTTAAGATAATCAGTCATTAGATCCGATTGTTTGAATTTCTTGAGTCGTTTTATTTAGGATAAACGCATCAATCATTTTATTGGTTCTAGCAAACACATTATTCAATGTTTCTACTTCTTCTTTTGAGAACTTAGCTAAAACGAAATTGATGGTGTTTATAGTAGGACTACCAAGACCAATCCTTAGTCTTGGGAATTCCTCGGTACTTAGTGATGAAATGATTGATTTAAGGCCGTTATGACCTCCCGCAGAACCTTTATCTCTATATCTTATCTTAGAGAATTCTAAGTTAAAATCATCCGAGATGATTAAGATATCTTTTGGTTCAATTTTAAAATATGAAGACACTAAAGATACTGAATTTCCAGAAAGATTCATATATGTGTGAGGTTTAAGAAGAATGAAATCTCTATCTTTATATATCTCACCAATAAATGATTTTTCCATTCTAAATGTATAGTTATTTTCTTTCGCATAACTATCTATAGCCATAAAGCCGATATTGTGTCTTGTGTTTTCATAAGTTTTGTCCGGATTTCCGAGACCTACAATTAATTTCATTACTATTTATTTCTTGGTTTAATAACTATATGTCTTTCTTTATCTTCGCCTTCTGATTCAGTATATACATCTCTCCAATCAGAAAGTTTAGAGTGAATAATTCTTCTTTCGAAAGAATTCATTGGGTAAAGATGTGCCTCAACTTTAGTTTGAGCAACTTCTTTAGCTGTCTTAGTTGCGAGAACTTCAAGTTGGTGAAGTCTTTGTTCCTTATAACCACCACAATCTACTGTAACATGATACTTTTCTTCTTCTGAATCTTGATTAACAACTTGTCTAATTAAGATTTGGATAGCTTCGAGTGTTTTACCACCTTTTCCAATAAGAAGAGAGTTTTCTTCAGATGTGATGACATATTTAACATCACCAGTAGCTTTCTTTCTCATTTCTACCATTGCATTAATATTTAAAGCATCAAGAATTGATTTTAAATATTCAAGACCCTTTAAAGGATAATTAATATTAATACGCGCAGAAACATGGTAGATAGTACTTGTGAGTTTAGTTTCTTTTTCAACTTTGAATTCTATTTGGTCTCTAGTGGCTTTTAAAGCTTCTTCAGCTTCTTTATAAGCTTCTTCAAGATCCATAGTAGTAGTTTCAAATATTTCCATTAATTTCTCCCCCTAGGTCTTCCCGACTCTCTTTGCTTCTTTTCAAGTCTTTTAGCTTCTAAAATCTTTGAAATAGTAGTTTGAGCGATTTGGTATGTGTTACCGATAATCCAGTAGAATGCGATACCAGCAGATCTCCAAGCAAAGTAAACCATCATAACAGTCATAACAATCATCATGATTCTCATTGAACTGTTGCTTTGTTTCTTTTGATTTTGTGTATAGAAGTTTTCTCTTTGTTTATTAATTCTCTTAGTAAGAATGTTAGTTAATTCTTGAGAGAGAACCATTGTTGCACCAACAAGTAAAGCTAAGATCCAGTCGCCTGTTGTTTGACCGTAGTTAGTTCCAAATGTTGTCCATAAGAAATTAAACTTAATTCCTTCTGTATATGCTGGTGTGATTGGGAATCTTTGAACTACTTGATATACCCATAAGAAGATAGGCATTTGAAGGATTGGAAGTAAGCAACCCCACATACTTACGTGGTTCTTCTTCATTAAAGCTTTTGTTTCCATTTGCTTCTTCATTTGAGAGTTTTGGTCTGTCTTGCCTTCATACTTCTTATTAATCTTATCGATTTCAGGTTGAATTTCTGACATCTTTGATGTCATAGAGTTTGATTTAGCATAAATTGGCCATGCAAGTGTTCTAATAATGAATGTTAAAAGCATTAAACCAAGCCAATAATATCCACCAACAAGTCTAGTGATCCAATTTAAGAATTCACCAATTATTTTGATAATCCATTGCCATGCGCCACCTTTATAATTTAGAGTTAAAGATAAAGCGTCAGCTGCATTATCATATGTTACTTGTGCTGTATTATAGTATGTTAAATCAGTTGAAACATAACCAACTCTTGCGCCAGTAGTTTCACCATTTTTATCGATAACTGGTTTAGATAAAATATCATATGTATTTGTGCCATCAGTAAGTTTTAAAGAACGAACTACCATAGATGAACCTCTATAGTTCTTCATTTCTTTTCTTAATGCGCTTGCCTTAATATTTGGATCTTCTGATTTAATTCTTGCTTCATCAACATTAGTACCAAATACAAGTTTTACAACTACATCTTTAGCTTCAGTCTTTTTAAATGAGATTGTTGCTGTTGCGAATTCATCACTATTTAATACTATATATTTAGATGAAGAATATTCTATAAATTCATCATTATTATAGTAACCAACTTTAAGTATTGAAGCTTTTGATATTTCTGATTTACCAAATTCGATTGTAACTTGATATTCTTTGTTGTCTTCTACATAATTGTAGCTTACCCATTCTTTAACAACGCCTTCGTCGTTATAAGAATATGCGTAACTATCTTTTGTTTTAAAGTCTATTTCTGAAATTGTTCCTGAATCTCCAAGTGGAAGAGTGTATGCAGATACACTTTTTTGTTTACATCCGCTAAGAAGTAAAACCATTACAGCAATTAAAACAAAAGAAAGAATGTTTCTTCTTTTAATCATTTTTCCTCCACTAATCCCGCTTTTAAAAAGAGATTAGATAATTCTTTGTTTATTGATTCAAAATCTAAAGCATTAGCTTTAGCTTTTACTACAACAAACACATCGTATTCTTTTTTAATACTTAATGAATCAAATATAGATCTTACTCTTCTTTTTATTTGATTCCTTTTAACTGCAATTCCAAATTTCTTTGGAACACTTAAAGCAAATCTTGGTCCTTCAGGGTTGTGGTTTTCTTTTTTGTATATTATAAAATTGTCTCCTGCGGTTACCTTTCTTTCTTTAATTACAAGTTCTATTTCTTCTGATTTTTTAATTCTTTGTGTTTTCTTCATTTTAATAAAATAAAAACACCAAAAAATAGATTTATTTTCAGGTGTTTACAGGTACAATAATCTAATTATTTGGTTATTTTATATAAAATTAAACAGTTAAAGACTTACGGCCTTTAGCTCTTCTAGCAGATAATACTTTTCTTCCGCCTCTAGTTGCCATTCTAGCTCTGAAGCCATGACGTGCAACTCTTTTTTTCTTACTAGGTTGATATGTTTGACTCATATAAATTCTCCTTCTTGGTTAGAAAACCACGCCTAAATATTATATATAATATAGTACTTTATGTCAACTTAGAATTTTCATTAGTAATTTAAAACAAGTAAAGTTGTGAAAAATTAATAAAAGTTGATAATTTTTATACTTTTTGAAAATGTTAAAAATACAATGTTGAAATGTTAAAATCTAGGTTTCTTGTAGAGATTTAGCCATCGGCTTTTCACATTTTGACACAATAGGCTATTTTTATAAAAAGTTATCCACATTTTTTGTGGAAAAGTTTTTGAAAAAGTCTCTTTTTTGAGTGTTAAAATCTTTAATAGCGAAAGGGGTATATTTATGAACAATTTGAATGACTTATGGATAAAAATTAAAGAAGAACTCAGAAATGAGGTTGCGGAGAGTGTTTTTGATGATTATTTCTTAAACATTAACGAAATTTATAAGGAACAAAACAATAATTTATACCTCGTTGTAGAAAATAGTTTTTATAAAAAGAAAATACAAAATCAATATTTAGATAAATTAAATTATTTACTCCAATTATATGAAGCAGATAAAAGATTTTATTTAATTACTAAAGAGGAAGCTCAAAAAGAGGAATTAACCAAAAAAGATACAAAAATTCCATTTAAAATTAAGAACAATGCCTCTGGATTAAACCCAAATTACACTTTCTCTACATATATGGTTGGTGATTCTAATAGAATGGCTCACAGATACGCAGTTTTAGTATCAGAACAAAGAGCTGATTTAGCTAATCCAGTATACATTTTTGGTGGTGTAGGACTAGGTAAAACTCACTTAATGCAAGCTATTGGAAACGCTATAGCTGAAAATGATCCAAACGCTAAAATCTTATATACAAGCGCACAAGATTTCTGCGATGAATATGTAAGATGTGTAGGTAAAGAAGGTTATACAAAATTCGCTCAAAAATTCGATGTAGATGTTCTTCTTGTTGATGATATTCAAATCATCGAAAACAAAGATCAAACACAAATTGAATTCTTCAAAATATTCGAAAGATTATCAAATAAGAATAAATTAATTATTCTTACATCAGATAAAAAACCTACTGATTTAACTAATATCATGACTAGACTTACTTCAAGATTTGAAAAAGGTTTAGCCTTCGATATTAGTAAACCAAATAAAGAATTAAGAATCAAAATTTTAAATTCTAAGATCAAACAAGAACTTCCAAATCCTGAGACAGTTCCAAGCGAAGTTGTTGACTATCTCGCAACCGTTTGTGATAGAGACGTAAGACAACTTGAAGGATGTTTAAAAAGAGTTTTACTAGATTGTGAATTATTTGAAAAAGATTTCACTATTGAAAACGCCAGAGAATCTCTTAAAAATATGCTAGATTTTACTTCTCAAGTATCTTCTTCTGCTTCAAATGATGACATTAAAAGATTAATTAGTATTGTTTGTGGTTATTTCAAAGTTAGCGAAAGCGATTTATTATCTCAATCAAGAAAAAAGGAAATTGTTTACGCAAGACAAATCACTTGGTACATACTTAAAGAAAAATACGATTTAACTTTTAAAAAGATTGGTTTACTCTTTGGTGGAAAAGACCACTCAACTATCATGCATGGATGTGGAATAATTGGAGATTCTGTAAAATCGTCAAAGGAGACTCAAAAGAATCTCGAAAATATCCAAAGAAAAATGGGAAAAGACACAAATATTGTCTAATCAACATATAGTCAAGCAGTGTAGAAAATTGTATAAAAATATAGTATAATATTATAAAAGTTTTCCACATATCAACATTGTAATAATAATAAATTAGAATATTAATGAATCATTATAGGAGACACCATGAAATTTACTATCAATAAAAACCTATTAATTGAAAATCTTCAAATAGTTCAAAAAGCTATGGCAGTAAGATCTAATATGCCAGCTCTAACTGGTATATATACTAAAGTAACTGATTCTAAAATTACTTTAGTTACTTCTAATATAGATTTAGCTATTAAAGTAGAAATTGAAAATAAAGATTTTAAAATCGAAGATGCAGGCGAATGTTTAATCCCTGGTAAATTATTTGTTGATGTAGTAAGAAAATTCAATGGAGATGATGTATCACTTGAATTAGTACAAGATAATGTATTAAGAATTGTGTCTGGTTATTCAGATGTAACTATGAATCTTCTTGAAGTTCAAGATTATCCAACTCAATCATTTGAATTAAACAATAAACCAATTGTAGTAAATGGTAGAGAACTAAAAGAAATTATTAGACAAACTACGTTTGCAACTGCAACTTTAGAAAATAAACCTATTTTAACTGGTGTTAACTTTAGAATTTATGGCAATAAATTACTCGCAGTATCTACAGACTCTTTTAGACTCTCTAGAAGAATTTCTATCTTAGATGATGATTATCCGGAAACTAATATAATTATTCCTGCAAAGAGCTTAAATGAACTCTCAAAGACAATTGTAAGTGACGAAGATGATGTAGAAATTTATCTTGAAAAAGGAAAAGTATTATTTTGCTTTGATAATATAGTGTTCCAATCAAGATTATTAGAAGGAAATTATCCTGATACTACTAAATTAATTCCAACAGATTTCCCAATTGTAATTAAGTTTAATAAAATGGAATTAATTGAATCTATTGATAGAGTTTCTACAATGAATTCTAATAGTAATACAGCTGCAGTAGTAAAATTACAAGTTCAAACAAATGGATCAGTAGTTTTAACTTCTAGTTCAACTGAACTTGGAACTATGACAGATGTAATTAATCCAGTTGATTTCCCATCAATGGGTGAAATCAAAATCGCCTTCTCTTCTTTATATATTATGGATGCTTTAAAAGCATTTAATGGTGAAGAAGTTTATGTCAAATTTATAAGTGAAATAAGACAATTTATAATTGAATCAGAAGACGATAAAGGATTGGTAGAATTAGTACTTCCACTAAAGACTGAATAAGTACTTAAATTATAATTTCATCACAAAACAATAACAGATAATGTAAAAAGAGAATTTACTTAGAACATACAGATTTAAAGTAAGTTCTCTTTCTTTTTATTTTGTGTTTTAATTAAATTAATAAAACCTAAATTTAGCGCAAAACATTAATTTGGTTATATATAACTAAAAGTGAATAAAATATGAAATTATTAACACAATCTAATGTTAAATATTTGAGTTTGGTTATACATAACCAATAAATTTATAATAAGAATAGATATAAAAATGATACACGAAAAACGTGTTCAATTGGTTTGTTTTTTGCTTACTAAAACAACTATAAATGAGAGTGATTTGATCTTCTTCTTTTGTTGTGTTAATTGTTTAATAATAATTATATGTCAATTGTGTCAAATCACAAAATTATAATTTGATAAAAATTTAATTGCTTCTTCTTCTTTTTATTCTTAATGTTATACTATTAATAATAGGAGATTATATTTTATTTATGGGAATGATTATTGATGGAAAGCTAGTGTCTGCTAGCATTAAAGATGAAGTTAAACAAAGAGTTGTTGAACTAGAAGAAAAATATGGTTCAAAACCTAAATTAGTTGTATTTTATGTTGGAGAAGATAAAGCTTCTGCAATTTATGTAAATAATAAAGAAAAAGCATGTAATCAACTTGGAATTTTATCTGAGGTTGTTAGATTATCTGAAGAAATTTCTGAAGAAGATTTAATTAAAGCAGTAAATGAGAAGGTAGATGATGATTCTGTTAATGGAATTTTAGTACAATTACCTCTTCCAAAGAAGTTTGATGAGAAAAAGATCTTAAGTTTAATACCTTGGTATAAAGATGTTGATGGTTTAACTGAAAAAAACGTTGCTAGACTCGTTTTAAATGAAGAAGGTATATTTCCATGTACACCAATGGGAGTTGTTGATTTAATGAAATATTACAACATCGATCCATGCGGAAAGAATGTGGTTGTTGTTGGTAGAAGTATTTTAGTAGGAAAACCATTAATGATGTTATTAACTAATTTAAATGCTACAGTAACTTTGTGTCACTCTAGAACTCAACATTTAGACGAAATCACAAGAAGGGCTGACATAATTGTTATGGCTATTGGTAAACCAAGATTTTTGACACAAAATATGGTTAATAAAGATAGTGTAATATTTGACGTAGGCATTAATAGATTAGATGATGGTAAAATTTGTGGTGATTGCGACTTTGAAAATTTGATTGATAATGTTCAAGCTATCACTAAAGTTCCAGGCGGTTGTGGACCTATGACAATTGCTGAACTTATGAAAAACACAGTGAAGTGTTTTGAAATTCAACACAAAGATGAATGATGAATTAGAGAAATATAGAATTTATAGAAATATATTAGTAATCGACTTAAAAAGCTTTTATGCGTCAGTCGAATGTGCAGAAAGAGGTCTTGATCCGTTCAAGACCCCTTTAGTCGTTGCTGATGTTGAAAGAGGAAGTGGCACAATTTGTCTTGCTGTATCGCCTTATTTAAGAGAAAAAGGTGTTCCTGGTAGATTAAGAGTTTTTGAACTCCCTAAAAACGAGAATATTATATTTGTAAAACCACACATGAGAAAATATTTAGAAATATCCTCTAAGATTGTTTCTATTTATTTAAGATATGTGTCAAAAGATGATTTACATATATATTCAGTGGATGAGTGTTTTTTAGATATTACTGATTATAGAAAATTATATCCATCATCTCTTAAAAGCATAGCTAAAAGAATAATGGATGATATTTATAATGAAACAAAAATTTATTCAACTTGTGGAATTGGTCAAAATATGCTTTTGGCTAAACTTGCTATGGATATTGAAGCTAAAAAGAATAAGTCTAGAATCGCTGAATGGAACTATGAAGATGTTGAATCAAAATTGTGGCCTGTCCATCCGCTTTCAAAGATGTGGGGAATAGGAAGAAGGCTTGAAGTTAGTCTTAATAATATGGGTTGTAAAAAGATTGGTGACATCGCAAGAATGGATGTTTTAAAACTAAAAAAGAAATTTGGTGTTATTGGCGAAGAACTTTGGTACCACACACATGGTATTGACATGTCTTTAATTCAAGATAAAAGCAAAGTTAAACCACTCTCAAAAAGTTATGGAATCGGACAAGTGTTATTTAATGATTATGATATAAACACGATTCCACAAATTATATTAGAGATGTCTGATGAGATTTCATCAAGACTTAGAATAAACAATCAAAAATGCGGTGTTGTGCACCTAACTCTGCGCTATAGTAAGGATGAATATAGCGGAGGAATTGCCCATCAAATGAAATTGAGTAATCCAATTAATTTGGGTCAAGAAATTAAAGAAGTTTGTATGAATATAGTAAATAAATACTATAAAGGCGAGAAGATTAGAGGTGTTCAAATATCTGTATCAGGACTTGTTGATTCTACAGAAAGACAATTAGAACTATTTGCTGATAATGAGAAGATTATCAAAGAAAAGAAACTTCTGGATACTATGGATCTAATTAAGAAAAGATATGGTAAGAATTCTGTTAGAAGAGCGTCGACAGAACTTGAACATTCAACTGCTAAACTACGTAATAAGGAAATAGGTGGACACAATGAGTGAGTATCATGATAGAGGAATAATTAAGTGGGCCGCTTTTGAAGCGTTAGTAAGCGGGGATGAAATATTAGAAAAACTATTATATAATCTATATAGAAGAAATAAGCCTATCTTATCTGAAGACGAATATAAGGAATTAGATCAAAACCTTAAAGAAGCTTTAGATAATGATAAAAGTGTAATTATTAAATATTATAAAGATGGTTATGTGTTCGATTCATACGGAAAAATAAAGAAGATAGACCGAATAGATAAAAGTATAATATTAAATACTGGTGAAAGTGTCAAAATTGATGACATTATGGATATTAAAACAGAGGATTAATATGATTAAGAAAGCCTACGCAAAATTAAATCTATTTTTAAATGTAAAAGATAAAAGAGATGATGGATTTCATAATCTTGAAATGATTAATATTATGATTAATCTAGCTGATGAACTTGAATTCATTCCTACAGACGGAGAAGTTAAAGTTGTAGTAATGAATAACAAGAGTTTAAATGGCAAAAATAACCTTGCATATAAGGTTGCATCATATCTTAAGAAAGCATATAAAATAGAAACAGGAGTAAAAATCTTAATATATAAAAACATTCCAGTAGGTGGTGGACTTGGTGGCGGATCAAGCGATGCTGCATGTGCACTTCTAGCATTAAATGAATTTTGGAATCTTGGATTAAGTTTTGATGAAATGTTTGAATTAGCTAAGAAGTTTGGATCAGATACACCATACTGCTTATACCAAGAACCAGCTATAGTTACTGGAGTAGGTTTTGACATTAAACCTATTGATATTGATATCAGTAATTTTGACATATCTTTATATAATAGAGGAGTTAATGTTTCTACCGGAACAATCTTTAAAAATCTTAAATCTTACAACAAATTTTCTTTAGAAGATGCTATCAAAGCTCTTCAATCAAAAGACTATAAAGAGTTTGTTAAAGGATTAAAGAACGATTTAGAAGAAACTGTGTTTGAATTATATCCAGAAGTTAAGAATCAATATGATACAGTTAAAAGACTTTGTGGTGAAGACGGAGTCTTTATGACTGGTAGTGGTTCAACAATTATAAAAATTTCACCAAAGAAATAAAAATGTTTTCCTTGTGAAAACGTTTTTTATTTTATAAATCAACCAAATATTATAAAATTATAATATACCCTGTCTATGGAGGACTTATGGCTTTATATCATGATGAAAAAATAAGATTATTCTCATTAACTTCAAACCAACCACTTGCTGAAGAAGTATCAAAGGCGCTTGGTGTTGAACTTAGCCCTTGTGAAGTAAGCAGATTTAGTGATGGTGAAATAGGGGTTAATATTAGCGATACAGTTAGAGGACACAGAGTATTTGTAATTCAATCAACATCTGCTCCTGTAAATGAACGCGTTATGGAACTATTAATCTTTATCGATGCTTTAAAGAGAGCATCTGCTAAAGAAGTAATTGTAGTTCTTCCTTATTATGGTTATGCAAGACAAGACAGAAAAGCACAACCTAGACAACCAATCTCAGCTAAATTAATCGCAGATTTATTAACTGTTGCTGGTACATCTAGAGTTATTTGTTTAGATCTTCACGCTGCCCAAATTCAAGGATTCTTTAATATTCCAATTGATAACTTAATGGCTATGCCATTATTCTATGAATATATTAAGAAACACGATATTAAAGATGCAATCGTTGTATCTCCTGACCATGGAGGCGCAAATAGAGCCAGAAAGCTTGCTGATGCAATCCACACAGATATCGCTATCATTGATAAGAGAAGACCTAGACCAAATGTATCTGAGGTTATGAATGTTATTGGTGATGTTAAAGATAAGAATTGTATTATCGTAGATGACTTAATCGATACTGCTGGTACATTATATAATGCTGCTAAAGCTTTAAAAGAAAATGGTGCTAAAGATATTTATTGTTTCGCATCTCATGCAATATTCAGTGGTGAAGCTGTAAAGAGATTAAGTGATGAATCGTTATTCAAGAAAGTTGTTGTTACAAATTCAATCTGTCTTCCTGAAGAAAAGAAGTTTAATAATTTAGAGATTTTATCTATCGCAGACTTAATCGCATCTGCTATCCAAAAGGTATTAGATGATACTGCGATGAGCCCATTATTCTTCTAAATTTAATAAATAATCAAAAAGAGAAGAAATAAATTTTCTTCTTTTTTTGTTTTTGTATTATAATAATAATACTGGAATTAAGGAGTATTATGGAAAGAATAGTAGATTTTTTTAAGAATCCAAGTGAATATAAAGGAAAAACAATAACAATTTCTGGTTGGATTAGAAATAATAGAAGCCAAGCTCAATTTGGATTTATTGATTTAAACGATGGAACAAGTTTCAAAACTGTTCAAGTTGTATATGAAGAAGCATTAGCTAACTTTAAAAATATCCAAAAGATGAGAAATGGTGCATCAGTAGAAGTTACTGGCGAATTCGTTTTAACCCCTGATAGAGGTCAACCATTTGAAATAAAGGCTAAGGAAGTTACATTATTAGGAGATTCTACACCAGATTTCCCAATTCAACCTAAGAGACACACTAGAGAGTTTTTAAGAGAAATACCTCATCTTCGTGTAAGAACAAATTTATTCAATGCGGTGTTTAGAGTTAGAAATACAGCTGCATTCGCAATTCATAAATTCTTCCAAGAAAGAGGATTCTTATATGTTCACACTCCTTTAATCACATCTAATGATGGTGAAGGAGCTGGCCAATTATTTAGTGTATCTACTGATTCTAAGAATCCATATACTGATTTCTTTGGTAAGAGAACTTATCTTACAGTTACAGGACAACTTCATGTAGAACCATTCGCAATGGCATTCAGAAATGTTTATACATTTGGTCCAGCATTTAGAGCTGAGAACTCAAATACACAAAAACATGCATCTGAATTCTGGATGGTTGAACCTGAAATGGCATTCTGTGATCTAAAAGGTGAAATGGACACAGCTGAAGCTTTAGTTAAGTATGTTATTAAAGATGTACTTGAAAACGCTAAAGATGAAATGGAATTCTTTGATAAGTTTGTTGAAAAAGGATTAATTGAAAGATTAAAAGCTGTTCTTAATACTAAAGAATTCGCAAGAGTAACTCATAAAGATGCAATTACTCTCTTAAGAGAATCTAAAGTTAACTTCGAAAATGAACCTAAATATGGCGAAGATATTGCAAGAGAACATGAAAAGTGGTTAACTGAACACTTTAATGGTCCGGTATTCGTATATGATTGGCCAAAAGATATTAAGGCATTCTATATGAAGGTTAACGCTGATGGAGAAACAGTAGCTGCATCAGACTTACTAGTTCCAGAATCTGGAGAACTTGTTGGTGGTAGCCAAAGAGAAGAAAATCTTGATGTTCTAGTAAAGAGAATGGACGAACTCAAGATGAATAAAGAAATTCTTGATTGGTACTTAGACACTAGAAGATATGGTGGTTGTGTACATTCAGGATTTGGACTTGGATTTGAAAGATTAATTATGTTCTTAACTGGTGTTGATAACATAAGAGATGTTGAAGCTTATCCAAGAACTCCAAACAATTGTGAGTTCTAATTATCAATTTTTATTGATAAAATCAATTTTTAATGTAAAATATCATTGATGTTAAGGAGCGAAAATGGAAAATATTAACTTAAAATCTTTAGAAGAAGTTGCTGTTGAAGTATTAAGAGGCGAAAACACACAACTTACTTATTTAGAATTATTTGAAAAAGTTGCTGCATTAAAAGGTTTTAATGAAGAAGATAAGAAAAGAGAAATCGCAAGATTCTATACTGATATAACTTCATCAGGAAACTTTGTATATTGTGGTGACGATAAATGGTGCCTCAAAGAAAGTTTATCACCAGATGATCTTGATAGTGAATTCTTTGAAGAACACAACGAAGTTGAGGTCGATGAAAATGACGCATACTTCAAAACTAAACATAAAAAAGGTAAAAAATTCACTACTGATGAAAATGGCGAACTTATCGCAGATGTATCTTATAACGACTACGTAGCTGAAGGCAATAAAGACGATGAAGATGATGATTCTGTAGAGTCATATGAAAAGATGGGATTATCTGATGAAGATTATGAAGAAGACTTCGAAGATAATGACTATTCTGAAGAAGATGATGAAGAAGAAGACAGCGAATACGAAAGAGACGTAGACGATGATGAAGACTATGAAGCTGAAGATGAAGATGATGAATTCGATGAGAATGAATACAACAGCATCATGGACGAATGGGAAGATAGTTACGACAAATAAAAACATATAGAGATAAAAAGGAGTAGCGATACTCTTTTTTATTAATTTAAAAAGGAGAATTTATGATTGTATCAAAGAAAGTAATTCAAGAAGTAATCAATGAAGCCGCTAAAACTGGTTGTGATTACGTTGAACTTTTTATTGAAGAAAACGTATCAAACAGACTTAGAGTTATTGGTGGTGAATGTGATACAGCTTCACAAGACAGAGAACAAGGCGCAGGTTTAAGACTCGCACTCAAAGAAAGATCAGTATATGGTTGTACAAATAAGCTTGATAGAGCTAGTTTAATAAAACTTGCTCAAGATTTATCTCAATCATTTAATGACAAACCAAAAGAGGTTACACCTCTTAAATCATTAAAGAAAGGTAAAAAACATCAAGTTACTAAGAGACCAGAAGATGTATCTAATGAAGAAAAAGTATCTATTCTTATGAAGGCATATAATGCTGCTAGAGCTTATAGTTCTGAAATCACTCAAGCATCAGCTTCTGTTTCAGATGTTACTCAAAAAGTAATTATCGCTAAGATGGATGGTAGATTCGTTCAAGACGAAAGAGTATACACAAGAATTAGTGTAAGCGCAGTAGCTAGTGATAAAGAAGAAAAAGGTGATGGTTACGTAGCTCCAGGAAGAGCTATGGGCTATGAAGTATTTGACTCTATTATTAATGCTGAAGAATTAGGTAAAGAAGCCGCAAGACAAGCTATAGTTAATTTACACGCAGATTATTGTCCATCAGGACAAATGCCTGTAGTAATTGATAATGGTTTTGGTGGAGTTATCTTCCATGAAGCTTGTGGACACTCTTTAGAAGCTACATCAGTAGCTAAAGGTGCATCAGTATTCTGCGGTAAATTAGGCCAACAAATCGCAAATAAATGCGTAAGCGCAGTAGATGACGGCACATTAATCAACGAATGGGGAAGCGAAAACTTCGATGATGAAGCTAACCCACAAAAGAAGAGAGTATTAATTAAAAACGGTATTTTAAAATCTTACATGATTGATGAAATCAATGGACGTAAGATGGGTATGGAAAATACTGGTTCTGGAAGAAGAGAATCTTATAAATACGCTCCAACTTCAAGAATGAGTAATACATATATTTGCCCAGGAAACGCATCTTTTGAAGAATTATTCGAAGGAATTGAATTTGGACTATATTGTAAATCACTTGGTGGAGGATCTGTATCTCCTGCAACTGGTGACTTCAACTTCGCAGTTAATGAAGGATACGTTATTAGAAATGGTAAGATTGCTGAAGCCGTTAAAGGCGCAACTTTAATTGGTAATGGTGCTCAAATCATTAAAGATATCGTAATGGTAGGTAAAGATTTAAAACTTGCTGAAGGCATGTGTGGATCGCTCTCAGGCTCAATTCCTGTAGATGTAGGACAACCTCCAATTAGAGTATCTAATATTACAGTTGGTGGAAGAAAAGAAATGGGAGGTTCAAAATAATGAATTTCAATAAATTATTTGCTCTTGCTAAAGAAAAAGGACTTGAAGATATTCAAGTATTATATGAAGAAACTAATTCAACTGATATTACCGCATATAATGGTGGACTTGATAATGTAAATGTATCAAGAGTTTCATCACTCTCAGCTAAAGCCTTATATAAAGGCAGAATGGCTTACTATTCTACAGAAGAAGTATCTGCCAAAGCCTTCCCTAGAATTGTTAATGAATTATTAAATAGTGCTAAGGTATTAAATTCTAAAGATGAAGAATTCATCTATGAAGGCGACCCTAAGTATAAGAAGCTTCCATTCTTATTTAATAAATCATTAAATGAACATTCGGTTGATGAAAAGATTGCTTTAGTGCTTAAAGCTTCTAATATCTTAAAAGGTAAAGCTAATGTAGTACAATGCCAAGCTGGTTATGAAGAGGCAGAAACTACTACAATTATGGTTAACTCTAAAGGACTTAAAGTTAAGAATCATAGAAACTATGCTGAATTATTTGCTATGCCTATAGTAAATAAGGATAATGATGTTAGAAATGAATTCGCATTCTATTTATCAAATAATTTTGATGATTTTGATGCTGAAAAAATTGCTAATGAAGCATATGAAAAGACTGTATCTATGATTGGTGCTAAACCAGTTAAGAGCGGTAAATATAATGTAGTATTTAGCGAAAGAACTACTGCATCTATTCTTGGATGCTTCACATCAATGTTCTCAAGTGAAGCAGTCCAAAAAGATTTATCTATCTTAAAAGGTAAAGTAGGTCAAAAGATCGCATCTTCTAAAGTAACATTAGTAGATGACCCATTCTTAAAGATGAGTATGCAATCAACTTCATGTGATTCTGAAGGCGTAGCTACTCAATATAAAGAAATAGTAAAGAACGGAGTTCTTACTAATTACTTCTATAATTTAAAGACAGCTAAGAAAGATGGCGTTAAATCTACAGGTAATGGATTTGGTGGTGGTGCTAGACCAGTAAACTTCCATTTCAAGACTGGAAGAAAGACTAAAGATGAAGTAATCGCTCTTGCTAAAGATGGCCTATACATTACAAGTCTTGCAGGTCTTCATTCAGGTGCTAACTCAATTAATGGACAATTCAGTGTTCAAGCAGCTGGATATGTTATTAGAGATGGTAAGATTGCTGAACCAGTAGCTTTAATCACTGTATCTGATTCATTCCTTAATTTATTAAGCAATGTTAAAGAAGTATCAAATGAACTTGCTAATGCATTTGATTCTCCTGCAATTTTAGTTAAAGGTATTGCTGTAGCTGGACTCTAATATGGAACGTAGTGAAGATTTTATTAGATTTATATCTGAACACTCACATCTTCTAGAACATCTAGAAGAACATGCATCACCTCTTTATGATTTGATTTACCCTATCTATATCGTTTTAAAACATTTAATTGAAAACAACGTAGATATAAAGATTAAACTCAGAGATGATGTATTCCAAGAAGGATATAATTACTTATATTTATATATAGAAGAATTAGATACTATATTAAATAAATATTATAATAACGATATTCACGCGTTACTTTTTGATCAAGAAGTTGTTTATTATTATGAAAGATTAAAAGATCTAGATGAACTTCTAGATTCTAAAAATGCTGAAGTATTTAATTTAACTAATAAATATGAGAAGCTTGTGGGTAAAACTTATTTCATGACTCAAACAGACAAAGAAGAAGTAGAATCACTTCTAAATAAAGTCTATGATGAAATAGAAGAATTACCTATTCAAGATGAATATATGCTTTATGCATCATATTTAAAATTAGATGTAATATAATATGAAAAAAATAACTTGTTTAATTGTGGCGTTTGTCTTTTTTGTCGGATTGTGTCTTTTTTCGTCGTGTACGGTTAACAAAAAAACAAACTATATTTTTGAGGGATCTTTTGTTTGCGAAAAAGACGGTGTTGTTTATTATTTAGAAATAAAAGAAATAAATGAGGAATCATATTCAGAGCGAGATGGGTTTAATGTTGTGCACGATGTGGTAAACAACAATAAATATTATGAACTTTCTTTTTATTGGATGATTGAATCACAAAAAGAGACATATAATTTTATAAATTTGAAAGATAGTCACCCAAAAACAAACGGACTTCCGGTGTTTTATGTTGATGACAACAATAATAAATTTATTCCTCAAAACATAAAAGCTCCAAATAAGTATACTGTTGTTTTAAATGGTGTTTATTTAGAACTGGAGGACTATAAATCATGAATGCGATTTTACCATTGATAAGTTTGTTGATGTCATTCTCTTTTTGTAATATAAATAATAATTGCTGTCCACGTGACAATTATTTAATAGAAGCAAAAACAACTCAAAATAACGAAAACTAAACAAAATCCTTTAATTGATAGAAATAAAGGAAGAATAGTATTAGATAAAATAAAAATATATTACAACTAAAAAAAGAAGAAGACAAGGAATTAACCTTGTCTTCTTTTAATTATTCATTAATTTTCATTGTTGGGAATAAGAGAACGTCTCTGATAGAATCTTGTTCTAAGAAGAACATTACAAGTCTATCAATACCGATGCCAACTCCGCCTGCAGGAGGCATACCGTATTCCATAGCGTCTAGGAATGTTTCATCGATATCAGCTGCTTCATCATTACCGAGCTGTCTTTCTCTTAATTCTTCTTCAAATCTCTTTAATTGTTCAATTGGGTTATTGAGTTCTGTGTATGCATTACCGAATTCACAACCATTGATATAGAGTTCGAATCTTTCAACAAATCTAGGATCTTCTTTGTTTTCTTTTGTAAGAGGAGATATTTCAATTGGATGTCCACATAAGAATGTAGGTTGAACTAAATCTTCTTCACAGAATTTTTCAAAGAATTCATTGATAATATGACCCACAGTAAAGTGTGGTTCAACTTTAATACCATTTTCCTTTGCAAGCTTAGTAGCTTCTTCAAGAGTATAGTTATTAGCCTTAAAGTCGATACCAGTCTTTTCTTTAATCATATCTGTCATATTAACTTTTCTAAATGGTTTTTCGAGATCAATTTCTGTGTCACCCATCTTGAATACATATTTACCAAACACATTCTTAGCGATGTATTTAAATACGCCTTCAGTGATTTCCATCATTGAATCAAGATTACCATAAGCTTGATAGAGTTCTACCATAGTGAATTCAGGGTTATGTTTAGTATCAACACCTTCGTTTCTAAATACTCTACCGATTTCGAATACTCTTTCCATTCCACCAACAAGAAGTTTCTTTAAGCTAATTTCAAGAGCTATTCTTAAATAAAGACTCATATCAAGTGCATTGTGATGAGTGATGAATGGTCTAGCAGAAGCACCACCTTTATGAACTTCAAGGATAGGAGTTTCAACTTCAGTAAAACCAAGTGAACCGAAGTATTCTCTCATAGCTTTAATGATTTGAGGTCTTGCGAGAGCTGTCTTTAAGCTTTCATCATTCATGATTAAGTCTAAGTATCTCTTTCTATATCTTTCTTCAACGTCTGAAAGTCCATGGAACTTTTCTGGAAGAGGTTTTAATGATTTAGCTAAGTGTGTATACTTTTCGCATTTAATTGTGATTTCACCAGTTTGAGTAAGCATTACATAACCTTCAACACCTACGATGTCTCCTACATCTCCGGCTTTGAAGATAGAGTAATCAGTTTCTCCAACATCATCAAGTTTAATATATACTTGGATTAAACCTGTTTTATCTTTTAAACTGAAGAATGATGCCTTACCCATCTTTCTCATGAACATAATTCTACCAGCTACTTTAGCGTGAGCTTTTAATTCTTCTAATTCTTCGTGAGTTTTACCAGCATACTTTTCTTTAATTTCCTTAGCTGTGTTTTCTACATCATATTTTTGTCCATATGGATCTACACCGAGTTCAACTAATCTTTCGAGCTTAACTCTTCTAGCCATTTCTTGATCTGTAAATTCTCTTGCCATAACGTTTCTTCCTTTAATTTATAATTATCGTAAATAATTATACATTAAGTAGAGTATATTTTCAAATTATAGTGTGATAATATATTATAAGAATATATTAAAGGAGGAACGGCTAAATGAAGAAATTACTATCTATTATCTCTATATTTGCGCTATCTTTAATGCTTGTAGGCTGTTCTAAAAGAATCACTCTCGAAAATAAAACATATGAAACAGAAGAAGATATAGAAGTTATTCAAGTTAATGATTTAAATATGAATATTACTATTAAAAAGAGTAATACAGACAAAATTACTGTTGAATATGGCACAGCAAAAGAATATACACTTTATGTAACATATGAACACTCAAATAAATCTTTAACTTTAAGAAGAGAACAAGCTAAAAGTATGTTCTTTAATTCATATGATTTCGATAAAAACTCTGAAACAGTTATCACTGTTCCTGAGGATAAAGAAATTAAGTATACAGTCGCAATAGAAAACGGTGGTATTACTTTAAGTAATATTAAACCACTTGAATCTAGTTTTAGAACTGATAGTGGTTCAATCTCATTAAATAATGTTATCTCAAGTGAAAAAGTAGAACTAAAAACTATTAATGGTGAAGTTAGTTTAAAAGATTCAGAATTTAAAGAATTAAAAGTTAACGTTAATAATGGTTCTATTAGACTTGATACTGTAGAAGTAAAAGAAGATTTATTTACTAAAACAGACAATGGTGAAACAAGATATGAAGATGTTACAGCATCTAAGATTGAATCAGAATCAGGACATGGTGAACAAAACTTAAGAAATGTTGACTTCATTGTTATAATGAGTGTTAAAACTACTACTGGAGCAATTAACTTACTTCTTAAAGGAAAGAGAAGCGATTATTTAGCTACAGCATCAGCTGGTACAGGTAAAGTTACAGGTACTACTGAAGAAGGACAAAAGAATGTAACTTGTAGAACTACAGTTGGTGATGTAAATATTAGATACGCAGGATAAAAAAGAATGGCCGCACTAATGTGCGACCATTTTTAATTTTCGATTACTTCATACATTTCAGATGCATCTTTCTTAGCTGTGAATTCATTAATTGATAGTACTTTAACTTTAAGTACTTTTGATGAATAAGATATTTCAATAATATCTCCTTCATTCACAGAAGAAGAAGGTTTGGCATCTTTTCCGTTAATTCTAATCTTATCTTTTTGGGCAGCCTCTTTAGCGACTGTCCTTCTTTTTATAATATGAGATACTTTTAAATACTTATCTAGTCTCATCTTGTTTTGGTTCTTCTTGAGGTTGTTCTTTAACCTCAGTTTCTTCAACTTTAGGTTCTTCAACCTTAGCTTCGGTACCTAAATCTTTTAATGATTTATCTTTTAAATCATCAACTCTTTTGAGTTTACCAGTAGCCATGATTTCTTCAATATCTGGTTTTTCAATGGTTTCAACAAGAAGAAGATAATGAGCAATAGCTTTAAGTTTATCCATATTTTCAGTTAAAACTTGTGCAGCTCTCTTATGACAATCTTCAATGATTGTTCTGATTTCTTCATCAATTTCATGAGCAACTTTATCACTGAAGTTCTTACCAGTTGAATAATCTCTACCTAAGTATTGATAACCAGTGTTTTCTTCATAGGCAATTGGGCCTAATTTACTCATACCCCATTCAGTTACCATTGCACGAGCAATCTTAGTAGCTTGAGTCATATCGTTAGAAGCACCAGTAGTGATTTCACCATAGATTAATTCTTCAGCAGTTCTACCACCAAGAAGACCAGTGATTTGTTCCATTAATTGAGTTTTAGTGTGAAGATATATTTCTTCCTCTTTAGGACCCATAAGGTTATAGCCTCCGGCTTCACCTCTTGGGATAATAGTTACTTTTTGAACAACTTGAGCATTAGAGAGGATTGAACCAATTACGCAGTGACCAGCTTCGTGGTGAGCTACGATTTCTTTTTCTCTCTTGCTCATTACTCTACTCTTCTTAGCAGGACCCATCATAACTCTATCAATAGCTTCGCTTAAGATATCATTTGTGATTAATGGTTGTCCCTTTCTTGCGGCAAGAAGAGCACCTTCATTCATTACGTTTTCAAGATCAGCACCAGTAAATCCTGGAGTCTCATGTGCAACTTGTGCGAAATCTACATCTGGACTAACTTTCTTATTACGAGCGTGAACTCTTAAGATTGCCTCTCTTTCTTTAACGTCTGGGTTACCAATATTGATTTGTCTATCAAATCTACCAGGTCTAAGTAATGCGGGGTCTAGGATATCAGGTCTATTAGTTGCGGCCATAACGATGACAGATGTTTCTTTTGTGAAACCATCCATTTCAACAAGAAGTTGGTTTAGAGTTTGTTCTCTTTCATCATTTCCTCCACCAAGACCAGCACCTCTTTGTCTACCCACAGCATCTATTTCATCCATAAATAGAATTGCAGGAGCGTTTTTCTTAGCAGTTTTAAACATATCTCTAACACGGCTTGCACCAACACCGACAAACATTTCTACTAAATCAGAACCAGTAGTGAAGTAGAATGGAACTCCAGCTTCACCAGCAACAGCTCTTGCTAGTAATGTTTTACCAGTACCAGGTTTACCATAAAGAAGAATTCCTTTAGGTACTCTTGCGCCCATGTCTTGATATTTCTTAGGATTCTTTAAGAAGTCTACAACTTCTTTAAGTTCTTCCTTTTCTTCTTCAAGTCCAGCTACATCTTTGAAAGTAGTAGTAGATTGTTTATTAAGTTTAGCTCTTGATTTAGTAAATTCAAGAGTAGAAGACATTCCGTTTGCACTATTAGCTGCGCTAATTGATCTTACAAGTATTACTACTATGAAGATAATTCCACCAAACATTAATACATAATAGAGAATATTCCATACATTTACTGTAGAACCAGGTTGATATGATACAGAATAATCGGTTCCAGCGATTTGTGATTGGAATGATGCCCATTGTTCAGTGGTTGCGAAGAAGTAGACAGTTGCTTTCTTGTTTGTTGTTGTATCTTTTCCAGTTACATATACAACATAACTTCCTTGAACTGCACTATCTTTAGCTGGAGTAACTATAATTGATACTCCACCATCTTGATACGCATCTTTTCTACCTACATATTCAGCTACAGCTTTTGAATATGAGATTTCATTTTTATTGTTATTACAACCTCTTAAAGAATATACCATCGCAACTATAAAGAGCGCTGCGATAATTAATATTCCAATATTGGCCCAGTTAAAACCACTTCTTTTAGGTTGTTGTTGTTGATTATTGTTTTCACTCATTTTATCACCTACTTATAAAGTTCATCCTTAAGTGCTGCTATATAAGGAAGATTTCTATAATATCCATTATAATCAAGGCCATAACCAAATACATATTCATTTGGAACTTCAAAACAAACATAGTCTGCTTCGAATGCAACCTTTCTTGTACCTACCTTACTAGCTAGAACACAAGTAGTTACTTTCTTCGCACCTTTATCATATAAATATTTAGATAGTTCTTTTAATGTAAGACCTGTATCAATAATATCATCTACAAGAATTACATGTTTACCTTCTATACTTTCTTTTAACTCGCCGATTACTTTAACTTTTCCAGTAGACGCAGTTCCTTCGTAAGAAGAAGCTTGAACATAGTTTACTAGTAGTTTTAATTTTAATTCTTTAAGTAAATCAGGTAAGAAAGGTATGCAACCAGTTAATAGTCCAACGACTACTAAATCTTCTCCTTCAAGATCTTTAGTCATCTTTTTTGCTAATGCCTTAATAGATTTCTTAATCTCTTTTTCGGATACTAGGACTTTCTTAACGGAAGCTTTTAATTCATCATTGAATGTCATTTCCATTACCTCCTTCGAGAGTTATATATAATTTGTTTTCTAAAGTGGTGTCGGTTTCTTTTCTAATAAGACCTGGAATAAAGAAGATTCCATCCTTATTTGAAATAACTAATACATTATCTCTTTCACTTTTAAGAACTTTATTGTCTTTTAAGATTTGAGATACTTTTTTAGTGATTCCATTAACCTTAATTTTGTCACCACTTTCCTTATTTTTTACAAAAATAGGAAAAACAGATTTTATATCATTATAACATAACATATATGAGTTTTTGTTAGGAAGAAGGTGATATTTTTGTGATATTTTAAGCGTTCTTCCATCACCTAAATCATAATCACCAAAGTCATTTATCTCAAGAGATATGCTTGTCTTGTCTTCAAGTTTAGTAAAAATGATTTTATCGTATTCTAAAAATACTTTAATAGAACTGTTTAATTCGATAGTTTTTCCTGAGACATCTTTTAAACTTAAATTAATAATTTCGCTCATTCTTTCGTGAGTTAAAATTAGTGAATCAGAAGAAATTATATTCACTGCCTCAACTAAAACCCACTTCTTAATAATCTGTTTTAAGTTATTAAATTCAATTCTATTGATAATAATTTTATCGCCAGAGATTTGTGAGAATTTAGCCATAAACTCATCTGATAAATCTTTAATTAATTCAAATGAATCTTCCATATCTTCTTTGTAGTTTGATACTTGATTTAAGAAGTTTGGATTAATCTCTTTTGCGACATTTACGAGATTATGTCTAACCACATTTCTTGTGTAGTGATCGGTACTGTTTGATGAGTCTTCAAAATACTTGATGTGGTTTTCATCGATATAATTTTTAATTTCATTTTTAGAAACACTAAGGAGAGGCCTAATGATTTGATAGTTATCTAACTTGCTTATATATTTGATTCCTGAGTATCCTCTTAAAGATGTGCCTCTAATGAGTCTCATAAGAACTGTCTCAGCTTCATCATCTGCGTGATGAGCTAGAAGAATCTTGTTTGTGTGGTATTTATCACATACCTCTTTATAGAATTCATATCTTTTATATCTTGCGACTTCTTGGAAGTTTGAATTAATTTCTTCATTTAATTCATATCCTTCAAATGGGATATTCATCTTTTCACATAAGTCTTTTAAATATGCATATTCAGTATCTGATTCAACCCTTCTCTTATGATTAATGTGAGCTACCACAACTTTATAATCGTTATTAACTAAAACAAAAAAGAGGGCCATAGAGTCCATTCCAGTTGAAACACCTACAACGAGTGTTTCCTCTTTATTCACATATTTATTTAGTTTAGATAAGATATCATTAATTCTTTTATCCATTTGATTTTATTCTATCACATTTATTATTAATAAATGAAAAATAGGTTATAATAATTAATGGTGAAAATATGAAATTAATACTCGCATCTAAATCTCCAAGAAGAATTGAAATAATGAAAGAGTTAGGTTTTGACTTTGAAGTCATCCCATCAAACGCCGATGAATTCGTTGATTCATATAACTCTAATGAAGATTTAGTAATGGCTCTTGCGAAGAAGAAGGGTGATAGTGTATTTAAAGATCATAGAGATGATTTAATTCTCTCTTTTGATACATTAGTATTCTTAGGTGATGAAGTATTAGGTAAGCCTCAAAACTATGAAGATTGTGTAAGAATGCTTCAAAGTTTAGAGAATAAGAAACATTTAGTTATTACTGGTGCTTATATTAAAGCTAAAGATTATGAAGATTTATTCTTTAGTGAATGTTTCGTTCATATTGATCATATAGAATTAAGTGATATTGAAACTTACGCCAAAACTAATGAACCATATGATAAAGCAGGAGGATACGCTGTTCAAGGTTTTATTGGTAGATATATTGATAGAGTTGATGGAGACTTCTTTAGTGTAATTGGTCTTCCTAAAGCTTTAGTATATAAAAAGGTTACTGATTATTTAAAGAAAAAATGCTAGTAGAATATATTGTTTTAGCTATCTATTTGATAGCGCTTGTAGTTAATTTAATAGTAAATAAAAATAAACCAAGTTTAATCAAAGGAATACTTGGTGTTTTGCTTGGACTTACTTATTTACTTTTCTATTATATTGAAATACTTAAACCATATATGTGGGCATTTGATGGATATATTCTCATTTATATGTCTTATATTTTATTAACTTTAATTCCAAAGCGTATCACTAATACCATCACTGAATATGATTACGTAGAAGTTGAAAGAGCGTATAGAGGAATCAAAGATGAACATGAAGTATTAAGAGAAAGATTCATCTCTACTATTTCACTTATTGAAGAAGGCGTAATCTTCTACGAAGATGGATTTAAAGAAGTATTCTTATCAGATAAAGCCCAAGAGATATTTGGTGGAGAAAGAAGCATAAATCTTAAAGAACACGTATTGTCTATATTTGTTCAAGATAGAAATGATTATATTCAAACTATTGAACACCTATCTAAAAGATATAACGAATATAAAATTAAATATAGAATTGAAAAGGGTGACCAAAGATTCTGGGTTGAAGAGAGAGGAAACTATATTAATGTTTCAGGTAAGAAAACCGCTATCGCAACTGTGAGAGTTTTAGAACCGATGGTATTTACTGAAACTTCATACTTTGAACTTGATTCAATGTATAAAGTTGATAAGTTATATACCGTAATTTCTCAATATGTGACTAATCATAGAAAGTTTGGTCTTATGATGTTTGAAATAACTAATATTCCAGAAATCAATAAGAAGTATGGAAGAGAAGTTGGTAGTCTTATGATGAATGACTATATCAAATATATGAAGAGTACATACCAAGAAGAAGCTACTAGAGTATTTAGAGTATCAGGCATTAGATTCGCAATCTTAATTGATGATAAAGATGTGTTTGAAGATTTTAAGAAGGCTTTAGTTGATTCTAAATCTCTTCTTTATAACTTCAAGATTAAAATCGCTGGAATTAATGATCTTATTAAAGTTAATTTTGGTGTATTAGATTATTCACTTGTAAGACAAATTAATTCAAAAGATGTGGTTGATTTAACTGAGAAATCATTAGAAGACGCTATAGATTCTAAGAAGAAAAATTATTCAATATTTGGAGAGTAGAATATGAATTATCAAACAATATTATTAGCCGCTGGTGAAGGACAAAGAGCCGCACTAGGTTACAACAAAGTTCTCTATAAGATTAATGGAAGAAAAGAACTAGTTCTTTATAGTCTTGAATACTTTATTGATGATCCTCTATGTGAAAAGATTGTGCTTGTAATTAATAAAGCTGATCAAAGATATTTTAAATATCTTGTGACTAACCCTAAAGTAGTATTTACTTTTGGTGGTAAAGAAAGAGGCGAATCAGTTCAAGAAGGATTAAAGTTAATTGATTCTGAATATGTTATTATTCATGATGCAGCTAGACCTTTAATTTATAAGGAAGACGTATATAATTTATTATCTTTCGCACAAGAAACTGGTGGAGCTACTTTAGCTACTAAAGTATACAATACGACTTGTCATATTAAAGATGGATTCGTTGATGAATACTTCTCAAGACATACTTTAGCTTCAGTTGTTACTCCACAATGTTTTAAAAAAGAACTTCTTGTTAAGGCATACCAAGAAAACGTTCAAAAAGATACTTTCACAGATGACTCTTCAATTTTTAATAAATTTATCGGTTCAGTAAAACTTATTTGGACAGATAATATTTCTATTAAAGCTACTACACCATATGATATTAAGTTATTAGAGGTGATTTTATATGCGCATAGGTAATTCTATTGATTTTCATCCATTTAAAGAAGGTAGATTATTAATCTTAGGCGGTGTCACAATCCCGTTTAATAAAGGTCTTGATGGCGTAAGTGATGCGGATTGTCTCTTACACTCTATCGCAGAAGCAATCCTAGGAGCTTTAGCTTTAGGAGACTTAGGCACATATTTTAAAGAAGAAGACTCTAAAGATATGGATTCTAAGAAGATCCTTATGAAAGTTAAAGATATGATGGCTGAAAGAAACTATAAGGTAGGTAACGTTGATTCAATGATTTTAATTGAAGAACCAAAGTTAGCTCCATATATTCCAATGATGAGAGAGGTCATCGCATCAATTCTTGATATTGATAAATCGTCAGTATCAGTAAAAGCTACTACAATGGAAAAATGTGGAATAATTGGAAAAGGAGAAGGTTGTCTTTCTATGACAACAGTTCTTCTTGAAGAGGTGTATTATGGTAGAAACAAACAAAGGCTTGTTTGAGATAATTAAAGACGATAAAAAAGCATTCGTAATTAACGAATTTGAAGATAAATTCGTTGAATACTTAACTAAGTATGAGTATATCGTTGGAGATTATTCAAATAATATATTAAGATTAAAAGGGTTTGATAAAAAGAACGCAAAGTTCATTCCAGATTATATTAATGAGTTCTGCGCTCTAGATCAACAATACTATATTTTAAGGAATCCTAATTTTAATAAGGATTATAAGGACGAAGAAGATGAGCTATAATGACGATGTTGAAATGCAAATTATTCAAGTTTTAGATAAGATTAGACCATTCATTCAAAGAGATGGTGGTGACTGTAAGCTTGAAAAGTATGAAGATGGTGTTGTATACATCAAGTTCTATGGTGCTTGTGTAGGATGTTCTATCATTGACACAACACTCTATGATGGAATTGAATCTATTTTAAAAGAAGAAATTCCTGAAGTAGTTAAAGTAGTAAATGTTGATAGTCTAGAGGGTGGCTATGATGACCCTTATAAACAAATAGAGGAAAATTAATATGAAGGGAAATTTAAAATTAGATGCATCACTCGCTTATAAGTATTTAAGTGAAGATGAATTAGCTAAGGCAAGAGAAGACGCCAAAGAAGGTCTTAAAACTTTACTTAATAAAACAGGAGAAGGTAATGACTTCTTAGGATGGGTAGATTATCCAGTTACTTATGATAAAGAAGAATTATCTAGAATTAAGAAAGCTGCATCAACTATTACAATGAATAGTGATGTACTAGTAGTTATTGGTATTGGTGGATCATATCTCGGTGCCCAAGCTACTATTGATGCATTAACTCCTTACTTTGAACAAAAAGGTTTAGAAGTAATCTTCGCAGGTAATAGTGTTTCATCTACTTATCTCTCACAACTTAGAGATTATTTATGGGATAAAGATTTCTCTTTAAACGTAGTTTCAAAGAGTGGTACAACTACTGAACCAGCTATCGCATTCAGAGTACTCTTTGAACTCTTAAAGAAGAAATACATGAAGGAAGAATTAAAGGAACACGTATTCTTAACTACTGATAGAGCTAAAGGCGCTCTTCATGAAATTGGTGTAAAGAATGATTTCGAAATGTTTGTAGTTCCTGATGATATGGGCGGACGTTATAGTGTCTTATCAGCTGTAGGACTACTTCCTATTGCTTGTGCTGGGTTTGATGTTGATAAGATGATCAAAGGTGCAAAGGATGCTATGGAAGATGCAAAAGAAGAAAATAGTGAAGCTCTTGAATATGCTGCACTAAGAAACGCTCTTTTAAGAAAAGAATTCAATATTGAAATCTTAGAATCTTATGAACCATCTTTATCATTCTTAATTGAGTGGTGGAAACAACTTTATGGTGAATCAGAAGGTAAAGGTAATAAAGGTATCTTCCCTGCTGGATGTATCTTCACTCGTGACCTCCACTCTATGGGTCAATATATTCAAGAAGGAAGAAGAAACCTATTTGAAACAGTTTTAGATATTAGAAATCCTAAGACTGATTTAGATGTTCCATTCGATAAAGAAAACCTTGATGGACTTAACTACTTAGTTGGAAAGAATGTTAACGATGTTAATAGTGTTGCACTTCTTGCTACTATGAAAGCTCATGATGAAGGTGGAGTTCCAGGAATCAAATTATCTATTGATGAAATAGACGAATATAACCTTGGTTATTTATTCTATTTCTTCGAAATTGCTTGTGGAATTTCAGGATACACTTTAGGTGTTAACCCATTCAATCAACCAGGCGTTGAAGCTTATAAAAAGAATATGTTTGAAATGCTTGGAAAACCTGGATATACAAAAAAGTAAAATATAAATAGAAAGGCGCAGTACCGCGCTTTTCTTTTAATAATAAGGAGGTAGTATGATCAATTTAAAGAATGATTATAATACAATCGGAAGTAAAGAAATATTAGATGAATTAATCAAATATAGTAATGATAAATTTGTGGGATATGGAGAAGACACTAAGACTAAAGAACTAAATTCTTTAGTTAGAAGTCTCACAGAAAAAGAAGTAGATACTTATGTTTTATCTGGAGGCACCATTACTAATATAATTGGTTTATCTCAAATCCTTAAAAACCCTTATGAAGCAGTTATCACAGTTGAAACATCTCATATAAATGTTCATGAGACTGGCGCAATTGAATCATCTGGTCATAAGATTATATTTACCAAAGCTATAGGCGGAAAGATTGATCCAAACGGAATTGAGGCTACTTATAATAAGTTCACTGATAATCATATGGTTATGCCTAAGGCGCTATATTTATCTAATGCGACAGAACTTGGTGAAGTCTATACTCTTGATGAATTAAAAGAATTATATAGAATCGCCAAGAAGTTAAATCTTTATTTATTTATTGATGGCGCAAGACTTCCTCAAGCTTTAGCCTCTTCAAAATACACTTTAAAAGATATAGCAAGTGTTTGTGATATGTTCTATGTTGGTGGAACCAAACTAGGACTTCCTTATGGAGAACTACTCGTTATCGTTAATGATGAACTAAAAGTTAACTTCAAATATATTTTAAAGAATAAACTAGGTTTACTCTCTAAAGGATTTGTGGGAGCTATTATGTTTAATAGATTCTTAAGAGATGATTATTATTTAACTCTTGCGTCTCATTCTATAGAGATGGCTAATCTTTTAAGAGAAGAATTGAAAGAATATTTAGTATATCCAAACACAACTAATCAAGTATTTATTAAATTAGATAATAATAAAGTAAATAATATATCTAAATATATAGAGTTCGAAGTATGGGAATTGCTAAATGATTCAGCTATAATAAGATTAGTGACAGCATATAATACTAAAAAAGAAGATGTATTAGACGCAATAAAGATTATTAAGGAGAGTTAACATGGCCATAGAATTACCTTATCCATATAATAGAATTGTCGATGATGATTATACAAAAGACATATATATCAACATAGAAAACTATGGCGAATTTAGATGCGAAAAGATCGCACGATTTGTGAAGTGCTCTAGGAAGAATGTCATCACATATCTAATTGTTGAACCAAAAGATATTAAAGGCCTTGAAGAAGGAAGTGTATACGTTGTTAAAATCGTTAACGATAAAAAAGGTATTCGCTACTCATTCGCAAATAGAAGATGGTCTCGTATAATTATGGGTTGGTACTTTGAAGAAATCGAAGATAGTAGTGATGAAGAAATAGAGGGTTAGGATAATTCCTAACCTTTTTATTTACTTAATTATTAATAATTGTGTAGTAAAAATTATTAAATTGTGATATTATAATATCAGTATTTAACAATAATACATACACAAATGGAGGAATACTAATGGAAAGAACAATTTATCACGGCAGCGAATACATAATTGAAAAACCAGAACACTTAAAAGGTAATCCTCATAATGATTATGGATTAGGATTTTATTGCTCTACAAATTTTGAACTCGCAAAAGAATGGGCCGCAAGAAAAAGTGGCCATGGTTATGTAAATAAATACACAATTAGAGATGATAGATTAAAAATATTAGATTTAACTAAGCCTCCATTTGATAATATTCTTTATTGGATTAGTCTCCTTATGTTTAATAGAACCATTTCAAACGACATTAAAAACAATTATCCTAGAGAAATGGAATATTTAAAAACTAATTATTTAATTAATGTTAATGATTATGACATAGTGATTGGCTATAGAGCAGATGATAGTTATTTCCGTTTTCCTGAAGCTTTTATTAGGAGCGAAATAACAATTGAATCTCTCAATACAATTTTTAAATCAGGTGATCTTGGAAAACAATATGTCTTAATTTCAAAAAAAGCTTTTAACTTACTTAAGTTTGTTGAATATAAAGAAGTCACAAAAGAAAGCAAAGAAGACTATTATAAAAGAAAAGAAAAGGCAGATAAGGTATTTACTGAATTGTTAAATAAAGATAGATACTCAAAGGAATTAAGATTAAGGGATTTGGTGATTGAAGATGATAGATTATGATTTATATAAGATAAAAGATATATTCGCAAGAATGTTTGTGATTGGCATTCAAAACAAAATTAACTTATATTCTTTTTCATCTGCACTTGAAAGAAGCGAGTTTGTAAACTGCATTGAAAAAGATACATATTCTGAATTATTTAATCAACCACTAGAAGATATCTTTTATTCAATAACTGAAAACAAAGTAGAAAAAGATGAAAGCTATGGAATATATAATGATGCATATTGGGCAGGTAAATGTTATTTTGATTTACACACAACTTTAAATAAAACATTCGCATATTTATTTTTAAAGCTTCCAATAGATAAAATGTTAGACTTATATCCTGTATATCATGAAATGGATTTTAGTTCACTTGTTGAATACTTTAAGCAAATAGAAGAAGAAACCACAATTCTTAAAACTTTATGCGAAGAGAAAAAAGTAACTTTAACTGAAGTGTCTAAAAAGACCGGGATTAATATTAACACATTAAGAAAATATTATAGGAGCGATGTATCGTTATATAAAGCTGAGTTCCAAAATATTGCAAAGATAGTTGAGTATTTTGATACCACTTTCTTACTTTTTATAAATTAGGTATTAGAGCGCCATCTGGCGCTTTTAATATATTTTGTTTGCTTTTTTATTCTGTTTATGATATCCTAATCTGCTAAACGCAAAAAGGAGTTTAGGAAATGGAAAACAATAAAAAAGTATTTAACGAAATATTACAAACAATCAAAGATTATAAGAAAATTATAATCATAAGACACAAGGGTCCTGACTATGATGCATATGGAAGTCAATTTGGATTATATTATGCTTTAAAAGAGAATTTTAAAGATAAAGAAATATTAATCGCTGGTGATGATAACGCTAATAATTTCTACAATAGACCTATGGATGATGTAAAAGAAGAAGACTATAATGGAGCTTTATTAATCTTAGTAGATCAATCATCTGTTGGAATGCTTAATGATTTAAATTATAGACTCGCAGATAAGATTATCATCATGGATCACCATGAATCTAACCCAGATTTCGGTGATGTTATTATTATTACTCCAACATATTCAAGTGCCGCAGAACTTATAACTGAATTCTTATATGAAACTAATTTAACTATTCCAAAAGTAAGTGCGGATGCTTTATATATTGGTATGGTTGGTGATTCAAATAGATTCTTCTATAAAGGTACTACATCAAACACATTCTTAATGGCTAAAGTATTACTCGATGCTGGAGCTGATATTATTACAGATTATAAACTTATGGTTAAGGATGAATCTGAAGGATTTAAAAAGATTAAAGGATATGTTCTTGAGAACTTTACTTTAAATAATAAAGTGGCATCAGTAGTTATTCCAAAAGAAATTAGAAACAAATATGGAATCACAGATGCTCAAGCATCTCGTGGTACAATCAATATGCTCGCAACTCTCGAAAACTGCGAAGCTTGGGTAAATTTCACAGAGAAAGATGACGGTGAAGCTTTCGTAGAAATAAGAAGTAAAGAGATTCCTGTTGTTGATGTAGCTAAGAGTTTTGGTGGTGGAGGACACGAACTTGCATGTGGTGCCACTATCGCAACGCTTGACTTAAAAGATGAGTTTGTGAGAAGATTAGAAGAGAAGGTAAATTAAAATGACAATATATCAAGAGATTTGGAAAACAATTAAGAAATACGATAATATCATTATCACAACTCATATTAGAGCCGATGGCGACTGTGTAGGTTCAGGTATTGGCCTAAGAGAAATCATTAAAGCTACATATCCAGAAAAGAATGTTAAGTGTATTCATGAAAATGTTGGTTACTTATCTTTCCTTGGTAAGAGTGATGAAGCAACTGATGAAGAATTTAAGAATGCATTAGTAATTAGTGTAGACTGCGCAGATATCGGTCGTGCAGTTGACCCTAGACTTACTACTGGTCTTGATTTAATTAAGATTGACCACCACCCAAACAGAAACCCATTTGGTCGTAAGATCAATTTTGTTCAAGATGAAATGTGCGCATGCGCAGAAATGATCTTTGATTTATATTTTGTAAATAAAAAAGCTAAGATTTCTAAATTAGGTGCTGAAGCTTTATTCACAGGAATTGTAACTGATAGTGGTAGATTTAAATATTCTGGAGTTACTGGAGATACAATGAAGAAGATTGGTATCATGTATGAACTTGGTATCGACGCTCAAAAGATTTACGTTGAACTTGAAAAAGTATCTTTAGATGAACTTAACTTCAAGGGTTACGTTATGATGAATACTATGCAAACTCCAAATGGTGTATTATACGTTAAGCTTAATGAAGAAATCAGAAATAAGTTTAATGTATCATATGATGAAGCATCTAATATGGTTAACGCATTAAGCGGAGTTGAGGGACATCCTATTTGGATTTTAATCAATGAATTTAGCGCTGATGAAATTAGATGTAGAGTTAGATCACAAGGAATTGTGATTAATGATGTAGCTGAAAAGTTTGGTGGAGGCGGACACGCTAACGCATCAGGTATAATCGTTAAGGATTATGCTACAGTAGACGCTATTTTAGCTGCTTTAGATGAAAAGCTAAAAAAATAATAAAAAAATTTCAAACGATTTATATACTTTTTGAGTACTATTTGTTAGGAGGACCTTATGAAAAAACAAATAGTACTTTTATTTTTAATGTTTTTTACATTACTTTTTTCTATGCCTAATATAAACGCAAAGGCATATGAAATCGAAAACTCTATTACATCAGATAGAGTAATTTATTCATCTGGATATAACACTTTAGACATTAATGATTTTATAGTTAATGGCAAAACTATTGTCACAGCTCATTCAATGTATGTAGGTGATGCTTATCAAAACACAGTGATAGTTAGATTTTGTGATACTTATTATAATGAAAGATTAAAGTATAAAGTTCACTGCTTTGATGTTGATGGTTACTATATTAAAACATTTGAGGGAGACTACAATACCCCAACTTGTGAGGTTGGCTTATATTCCGATGGAATAGCTTATGCCGCAGAATCATTTGTACTACCTATCAGTACTTTTTCAGTAATTCTTGAAGCTGTGTATTATAATAATGACTTCATAAATAATAATTATGGCAATTTAAAACTGATTAAAGGACCGTATTATGCTCCATATAATGCTGATGCTGCACTAGATGATTTAATATTTCAAAAGATTGATGGAAGATTAGTAAATATCACAAATAAAGATGTTTCAATAAACATTATTTATCCTAATGTCTTAAGCCAAAACGATTTTAAAAATATGATTAAAGCTTATGATGGAAATAATGCGAGTGAATACGAAGGAATCAGTATTGAATTTGATTATGATAGTTATCTATCTTTTTCAAAAAGCGTTGGAAAACACTCACTCACGTTTAGTGCGAGTGATGAATACGGAAACACGTCTACTTTAAATGCTAGTGTAAATATTATTGATAATGAAAAACCATATTTATCAGGACCATCATCATTTAAATATCCAATAAATACTGAATTAAGTGAAGCAACCATTAAAGAAAAATATAGTGCTTCAGATAATTATGATGGTGATATATCAAATAAGATTATAATTAGTCCTGAATACACTCAAATATCAAATGAAATTAAGAATGAAACAATTACTATTTCAGTAACTGACTCATCAAACAACACCACAACTAAATCAGTAACTATAGAATTCTATGATAATATCTCTCCAGTAATTGAATCACCAGATGAAATCACTGTGAGTTATCAAGTTAACCTATCTTTAGTAGATATTATTAGAAACTCTTTAAGAGTTACTGATAATATAGATTCAAATGTAAACACAGATATCTATTCTCTTGATACTGGTTTAGATATTTATAAACCGATAAGAGCTGTGGGTGAATATGAATTGCATATAAAAGCCAAAGATAATAGTAATAATGAAACAACCAAATCAGTTAAAGTAATTATAGAAGATAAGATACCACCAGTTATTTTTATTGATAATAATTTTGTAGAGCTTACCAGTGGTGTTGATGTATCTATTGAAGATTTAACAAATCTACTTTATGCGAACGGAACTTTAAAGAAAGGCAAGCACTATAAAGCCAAAGTTTTAACTGACACATATAGTTCTCATAAAGAAATAGATGGAGTATATCATCTTGTAATTGAATATGAAGATGGAGAAGATATAATTTCTCAAGAATTTAATATAAAGGTTAAATCTAATTTATATACTGTAGAAGTATATTCACCACCAGCTATAAATAAAACAACAATTATAATTATTATTCTTTCGTCTGTTTTGGTTATTTTTACGACCATAATTGTAATATTAACCATTAGAAACAAAAGAAGAAACAAGGAATCTAATGGTGAACTATAATGAAAGAAATTATAGTAAAAGATAAAGTAATTAATATCACAGGCATAAGAGACGATGACTATGTATCATTAACTGATATTGCAAAATTGAAAAGCGAAGATTCATATCAAACAATTGTAAACTGGTTAAGAAAAGTTGATACACTAAACTATTTAAAATTATGGGAAACAATTAATAATCCATCTTTTAAACCTTTCGATTTCGAAGGGTTTAAAAGTAAACCAGGAGAAAATGCTTTTGCAATAAATCCAAAACAATGGATAGAATTAACTAACGCAATAGGAATCAAAGTTAAATCTGGAAGATATGGCGGAGGAACTTTTGCTCATAGAGATATAGCATTAGAGTTTGCAAGTTGGATATCGCCAGAGGTTAAATTATATATAATTAAAGAATTCCAACGTTTAAAGTTAGAAGAAAATGAACAAATAGAATGGAACAATAGTAGAATTCAATCTAAGATCAATTATCTAATACATACCACTGCGATAAAAGAATACTTAGTACCTATAGAACTCACTAATGAACAGAAACACTATATTTATGCATCTGAAGCCGATATGCTTAATGTCGCTCTTTTTGGACTCAGAGCTAAAGAATGGGAGAAATTAAATCCCAATAAGAAAGGTAATATGAGAGACTATGCATCTGCCATAGAACTTTATATATTGTCTAATCTTGAATATCACAATTCTTTACTTATAAAAGAAGGAATGAATCAAAGCGAAAGACTAGTTATATTAAATGAATCTGCTAATAAACAAAAAGAATTATTTAATAAAAATAATGTTAAATTTGTAGAACACAAAACTATATAATATTTTATCTTTTTAACCCCATATATATTTAATTGTTTAGATTAAATATTTATGATATAATTTTTCTTGGTAAAATATTTTTTTATATATTAGGAGATAAACATGAATTTTCAAAAAGAAAACATTAGAAACATCGCAGTAGTGGGCGGTATGGGTGTTGGAAAAACTACACTTGTAGAATCTATTGCCTTAGAATGCGGAGTGATTTCAAAGAAAGGAGAAGTTGAAAGAGGAAATACATTATCTGACTTTTCACAAGAAGAAATTAACCATCATTACAGTATTTCTGCATCACTTATTCCAGTAGTACACCAAAATACAAAGATCAATTTCATTGATTTCCCTGGAATGAATGAATTTGTTCAAGATTTATATAATGATTTAGCAGTATGTTCTGGTGCCATTTTAGTTATTGATGCTACAAAAGGTGTAGATGTTCAAGCTAAGAGTTATTACAGAGTATTAAAGGAAAAGGAAGTCCCTACATTAATTTTAGTTACTAAAGTTGATAAAGAAAACGTAGACTTCGATGCGCTTGTTGCTAATCTTCAAGCTAAGTTTGGTTCAAGTGTTGTTCCATTTATGTATCCAGAAGGTGGAAAGAATAACTTTAAAGGTTTCACTAACGTATTAACAAAGAAAGCATTTATTGGTGGAGCTGAAAGTGATTCTACAAATGATACAGCTTTAGCTTTATACGATAAGATTATCGAAGAAGCAGCTGGCCAAGATGATGAATTAATGGAAAAATTCTTTGGTGGTGAAGAACTCACTCAAGAAGAAGTATTAAAAGGTGTTAAAGCTGGTCTTGCATCAGATTCACTTACTCCTGTTGCTTTAGCTGATTCAGTTCACAATGTTGGTGTTAAAGAATTATTAAACTTAGTAGTATCTTTATTCCCTACTATGGCTGAAGTTAAACCTCTTAAGGCTTCAGAAGAATTAAAGTATGATGAAACTAAACCATTCGTTGGTTATGTATTTAAAACTACAGTTGACCCATTCATCGGTACAATCTCTTATGTACTCGTTGTAAATGGTACACTTAAAGTTGGTCAAGAAATCGTTGTTAAAGGCAACACAGAAAAAGTAAACCAAACAGCTATGATTTGTGGTAAGAACCAAACTTCTTATGATGTAGCTAATGCTGGTGATATCGTTATTATTTCTAAGCTTTCAAGTCTTGAAACTGGTTTAACATTAAATGATAAATCTAGAAATGTAGTTATCGAAAGACCTGAAGCACCAAAACCAACTTACTTTAGAGCTATCCTTCCTAAGTCTAAGAACGATGAAGATAAATTATCAGGCGCACTCCAAAAGTTAGCTCTTGAAGATCAAACATTCGAAGTTATTAGAAACAAGGAAACAAAACAACAATTAATCGGTGGTCAAGGTTCAGTCCACATTGATACATTAATTGAAAAGATGAAAGGATTAAAGGTAGAAGTTACTACTGAAGATCAAAAGATTGTATATAGAGAAGCTTTAAGAAGCACATGCCAAGCTGAAGGTAGATACGTTAAGCAATCTGGTGGTGCTGGTTACTATGGTGTAGTAGTAATGAAGTTTGAACCATGCCAAGAAGATTCATTCTGGAGTGAAGAAATCTTCGGTGGATCAGTTCCTAAAAACTACTTCCCACCAATTGAAAAAGGTTTCTTTGAAGCTCTTGAAAATGGTCCACTCGCTGGATTCCCAGTTATTAATGTTCACGGTACACTCCTTGATGGTAAATACCATCCAGTAGATTCAAACGAACTTGCATTCAAGAACGCAGCTAAAGAAGCATTCAAGAACGCAACTAAGGATGCTAGAAAGGTTATCCTTGAACCAATTATGAAAGTTGATGTAAGAGTATCTGATGATTACGTTGGTAACATCTTATCAGACGTATCTAAGAGAAGAGGTAGAGTTCTTGGTATGAACAAAGTAGGAGACTACACAGTAGTTAACTGCGAAATGCCAGAAGCTGAAATCATTAACTACAATATTGACCTTAAGGCAATGACTCAAGGTGATGGTTCATTTACAAGAGAATTCGTAAGATACGAAGACGTACCTTCTAACGTAGCTGAAAAGATCATTAAAGCTGCTCAAGCTGAAGCAGCTAACAACTAATTTATAAAATTATAAAAATAGAGGCTTTCGGGCCTCTTTTTTATGTATTTTATGGTAAATTATAGATAAAGTAGTGTTTTGCAACCGAAAGTTGCGTCACTTTCAAACTAGATTTGGTGGTACGCAACCGACGCAACTTGCTATAATTGAAGCGTAAATTAAGGAGGAAAAACTTATGAACGTAAAAATCGCAAACAAACTTTATGAACTTAGAAAACAATCTGGAATCTCTCAAGAAGAACTTGCAGATAAGATTGGTGTATCAAGACAAGCTGTATCAAAATGGGAAAGAGCAGAAGCATCTCCTGATACTGATAATTTAATTCTCTTAGCTAAAATATATAATGTATCTTTAGATGATATTATTAGTGAAGAAGATATTACTGAAGCTCAGAAAGAAGAAAAAGTAGAAGCAGTAGATTTAGATGATGATGACGATGATGATGATAAAATGCAAAAGGATGACTGCTGTACTAGAGAAGTGCACAGAAAATCAGTAATCGTTGTTAGTTCTGTAACTGGTGCTTTATACTTACTTGCTACTGTAGCATTCTTACTCATCGGTTTCTTAACACATGTATGGCATCCAACTTGGGTATTATTCTTGGCTCCAATTGTAATTGGATCATTAATCTCAGCTATCCAACATAAGAATGCTAATAGATTTAACTACCCAGTATTTATGGTTGTTCTATTTATGATATTTGGTACTCTATTTAATATCTGGCACCCACTATGGGTTCTCTTCGTAACTATCCCAGCTTACTACGCTATTATTAATTGTTTTAAAGTAAAAAAATAGTTCTTGCCTTATACCCCCTTTAGTGATAAACTATTTATGCAATTCATATGGCGACTGTGGCGAAGTTGGTTAACGCACCGGATTGTGGCTCCGGCATCGCGCAGGTTCGAGTCTTGTCAGTCGCCCCACTGAATTGAAAATGTTTGGGGCTTTGGCGGAACTGGTAGACGCGCTACTTTGAGGGGGTAGTACCGCAAGGCGTGTGAGTTCAAATCTCATAGGCCCCACCAGATTAATTAAAAACGTTCCTAGCGATAGGAACTTTTTTATTGCCCAATAGGGTACTTAAATATAGTATAATTATTATATACACATATAAGGAGTTTAAGTATGGTAGATAAGACATCTGTAATATTTGGTAATGAAATTGATAAGAAGACTATTAAAGCCGCAGAAAAGAGTAAAGCCAAATATATTAAGAAATATGGAGATGATTCTAACGCTGATTATAAAATCTCATTTAAAGATATTGATACTTTAGATTTTATTGGCGCAAGTAATATTGTATTTGGAGATAAGAATCAAAAATTTGAAGATAATGCCTTAATAGTTGGTAATATCCGTATGGGTTTTGGTCATTATAGAATCTCTATCGCTATGGCATCAGCTGCAAGAGCATTAGGTTATAAACCTTATTGGTTAGACCTTGCATCATTTGATGCGACTGGTTCAAAGATGATTAGAGAACAAAATGATATGTATTCGCTCGCATCTAGAATCTCTCAAAAATCTAAATTATTTAATAAGATTGTTTGGGAACCACTTAATAGTGAAGGCTTTAAAAAGATTACTTATAACGCAAAAGATCAAAAGAATAGTGAACTATTAGTCCCAATCTTTAAAAATATCAATAAAGATATTCCATATATCGCAACTCATGTGTGGCCATCTCAAGCTGCAATTCATGCAGGAATGACACATGTTGTAAACGCAATTCCTGATAACTGGCCTATGGGTCTTCATCTATCTGAAGGCGCAATCCACGCAGTTCAAACTCCATTTGCATATTTTGGATATAAAACTTTAAATGGATTTGCGAAGACTCCACTAAAAGGTATTCCTGAAGAATCATTAAAAGAAGTGGGTTGTTTTATTGATCATGAATTATTGGTTGACCTTGAGAATGATAATAAGAGAAGAAAAGATAGAATCAATTCAGGTAGACCTATCCGTATCTTAATGACTGTTGGTGGAGCTGGCGCAGGATTTGATATGTTCCTTGCTATGGTTAAACACTTAATCCCTTATGTTGAACAAAATAAAGTAGCTTTATTCATTAACTTTGGTGATCATAAGGATGTTTATGAAAAACTCTGTAAGAAAGTAAGCATTAATACAAAGAACTTTTTTAATCAATATAGTGAATTAAAAGATTTTGCTAAAGAAATTAAAGAAGGCGATGCTCAAGGTATTTATGCAATCTATAATGAAAATATCTTTGAAGCTGTATATTCAACTAATCTTTTAATGCCTGTTACTGACCTACTTATTACTAAACCTTCAGAACTCGCATACTATCCAATTCCTAAAGTATTTATGAGACATATTGGTGGCCATGAAGTATATGGCGCAATAAATGGTAGAGAATATGGAGATTCAACTCCTGAATATCCAACTGAAAAAGAAATCAATTCAATGTTAGATAAACTCTTAGATGATAAAGAAATCTTATGTCATATGTGCGACCAAATTGATGAACTCAAAGCTCAAGGTAGATATAACGGAGCTTATGAATGCGTTAAGCTTGCAGTAGGTAAAAATAAATAAGATATGAAAATAATTTGAAAAGACTGAATACTATTATCCAGTCTTTTCTTTATTTTAAGTTTTATTTAAGTTATTATGTGTAAAATATAAGTATGAAACTATTGTTAGTAGAAGATAACCAACAACTTAATAATGCTTTAACTACTATTCTTAAAAGGAATTCATATGTTGTGGATTCTGTTTTTGATGGCGAAGAAGCTATGACATTGATTGAAGAATATACATATGATGTAATTATACTTGATATAATGATTCCAAAAATTAATGGTCTAGAAGTGCTTAAAAGAGCGAGAGCTATGAATATAGAATCTCCAATACTTATGCTCACAGCTAAATCAACTACTGAGGATAAAGTATCTGGACTTAATTTTGGCGCAGATGACTATTTAGCTAAGCCATTTAACGTAGATGAGCTTCTTGCACGTATTAAAGCTTTAACTAGAAGACGACCGGTTTACGAAGACAATAATATGCTTGAATTTGGCGATTTAAGACTTGATCTATCTTCTATGACTTTGTCATGTGGAAAAGAAAAAACAGTACTAATGAATAAGGAATTCCAGATTATGAATTTACTATTTAAATCTAAAGACGAAATAGTATCATTAGATAAAATAGTAGCTAATGCTTGGAATATTGATGAGTATTCCACAAGCGAAAATGTCTGGGTATTTATATCTTATTTAAGAAAGAAACTTGAATCTATTAAATCAAAGACAAAGATTAAATCTATTAGATATCAAGGTTATTATTTGGAGTATCAAAATGATAAAAAAACTAAGATTTAAATTCATTCTTGTTTCTTTATTATCTATATTATTAGTATTATCTATTACTATAGGTTCTATTAATATATATAACTATGTAAGAATGAAGAATGAAATACACCAAAACTTAATAAGTATAGTAGAACGTGGTGATGAAGAGTTTCCTAGAATGGGTGAAGCTCCAGAAGGAAACAAACCTATGGATATGGGTGGAGGATTCATGAGAGGAAATTTCTTTTCTGTATCTTTTAACTCTGATGGTACTGTCGCAAGTTCTAACTTTAATCATATCTTCTTTATTAGTGAAGAAGATGGAATAAGTCTTGCAAGCGATGTGTATAATTCAAGTAAAACTGAAGGCAAGACTGACAACATGTATTACCTAAAGACAGAAAAAGATGGATTAACTATCATCGCATTTGTGGATGCGAAAGATAGAACTAATCAATTTAATAGTTTTTTAGTCTCATCAATTCTTGTCTCATCTATAAGTTATTTAGTATTAGCTTTATTAATAGTTTTATCGTCTAAAGTAGTATTTAAAGTTTCAGAAGAATCATACAAGAAACAAAAAGCGTTTATCACAAACGCATCTCATGAACTTAAAACTCCACTTACTATTATTAATACTGATATAGAATTAATTGAAATGGATAATGGTAGTAGTGAATGGACAACTTCTGTTAAAGATCAAGTCTCAAGACTTACTACTATGACTAACCAACTTGTGATATTATCTCGTCTTGATGAAGGAGAATTATCTAAATATCCATTTGAAGATTTTAGTTTATCTGATTTAGCTCATGAGGCAGTTGAATCATTTGCCTCATCATTTAAAAAAGAAGGATTAACTCTTTCAACTTCTATTGAAGATGATTTAATAATTAATGCGAATAAGTATTTAATTGATGAATTATTCTTTATTCTATTAGATAACGCACTTAAATATACTGCTCCAAACGGAACTGTTGGCATTAATATATATAAAGATAATAAGAATAAAGTAAATATATCTATATATAATGATATAGAAGAAGATAATGAACTGGATGTGAATCAATTATTTGAAAGATTCTATAGATCTCCAAACGCTAAAAAGAATGGAAGTGGAATAGGACTTTCAATCGCTAATGAAATCATTAATCTTCATAAAGCTCAAATAAAAGTAACTAAAGAAAATAATATTTTAAAATTTAATATTTCATTTTAGGTTCATTTAAAGTTCGATTGATAGAATTAAGACAGAAGAGGTGATAATTATGAAAAAAATCCTAACTGTTTTAATTCTATTTTTTAGTTTATTCTTAGTAGGTTGTAATTCAAGTGTTACACAAAGTAAGAATACCGTTACTAATGATTCAAGCGCATTAGTAAGTAATTATGATACAGATAATATAAATGATATTACTGTGGATAATAGTGAAGAAAACACATTTGATGAAAAAGAAATCAAAGAAGAAGTGGTTGAAGTTCCTACTGAATATGATTCATTTGAGGATTATACAATTACTGAATCTGGAAGTTACTATCTATCAGGTGAATATTCAAGTATTAGTATCACAGCCGCAAAGGGGTCAGAAGTATATTTATATCTTGATGGTGTAACTATTAATTCAACTGAGGGAATAGCTCTATCAAGTTCTAAGAATATTACGCTTCATGTAATCTTATTAAATGGAAGCGAAAATACTATCACAAATGACTATGAAGATACAAATGCCTTCCACGTAAAAGGTACTGTATATATTAGTGGTGATGGAACTCTAAATATTACTTCAGCTCAAAAGAGCGGACTTAAAGTGTCTAAAGATTTATATATTTATGAAGGTGTAACTTTAAACGTTAATGGTTATGATCATGCGATTAGCGCAAGATCAGTTACAGCTCAAGGCGCTACACTAAACTTAACTACTCAAGCTAAAGATGGTATTCACGCTGAATGTGATGATGACGTTACTGAATACACAGATGAACAAGGTTATGTTTATTTAGTAGATTGTAATGTAACTATTGATTCATATGGCGATGGTATCCAAGCTGATACATATGTATATATTAGTGGTGGAGACTATGATATTACTACTCATGGTGAATTTGTATCTTATTCAGCTTCTAATATGACTGAATATGAACTTGAAACTGATGACTTCAAGTATGTGAAATCTGGTTCAACTTATAAGAGAGTTGCGAAAGATTCAATCAGAAGCTTATCTTCATCATATTATGCCTTAAAGAATTCAGTAAAAGGTATTAAAGTTGGAGAAATTGAATATGATTCTGATGGTGATGGAGAAGATGACACAGAAGTAACTGTTGGTGACTATAAGATTTATATAGCTCACTTAGCTAATATCAAAATCAATTCTACTGATGACTGTATCCATACTAATTATGGAGATACAGTAATTGATAGCGCAAACTTAGTTCTTGATACATTCGATGATGGAATTACCGCAGACTATAATCTTTCAGTTAATAATGCATCAATTCAAATAAATAGTTCTTATGAAGGACTTGAAGGTGCAACTGTGACTATCGATGGTGAAAACACTAATATCGTTTCAGTATCAAGTGACGATGGTATTAATGCCGCAAGTGATTTAACTAATAATTGTGTGATTAATATTAATAATGGATATTTAAGAGTATACGCAAGCGGTGATGGACTTGACGCAAACGCTTCATTATATCTCAACGGTGGAATAGTAATAGTAGAAGGACCTGGAAGTGGTAATGGCTCACTTGATGCTGAACAAATCTATTTCAATGGTGGAATTGTATTCGCATGTTCAACTAGCGGAATGACAGAAAGAATGAGCGCATCTCAATATACATTTGTATATCAAGGAACTACTATGCAAGCAGGATCAAAAGTTGGTATCCAAGATTCTAATGGTAATGTAATCTTTGAATACACACTTAAACAATCTTGTAACCAATTAATCTTCTCAAGCCCAAATATGACACAAGGCGAAACTTACACAATCTTATCTAATGGTAATAGTGTTGGCACAGTTACTATGACAAGCACATTAGTTTCTAACTCTCAAGGGGGCGGAATGGGTGGTCCTGGAGGAGGATTCCCAGGAGGCAATCCTTGGGGTAGATAATAATTCTTTATAACTCTCCTTGGTTAAAAGAATGTAGAGGAAACAAATTAGGTTTCCTCCTTTTTTATTGAAAAATAGGTCAATTCTCGCGCTGTAGAGTCTATTTCTCTTAGAAGTAGAGTTAATTAGAGAATAGGTTACCTAATTTCTATACTACTAAGAGAGTTGAATCTACCTTTTATAGGTGTTAATAAAAAGTTTCTTTTTATATACTATTGAACAATAGGAGGAAAGCTATGAATAAAAATATTCCAATCTTCTTTTCAATTGATGACAATTATTTAAATTTCTTCTTAGTCACAATTGAATCATTAAAAGAAAATAGAAATAAGTCTTATAATTACACATTATATGTTCTTCATACTAACCTTACTTCAAAAACACAAGAGATAATTAGAACGTATGAAGAAGAAAACTTCACATTTGAATTTGTAGATATGTCTAAAACTATAGAGGAGATAGGAGATAAACTCTGCACAAGAGACTATTATACTAAGACTACTTACTATAGACTTTTTGTGCCTGATATGTTCCCTGATATGGACAAGGCATTATATCTTGATTCAGACATCTGTGTTACAGGTGATGTTTCAAATCTTTATAATATAGATATTGAGACTAATTTAATTGGTGCAGTTCCAGAACAATCAACTCAATTAATTAAAGAATTCCAAGTCTATGCGAATAACTGTCTTGGTCTTGATTATAATCATTACTTTAATGCCGGAATTATAATCATGAACTTTAAAAAGATGAGAGAAATAGATTTCAGTACTAAAGTATTAGATCTTATTTCAACATATGAATTTAGACTTGCACAAGACCAAGATATCCTTAATGTAATTTGTCGAGATAAAGTTGTATATATTGATAATAGTTGGAATAGAGTACCACTAGGCGAAAAGTGTGAAACTCCAAATATCATTCACTATCTTTTGGTTTATAAACCTTGGAAGATGGAAAATGTAATGTATGAAGAATACTTCTGGGAATATGCTAAGAAGGCTGGAGTAGAAGAATCTATTAGAAAAAATTCTACTATGGTTGATAGAGAAGTTCTTGAAAAAGAAATGGATAGAGTTAAGAAATTAGCTATTGAAGAAGCTTTCAAAGAAGATAACTATTATAATATGTTCAAAACTATGGATTCATATAAAGGAGCATATGAAAGATCTAAGATTCTTAAAGAAATTGAAGTTCTTGAAGCTAATGGCGTATTTAATACTGACCTTGAAAATGATCCACCTACAATCCCACTAAAAGAGGGAGAAGTAGACTATACAAAAAAGAAGCTTACATCTAAGCTTAAAGCTAAACTCGCTGACTTTGTATCATTTAGATTCTTTAAAAGAAAGATAAGAAAAGGTGAAATCGTTATTGATGGATATGAAGGAATAGAAAACTTAAAATCTATTAAGAGTGGCGCAGTTATCACGTCTAACCATTTCAATCCATTTGATTGTGTACCTATTCATATTATCTGTAAGAAATATCAAAGAAAGAGACAATTATTTAAAGTTATTAGAGAAGGAAACTATCACTTCCCAGGCATCTATGGTTATTTTATGAAGAATTGTTATACAATGCCTTTATCACATAACCATAGAGTTCAAAAGGAAATGATAGATGGCACAGAGGAAATACTAAAAAGAGGTAAATTCCTTTTAGTATATGCTGAACAATATATGTGGTGGAATTATAGAAAGCCTAAACCACTAAAATCTGGGGCTTTCACGTTCGCATGTAAGGCCAATGTGCCTATCCTTCCAACATTTATAACTATGAGAGATACAAATAAGTTTGATAGTGAAGGTTATCCTATCCAAGCTTATACTCTTCATATTGGTAAACCAATTTACCCTAAAGAAGAATTATCTTATAGAGAAAATGTAGAATATTTAAGAACTCAAAATGAAAGGGTGTGGAAGAATATATACGAAAGCGCATATAAGATGCCACTATCATACACTTATTTAAAATGATCACATATTTAATTATTATAGGTATATCATCAACCCTTATCGCAGGCATCAATATTATCTTTAATCCAAGTAATATTGCATTCTATTGGTATATAGTTGCGACTATTGCTTACGTTATCGCAACTATTCTAATAGATGGACTATTCGCAGGATTAATTAGAAAGATGCCTGAAAGATGGTTTGATCATAATAAGAAACTCTTTGTCTTAACTAAAAGAGAAAAGAAGTTCTATGAAGCTATTGGAATTAAAAAGTGGAAGAGTAAAGTTCCAGATTTAGGTCAATTTACTAATTTCCAAAAAGGAAAAATCGCAGAACCAAGATCTAATGAATACTTAAAAAGATATATGCTTGAAGCCGCATATGGAATTGCGATTCATTACTTCTCAACTCCGCTTGGTTTCCTCTTAATGCTTATTCCTATAGGTAGTACTACACTATATTTAACTGTATGTCTTCCTATTGCGATAATCAATATCGTGTTAAGCATACTTCCAGCTTTTACTTTAAAGTATAATTTAGCTAAGTTAAGAATTTTATATGAAAGAAATGAAAAAAGAAGCACCACTTAGTGGTGTTTTCTTTTTTATTTTCTTGCTATATTTAACTAATTTGTATATATTAGTTATGCAAAACTAATAAATGATAAAAAGTAGGTGCCTATGAACGAGAAATTTGATACTGCCGTCCAAGAATTAAAATATAAAGTACTTAAAGAAGTTGCTATTTCTGCTTTTAATGATTCTCTTCTTGAAGACTATAGTGAAATACCATACAAAATTGTATCAGGCAATGTTCCAACATTCCGTGATTCAATTGATAAAGAAAGAATGATAGTTTTAAGTAGAATTAAAATCGCATTAGGCGGAAACAAGAATATTGATAATGTAGTAGAAGTTATTAAACAAGCTTGTGATGAATGTCCTCTTGGCGGATTTGAAGTTACTACTCGTTGTAGAGGTTGTATTGCTCATAGATGCCAAAAAGTATGTCCAAAAGATGCAATCAGATTTGATACTCAAACAAGAGCCGCAATTATTGATAAAGATAAATGTGTAAACTGTGGCCTATGTGCTAAGGCATGTCCATATTTCGCAATTCAAAATTATGAACGTCCATGTGAAATGGCTTGTAAGGTTAAAGCTATTTCAAAAGGACAAGATAATGCTGCATATATTGATGATAATAAGTGCGTTCATTGTGGCGCTTGTGTATATCAATGTCCATTTGGCGCTATTATGGATAAATCACAAATTGTTGAAGTGATCAATGAAATCAAAAACAAGACAGAAAAGTTATACGCTATTGTTGCTCCATCTATTAAAGTTCAATTTAAGAATGGTTCAGTAGGTCAAATTGTATCTGCGATTAAAGAACTTGGATTTGATGATGTAGTAGAAGCTGCGCTAGGCGCAGATATGGTTGCCTATAAAGAGGCAAAAGAACTAGAAGAAAAAGGCGTATTAACTTCATCGTGTTGCCCAACATTTGTATCCTTAATTGAAAAGAGATTCCCTCTTTTAAAAGAAAAGGTTTCAACTAATTTATCTCCAATGGCTACAATCGCTAAGTTCATTAAAGAGAATGAACCAAATTCTAAGATCGTATTTATTGGTCCTTGTGTAGCTAAAAAGGCAGAAATAAAAAGAGATGAATATAAAGGCATCGTTGACTATGTTTTAACATTTGAAGAACTAAACGCATTAATTGATGCAAGAGATATAGATGCAACTAAGCTTATGGAAACAGAACTAAGTGATGCATCATATTTCGGAAGAATATTTGGTAGAGCTGGCGGACTTAAAGATGCAGTTGTCCAAGCATTAAAAGAACAGAATTCTTCATTTGAACTTAAACCTCTTTCAGTTGATGGACTTGAAAACTGTAAAGTTGCCTTAACTAAACTTAGAATTGGTACTAATGAGTTTAATTTCCTTGAAGGTATGGCGTGTTCTGGTGGATGTATTGGCGGACCATGCTGCTTAACTCATGAGGTTAGAGATAAAGTTGAAATGGATAAATACGGAAGAGAATCTAAGAAAGAATCTATTTCAAGTGCCGTTAAAAATAAGATTTAATCTCTCACTAATAGAATTTATTAAATATTTCTATATAAAAATACATTAAAATTCATAAACATCACTCTCATATCATTAGAGTGATGTTTATTATATATAGGAATATAATAATAGCCATGAGTAAAGAAAAAAGAAAAGAAGTGTTTAGAGTAATTAAATATTTTTTAATAGCCGCATCCGCAGGACTAATTCAGTTTCTTTCATTTACTTTATTAAATGAATTAACTCATTTTCCTTATTGGCCATCATATTTAATTTCTTTAGCTCTTTCAGTTATTTGGAATTTCACATTTAATAGAAAATATACATTTAAATCTGCGTCTAATGTACCTATCGCTATGCTTAAGGTACTCGCATATTATGCAGTATTTACTCCTCTATCAACTTTACTTGGTCACTACCTTGTAGATAAACTTGGTTGGAATGAATACTTGGTTGAAGCTATTAATATGTTAATCAACGGTGTAACTGAGTTCTTATATCAAAGATTCTTTGTTTTTGGTAAAACAATAGATACTAATAAGAAAGCCTTAGAACAAAAAGAAAAAGAAGAAATAATGAATAATGAATTAAAAGAAGAATCTGCTACAATTTAAGTAGATTCTTTTTTCATAATCATATTATTTGCTTTATACAAAGTTTATTTATATAATAGTATAGGTTAGTTATGACTAACTATTAAGGAGGTATATTATGAATGGCATCGTAGTATTAAGCTTATTTATACCCTTAATTGGTACTACCTTAGGTAGTGCGATGGTTTTCTTTTTAAAAAAGGAAATCAATCCAAAGGTTCAAAAAATATTATTAGGTTTCGCATCAGGAGTTATGGTTGCGGCTTCATTTTTTAGCCTTCTTGAACCTGCAATCTCTACATATGAAAAAGGCAATTATAAAATGTGGCTTATCCCAGCCGCAGGATTCTTAGTAGGTGTATTATTCTTACTACTATTAGATTTTATAGTTCCACACATTCATATTGATAAACAAGAAGAAGGTATTAAAAAGAATAAACTTAGTCGTTTATTTAAAATGATGCTTGCGGTAACTCTACACAATATCCCAGAAGGATTGGCTGTTGGTGTAGTTATTGCCGGTGCTATAAATGGTAACTTAAATGAACACGCAATGTTAGTTCTATCAATTGGTATTGCGATTCAAAACTTCCCAGAAGGCGCAATTATATCTATGCCTTTAAAAGAAGAAGGTAAAACCAAAGTGAAAGCTTTCCTATTTGGTTTTATATCTGGAGTAGTAGAACCAGTTGCGGCTTTAGTCGCAATACTTTTAACTTCAATTGTTTCAACTATTCTACCATTCACTTTAGCTTTCGCAGCTGGTGCAATGGTTTATGTAGTATTTGAAGAATTAATCCCTGAAGCAAACGAAGGCGCACATTCAAACCTTGCGACTATTGGAGCTATGGTTGGATTTGTAATCATGATGGTTCTTGATGTAGCCTTAGGATAGAGGTGCATATGTATAAGTATATTCTTAAAATCGATGGGATGATGTGTGGCATGTGTGAATGTCACGTTGATGATCTTATTAGAAAGAATTTTGATTCTAAAAAGGTTAAATCATCTCATACAAAAAACGAATCATCTTTCATTAGTAAAGATGATATAACTGAATCAGATTTCCATAATGTTTTTGACCCTACTGGCTATAGGGTTGAAGATGTTAAGAAAATAGAAGTAGTCAAAAAAGGACTCTTCTATAAAGAAATATAAGTCTCCATATATTTAGTAAAAGACTCCCAGTTGATCCCTGGGAGTCTTGTTTTTTATAATAATAATGTTTTATCTTCGCCTATGGCTTCTGCCTCGTTGAACTCGTATTTAGTTCCATTCTCATCAATTAAGAAACCGCTAATTTTACCGAAAGTTACGTAATAATCTATTTTTACAATTAAGGCGTGAGTAATCATTGGAGAACATGCTTCAATCTCATAAACTAAATCAACCATTCCGTGTTCATCTTTAACATGCACGGTTTGTTTTTCGCCTTTAAGTAACTCTTTAACGTCTTTATCTTTAGTGAATGTGACAGGAGGAAGTAGAGATGAACTTCCTTCTTTCCAAATTAAATTCTCATTAAACTTTTCTTGATCGATTGATTGGTTTCTAGTTAGGTTAAACGCAATCCATTCATCTTTGCCATCTACTTTAATCTTACCCATAGTAGTAAGCCAATCGTAGTGAGCTTTTCTTGGGTAGAATCCTCTGTGGTCATCAATGATTGCGCATGATTCAGAGTCTGTTTTAATTAATTCGTCATTAAATCTTAAATATCCTTTGGCCTCAAAAAACATTTTCTCAGTATAAAGAGGTCTATTGTCTCCAAATGGAATTGATACTACCGATGGATTAGATAATTTCTTAAGTTCAAATGAATATTCAAAATAATCATCGCCCTTAAGATGTGAACCAGATACTTTAGCCATACCTTTATCGAAGTTATTAATGAATTCAACTCTTGAGTTTTTAGTTTCTGCGAAAGCTCTAGAACCATTAATTAGGTTAGGCGCAATAATTGTATCCTTTGATTTAAGTGTATTATCAATTGAATATACTTTTCTAGTTCTATAATCAAAGAATATCATCTTTGTAATTCCAAATAGTGCCATATCAGATAAGGCCACAAGAAGAAGTCCTTCTTTTAAATGAATCTCACATGCTTCCCATAAGGTTAATCTAGATTTGTTAAAAGATGATGGGAGTGCGGTTGGCTTAATAGTTGAGACTAAATCCATAGTCTCAAACTCTTTATCAAATGTTCCAAACACAGCTTTACCATCTTTAATTAAATCTTTAGGTGTTTCTACGCTACGTCTAATGGGTGAAATAAATTTAGAATAATCCATGTATCCTCCAAAATATAATAAAAAGAAACTATATTTTAATTATAGTTCCTTTTAATTAGATATTTCAAGATTATTCCACATAATTCATGTGATTTTTATAATAATTATTTATGGCTATTAACTTGGTTAATCTTAGTCCTTGAAGATTTAAGATAGTCTCTAAGTCTTTCTCAGTTACTATTTGATCTTTATAATCAAAAGTAAATGAATCAGAAGAATAAGTATGATTAGTCATAAACGCATTGAGTTCATTTGAATAGAATATTCCATCAAATTTAGTATTAAATCTAAAGATAGATGGTGAGAAGTAGAGCGAATCATCATATTCTATTCCAAGTAAATCAAGAATAGTTGGGACTATTACGTATGGTGATGTGAAGTAATCAAATGTATTAGTATTAGTATGACTATAGAATACTTCCTTTAGTTTTGGGTTTGAGAAGAAGAGGGTTGTTTTATATAACTCTGGGTCAAAATTACTCTTAAGCACAGTTATATTTTTAGATAGTTTTTGATAGTAAGCTTCATGGTCACCATAAACCACAAATAGTGTAGTATCAAACTTACCCTTTTCTTTTAGCTTATCAATGATTTTACCCACTGCCTCATCAAGATTCATAAAGGCACAAATTAAATGTTTGAATTCTTTATAAGTTTCAGCGTCTAATTCTTTGAGTGTACTTCCATAAACCTCGTTATATTTCGAATCAAACTTAGGTCCATAACCCATTTCTTCAAAGAGTTGGTCTCTCTTAGTGACTTCATCATTTCTCTCATCAATATAAGGACCATGAGTAGATAGAGTAGTCCAGAACGTATAGAATCTATCACTACTTACCATTCTATCTAAGACTATATCAACATAATCACTATCAAGTTCATAACTTCCATCAAAGTCCCATCCAGGCGAACCATATGAATGAACTTGATTATATTCATATAGATAATGTTCAAAACCAAATTGACCCATTAAGTTATTTCTAGCGTATAATCCTTCACCATCATGGAAGAAAGAAGTTTTATAAGTTTCATTTAATATTTTTGGTAAAGTGTTTTCAATATCTATCTTAAGTTTATAAATAGAGTCTGAAGCAGATCTATCATAATTATAGTTAATACCATCAGTAGGATAAGAACCTGTGAATCCAATGATTTCAGAGACTGAAGTTTTATTCTTAGTATAGTTATATTTACAGTTGATTCCATTATTCATTAAGTAATAAAGGTTTGGAGTAAACTCATTTGTGATAGCTATGTCTATTCCTGTTTCAATCATAATAGTAAAGATATTATATCCTTCAAGGATTCCATTATAATCAGATTCAACAATAGGATTAGGTTTATCTGGATTATAATCAGGTGTTACTCCATTACCCCAATATATTGAATATTCACTTAAGTAACAGCCTACCATTCCATAGTTTTTATATGAAGATAATTTAAGATATTTAGTGAAGAAATTAATAACTTCATCACCATTCTTCGCTTCCTTTAAAACATCTATATTTTGAGATTTTCTATATATTACTGCCTTAGTAATCATAGTTCCAGTAGAACTTATTGCGACAGAAGTTAGGGCAAGAATTAATCCTCTTAATAAATAACCTTTAGCTTTGTTATATGGGAAGAAGTGATCTATCAAAATATTTAATGCATTAAACACAAGCATATATCCAATTCCGGTTAGTATTACCCACCAGTTAATGTAGTGAGCTGAGACAACTTCTTTAGCTTCACCTAAGAACTGAAGGATTTGAATATAGAATGGTGTATCTAAATTATCATAGTAAGTCTTATTTAAAATGAATAATGCGACAAATATAAAAAGAACAATATTTGAATAAATATAATTGAATATTTTATTGTTTAAGAATAGAAGAGGAGATAATAAAAGGGTATAGAAAAATAAATCTATTGTGAAATAGGTTGGGATTAAATTAATATATAAAAATCCTCTTGAAATAATGTTTATAAGTATTACAGCGAATAGCGTTAAGCCATAAACTTCTAAATTTTTTAGTATTCCTCTTTTTATCATAAGTCAATTATAACATATTTATTTTATTGAAATAGAGTATTTATTATGATAAAATCATAATGTAGTATGATGATAAAACGATTGTGAGTGGATTTCCACTCACATTTTCATAGGTAAGGAGGATAGATGTCTTATAAGTTAAATGATGAACTCTTAAACAAGTTAAAAGATGACATTAAAGAATTATTAAAAGATAGTTCACTAAGTCTTTATAACGTAGAGTTTAATGAAGAAAATGGAGTAGACACATTAACTGTCACAGTCGATAAAACTCAAGGTTACATCGATATTGATGAAATTGAAGATGCGACTAATAAAGTAAATGAATACTTAGATAAAACAGATCCAATAGATAGTGAATATTCACTTGTAGTTACATCAAGAGGTATTGAAAAAGAATTAACTATTGATGAACTACCTAATTATATTAATGAATATTTATTTATTAGAACTCCAGAACAGGAGTTATATGGAACACTTCTATCTATTGAAGGCGCTATCGCCACAATTAAAAATCCAAAAAATAAAAAAGTAAAAATAAATTTAAACGATATTGAATTTGTAAGAATCGCAATTAAGTTTTAGGAGGATATATGACAAATAAAGAATTATTTTTAGCTATCAATGATATCTGTGAAGACAGAGGACTTGAAAAAGAAAAAGTTTTCCAAGCATTTGGAAAGGGTCTCGCTAACGCTTACTTTAAGACAACTGGAATTAAGAACGTTAAAACTGTATTCAATGAAGAAGATAATGAATATTACTTTGTAGAATACTATACAGTTGTAGAAGATGATGAACTTGAAGAAGGCGATCCATCTAAAGTAACTTTAAAAGAAGCTAAGAAACATAAAAAAGGATGTAAGCTTGGTGACTATTTTGAAATTAAGAGAACTGTTAATCCTAAAGATTTCGGACGTAATGCCATTAAAGATGCTAAAGGTATCTTCAATCAAGAATTAACAAAACTCGAAAGAGAACAAGCTTTTGATTATTTCCAAGGTTTAGTAGACCAAATCATTCAAGGTACTGTATTCAGAATCAAAGATAAGAGAGTATATATCGATTTAGGTAGAGAAGTTATTACTTCACTTCCTCAATCAGAATTCACATCAGCTATTTCTGTAGGTTCTCCAGTTAAAGTATATGTAATTGATGTTGAACCAGGAAATAAAGGACCAAAGGTTAAAGTTTCTAAATCTAACTACAATATGATTAAGAAATTGTTCGAAGAAAACATCACTGAAATCCAAGATGGTACAGTTGATATTAAAGGTATCGCTAGAGAAATTGGTGTTAGAACTAAAGTTTGCGTTATGTCTCATGATCCAAACGTAGATCCACTAGGAGCTTGTCTTGGTCAAAAGGGTGCTAGAATCCAAGACATCATTAATAAACTTGATGGTGAAAAGATTGACCTCTATGAATGGAGTGATGATCCAAAGATTTTAATTGCTAATGCATTAAAACCAGCTGAAGTTATTGGTGTTCACATTGAAGATGAAAAGAGTAAGAAAGCTATCGCAGTAGTATCTGATGATCAATATACACTTGCTATTGGTAAGAATGCTCAAAATGTTACACTCGCAGTTAGATCTTGCGATTGGAACATTGATATTAAGAAACCAGAAGAAGCTGAGGCAGCTGGAATCGTAATCAAGAGCGCAACTGTTGAAGATCTTGATATGATTAAGGAACGTTTCAATAGCTAATATGGATAAAAAGATGAATGTTCCTCTAAGGAAATGTGTCATTTCTAAAGAGAAACTATATAAGAAAGACTTATTTAGAATTCTTAGAACTCCAGAAGGTGAAGTAGTAGTCGATTCTACTATGAAAGCTAATGGAAGAGGCGCTTATCTTAAAAAAGATAAAGATGTAATCATGACTGCTAAGAAAACTAAAGCTCTCGATAGACAACTTGAAGTAGAAGTTAAAAGTGAAATCTATGATGAACTTTTAAAACTTCTTGAAAATGAAAACAATGAAAGCTAAAGAAGATATCGTAAGAACTTTAGGTCTTGCAAACAGAGCCTCAAAAATAGTTTATGGATTTGATAATATCTATAATCTATTTAAAGATAATAACGCAGTTGCCGTATTCACAGTCAAAGACTTAGAAGGTGACTCAATCAAACAATTAAGGAGTAAAACATCTTTTTATAACGTTCCACTTTATGAAATATTAGAAGTAGAAGATATTCATAAAATTACAGGAAAGAATAATATTAAGATGATAGCTCTTACTGATAAAGGTTTTTATAATCTATTACTTAAATAGGAGGTATTCTATGCCAAAGAAACAAAATTATGGCGGAGTAAAAAAGAGCGATTTAAAGGCTAAAGCTAATGGCGCTAATAATAAAAAAGGTGGAGATAATAACTTCCAAAGAAGACCACAAGCCCCACTACCAAAGCTTCCTTTAGTATATGTTGATCAAATGACTGTAGCTGATATTGCGTCAGTTACTAAAAGAGGAGTAGCTGATATTATTAAAGCTCTCATGGAAATGGGAATGCTTGCCAGCCAAAATCAATCTATAGATAGAGATACTGCAGAACTTTTAGCTAATGAACTCGGTATCGAATTCAAAGTTGATGAAACTAAAGACTACACTAACTTTGAAAATTTAAAATTTGAAGATAATCCTGAAGACTTAGTACCAAGAAGTCCAGTTATTACTATCATGGGTCACGTTGACCATGGTAAAACTACTCTTCTTGATACAATCAGAAATACAAGAGTTGTTGATTCTGAATTTGGTGGAATCACTCAAGGTATTGGTGCTTATACAGTTAATAAGGATGGACAATCAATCACATTTATCGACACTCCGGGACATGCTGCTTTCACTGAAATGAGAGCTCGTGGTGCTCAAGTTACTGATATCGTAGTACTTGTTGTTGCTGCTGATGATGGTGTTATGCCACAAACAAGAGAAGCTATTGACCACGCTAAAGCTGCTAACTGTCCAATGGTAGTTGCTGTTAATAAGATTGATAGACCAAACGCCAACCCTGATAGAGTTAAACAAGAACTCGCTGAATGCGGAGTACTCGCAGATGATTGGGGAGGAGATACACCATTCGTATACATTAGTGCCTTAAGAGGAACTAATGTTGAAGAATTACTTCAAACTATTTTAACTGTCGCAGAACTTCAAGAATATAAAGCTAATCCAAAACGTGAAGCTAATGGTTTCGTTATTGAATCTAAACTTGATAAGACAAAAGGCCCTACAGCTACCCTTCTTGTTAAGAATGGTACTCTTAAGATGGGGGATATTATCGTTTGTGGTGATACATGGGCTAAGATTAGAGCTATGTATAATGACCTCAATAAACAAGTTAGAGAAGCTGGACCATCTATGCCAGTATCTGTAGTTGGATTTGTTGATGTGCCAGTTGCTGGTGACCAATTCTTAGTAGTTAAAGATGAAAGACAAGCTCGTCAAATCTCTGAAACTAGAACTAATAGAACTAAGAATAAGAATCAATCATCTAAGGTTATTAGTCTTGAAGATATGTTTAAGAATCAAGACAGCGATACTAAAGAATTAAAAGTAATTATTAAAGCTGATACATCTGGTTCACAAGAAGCCGTTAAGGGTTCTATTGAAAAGATTGATGTTGACGGAATCAAAGTATCTGTAGTTAGATCTTCTGTTGGTCCTGTTACTGAAAATGATGTACTTTTAGCTCAAGCATCAGAAGCTATTATTATCGCATTCAATGTTCAAGCTTTAGCGAATACTAAAGACTTTGCTAAATCAAGAGGTATTGAAATTAGATCTTATAATATCATTTATAAGTTAATCGAAGATATTGAAGCTGCTATGAAAGGTATGCTTGCCCCAGTTTATGAAGATAAGACTTGTGGTGAAGCCGAAGTTAGAGAAACATTTAAAGTATCTAAAGTTGGTACTATTGCTGGATGTATGGTTACTAACGGTTTCGTTAGAAGAGTATCTAATGTTATGGTCACAAGAGAAGGCAAGACTGTATATACTGGACGTATCGCATCTTTAAAGAGATTCAAAGATGACGCTAAAGAAGTTAAAGCTGGATATGATTGTGGTATCATGGTTGAAAACTTCAACGATATTAAAGTTGGTGACATTCTGGTGTTCACTATCACAGAAGAAGTAACTAATGAAGAATAATCACATTTTACGTCTTGAATCAGATATTAAAAGAATTCTATCTGACGTAATCCAAAATGAACTTAAAAAAGATGTAGGTCTTCTCACAATCACAGACACAGACCTCACAAATGATTATTCATATTTAACTGTTTATTATACAGTTTTAAACGCACGCGATAAGAAGAAAGCGAGAGAAGGACTTGAAGATTCTAAAAAGTTCCTTCGCTCATCTATCGCATCACGCGTAACTATGAAAAGAATTCCTGAACTCGTGTTTAAATATGATGAAACATATGAAAACGCAAAAAGAATTGAGGAATTACTTGAACAAATAAAAAAATAAATGCCAAACACCCTGTTTGGCTTTTAAATTATTATGAACGATAAAATAAGAGAAAAGCTAAAGACACTCCCAGATAAACCAGGCTCTTATCAAATGTATGATAAGGCTGGACGTATTATATATGTTGGTAAAGCGAAGAATTTAAAGAATAGAGTTCGCTCTTATTTTGTTGGCGCTCATAATGATAAGACAACTGCTTTAGTTTCAAATATTGAAGACTTCACTTATATCACAACTAAGAATGAGACAGAAGCCTTCCTTCTTGAAATAAGTCTCATTAAGGAACACGAACCTTTCTATAATATTGCCTTAACTGATGATAAGACTTATCCATATATTGAGTTCACAAAAGAGAAGAACCCAAAACTAATTATCACAAGACACTTATCTAAAAAGAATAATAGATTCTTTGGCCCATATCCTAACGTAAAAGAAGCCAGAGATACTATGGAACTATTAAATAAGATATATAAAATTAGAAAGTGTAAAGTTCTCCCAAAGAAACCATGTATCTATTATGAAATAGGTGAATGTGACGCCCCATGTATCAATAAGTTTAGCGAAGAATATTATGATAGGATGTACCAAGAAATTAAGTCATTCTTAAATGGCACAGATAAAACTATCATTAATATCTTAAAAGAAGAAATGGCTATGTATAGCCAAAAGATGGATTTTGAAAACGCCAAGAAAAAGAGAGATTTAATCAACGCTATCGAACACACAATCATTAAAGAGAATGTAGTATTAAAAGATAAGATTAGCGCTGATGTATATGGCATTAGTTATAATGATGATTATGTATCTATTTCTATTTTATTAATTAGAAATGGAATCATAACTCTTCAAAAGAATGAAGTATTTAATTATTACTTTGATCTTGAAGATACTATTACTACATATATCTCTAAATATATTGATTCAAACCTTACTCCAGAACTAATGTTTGTCTCTAGTGAATATGAAGAATTATTTAAGAGCGTCTTTGCTGATAAGACTGTCTTTGTTCCATCACGTGGTCAAAAGAAAGAATTATTAAATATTGCCTTTGATAATGCGAAGATGCAACTAACTAATAAGACTAAGGTTCAAGTAGATAAGAGAAGAAACTCTATTATTGAACTTGGTAAACTCTTAAATATTGATACTCCATATAGAATTGAATCATATGATAACTCTAATATCTTTGGTGATTCAGCTGTCTCAAGTTGTATTGTTTATGTTGATGGTCATAAGTCTTTAAAAGACTATCGTAAATATAAGATTAAATGGATTGAAGGAGCCAATGATTACTTCAATATGATTGAAGTCATCACAAGGAGGTATATTAGAACTTTAAATGATGAAATAAAAAGACCTGATTTAATTCTAATGGATGGTGGAGAAATTCAAGTTAATGCGGCTAAAGAAGCTTTAGCTAATTTAGGAATAGATGATATTAAGGTCGCAGGTCTTAAAAAAGACGATTATCATGATACATCACTCCTTGTTTATGAAGGAAAAGAATATGAACTAGATAAACACAGTGATTTATATAGATTATTATTTGAAATCCAAGAAGAAGTTCATAGATTTGCGATTAGTTTTCATAGAAACACTAAAACTAAAAACCTATTCCATTCACTTCTTGATGAAGTAGAAGGAATTGGTAAAACACTAAAAGAAAAGTTACTAAAGAAGTATGTAACTTATGAAAATATGCTTAATGCCAGTGATAAAGAATTAAAAGAATTGGGATTAAGTGATAAAATTATAAAGGATTTAAAAGAAAGATTAGAAAGAGAAAGCGAATATGAGTAGAGAAATCTATGGATTAATACATGACTATTATCCAAGAGAAAGAGTTATATCTATTTATAAGAAAGAAAAAATAGAATATTACTATTTCTCAAAATCACTTGAATCATATATAAAAGAAGCCATGGGACACGCTCCCGCTTTTATCGACGCTAAATGTTCTAACAAACTACGAACTTTAAAACACTATCCAGCTTATGAAATTATAGATGTTAATTCAATATTCTATTCCACAAGAAGAGGAATAAAAACTATCTATACTCAAGCCTTAAATAGTAAGAATCTAACTGAACCATTAACTTGTAAGAGATTTAAGATGTTTATGGATTTAGAACTTACTATGCCAGAGTATAGTGATAGATCGAAATTCTCTCCTGAGATACTTCAGATTGGTTGTGTAATAATTGATGAGAATGATAATCTAGTTAATTATTATGACAATTATGTTAAAACCAATAAACCAGTAACTCAAAGAGCTATGAGATTCCTTTCAATTGATGAAACTGATTTAGCTTCATCAATTGATTATAAAGAATTCTATAGTGACTTTAAGAGATTGATTGAAATTTATAATCCTTTGGTTATGACTTGGGGAGCTGACAAATCATTTATTGATAGCTCATTTAAACTCCATAATCTACCACCACTGAAAGTAGAATATATTGATTTATGTAATATCAATAAAAGATACTTTAAACTTAAAGATGAACTAGGATTATTTAAAGCATTAAATATCTTAAGTGGAATTAAAGCACATCAAATGCATAACGCTCTAACAGATGCACAAGCAACAAAAGAAGTATATGACTCAATGAAGAAAGTCATAAGTGGTGAATTAACAATCAACCTTCAAGCTGAAATCGATAAACTAAAAGAATCTAAAGAAATATAAAAACGAGAAGATGTCTAAATCCTCTCATTTTTATTATTATGCGATTGCTTGATCTTCAGTAAATGTAATGGTTAGAGTTTTATATGATGTACCTCTTTTTACATATACATTTATTGATTCATCTTTACTAATTTTAAGTAATACATTTTCTAAATCGTATTCACTATTTATTGAATATGTTTCACCTTTATATTCAATGTTGATGATTGAATCCCCTACTTCAAGAATTCCATAAGCTACACCTTTTTCAACTCTTGTAACAGTTATCTCTTGAACGATTGATAAAGTCTTAGTTTCTGTATCATATACAGGACGTGAGTTTTGAATACCGGTTGTAACATTTAGATATACTCTTCTAATAGAAGTAATAGAAGTACCATTACAAGTATTAATTATTTTGTCTGCGATTTCTTTTGCGACATTGATTGGGATGGCATAGCACATTCCTTCAACTTGTTCATCAACAATCTTAGCATCTACTATTCCAATAAGTTCACCTTGTTCGTTGTATAATCCTCCTCCAGAGTTTCCACCATTAACTGCGGCATCAATTCTTATAACTCTTCTATCTGTGACAGTTGATTTATCAGCAAGATACATTGCAATAGTTTCTTCTTTAACTGAAACAATACCGTTTGTAACACTTAAACCTGAACCCTCTGGGTTACCTACTGCGAGGATTGTTGAACCCACATTTAATTCATCATTATTTCCAAGTGTAACTTCGTGGTATGGATAAGATGAATCACTGAATATATTAGATTCAATCTTAAGTACTGCGATATCGTAAAGCATTGAACCACCAATATAAGCAGCTTCAAGTTTATATTGATCATATTCTCTTCCATAAAGATATACATAAATAGAATCACTGATTGGACTATTTGCGCCTTTATAGTAAACAACGTGATAGTTAGTTATGATATATGCACTATTTCCATCAATTTTATAGATAACACCTGAACCAGCTGACTTAGCTTGTTGAGTATAAGTACGGCCAAACATATCTCTAACTGTAACTGTGAATTCCGCAGTAATAGATGCAGTACTTGTTAAAGCGTTTTGGGCTACCTCTTCAATATTAGTAGAACCAGCTTCACCTTTTAGTGATGCGATAAATTCTTCTAAAGTTCCACTAAAGAGTCCGTTTTCTTTAGCTAAATCATAAACATTCTCATAACTATTATCTCTTAGCAGGCTTAATAAATAATCATCAATGCTGCCGCTAAAGCCATTTTTAACTGCTTCTTCATAAATATTTGTTGCGATAACTTCCTCAGTCTTAGTTGTTTTACTTTCGCATGACGTTAGTGTAAAACACGCTATAACTGCGAGTATACTTATTGTGATTTTCTTGAATATATTCATAATCCACCTCACTTTTAAAGATAATATACATCTAAATTGTGAGAGTTTTATGTTGTTTTGGATTTATTTCACTAAATATTCAAAAACCTTTATATAATTATTTGTAGTATAATTATATATATGAAAAAAGAAATTAGAAGTTTAGAAGAATTAAAAGAATTCGCATATGCATTCGCAAAGAAACTAAAAGGAAATGAACTTATAGCTTTGAAAGGAGACTTAGGCGCAGGTAAGACTACATTTACTAAATATGTAGGTGAAGCACTTAATATTAGTAATGAAATTATCTCTCCTACTTTTAATATTATTAAAGTTTATAAGACAGATTTAGGACCTCTATATCATATAGATGCCTATAGACTTGAAACTATTGGATATGATCCTACACTAGATGATTATCTATATGATTATGATTCACTTAGATTTGTGGAATGGTATGAATTTATAATGGATCCTATATTTGATAATGCGATTAAGATTGATATTGAAATCAACCTTAAAGAAGGAACTAGAATTTTTAATGTAGAGGGTATGGATAATGTATAGATTATTAATGGATACATCCACAGATTATTATTATCTATCTTTAATAAAAGAAGACACTATTATTGATGAAGCTTATGAAAAAGGTTCATCAAATCATAGTGAAACTTTAATGCCTAGACTTGAGGTCATGCTTAAAGATAATAATATTGGTTTAAAAGATATAAATGAAGTATATGTAGGAATTGGTCCTGGTTCTTATACAGGAGTTAGAATTGCGGTAGTTATCGCTAAGATGATTGGCGCAATGAATAATATTCCTGTTTATGAATTCTCAACTTTATCATTAATCGCAAGTGCTTCACTTAGTGAGTCTTTCCCATTAATTGATGCAAGACGTGGTAACGCATATTTATCTCATTTTGATAAAGATTTAAATAGACTTATGAATGATGAAGTAGTTTCAATTGAAGAATTCTTTAAAGACAAGAATAAAGATTTAATTATCACATCTGGAAAACCAGACCCAATTAGACTTATTCATTCAAAAGAAGTTAAGTTGGTAGAAGACATAGATAAATTAAGCCCTAACTACATTCAACTCGTTGAAGCTGAACGTATAAGAAGAGGTCTTCAGTGACTATAGTTAAACTTAATGATAATGATGAAAGACTTTTAACTGAATTTGAAAACTTACTAAAGGATATCAAAAGAATTGAATCTCTAGATTTTAGTTTGAATTCATATTACCTTTTGATTGATAATGAAGGTAAAGTAAAAGGCTATATTTCACTTTATCAAGTTTTAGATGAAGTAAATATCTTATATATTTACGTAGATAAAGAATTAAGAGGAAATGGTTATGGTAAAGCTTTATTTAATGAAGCTCTTAAAGGCATAACTATCAAGAATTATAAAGTATTTTTAGAAGTTAGAGTGTCTAATACTATCGCGCTAAATCTATACACTAAACTTGGATTTAAAGAATACGCAATTAGAAAAGCGTATTATAGCGACGGAGAAGATGCAATACTTATGGAGATGAAAGTATGTTAATATTATCGTTTGAATCAAGTTGTGATGAAACATCTGTTGCGGTTACTCGTGATGGAATAGAAGTTTTATCAAATGAAGTATTATCACAAATAGATATATTTAAAGATTATGGAGGAGTAGTTCCTGAAATTTCTTCACGTGAACACGTTAAAGGAATTACTTTAGTATATAAGAAGGCACTTGAAGATGCACATGTAACTATGGATGATATTGATTATGTCGCAGTTACTTGTGGCCCAGGTTTAATTGGCTCACTTCTCACAGGTATTAATGCCGCTAAGACTGTCGCATTAAATTATAATAAACCACTTGTGGGTGTTAACCACTTAACTGGACACATCTATAGCGCATCAATTGACCATAAAGTAAATTATCCAGCGCTTGCCTTACTTATTTCTGGTGGACACACAGAACTTGTGTATATGGAAAAGGATTATAGCTTTAAAAAGCTTGGTTCTACATCTGATGATGCAGTGGGAGAAGTGTTTGATAAGGTTGCCCGTATCTTAAATCTTCCATATCCAGGAGGACCACTAGTTGATAAACTAGGTAAAGAAGGCGTACCTATTTATAACCTTCCACATCCAATGGCTTATTCAAATGACTATAACTTCAGTTTCTCAGGTCTTAAGAGTGCCACAACTAAATTATTATATGATCTTGAAAAAGATAATATTGAATATAAAAGAGAAGATATCGCTAGAAGCTTTGAAGAAGCTGTAGCTTCCACTTTAGAAAGAAAGGTAAAGAAAGCTTTATCTGAATATAAAGTAAATGAAGTAATAGTGTCTGGAGGTAGCGCAGCTAACTCAGTAATAAGAGCTAAACTATCTAAAGAATCACTTGGTGTAGATGTGACATTCCCACTTATGAAATATTGTGGTGATAATGCCGCAATGATTGGAATTAGTGCTTACTATAAAATAAAAGAAGGAGAGATAGATGATATGAATCTATCTGCCTCTTCAAGGTTAGACTTATAATATGAACTTAAAGAAAAGAAGCGTAAAAATAACTATATATACATTTATAGCGTTAATTATTTCGCTTTTTTTCATATTCTTATCTACTTATGATTTTGTAGGAGATAAGAAAAACGACAAATCATATACTATAGAAAATCTATCTAGTGATTTTGAACATCTCTTATACACAGAATTTGATAACTCATTAGATTTTAAAATGTTAAATGTATTTTATGATAATGATTTTATCTTTAAATTCTGTTCAGCTTTAAATAATAGAGGAAATGAAAGTAAACTAGATAATGATTATGTTCGACTAGTTAATTATAATTTTAAAGTTAAAAGACAAAACTTTGTTTTAGCTTTACACTTTAAAAATAAAAAAGGAATCAACTTCCAATTTAAAATCAATATGGTATTTAGCTTTAAAGAAACTGATTCTCAGTTTATTCTTACACTTAAGAGAGCTTCATATGGGGCAATACCTATCCCAATCTTTTTCTTAAGAGAAGCATTAAAACCAAAACCTAATAGGACAGTAGGTCGTGCGGTATATGATACTTTATCTAATATTGGAATTGGAACTTATGACTATAATAATTTAACTTTCACAATAGAAAAGAGTGAACTCACAGATAGCGTAAAAAGAGGTATTATTGGTGATACTATTTATCACGATAAAGATATGGTATTTAAAAAGACCGCAAGCATTTATATAGGTGCTATCTTTGAAAACAAACTTGAAACAGTTGAAGCTAATAATGGTGTGAATATGAGAGTAGATTATACTAAATTACTCTCAAACGACGAAACACTTGAAAGTTTAATTGATGATGAAATCAAAGGTGATGAATATAAAAAGTATATCTCTGAAATCCTTTTTGAACATCTCTTAGTAAATGATTATATAGAACTTGATGACCATCATTTAACTTCGCTTTTAAGAGATAAATTATCATCATACTTAAATAAAGAATTAGAAGCTAAAAGAGTACTAAACTTCTATATTAATGATGTGATATTCACATATAAAAACGGAGTACTTAATATTACTTTTGGCTATAGAATTAATACTAAAAAATCTGCGTTATCTATAAACTTCACTAACGTTAATAATTTGTTTAAATTTAAAGATATTTCAATTGGTAAAGATGCATCTGAAGATACTAGTGATTATATCTCTATTTATAAGACTTCAGACGTTAACCAAGTGTTATCTTTATTAAGTGATTTAGGAATTGAAGTAGACACAAGAAACAATACCTTAAACCTTAACTCAATTATTAATTATGTCTACAACATAAAAGAAATATCATCAACATCTGATTCAATTAAAATTAAATATGAAAACAATGATTATCAAAATGAAATAATAGATTGTCTTAAATCAAACGAATTCCTTGATTCTCTCTCAGATGAAACAAGAAGTGATTTCTACAACTCATCACTTGAATATATTATAAGTTCATACAATGATTTAACTTATCAAGAAAGAGTAGAAATCTTAGATAAGATGATTGAATATTTTGACTTAAGAAAGATAGAAGTTAAAAACTATATTTTAAGTTTAATCAAATAATCCCTTAAATAATTTGAAATAATTAACCCTTTGGGGTAAATTATTTATAGTGAATATAAGATAAATTTGAACTTAAGCCTATTCAAATTTATTCTAGTTGATAAATATGATCTCAAATTTTATTAAAACAATCATGGAAGAAGATTTAAAGAGTGGTAAACACGATAAGATTATCACAAGATTTCCTCCAGAACCAAACGCATATCTTCATATAGGACACGCAAGAGCTATTATAACTAACTTTGAACTTGCGAAATGTTTCGATGGTGATACTATTTTAAGATTTGATGATACAAATCCAGCTAAAGAAGAAAAGAGATTTATGGACGCTATCATCAATGATATTAAATGGCTTGGATATACTCCAAAGCGTATCACTTTCGGTAGTGATTATTTTGATGAAGACTATAATCTCGCAGTTAAACTCATTAAAGAAGGCAAAGCTTACGTTGATGATTTAACTAAAGATGAAATGAAAGAATATCGTGGTACTTTAACTGAAGCTGGAAAACCATCACCATATAGAGATAGATCTGTAGAAGAAAACCTTAAACTCTTTGAAGAAATGAAAGAAGGTAAATATGCTCCAGGTGAAAAGACATTAAGACTTAAGATTGATATGTCTTCATCTAACCTCAATATGAGAGACCCAGCTATCTATAGAATTATTGATAAGGAGCACGCTCATACTGGAGATAAGTGGAAAGTATATCCGCTCTATGACTACGCTCATCCACTCCAAGACGCTTTTGAAGGTATTACTCATTCTTTATGTTCACTTGAATATGTTGAACATAGACCTCTATATGATTGGGTAATTGATAACACTAATCCTCCATCAATCCCAAGACAAATTGAGTTTGGAAGACTTAATATTGAAGGCACAATTCTATCTAAGAGATATTTAAAAGAACTCGTTGATAAAGGTTTAGTGACTGATTATGATGATCCAAGAATGCCGACACTCGTAGGTCTTAAGAGAAGAGGATTCACTCCTGAATCAATTAAGGAATTCGTTTTATCAACTGGACTATCTAGAATTAATTCAGAAATCCCATTCAATTCAATTGATCACTTCTTAATGGATGATTTAAAACTTAAAGTAAATAGACGTATGGCAGTTTTAAATCCTATTAAAGTAGTTATCACTAATTATCCTGAAGAAAGAATCGAATATTTCGATTTCCCTAATAACCTTGAAAATGAAGAATTAGGTTCAAGAAAGATTTCATTCTCTAACACTTTATACATTGAAAGAGAAGACTTCGTTCCTGAAAAACCAAATAATAAATTTAAGAGATTATCTCTTGGCGCAGAAGTAAGACTTATGGGCGCATACTTCATTAAAGCTGAATCATGTGATTATGACGAAAACGGAAACGTTACTACAATCTATGCAACATATGACCCTGAGACACTATCTGGTTCAGGATTCAACGCAAGAAAACCACAAGGCACAATTTCATACGTTGATGCGAAGACTTGTAAGAAAGCTAAATTTAATTTATTTGAGTCACTCTTAAAAGAAGATGACAACGCAGAATTACCACTTGAAGAAAGAATCAATCCTGAATCTTTAAAAGTAGTAGAAGGATTCGTTGAAGAAGCATTTGATGCAACTCCAGAAGTTAAATGCCAAATCATGAGAAATGGTTACTATTCTAATGACTATACATCAAAAGATGGTGATATAGTTGTGAATAGAACTGTATCTCTTAAACAATCATTTAAATAGGATGGCTTAACCATCCTTTTTAATTAGGAGAATATATGAAAAAGATATTTGTAGTATCTAGTATAAATATGGATTTAACTATTAATTCACCTAGAATGCCTAAAGAAGGTGAAACTGTAGAAGGTGATTCGTTCTTTATCTCTCCAGGAGGTAAAGGAGGAAACCAAGCAGTTGCTGCATCTAAGGCAGGATGTGATACATATTTAATCACAGCTTTAGGTAATACATTTAAAGACGAACTCTTAAACAGCCTCAAAGATAATAATGTACATACTGATTATATTGATACAGTAGATAACTTATCTAGCGGTATTGCGATTATAGTACTTAAAGATAAGAATAATAGAATTATTGTAGATAAAGGATCAAACAATTCTATTACAAAATCTCTAATAGATAAAGCGTTATCTATCGCTCAATCTGGCGATATGCTTATTTGTGGTTATGAGATAAATGTGGATGCGACTGAATACGCATTAACTCTCGCTAAGAGTAAGAATATGATTACTATTTTAAATCCATCTCCAGTACTTGATAGATTAGATTTATTTGAAAAGACCGACTATTTAATTCTCAATGAGGTTGAGACTGAATACTATACAGGAATCAACCCAACCAATAAAAAGAAAGAAATTAAAGCTTTAAATCTATTAAGCCAAATATGTAAAGGCAATATCATTATTACTCTTGGCGGAAATGGTTCTTCAACTATGATTAATAATGAATACATTCATATAGAGTCATATTCAAATAGACTTGAAGTGGTTGATACTATTGCCGCAGGTGATACATATCTTGGATACTTCGCAAGTAAGATTGTTGAAGGTGCATCTTTAGTTGATTCGCTTAAATATGCATCTTGTGCATCAGCCCTCGCAGTATCTAAAAGAGGCGCACAAAAATCTATTCCTACTAAAAAGGAAGTAGAAGAATTTATAAAAAAAGAAAATATATAATATCGTTAAACAAAGGGCAGCTAGTCTGCCTTTTGTTTTGCATAAAATTGATTATAATAATCATTTTTATAATGTTTATTTTAAATTGCATATGTTTTTGATATATTAAAATTGTAGTAAAGCAGCACCAAAATCTTAATAATGGGGAAAATATGATGAAAAAGAGAATAATATCTATACTTTTGTTGTTGGTGCTAACCATTTCACTAATAGGTTGTGCTAAAAATGATCCTGAAGTTGTTTCTATCAATAATCAAATAGAAGAACTTGAAAACAGTGAAAATAATCAAGAGTCAATATTAAAAGTAATTAGCTTAAGAGAAGAAATTAATAAGCTATCCAACCAACAAAAAAGATGGATTAATACTAAAAAATTGAATGAGTTATCTGATAAAACATCTAATGGGCTAAAAGATTCTGTGCCTTGGTCACAATATCTAAGTAAAGACGACGATTACCTTTTAATTGATTCTATAACTGATATATCTAAAATAATTTGTATCTGGATTTATCCAAGAATGGGAATGTTATCTTCGCAATTACCTCCACCACGTAAAGATAAGGAATATATTAATTTATTTGCAGAAATTATTAATATACCTTATGTGGAAGTTACAAACTATTCATATTGCTTATCAATGATTAAAGATGCGTATTCTATTAAAGAGTTCAACAATGAAAGAAAAATCGGTTTATCTTTTAATGAAACCGAAAAGGAAAACAGAGTACTTGTTCAATTTTTAGAAGGATGGATCTATATTAGTTATAAAGAAGATGACACAACAAAAGCATTTGTTTCGCTAATAAAAGTATCGTCTGAACAAGAGATTAGTTTATTTGGATATTAAAAAGGTGAGCCAATTGGTTCACCTTTTATACTTCATTTATAATTGTATAAATCTTAGGTCTAAGTTTAGTTAATGAGAAGATTTGTTCTGAAAGTTCTTTCTCCATTTTTTCTTTAGCTTCTTTAACGCTTCCTTCAACTTTCTTACTGAAGAATTCAGTTACGAATTGTTCAATACCTTTAAAGATATTTTCATTATCTTTAGCGTATAAGAATCCTTTAGATATTACAGTAGGTTTAGTTTGAATTATCTTGTCAGGATTGAGTGTTACTACAATACTAATCATTCCTTTATTAGATAATTCTTTTCTTTCTTCTTTAACTTCAGTATTAATACCACCAATATCCATACCATCAATTAGGATTTCTCCCGCAGGTACTTTGGCAGATAATACTTTAGCTCCATCTTGATTGAATGTAAGAACTCTACCATTATCAAGAATAAATACATTTTTTGGATCTATTCCACAATCAATTGCGGTTTGAGCGTGAGTCTTAAGCATATAGTATTCGCCATGCATAGGCATAAAGTATCTAGGACGAAGAAGTTTAATTAAGAGTTTTTGTTCATTCTGTCCAGCGTGGCCTGATGCGTGTACGTCATTGAATGATGATCTAACTATTACATTAGCTCCGGCTTTAGTAAGTAAGTTAATTACGTTATCAATTTCAGGTGAATTACCTGGGATGGCACTTGATGAGAAGATTACTGTATCATCATCTTCAATCTTAATTAATTTATGCATGCCATTCGCAATTCTAGTTAAGGCAGCCATAGGCTCGCCTTGTGTACCTGTACAAATGATAGTAATTTTATCTTTATCATATCTATCAAGATCTTTTTCAGTAATAACGTCATCCATTGAAACATTTATATATCCAAGGTTTTGACCTATTTCTAGAATGTGTTCCATAGAACGACCTACTACACAGATCTTTCTACCATTTTTAATAGATGCCTCAATAATAGAATTAATTCTCATTACGTTTGATGCGAATGTCGCAATGATAACTCTTCCTTTAACTTCTCTAAATAAGTCTTTAATTGATTCAGCTACATTTCTTTCAGATACAGAAAGTCCAGTAACTTTAGAGTTAGTTGAATCAGACATAAGAAGAAGGATTCCTCTTGTGCCTAGGGCACATAGTTTTCGATAGTCTGCATCTTTTCCTACAGGTGTAAAGTCAAACTTGAAGTCACCAGTAGATACGATTTCTCCATATGGTGTATCTATTACTATTCCGAATGAATCAGGAATTGAGTGAGCCATTCTAAACATTGAAACTGATAAGTAATTAAACTTAATCTTTTCAAATTCATTCATCTCATAGATATTTGCGGTGAGTCCTGGATGATCATCTATTTTCTTTTTGATTAATTCTATAGTTAAACCATAAGAGTATATTTTAGGTATTTTAACTTGTTTTAAAAGATATGGGATAGAACCGATATGGTCTTCATGGCCATGGGTAATAAATAATCCTTTAATCTTATCTTGGTTTTGAATTAAATACGAAAAATCAGGAATAATATAATCTATTCCGTAACTATCTTCTCCCGGGAATAATATGCCTGAATCGATAATGATGATTTCATTTCTATATTCGATGCAGTACATATTTTTACCAACTTCATATAATCCGCCCAAAGCGAAAACTTTTAAATCTGAATTATTACTACTATTTACATTCTGCATGACTATCACCTACAAAGATTATACTATAAAATATCATATTATTATGATAAAATTATGTGAAAAAGGTTTAAGTATGAAAAAAAGAGTATTAATTTACACAATTCTTTCACTAATGCTGGTGGGAGTCGTTGCAACAACCGTTTTATCTGTATATTTCTTTAAGAATTTTAAGAATGCTTCATCATTTGATACATACAATTTTATTATGATGATTACATTCATTTTATTAACTTTAGGTTTATTTATTGGAATGTTTATTATGTTCGTTAAACTACTATCATTAAAAGGAGAAAAGAAAGATGAAAAGAATAGCTAAGTTCTATAAGGTATCTTTATGTGATGAAATTAAAGATTACTATAATGACATTATTCTTCCAAAAAGAGCGACTAAAGCTTCTGCGGGATATGATATCTATCTTCCTTATGATTTAGTGGTTAATCCTAATGAAACAGTAAAAATCTATACTGGAGTTAGATGTAAGATTCATGAAGATTATGTATTAATGATCTTCCCAAGAAGTAGTTTGGGTTTAAAATATAAATTCACTTTAGATAATACCGTAGGCATTATTGATAGTGATTACTATAACGCTGATAATGAAGGTCATATAATTCTTTCAATGACTAATCATTCAGATAAAGTATTATCTTTAAAGAAAGGAGACAGAATCGCTCAAGGCATATTCCTAGAATATGGCATTACTGAAGATGATGAAACAGTTACTGAAAGAAAAGGCGGAATAGGATCTACAGGAAAATAATAATAAGGTCACCGGATGACATGTGCTGTAGCACAATAATTAATTAGTAGAATAACACTGAAATAGGCGATAGACTCATTCTATCGCCTATTTATAACTTATTTTGAATACAAATTTATCACATAAAACACAAATAAATAAAGTATAATATATGTATAAACATATATCAAAAGGAGATTCTTATGAAGACAGTAACAGTACTTATTGCGGATGATGAAGCTAGAATAAGAGGCTTATTATCTCAATTTTTTCAAAAGAAACTAGGCTATAAAGTGGTTGAAGCTGAAGATGGTGAAGAAGCTCTTGAAATCTTCTTAAGTGGTAAACCTAAAATTAATCTTGTAATACTTGACGTTATGATGCCTAAACTATCAGGCTGGCAAGTACTTGAAAAGATTAAAGAATCATCTAATGTGCCGGTTGTGATGCTTACAGCTAAAGCTGAAGAAGAATCACAACTTAAAGGATTTAAGTTAGGCGCAGATGATTATGTAACTAAACCATTTAGTCCAAATGTATTACTTGCTAGATGTGAAAAGTTAATTCAAAAAGAAAAAGAAGAAAAAGTATTAGAATTTGGAATTATTAAAATTGATACTTTAGCTCGTACAGTTTTAATTAATGGCGAAGAAGTACAATTAACTCCAAAAGAATATGAACTTCTTATTTATTTTATTGAAAACAAAGGTATCGCCCTTTCACGTCAACAGATTCTAAATAGTGTATGGAACTATGACTATTATGGTGATTTAAGAACTGTTGATACACATGTTAAACAATTAAGAAATAAGATTAAAGATGCATCAGTATACATTACTACAGTAAGAGGATTTGGTTATAAATTAGACCCAAGATTTGAAAATGCCAATTAGTAAGAAACTTCAAATCACTTTTTCTCTCGTTATATTAACTTTTTCTTTAATGATGCTTTTATCTAATGGATTATTCTTAGGATTATTCTTTAGAGCTCAAAAAAGACAAAATATTACATCTATTTATGAAACCGTATATAACGAAGTAGAAGAAAGTGGTATTCAGGACGCAAGCTTAAATGATAATATTAACGATTTAGCTATTCATAATGGCGCAAAAATCGTATTTTTTGATGCGTCTGGGAAGGCTTTATACTCAGCTCGTGAGATTAAAGATTATAACTTCACAGTTGATTCAAATGAAATAGATACTAAAGAAGAATATGAAAAATATATAGTTGAAGATGGAACCATCTATAACTATAAAGAAAAAAGAGTAAGTGAAAATATCACTTCTCCAGGACTTAAGAGTGTCGCAATTATAGGTAAAGTTACCTCAGTTAATAATCCCAATAATATATTAGGATATATACTTATATATACTTCAATCGAAACTATTGATAATAATATAAAAGCTTATAATGTGTTTATTCTATATGAAACAGTAGTATTCTTCTTAATCGCATTCCTTGTAATCTATATTATTTCAAATAGGTTTGTGAAACCTATTAAGGACGTTGAAGAAACTACTAAAGCTATTGCTAATCTTGATTTCACAAAGAAAATTGATATTTCAAGTCATGATGAAATAGGCTCACTTGCCTTATCTATTAATAAGATGAGTGAAGAACTGGAAAGAAATATTAAAGAATTAAAGGAAGCTAATATTAAACTTGAAAAAGATTTAGCTTTAGAATCTCAAATAAATGAAATGAGAAAAGATTTCATTTCAAATATCTCTCACGAACTTAAGACACCTATATCTATTATTGGTGGATATAGTGAAGCTCTTAAACTAGAGGGATTATCTAAAGAAGATATAGAAGGATACGCTGATATCATTATTGATGAAGCTAAAAAGATGAATAAACTAGTGCGTGATCTCTTAAAGTTCGCACAAATAGAATCAGGACTCTTAGAGTTTGAATCAGATGATTTTTTATTAAAAGATATGGTTGAATCAATTGTAGCTCCACTTAACCTTGAAATAAAAGATAGAAAAATAGATTTCAAGGTTAACGTTGATAATATCACAGTTAATGGAGACTATGATATGCTATCAAGTGTATTAAATAACTATGTATCTAATGCGATGCATTATGTAGATGAAAACAGAAAGATATCTATTACATCAGAACTAGTTAATGAAAAGATTAGATTATATGTGAGAAACACAGGCTCTATAATTAAAGATGAAGATAAAGATAGAATCTGGGAATCATTCTATAAATCTGATAAAGCTAGAACTAGAAAATATGGTGGTTCAGGTCTTGGACTATCTATAGTAAAAACTATCATGAACGCATATAAGAATGAATTCGGATATATTAATATGAATGATGGTGTAATATTTTATTTTGATATGAATATAGGAAAGAAGAGTGACTCAAATGAACAATAATTTATTAGTCGGACAAATTATAAAATTAGATATAAGATCAATGGGTATTAATGGTGAAGGTATAGGATACTATAATAAACTCGCTGTCTTTGTACCTGGAGCCATTGAAAAGGAAGAAGTATTCGTTAAGATTACTGAAGTAAGTGATAAATACGCTAAAGGTGAAATAGATTCATTTATTAGAGAATCAAAAAGAAGAGTAGAACCTATTTGTAAGTTCTTTAATGAATGTGGTGCATGTACTATGCAACATATCTCCTATAAGGAACAATTAAAAATTAAGAGAGAAATCTTAATTAATTCTTTAAAGAGATATACAAAACTTGATGTTAATTCTATAGATATTAAATTAACTAAAGAAAGTGAAGAATTAAATTATAGAAATAAAAGCCAAATGCCTTTTAAAGATACAAACTTTGGTTTAGCTCTAGGTCTTTATGCACCTAACTCTAATAGTTTTATTTATGTAGATAACTGTGTAATTCAAAAATCACTCGTTAACGCTATAAATAAAAGCGTGCTATCTATTTTAAATAGACATAACTGTCATACTCCAAGAGTAGATAACGGTGAACTTAAGTATTTAGTAGTTAGAGCTCTAGATTTAGGTGAAGCTCAAGTCACATTCGTTCTTGATCACTTTGATGAGAAATATAGAACTATCGCAGATGAAATAATTAATGAAATAGAAGAAGTAGTATCTGTTGCATATACTATTACTAATAAATATGATGTAGGTGTATTTGGAGATAAGGTAGAAATTCTATCAGGCAAAAATTATATTAAAGATGAAATGTTAGGTCTTGATGTAAGACTATCTCCTAAATCTTTCTATCAATTAAATAAGAAACAATCAGAATGTATGTATAGTGAAATATTAGATAACTGTATCAAAGAATCAGACATTGTATTCGATGGATATTCAGGTATTGGTATTTTAGGTCTTCTTGCGGCACGAAAAGCTAAACACGTATATTCAGTAGACTTATCTCAAGATTCTATTAAGAACGCAAGAATCATTGAAAGAGCTAATGAAATATCTAATATCACATTCTATAGCGATAGAATTGAAAATAGATTCCCATCTCTATTAAAAGATGGAATTAAACCAGATGTAATTGTGGTAGACCCACCAAGATCTGGTCTAGATTATAAAGTAATTAAAGCTATCTTAGAATCAGACGCAGAAAGATTAGTATATATCTCATGTAATTCTAGTACGTTAGCTAAAAATTTAAATGATCTACTAGCTAAATATAAAATAGAATATATTAGACCGTATGACTTTTTTACTGAAACAGCTTTAGTAGAAACTCTTTGTGTACTTGTTAAAAAATAGAAAAAAGATTTGAAAATATGATTGCTTAGTACTAACTGAGCAATCTTTTTTATTTATGCTTTATATAATTTAATTTATAAAAATTAATTATATATGTTATAATTTTCAAAGAAATATTTAAAAGGTGATTATATGAAGAAGAAAATATTGGCTTTTGTTTTTGTGCTACTTGCACTTTTTACTTTAGGTGCATGTACTAAAACAACAACCACAACAAGGAAAACTAGACCATCACAATCTACTACAACAAGATATGTGTGGACTACTAAAACAACCACAACTAAGACTTATACATTTTTACCAGTTGATTTAACTGGAGAAACATTTACTATTAATTGCGCATCTATTTCAAGCGGAGGAAACTATGCTCAAAACTGGAGTAATGGTGCGAATGTTAGTGGCTATAGAATTGGTGGATATAGAGTTGGAAGCACTTATTCAACTATTCAACCAGATGATTCTTTCTATGCTGCTACACCATACCACGGAAGAGAAGGAGCAATTTATAATTTCTCACCAATCAATGATATTAAAGCTTTGGTTGTAACATACTATACAGCCGGTTCATATAAAACAACTCCTAAAGCTCCAAATATTACTTTTGGACTTGATAAGAAATGTGTTGATTATAAATATACATTAGAACCAACTGATAGAAATGAAGTAGAAGTTACTGTTAATGTTAATGGTGCTGGTTTTGACTATTTTAGCTTTAATTCTGGCGATTATCCGACTACAATTAAAACTATTGAAGTTGTATATACAGCTGGTACTGCACAAGCTATAGGTGCAGTAGCTGAATCAGGAAAAAATAAAGTAAGACTTAACCCTATTACATATACTGGAGTTAAGGTTCCAGGCGAAACCAAGGTTACAGTACCAATTGATGTTAAGTATGATGAAGCAACTAAAACTTATACAGTTATAAAAGAAAAAGAATATACATATTACACTTCAACTTATGTTAGAAATCATCCAGAAGTAAAAAATGATGCTACTATGATTGATCCTATTGATGTATGTAACTACTACACAATCTTTAGTACATGGCCGGCTAACTATGCTGAAAAGAGTGGTTCAATCAATGTAAATTCTATTTATAGTATTTTTGGTAAAGATACTAGACAAGTATCTATATATAATAGAACAGATGGTTATGCAACATCAGTGCCTTGGAGAGGAACTGAAAAGTATTATGAACTTGATATTGATGTAGATGGTACATATTCAACTTCAGGAAGAGGCTCAGGTAGAGTTGTCGCATGGAAGAGTGGCTTTAATGCTAATGGTTATGATAATTCACCAGTATGTTTATATACAGATGACCACTATAATACCTGGCTTGAATACTATAACAATGGTACATGGTCTAATAGATATAATGGAGAAGGAAACATTACTGGTGTATCTTTCTCAGCTCCAACAACTGTAACTTTAACTGGATTTGATCCTAAGATTGTAGAAGGCGACCCAACTCACGCTGAACAAGGTGGTGGAGGTCAAGGCCAAGGCGGAGGAGGCGGAACAGGAGAAATTCCAAATGTTCCAATTGATGATTCTAAATACTATGCTAACTACGCTCCAGCAACTTTAATTAATGACCAAACAGCTAAATGGCAACAAGTCACTAATATGAGTGGTATTGTTGAAGGCAACAGATATATGATTGCCTGCGGTACTGGAAACCAAACTGTTTTATATTTTGGTGCATACTGGGGAGCTTATGATGGTGTGCTCGAATATACTGGTAACGAATTGTATAAAGACCAATATGCAATCAACACTGCATTCTATTTTGAAAAGACAGATGGTGGATACTATCTCTATAGCATGGATGAATATAGTAATAAACGATATTATAAATTTAATGCAAATAAAGATGGACTTGGTTATGGCGAGGGCGTATGGCAACTTGCATTTAGCGGAGGAGATTTCTATTTATATGTAAATAGTAATGGTACTAATTATTCATTACAAAGGAATTACAGCATTACTTCAGGAGTCCCTTTTAGAACTTATCAAGTAGGTTCTCAAAGTCCAATTCAATTATATAGATTCTGCGATATTGAAGGTGCAACTCCTCCAGTAAAACCAGAACAATTCTATGAAAACTTTGAACAAATCAACAGTATTCCTGACGTTAAAGAAAAATATGAGTATCTCTTTGTTTATCATAATAGAGAAGATGATAGTGTTAAGAACTTAACCGCTTTAAACGATGCTACATACAAATTGAATTGGTGGGGAGATTTATTAGCATCAGAAAAAGCTGAATACGATGTTTTACATATTAAGAAACATAAAGATAAAAATAATAAAAACTATTTTGAACTCTATAAGATTGTAAATGGCACAAAACTATATTTATCATATGATGAAGAAATGAATATAGTGTATTCAAAAACACCAAATTACTTTAATTTCAATAATGGCAATATGGGACATATCAGATTAGTAAATATTGATGAAAGTGGATGTATGCAACCGGTATATACCAACAATCATTGGTGGTTCCTTGTCTATGATAAAGGAATTGAAAATTTTGCATATATTGCTGATGATCCATCTCAATATGAACAACTTTCAATCTATAGAATAATAGATGAAAACTATCAAGAACAATTTAATGATAACTATGAGAGAATTAGTTCAGTTGATAGTTTAAACAGCGAAGATGAATATATATTTATTAATGATGATGCTCTTAAATGTTTAACTGATGATTCAGAGGCTACATACAAATTAGACGATGATTATAATTTATTGGTTTCAACAGAAGCAGAATATGAAGTATTACATATTAAGAAACTTGTTAATGTAATTTCTAGATATGATGGTCAAGGTAATGAAATTCTTCATGAGGAACAAACTTATTACGAAATATATAAACTTGTAGATGGAGTAGAAAAATATTTATCATACGATGAAAATTTTAATATAGTGTTCTCTACAACTCCTGCGTATTTTATGTTTAATAATGATATTCGTAACCTTGCTCTTGTTCAATTTGATGGCGATATACTAGTTAATTTATACACAGATAATCATGCTTGGTATCTTTCATATGATAAAGAAAATGAATGCTTTGGTTATCGCAATTATTCATATAATATGCTTTGCTCAATATATAAAGTAATTGAACAATCATCTGGAAGCCAAGGTGGTGAAGATGATGAATACGATACTAATTTCGAACACATTACTTCTTTAGATAATATCTCTGAAGACGATGAATTCATTATTGTCTTTGATGAAGATGCATGTTTACTCTCTATTGATGAAAATGCTAAATTCATAATTAATGATTCAGATTATTCATTAAAAGTGACAAAAGATGCTTTATTATACCCTCTTCACTTTGTTAAGAAGAATATAGGAAGTACTACGTATTATGAAATTTATACTTATTTGGATACATATAAATTTTATTTAACTTACATAGAGAATGGTGGCAAATATACTGTAAACTTTGGTAATAATCCTACTCCATTCTATGTGGATTATGATGATCAAATTCGCATAATTATTGCGGAAATTAATGATGGTAGTATTAATCCACTTGAAGTTAATGGTTCGTGGTATTACTTAGAGCATGATTCAGTAAGTGGAGTATTTGTATTTGATGGATTTGATTCTGATAGGTTTGGTCAATTATACAAAATTAAAAAAGAACAACAACTATTCTCTCAAATAGAAGATCCAGACTTATTGTTTGCCTATAATTGTGTAATTGTTTCAAAAGACCAAAAAGTATATTTAGAAGATGGTTCATCTCCATCTAGCTCTAATTCATTTGAAGTGGGTGGTACTTTTGAATCAATCATTGCCTTCGATATTGATGAAAATCCATCACTATACCGTTTTGAATTAGGTACGGGAGAAGTTGGATACTTAATTATCAATGATAGAGGTAATGGTTATGCACCTAAAGTTGTGCCTGACACAGATGATACTACTAAGTGTGATTTCTCAAATTTCTATTATTCAGTTGAATTTGATGGACAAGGTAACGCTATAATCAAGAATCCTGAAAATGGTAAAGTACTTAGATTTGATGGCGAAAACTTCAAATTCTATAGTGAAGATAATTTAGAAGGCACAGATCCTATTCAATTATATGGAATAGAAATAGAATAATTATAAGGACTGATTTTTCAGTCCTTTAATTTGTCTATATATTAATTAAATAGTATACTAGTTATATAAGAGGTAGTAGTTATGCAGATATTCTTATTATATTTATTCTTATTTATATTTGGTTGTTTTATCGGATGGATTATTGAAGTATTATTCAGAAGATTCTTTAGCGCTAAAAAGTGGGTAAACCCTGGATTTATGAAAGGCCCATGGCTTCCTCTTTATGGATTTGGACTAATTACTATGTTTACTATGTGTTATCTATGCATTACTTTATTTTAAGGTAATGTAAGATTCTATAATCCTCTAGG